>Ga0302233_10002060_pt1 | contig 13081 bp, 28 predicted proteins | sample II_Palsa_N3_1_FD_193516 | JGI IMG/M metagenome (GOLD analysis project Ga0302233, IMG submission 193516) | Peat permafrost microbial communities from Stordalen Mire near Abisko, Sweden - II_Palsa_N3_1 | ecosystem: Environmental > Terrestrial > Soil > Palsa > Peat permafrost | place: Sweden...
TACAAGCCTCTCTCCTGCGTATCGCCAAGCACTGTGCCAAGCTGCCCAACAAGCGTCACGCCCTCGTGGACGAGATCAACAGGTAGTACTACGTCCTTTTGTCAAGCAACTAAATTTTTTTTTTTCCTCAAAAAGGTTACGGGGTCTTGCCCTACTCTACCGCACGTACGATCTCCTGACAACGGCTGTCTTGCAACAGCTGCACACCTGCCTTGCCAGTATGGGAGAGGACAGCATCGGCCACCCGATTGTCCATGCCATCATCTCCTACGTTGATACGAGGCAGTTCCTCACGGCGCCGCTCCAGGCCCGCTACCTCCCCTCTGTCGGTCGTGCTGCCGACGATGTGGCAACAGCCGACCCCGCGACCAAGAGCGGTCGCTCAACCCTCATGAAACTTTTGAATTGACTGCGTGATTTTTTTTTTTTTTGTTTGTCACCAGCGATGTCGTTGGACAAAATGGTACACTTGGCTTCGTCGGTGCAGAGTACGTAACTGTGCGTCTTGAAACAGAGGGGCGAGAAACGCCGTGCAGGAGGGGACGCAGAGGCAGGGGCGTCCCTGACGTCGTTGGCGGTGGCGGCTGCCAGTGGCACCAAAAGAAAGACCGAGCCGGCAATGGACACGGCGCGGCCAAAGAAACAGAGGCGAGCAAACGAACGCCAGCAAGAACAGAGCGAGGAAGAGGGGAAAGGGCCGGCTGCGCAGGCCAAGGTCGTCCCAAATGACATCAAGGCCGGCTCAACAGCACTCGAACGACTGCAGTTCGACAGCAAATGGCACACGCCACGCGAGCTCAAGGCGCTGAAGCAACGCGAAGGTATAGTGCGTGGCCGACTGGTCGTGCGCGGCTTACGGACTGGGGATTGTAGGCGTTGTGGTACGAGAGGGGCGCTACACAAAGAACGAGGACAAGATCCTGCGCAATGCAGTCAACGACTACCTTGTTGTACGTCGCATGGTGCGAAATAAGTCGCCGGATTGTCTCACGCGATGCTTTTTCTCAGGCAAACCAGGTGGACATGTCCTCACTGCAAAAGTTCCTGTTTAGCAAGGAGAGGCAGGAACAGTTCCGCGAGTTTTGGCTCCAGATCGGCTCGGTGCTGCCTGAGCGGCCGCTGGACTCGATCTACTCGCACTTGCGGCGCATGTTCCATCCGGGCAACCACGTCGGCCCGTTCACTGCGGAGGAGGACGAGCAATTGAAGCAGTAATCGTGACCTTTTTGAGGCGGCCGTAATTTTCGTGTAATGAGCAGATACGTCTTGCAAGAGGGGCGCAGGTGGGAGTCTATCTCGGCCAAAATGGGACGCTTTCCGGGCGCCCTGCGGGACCGCTATCGGTGTGTGTTTGCGTGTTTGTGTTTGCTTATTTCTGAATTGTAATATTAAAAAAAAATACGTTTGGATTTACAGTGAACTGATAGTGGCTGATCCTGCCAAAGGCCGGTGGTCGAGCGAGGAGGACGAGCTGCTGCGCACTGCCGTCAAGTCAATGAGCGCGACCACAGAGAAGGACATTCCGTGGACACAAGTGGCCTCGCTCGTCCCTGGTCGCTCCCATCACCAGTGCCGCACGCACTGGCAGACCGTGCTCAACATGAAGGAGAAGGCTGGCACAAAGAATCCGCCGTGGACCCCTGCTGACAACTATTATTTGGTAGACAGGTACGTTCATTGTGCTCCTTCTTTTGTTTTTTTTTAAAAAGTCCATCAAACTAGGCTTTTACGGCTCAACTATGACGATGAGCAAGAGATCCAGTGGTCCTTTGTCCCCGAGGGTCCCATCGCTGCCCGAGGCACCACACGCTGCCGAGAGCGCTGGGCGTTCCTTAAGAAACACGCCGAGTACACGGGCACGTCCATTCCTGGTACGAACAAAGTTTCTTTTTTTTTTTGATTGTTGCGTTACCGTACAGAGGCCGCTAAGGCCATTCGGACTTTTCTCAGTCGCGACCTGGTGGAAGACTTGTCGGACGGCGACGACTGACCTTAATAAGATGCAATAGCCCCAAAAAACTTTGTCACCATGGTCTCGTTTGTGGACAAAGAACTGAACAAAAAGAAAAACACACAAACCACCCTCGGCTCTCTTTGGTCCAACTGAACGGACCCTGTTTTCTTTGTGGCTCATTTTTCGAGATTGCCTCTGACCAACACAATGTGAAGGGAATCTCAAGACAAATTGGGTGATCTGCCCCGGAGTTCAGCGGGAAAAAGCAAGGGCGATCTCCGTTGGCCCAAGAGCGTGTTCTGATCGTCCGTGTTCCGGTCACAACTTTTTCCTTTTTTGGACATGAAACGGGGGTGAGTATGTCCCGAATCGGATTTTTCGACGTTGTCAGTTTTCCCAGTTTACACACTTTCCAAAGGCCAATGTTGGCGGTTCGGTCTCTTTTTTTTGAGGGATCGGAAGGCGCGCGTTCGCTCGACCAAGTCACTACCTTTGTTTCGCGACGTTTATCGCGGCGTTTATCGCGAGAAAGAAAACCGTTGATAATCCGCATGGAAACAGCTTTATGTCTCAGCCGACGGGCCTTATTTTTCAAGGTTGTTTTCTTCCCAAGTCACAATCCATTTCTCAATATCGCAGCTCGCCGCCGTCGACAAGCGTCAGCACCAGCACCAGCACCAGCACCAGCACCAGCACCGGCACCACCAGCACCACCAGCTTGGGGATTAAAAAAAACAGCAGACGAATGGGAAAGAGAGTACGTGCTGAGTTTTGTTCTCCGTGCCTGTTTTTCCTTTTTCTACGGTGTGGCTCATCCCACGTGCCCCTCTCCCCAATGCCCTTCCTCCTGGGCTCCTGACAGAGCCGGCGAACCAACTGGACCCATGCTCCTTTGACCTGCTGACTTACTCGTCTGTCTTTTTTTGTTTTTCTCGCACCCTGCTCTCATCTTGCTGCAATTGCCATTCCCACCTTAATATCCTTCCGTTCAAGTCCGATCCTGCCGGTCCCCCCTCCTCCCCGTCCCCCACTCGCGGATGACACTGCCATCCCTCTTCCATTTTGAGACAGGAACCCAATTTTTTTTTTTTTTCCCCTTACCAAATGAGCCCCCAGTTTGCTGACCACCGCTGTACCAAATTTCCTTCAGGGGCCGAGCGAGAACAAGCGCCAACGCATCGATCCTCAGCAGATAGAGTACAGGTTCCAACTACTGGTCAACCGAAGCGAAGAAGAAGGGGGTCAAGTCGAGATGGGCGCTGAGGAATGGGTCGGGCGCCAAGAAATTAACGAGCTCGACCACACGCAGCGAGCTGCCCGCCTGCGCGACTTGCAGCTCACGGCCAACACGGTACCCATCCCCACCCATCCTTCCTTATCCTACGGATCTCTAATCAGCAATCGTTACTTTCACAGTGCCCGAATTGCCACGAAGCAATCCACGTTGGAGCCCACAGAGGCACCTGCCCACACTGCCATTGCCAAGTAGGACCTATACCACTTTCAAGTTTCTTCGCGCACGGCCCTAATCGACCCTTCTTAGATCGTTCGCTGCCAGTGCGATAGCGTGCACGACTCGAACGAACGCTGCGCTCTCCTCCTCCCAGCCGAATTCATCGCTTGGCACATTGGCTACTCTCACCTGACGCCGGACCAGGGTGGGCTCTATCGCTGCACAGTATGCGCAATTCAAGGTCTGTTTTTGCAAATTTACTTGAACTGCGCAACAGTGGCAAGGGTGCACGTGGGGCGTCATCAGGAGCGCAAAGTCTGCCACAAAAGTCGACCATCTCGAGAACCACATGTACACACACTACAAAGTCAAATCGCTCTTCTGTCGTACCTGCAACAACTTCTTTGGCACCCCGCAGGTACGATTTCTAACCATTATCGACCCACCTGCAATGTAACCAATGTTGCCTTTTTTTTTTTTTTTCCTTCGTTGCAGGAGCACAACAAGTGCAAGGGCTCCTGTGGGGAGAAGATCGTGGGCTTTCGCTCCGACTTCAGGCAGCGCAGCAGGAAGCCGACCGCAGCCGCACAACGCCGCGCACAGGAGGAGACCAACCGCATGGCCAATCTCGTCCGCCAGATCCAAGGTGGTGCCTCGATCGAAGACATCGCCGCCAGTGTTCACGACGCGGCGGACTTGCAGCGCATTGTGGAACTCCTCACCTCTGAGAGCTCGTCTTCAGAGTCTATCTCCAACATCTCGGATAACGACAACCAAATTATCGTCTCCTCGAGCTCCAACACCACCGACAATGACGGCAACTCACCCGAGGTAAAAGAAGATGGTTTCTCGTTTACATCTCTAAATCAAAAAAAAAATTTTTTTTGGCCTTGGTTGAAGACTGACCACCAACTGTACGGCAACGTGCATATGAACGACGTGCCCAACCCTGCAGAGTTTGGTTACTCCAACCTGCAGCAGCAGCAGCAGCACCAGTTTGGGTTCCAAAATTTCACGCCAATGATGGAGCCCACCTTTGCTCCCACAGTCTTCCAGCCAGACATGCCCTACACGCCCATCAACAGGTTCGTCAACCAGGGGCCGATCAGCGCCGGCCTGAACCGCGTTCAACCCGTCCAGCCGATACTGATGAACAACCTCGCACTGAACCTGCCCGCTCTCGAACAGCCCGGGCTCATTCAAGATGGCTTTTTGCCAAATTCGAGCCCATTTCGTAAATTATGTATTTTCTTACCACTGCGTAATTTGTTAAAACATTTCAGAATACATGGCCCTCAACAACTTCCCTCCTGCCGAGCCTCAGCCTCCTCAAGATTTTCTTGCTGGCGAGCCTCAATTCGACTTTGCCCATAGTGTTCTCGATTCACCCGTCGAAGGAGAGGCCGATCTGTATGCTCCTCCTAGGCCCACGACCCAGCGCAGGTCATTTGCTCGGTCCACCCGCAGCATCAGCACAGTGCCTTCAGTCATTGTGGTACCTATTTTTTAATTTTTTTTAATTTTTTTAAAAAAAAATTGTTTTTTTCCAAAGCCACCGACCCCTCAAATTTTCGCCGCCAGCTCGGCACCCTATGCTCCATCGGCCATGCATCAGCGCTTGTATGCCTTGCCCTCTGCCACGAGCCCATCGCAGAGTGCCGTCCTAGTCGATGGCAGCAGTTTGTCCCCTCGTATGTCTTTTCAAGCACGTTTCTGTTGTTGATCGCTTTTTTTTTTTGGTCGACTTTAGGTGGTGCTGCGTTGCCGTCACCCGTACTGGACAGCGTTGTGTCGCAATTGCAGGGTGTATCCGTGGCGCACCGACCCACCGATCTCAGTAGCGAGGCCAGCACGCCCCGATCCAACTTGTCCAAGCACACTTTCGACGAAATTGAGGATGACATTGTCGACAGCTTGAACGACGAGGACGACAACGATTCAATCAGCCGCGATGACGAGGACGACCTGAGCTCAGTCATGGGTGTCGTGGGATCCGACGAAGGAGGTCCCAAGCCTGTTGTCGTGCAACAAGACCAAGAGCTCGAGGCCACCGACGAGACTAGCACTACAATTCTCTACCTCTCCTCCGTCGCAACCCTCCTCCAACTACGATTCATGCCCCAGGCTAGGCGTATCGACTTTGCTCGTCGTCTGCAGGACGTCAGAACCCTCGTAACCTTCCACTAAATAAATTTTGCTTTTTTGTTCTTTTCTTTTGTTTCCCTGATGAAACCCTTTTCCACCTGCCAACCGCCAAGCATTGATACTCATACCCGTCTCACATTCATCCTTAAAGTGACCTACCCTATAAACCTGTTTGTACGCCTCGAGCTTTTATATGTACAAAAACGATGTGTGTCGAGAAGCCAGAGAGGGTCAGAATGTACAAATTAGTGTCCCTTGTTTGCCATGTAGGAAAGGAAGGCGTTCCAGAAGACGTTCAGGACATTAACATAAACAGGCTGCAGGTTGACCGGCACAAAGGAAAAGTTGATTGCCTGGGCGACGGGCCACAAGACCGAGTCAGCAATGTACGACGGCACAAACACCTAGGATTTTTTTATTTTATTTAAAACCAAGAGATGCATCTTTCTATGTTATGTGTGTACCTCCTTTGTGTGCTCAGTGATGTCGTCAAACTTTTGACCACGCATGAGGCCCGTCCCGTAGAAGAACACAACCAGGTACAGCGGTGAAAACACGAGCTGATCCAGCAGCACCTTTGACAGCACGTGCGTCCTCTGTTTTTTGTGCAGTTTTTTTTTTTTTGTTGTTGTTGTTAGCACAACCACGACCGTTCCCTCCGCATACCTTGCTAAACTCCTTGGGCTTTTTCACCACCGTGTCAGCAGGGATGGGGATTCCCAGTCGTTTAGCCTCTCTGAGGAAGCGGAGGTACTTGACCTAGACAGAGGCAGGTTTAGGGGGCACACAGACAATAGGATAAACAATACATGCTGATTTAGCCGACGGGTCTTCATCATGAAAACGGGCAACTGGTTGAGGTTACCGTACCAGTAGTGATACAGCGGGCCGGCAATGATCGTCCCGTACAGGGCAAAGATACCCGTGCGCTGCCAATCCAGTGGCTGTTCCTTTTTCCGCAAAGGATCCACAACCTGAGCGAGCAAGTCTCCCAACCCTATTTGCGAGTTGGGAGTGGTCAACGGGCCGACTGGGGCAAAAAAAAAAAAAAAGTGAACTACAACGAACGCACCATACATCACGCCCGACGTGATCATTTTGACGGTCAACGGGTACTTGTCCAGCGTGTTGACATACCAGTACACAAGCTTGAGCAGCGGGTTCTGGCCACGGGTCGTGTCAGTCACACGCAGATGACCTCATTTGTCGTGTGCAAAATTTACCGTCGTCTTTGGTGCTGCCTCTGCAACCGCAGTTGCTGCTGCTGCTGCTGTTGCTGCTGTTGCTGTTGCTACTGTCGTCGGGGGTGGGGGTGGCCCCGCGGTCGACGTCCATCTCCGTATGCTCTTGCTGCCCGTGCTGTTGCAGCTCCTGGCCCCTCGTGTCACGAGCATCTGCGTCGTCAGCTGCGTGGTCTGGAGCACTCCGTTTGCCAGCCCCGCCCGAAACGACCTGCAGGTGCTCGTTTTAAATAGACCAAGCAAAGAGAAAGAGCAGGACTGGCGGGCCCTTGTTCATTACCGTCCCAGCAGGCCCAGCATTCTCCTGCGTTTGTCTTGACGAAAGAGAACGTGGCGAGCGACGCCGTGAAAAAAATGCGGCCATATTTCCCATAGTAGCGTCCCCAGCTGGTCTGACCATGTTCTGGCGCAAGCTGGGTCGGCCGCCTTTGGTTGCTGCGGCTGCGGCTGCTGCTGATCGGGCACGATGCCACCGGGCGCCATCGGCAAGTGCGATGGCCGCGGCGATGATGCTGCTGCAATGTCGTCGCCATCTCAGTGCGAGTGCTGGCCCTCTGCAACCACCGCCCGCACCGGTCGCCTTTGCGCCGCCGAGGACGCTGCCGCTGGACCACGAGCGCGAGCGCCTGCGCAAGGCCGTCGAGACGATCCAGTCCAAGGCCGAGGCGCGCATCTACCTCTCCCAGTTTGCCGAGGTCACGTCGCGCAAGTTTGCCATCGTCGCCGTCGAGAGCAAGCTCAGTGAGGACGAGCTGAACGAGCTCGTGTCGGGCCTGTCCATCCTCCACAAGTACGGACTGGTCCCTTTTTTGCTGTACGTAATCTTTTTTTTTTTTCCCCCCCTAGATTTGGCCTGTTTCCGGTCGTCGTGCACAGCAACTGCGAGTGGGAGAACGACTACAGGGCCACACCCACAACGTAACCACTGTTCCTATTCGCACAGGCACATAATAAATAAATAAAGGAAATGTAGGGACGTGCCCACGACGCTGCGCCAGATGCACGGCGAAAACATCAAACTGGTCACAGGTGTGGAAAAGCATGGGGGCCGCGCGATGCCCATCCTGTCGGGCGTGTTCTCCAACGTGGACGTGCACGAGTATGCCTCTGAGCTGCCGCCACATATCGACCTGACGCTGATCGAGGCGGCCATCCGACTCGGCCACCTGCCCGTCCTGGGAACGCTCAGCCACGGCAGTGGTACAGAATTAAGTAAAGTACACGACCGCTAAGTTGTATTTTTTCTACAAAAGACGGCAAGGCGATTGTGCTCAATCCGGCGGTGGCCGTTGCACAACTGGCGTCGGTGATGCAGCCGCTCAAGGTGATCTTTGTGCGCAACGAGGGCGGCCTGCTCAAGGCAGAAGGCGCGTTCGTCAACCAGATCAACCTCTCGGACAGCGTGCAGACCCTCTCGGACGTGGTCTCGATGGACAAAAACAGCCAGCACTGGCTCACATACTCTGCCGACCTCCTTCGCAATATGCCCCGCACCTCATCGGCCGTGTGGATCCGCCCGGACGAGCTCATCCACGAGCTCTTCACGCATGTCGGCTCAGAAACGGGCACTCTCATTCGCCGCGGCACCCCCGTCAGCTGTTACCGCAGCCTCAAGTCGCTTGACCTCGGTCGCCTCAAGGTATCGTAGTACTTTTTTCAAATAGTACATTTACACGCAAACAAAGGAAACGCTCGAGGCATCGTTTGGCAAGGAGCTCGTGGGCGACTACTTTGACATCATCGCGCCCAAAAACTACTGGGTGTATATCGCTGGCGACTACGAAGGTATCGATTTTGGCCACTATGTGCGTTTTTTTCAATCGGTGCTCCCCTTGTAGGTCTGGCAGTGATCTACTTGCACGCGGGCGTGCCCTACTTGTGCAAGTTCTCGGTGCATCCCAAGGCACAGGGCACGGGAATCGCCGACATCCTGTGGCAGACGATCCGCCGCGACCACGCCGACCTCTTTTGGCGGTCGCGCGCCGACAACAACATCAACAACTGGTACTTTCAGCGCGCGCACGGCAACTGCCGCGTCGATCGCTGGAAGGTCTTCTGGTACGGCCTCCGCGGATTCGACATGATGCAGTTTTACAAGGACTCGTGTGGTTCCCTCCCGGCCACGTTCCACCAGAAGCTGCCTTCCACCTTTAGCTAGAAAAGAAGGGGAAACTTGAAAAAACTGTACATCTCGAATTTGAAGCATCACTGGAAAAAAAAAACAAGGCCGGCGATGATCTTCAACCTGTACATCTTTGACCGGCACTGCGAGTGCATCTACTACACCGAGTGGAACCGGAGGCGCAAGGTAAGCGACACGACGTCAGCAGGGATGCGTCTAGACTAAGCCAACACCAACAGCCGCAAATGAGCGAGGACGAGGAGAAGAAGCTCGTGTTTGGCATGCTGCACTCGCTCAAGGGCCTGTGCGAGAAGTTTTCGCTGTCGGGCCAAACGTACGTGGCACCGACAGATGGATGGCACCTAACACTAGGAGAGAAAACAAACACAACGATAGAACTGAAAACATGATTGCGTACAAGACGAGCGTGTACAAGCTGCACTATTACGAGACGGCGTCAGGGCTGCGGTTCATCCTCAACACAGACCCCAACGTCGGCAGCATGAAGGAGATGCTCAAACAGATATACTCGCAGATCTACGTCGAGTTTGTCGTGCGCAACCCGCTCGCGCGCCTCGAGGACAAGATTGACAACGAGGCGTTTGTCAAGGCGCTCGATCGCTACATTCGCAACCTTGCCGTGTTCAACTAACGGATCAGTCTACTTTTTTTTTTTTTTCCCCCTACTTGCGCGCGTTGTGATCGCTCTCTTCCTCTCTCTCGAATGTAGCATACACGTTTCTTTTTTTTTTGTAATATTATTTTTTTTTGTATTGGGAAGTTTACATCACACGCCTCGAAGTTGGGGGGGTAATCTGAGTCTTTACTTGGACGGGGCAGCAACGGCGGCCTCCTTCTGGGAAGAGAGACGGCGCTTCTTGGCAAGCAGGTGGCGCTTGTCACGGAGCTCCTTGGTGCGGTGGGCGAGGAGCTTGGCATACTCGGCGGCAGCCTCCTTGTTCTGCTCAGCCTTGCGGCGCTTCTCGGCGAGGTGCGAGCGCTTGTGTTGGAGGACACGGGGGGTGACAAGGCGCTGGATCTTGGGGGCCTTGGTGTGGGCCTGCGAGCAGCAGAAGAAAAAAAATTAATTTAAAAAAAGACAGTTATTTATGATACCTTCTTGCCCTCCTTCTTGCTGGGGACCTCGCGACGGATGACGTACTTGCGGACATCGTCCTCTTTGCTCAAGTTCTGCAGTGCAAATAAACCAAAAGTCGTCAGCAAATGAAGAAGATAAAAAAAAAAGGCACAGAAAGGGATGAGGAAACAGAATCAGAATTTGTGGTACCATGTATTATCTACACTATTGTTCAGACAGGGATAACATTTTGACATTGAAATTCATCAGGTTGTGTTTCGTTTCGTTGGCGCGAGAAAGAAGAAAAGAAGAAAAGAGCAAATCCCCCCGGAAAAAAAAAAGACAATTTATACGTACAAAGAGCTTGCGGATCTTCGAGGCACGCTTCGGGCCAAGGCGGAGAGGCTTGGTGGCATCAGTGAGGCCGGCAATCTCGTTGTCGCCCTTCTTGACAACGACGAGCGAGATAACCGACATGTCGGGGCCGAGAATGCAGCCACGGACCTAAAAAAATACAACGAGCGTGTTAGCCTTTTTTTTTCCCTCCTGCCAATGCTCCGCTTTCGCAGCCGCTGCTGTCGTACCGACTTGCGCTTGCGCTCACCAGCACGGCGGGGGCGGTAGCACGAGTGGCCCTTGCTGAAGAGGAGCTGGACACGCTGGGCAGTGAGGATACCCTGCTTCATGGGGAAACCCTGCTTGTCGTTGCCACCGGTGACCTTGAAGATGTAGCCCTTGAACTCCTCGCCGATGCTGTCACCAGCAACCTCGTTGGAGATGCGCTTGTCCATGAGGACGGCGCTGCAGGCGGAAGAGGTAAATTAAATTAGCCTGCTGTTTTGTAAAGAACGGTGCGTACATCTTGCGCTCATCGTCGATATCGACCAGCTTCTGCGTGCCCGTTGCCGGGTTAGCAATGTTGAGCTGTTGGTTTTGAACGGACGGGGGGGTTAGTGCACCGTTTGTAAAATTTAACAAGTCCGAGCCTCAGTCCCAACCCCCAATCCTATCCCAATCCGCATCCATCCCACTATCCAATCCTCCTGTTCTCGCGGCCCACCTCACTGCGCCTCTTCCTCCTCCCTCTTGTTCCCCTCGTCCCCCACGCCAACCCGCCCCCCACCCACACTGTGGTTAAGGCGAGGGCCGACCCTCAGCTCTCTGGGCTCGTCGTACCTTGACACCCATTGTGTAATGAAAAAGAGACCGGTCACAGTCTTGGTAACTAATGTTTCAAGCGAGCAGGCGGCAAGAATTACGTCATGGGCAAAGGACACATTCAACGGGGTGCCTCTGCTGCGGCGGGGGGCGGGGGGCGTCACAGGGACCACCACGGCAAGGACCACCACCACCACCACCAGGACCAGCAGCAGCCGCATCCGCACTGGCGTCAATCGAAAAATACGGTCACGGTCGATTCTTCGTCTGACGAGGAGGACGATGCGGCGGAGGACGAGGAGGACGAGGACACAGAGGGCGATGGCGGCCACTCTCACAAGCACGACCGGCATGCGCTGTACGAGAAGTCGGTGCAATCTGCCGCCAACGAGGTGCGCTACCTGGAGAAATTCTACCTCGAGACCAACGCCACTGTCGAGGGCCCGACGCCCAAACCGCTGGTCCTGCGCGAGGATTTCTGTGGCACGGCGCTCCTGAGCCACGAGTGGGTCACACGCGACGTCGAGCGAGACGCCCATGGTGTCGACATTGACGGCGAGGTGATCGACTGGGCAATCAAGCACCGCGACGGCTCCGATCGGCTCCGATTGTACAAGGCCGACGTCCTCCACGTGCCTGAAAAGCTGCCTCTGGCCGACATCCTGTGCGCGTTCAACTTTTCGATCAAGTAGGCCAAGTGTCACGAACACACACACGCGTGAATATTAACCTGTTGTTCCAGCTTTCTACACACGCGCCAACACCTCTTGGAATACTTCAAACTGTGCGCCGAAAATATCGAGCCCACGCGCGGGATCTTTGTTCTCGACTACATGGACGGGTGGGCTTCGTGGCAGCCGTTCAAGCATGCTCGCAAGGTGGAGAACTTTCGTGTATGTCTTGTCGTTTTGGTTTGCACTCTTAGTAAAAAAAAAAAAAATTTTTTTTTTTTTTACTTGCTGGCAGTGCACGTTTGAGCAAGCGTCCTACAACCCAGTCACATCCAAGGCGCTCTGCCACCTCCACTTCAAGTTCAGGGACGGCAGCGTGTTCAAAAAGGCGTTCACCTACGACTGGCGCCGCTGGCATCTGCCAGAGATCATCGACGTCATGCAGGTGGTCAACTTGTTTTTGGACTCTTGTCTTCTTCTTATTATCCTTCCTTGCCATCATTAGGAAGCAGGGTTTACCAAGCCACACGTGTACGCTGCCGAGCGTGACCACGACAGCGGCTCCTTCCAACGGCAATACGAGCGCATCCAGCTCGGTTCATTTGCAAACTCGGAGGACTGGACGGCGTACGTGATTGCACATCTCCCTCGCAAGAAGGCCTCTTCCTCCTCGACATCCCTCTGATAATACAACCAGACTCTCTCTTTAATGCTCGCTCCGAGTTCTCAATGTTCCCGCAGCAGAGATACATGTCCTTCATAAACTATCTGATTCGAATTGAAACGTTCTCGTTGTCCGCAGAAGGCCTGGACCCCTCGGTGTCGTACCAGGCGCACCGCGATCGGTATTTTCGACCTGGCAAACTCGGTCCGCGGCAATCATCTTGGGTGCATCACTTCTCAAAATGTCTGTGGCTGCGCATTATAACGCCGTCGAGGTAATGCCTCGTTGCTGGCGCCTGTCCCTAACGACGCGTGCTCAGAGGACGATCGAGTCGCGAAACCAGTCGCCCATCCTGCAGATGCGCAATCTCAACAACTGGATCAAGAGTGTGCTGTTGAACCTGGTACGTCGACAAGAGAATGCGGTTGTGTGTTTTCTTGAACGCACATGCTTGCAGTACATCAAGCGCGGACACCGCGTGTTTGATCTGTGCTGCGGAAAGGGAGGCGACTTGCAAAAGTTCACACGGATGGGCGTGAGCCTGGTCTTTGGCGCAGGTTTTTTTTTTTTTTTTTTTTTTTGTGAAAATTTGAAA
>Ga0302233_10002063_pt1 | contig 13067 bp, 26 predicted proteins | sample II_Palsa_N3_1_FD_193516 | JGI IMG/M metagenome (GOLD analysis project Ga0302233, IMG submission 193516) | Peat permafrost microbial communities from Stordalen Mire near Abisko, Sweden - II_Palsa_N3_1 | ecosystem: Environmental > Terrestrial > Soil > Palsa > Peat permafrost | place: Sweden...
TCCCTTTTCGCATCGGATCGACCCAGCAATCAAGTCGTTTATCCTGATGCTGCTCAACCGTAATCCAGAGCTTCGCAGGGGCTCCAAGGAGATCCGCGCCCACGCCTTCTTTGCGTCGATCGACTGGTCCCAAGCGATCAACCGCCAGCTTGTTCCGCCCTTTGTCCCTGAACTGGTACGCGCGTCAGCTTTAATTGGTGAGGCTTAAACCTGTGTATTTCTGCAGTCATCGCTCGAGGACGTAAAGTACTTTGACGCCGAGTTTACGAGCAAGCCCGTCGATGACAACCTCGAACAAACTGCTCGAGCGGCAGCGTTGGCCGCCGATACAGCAGAGGAGCCTGCCGGCTTTGTGTTCCAAAACATACCCATCATCCAGATCTCGGACGCTGTGGCCACAACACCTCTACAGTCACCAATGAAGTCGCCAGCAAAGGCGGCAAACACCTCCCCCGGGTCTGTGGCTAGCGCATCGCCTCCCTCGCCCACCCAGTCGTCCGCCACTGCGGCGTTGACATCGCTTGCAGGCTCGCCTCCGGGCGCGTCAAGCATCTATGTTCCCACGAGCAAGACAAGCCTGCGTATCAACCAGGACGACTACAGTGAAGCGGACTACGACACTGAAGAGCTAGGAACCCAGGCAGTGGCCCAACCCTTGGGAACTCCGTCGCCCTCGACTGATGACTTTCTGGGATTCTCGTACGACGGCGATCTCGACAATTTCTTGCAGAACTTGCCCGCTCGCCGTGCCTATCGATGTACGTTTTTGTTCTTAGTAATTTTTTTTTGAAACTAATTTTCTCGTTAGCCAACTCCAACGTGTCCCTATCGGCGTCAAACCCGATTGCACCGCCCATCAGGGGCGGGGCTGGAAGTGGCGCCGCCGCAAACAATAGTGGACGTCAGCGATCTGTTGTCAGCATCGCCAGTGTAAACTCGCTTCGTTCGACCGAAAGTGGGTACGAAACATCAATTTTGCTGCTTCTTTTCGCTGAGTTGCACCAACAGCGAGCAATCACCGTCGTCCTCGCTGGAGGATTTTTCCAATTTCAAAAAGCAACTATTTGCGAACAAAGCAGACAACTCGATCTACCGCCCCGCACCGGAAAAGGCAAAGCTCATTGGCAGGTACAGAAAAAATTGTGATAAAAATGACTCTCTTGTAACGTATTTTCTAGAACCAGTAGCCCAACCCTGTCTCGCAGGCCCGGCTTGACAATCACACGTGGGGGGTTTGGCACCCTCGATTCAATCCCCGCCAGTCCCGTTTCGCCCAACCCAGTAATTTCTATTTTTTTTTTAATTTTTATTTATTTATTTATTTTTGATTAAACGATATCCTTTTGCAGCCTGAAGGCGAGAACTTTGACGGCCATGTCCTTCTCGAATCCCCGCGTGGATCCTCTGAGAGCGGTGACTGAGGCACCCTTTCTCTTTTCTTCAAAACCAGTAAAAATCACTTTTCCTTTTTTCTGTTTTTCTTTTTACTTCTCGGACCTGTTCCGTCGATCTGGTATCGATCATATCAATAACGCCAAACACTCTCAACACAAGCTCACATCATTATTTTCGTCATTACTGTTTGTCTGCTTCTTGTTCTTCCCCGTAGTCTGCAGCCCTATACACCCTTGCCCTCAAATTTCTCTCCTACCCTGGCGCAGTGCAGTCAAAAAATAAAAAGCCAGCACCCCCCCCCCCCCCACCCCCTCTTTGATCTGTAAGTTGTTTAGTTGCCCAAAAATAACAAAAAACATGGGTGAAGCTCATTTACTCTTTGCAAGAACAAAAACACATATTCTACCAAGAAACATCAAAGCGATCGACGTTTGCCACGGCGTCCTTGAGGTCTTTTCGCACACGCGAGCGCATGTAGAAAATGGGGCAGTCACGGGCAGTGCAAAGGACGTCGTTGATGAGCGACCCTTGGCAGCGCTGGCATTGAGTCCACAGACGGGCAAAGCGCTCCTCCAGATCGTTGCATGATTGAAGGTATTTCTGGTACAGCTCGGCCTCGCGCGGCTTGCAGTGCTTGCACAGAGATTTCTCTGCAGCAAGCAGACATGCCTTAGAAAGAACAACAACAACAACAAATATTTAATACCATCTTTTCCAAGTGGGGTTTTGCAGCCGAGGCAGGTCAGCGTCCTCTCCACAAACTTCATGAGCCCTCCGATCGTGGGCGTTGCGACGGCAATCGTCCGCGTGTGGTCTCCAGCTGCATTGCGTCATTTGGTAATTTAGTAAGAAGATATGACGATATTGCGTACACAAAAGAGAGTTTGCTTTTTCACCCATGATTGGCTCAAAGATGCGCAGGAGGGGCTTGGAAATCTGGTTTTCGAGGTAGTACTTGACGTCGATGGGGATGTTGTTCTCGAGGGCGAAAATAGGGTCCTCTGCCTTTTCGTATGCGGCGGCGCCCTTGACACCCTTGATGATCACGTAGGGGACACGGTCGCCCATGGCCGGTGCAGACGCTGCCGAGAAATCAGTTTTTTACTTGTTCATGAGGCTGAAACGTACATGCATCTCGCTTGCGCATCTTTTCAGCCAGCTCGACGTGGGCCTGCTTGCCGGCATAGTCATCTTCAGACTTGCTGAGCGACTTTGAAATGACCAGTTGCGACATGTCAATCTTGTTTTGGAGCAGGTCCGAGATGGTCTGTTTGGCATACTCGATGGCGCCCTGGACGTTTTGGTCGATGAGGATCTTACGCAGGCACGTGTCGATCAGGCTCTTCACGAGGGCGCAGTTGTCTCTGCGGACGGTCTAGTTGGTTTTCAATTCAATAAAAAATGGTAAATATAAAGAAAGGACCCCCAACCTCAATGCCCTTGGCGTCCATCTTGTCGTGCTTGACAGGGTTGCTCCAGTAAAGACCGGCATAACGCTTCTTGTTGATGAGCAGGTACGGGTAGTAGACTTTTTCAAACTCGAGGTTGATGGGCTTGACAAACTGCTCAGTCACAAACTTGGCTGCCTCTCGTCCTTGTGTTTTTCGATCAAGTGTTGAATTTTAAAGTATTTATCAAATACCAAGACCCATGGCCTCGTCCACCGAGCCGACACCAAACTTGACCATGACAGAGTCCGTGTCACCGTAGACGACGATGGCATCATGCTTGTACCCGTTTTCGATCGTGTACTTTTTCTCGACTGTTGTCTTTGTGAAATCAATCATCTGACGACCAAACGCCGTGACCGACTTTGAGATCTGCAGGCAAGGCAGCTTGCCCACCGTTGCGCCCGTGAAACCATACACTGGCAATTGGAATGTTTAAATTATTATTGTTGCACGTTTTGCGTTATTATTTTTATTTTACCAGAGTTGGCGCTGACCTGGACATACGAAACTGTATTTAGTACATAAAAAAATAAAACACACATATCTGTCGCACCTTTAGGGCCAACTGACGACCGTCCAAAACAGCGCGCTTGAATGGGTCGGTTTCCTTCTTGAGATCGTTCTTGGCGCGCTTGCGAGCCGACAGGAGGTCTTCCAAAATTTCAGGCAAGAGACCCTTGCGCACGGTCGACTTGACAAAGTAGTCTGGCATTGGGGCCGAAAATTATTTTCACTGCTCTTGCTGATTTTCGTTACCTCCACTGGGCGTCTTGATGTACTGCTCCGCTGTTAGGTTGAACTGCTGGACATTTTGAGCGCTGCTGAGGGTGGAGTAGCACCTGCAAACTGGCATTTTTAAAAAAAAAGAAAGAAATAATGATATGACAGCGTACAAGTTGTGGGCCATCATGATCGAAGGGTACAGAGAGCTAAAATCGAGCGTGGCAATGGGCACATTGTAGAATCCCGTCAGGGGCTCGAGCACAGTGGCGCCCTCGTACTGTTCCTCGCTGCCTGCAAATTATACGCTTTATGAGCGGAAACACTTTCTCTTCCCTCATACCTTCGGCCTTCATCGCCGGAATGACCAGATCCTTTTCGAGCGCCTTGCGGTAGAGCTGCGAGATGACCTTGATCTGCTGGCCGCGCGTGAGGAGATAGCCAAAGGGCACACCGGTGACACGTGCCATCTCAATGTAGTTGACGACGCACATGAGCTTGTCCAACAATCTGCCGTATTGAATGGGTGAATAAATCGTTTGCTTCTTCATTTTTCGTGCCAGTGGTACCGCTGTGGCAAGTACGCGTCCTTCAAGCAGTAGACCGCGAGACGTCGCCTTGTTTCGTCGTTGCCGTTCTGGAGATCCGAAATAATCGAGTGGTGGACGTCCTCCTTCTGCTCGCCCAGGAACTCGGCACTGACCGCGTTGAGTGTGTACGAACGCAGCTTGTGATCACGCTGGATGATCTGGAGGACATCAAACTGGACACGGCCAAAGATCGCAATGTCCTTGCTCTCGCGCGTGCCGTACGCCTTGGACGAGAACGTGGTGTCCTTCATTGTTGACTTGATGCCGCGCATACGCCCGAGCTGTGAAAAGTGCTCGCCAATCTTGAGGGCCTCGGAACGCTTGAGCAGGTACGGCAGGTCAAAGTTGGTCACGTTGTAGCCGGTAATGACATCTGGGTCAGACTAGTGATTGTTCAAGTTGTTTTAATGCCAGCAATGAGATTGACCGACCAAAAGCAGTACGGTAATGACAAAGTCGCGCCAGGCCTTGAGCATCTCGGCCTCATTCTCAAAGCTGAGGACCTCAGCACCGGCGATGCTCGCGCACGTTTTGAGCGTGAAAATGTTGCGGACTCGCGGCTTGGACTCACCCTGGAGGGTGATCATGTTGGCGATCTGGATCACGGGGTCCTTGTCGGCCTCGGGGAAGTGGCCTTTGCGGCCAGCACATTCGATATCTTTTTTTTTTTCCCCATAGAATTCGGTCACTTGCATATTGTAACCAGGCAAAATTACCAAAACTGAGGATGCGCAAGGGGGCAATGACAGAGTACTCGCCGTCGATCGAGTGAGAGATAAACTCGTTCCAGGCCACGTCGACTTCGATCTGGCAGTTGCTCGTCTTGACGGGTCGCACGCGATACTTTGAGGGCGACAGCTCGACCCAGCCGGCTCCGGGCACCGCGCGATCGATCATGAAGCGCAGCACGTACTCAATGTTGCTCTCGTACGTCTGCAGAGCGATCGATCCAAACGGGTGGCAGCTAAAGCCTCGCTCAAAGATGCCTTGAGATAACATTAGAAGGGAGATTGGATAACAAAAATACGGGTACCTTTGACCTTTGCAATCTGAGAGGGCAGGGCCGTGTACACGCGAATAAACGGGATCTTTTTGTTACCGTGGAAGCCGTAGATGCTCTCCTTCTGGCACACCTCGAGTTGGAAGCGCACGTCGCTGGCACGGTTGAGCGCGAGCTGCTCGCAGAGCGCCTGTCGAATGTACTCTAGGTTGCTCGTCTGGAAGTTGGCCGGCGCGGGCACGTAAAAGTACGGCCTGAATCCGTGCACGTGGCACATGACGCTGTTGCCCTCCTTGGTCACGCCGAAGAAGCGGATGATGGGTGCGCTGGAGGACGGGTCCGCACCGCCAGGCGTGTACGCCTTGTGCATCTCGACGGGGGCCTTGCCCAGGTAAAAGTCGGTGTCCATCTGCTGGAAGACTGGACCAAAACAAAACAAAAAAAAAAAAGCAACAATGAGAGACAGCGAAGAGACAGCGAAGGGGGGAGAGCGTACTGATCGTGTCTGCGTTGTGGTCCACGTCCTTGATGCTCGGCCGCGTCCAGTACTTGCGTGTGGCCTCCTCCGCCACCACGGGGGCCAAGGCGCTCACGGCGGCCTCGTCCAGCACCTGTTGCTCCATCATCGCGTCCATCTCGGCCATGTCTAAGGGTGAGAACGGGCGGGATTAGGAACTCTTCCTTGGGCCCTGTTTTGCCACGACGTACCCACGTCCATCATGTCGTCCATGTCGTCAAAGTCGTCGTTGTGCGCCCTCGGTCGCTTGGCCGTTTCGCCACTGTGGCTCCCGCCACTGCCGCCGCCGTCGGCTGGGCGCTTGAAGCTGCTGCTGCTGGCCATCGGGTCGTGTGCGTGCGTGGGTGGTACGTTGCGCCTGCAAAAAACGGCGCGCAAAAAGCTCACGACACGTCAGAATGACAAATTGCGCGCCAAAATGTTTGAAACATTTTTTGTTTCAGCCTCGTTGTCCGAATGACCACGGCCATGGAGCAGCAACAGCCCTTCTTCTTTGGTGGCGGCAGTGGTGGTGGGTATGCACAGCACCACCAGCAACCGCAGCAGCAGCAGCATGACGAGGGCATGATGATGGTGGAGGAAGACACGCCGAGGACGCCTTCACCTACTGCGTCCTCGTCGTTTGGCCTCGGCATGTACCGCAGCGACGGCGGTGCGGGGCCCGTGCCCAGCAGCAGCAGTCCGTTCAGCTCGCCCATGTCGGCCACGAAGCGGCGCAACCCGTTTGCCACCGAGGGGTCGCCTGTGCAGCTCAAGACTGTCCGTGGAGGCAACTGGTCCATGCCCGACTACTACAGTAATCCGGCTCTCCTTGCTTCCGTGCTGTACTGACACACACACACACACACACACCAACCAACTGCGAGTAGCACGGACGTACACGGATGTGCTGATGACATCTCAACAGCAGCAGCAGCAGCAAGAGCAGCAGCAACATGCCATGGACATGGGGTACATGTGCTCGGCATGCCAGAGGGCGATGCAGTGCGTTGGCTGCGCATTTTGTTCGCGCAACGTCTGCGGGACGTGTTCGCGCCAGTGTGAGAGCTGCTGCGAGGTCTTTTGCGCTCGCTGTTCCACGATCAAGTATGCGTGTCTTCATTCTTATTTTTAACAGTATATTTTGCAGCTATGACTCAAACTACGATCGTGTCTTCTGTCTCACGTGTAACGACGCCATTTCCCGAGGCCTCGGCTCTGGCAGCATCTTTGGCACCGCGCACCAGCATCATCAACTGCCTCCTGCTCCCGCTCGACAGCACTTGCTTTCGTCCTACTTTGCGCCCATCAGCGTGCAGAGCAGCAGCAGCAGCAGCAGCAGCAGCGCCGCGGGAGCATCGTCCTCACCGATCGCATTTGGCCGCCGGAGTAGCACGAGTGGTGGCACAGGCCGATCGTCGCCCCCCAACGCGCCTCGCTCGTCCCCTCCCTCCTCTCTTTGGTAGATTATTACAGATTCGAATTTTGTTCACGCTTATTTTATGTTACACTGGAGAAAGAACGGATGGTTGAGAATATTGGGCTCGTGCACGGCCTCCACGGAGCCGTCTTCTGTTCGCCTGAGGTAGTAGATGCTGTTGGCCAAGTTTTTCTCCTGGATGAACGTGGCAAGTTTGTCGTAGTGCATTCCGACATCGTTTGGCCCGTGGCAGTCGTCCGACAGCGTGAATCGGCCGCCCTGTGCCACAATTCGCTGCAAAATGGGTTTAATAAGGCAAAAAAATAAGATGCACCGAACAGTACGGAAAGCACATCGGGCATCGGGTACGGCGACGGGATCCCCTTTTTAAAGGCCCGCGAGTTGAGCTCAAAGAGTGCGCCATACGAGACGGCAAAGGCGACATTGCGATCGATGCGCCCAAGAACATCCTCCGAGTACGGCTGCGAGGGAACGTACATCTTGATCAGGTCAACGTGCCCGACGACGGCTGGCTTGACGGCCTGCAGCATTTCAAACTGGGCATCGTAAAAGGCCGCAAACAGTCCATTGAAGTCGCCTGCGTGCATCGCGAGGGCCTTATCAAACAGCTCGCGCGAGTAGTCGATGGGGATCTCGTGGACATGGTGCACCGACCCCACCACAAAATCCAGCGCGTACTCGTCCACAAGCGCCTTGATCGACCCGGCAAACTCGTCCGCGGTGATCCACTCGGTCTCGCACCCGACCAGCAGCCGGATCCCTGACGTCTGCTCCTGCAGCTGGCGCGCCTCCTTCACAAAGGAAGCGAACTTGCTGGCTAGATCGCTCGGTGTCTGGCCGATCTCGTCGGGGTACAGGTCCTGTTGGCGCTGGCGCGGCATGTGCTCGGTCAACGCGTACGTGTGGAACCCTCAAACATGTCATAAAAATAAGTTTTACTCCTCTTAATGGACAGGGTTACCTCTGGCGATCGCGCCTTCGACAACAGCGGCCAGATCGCCGTGCCCGTGGCTGCAATACTGCCCGCTGTGCGAATGATGCGAAAAGGGCATTGTGTCGCGGTCGGGAAAGCACACTTTCAAAAATGGCCTCTGGACGACTTTTTCACATTGCCGAAAAAGCGCTGGCGGGGTGGCCCTCGGCTGCCGCGCCGACTGTGGCGGTACGTGCGCTGACGAGCTTGCTGAACGGGTGCGAGGGATCGGCTGTGCCGCCAGGGATCGAGCTGCGCGCGAGGCTCATGCTTGCACGAACACTGCAACGGTGGGTGATAGTTGTTGTTTTGGCGCCACCAATTAATTTACCCCAATGACAGGTACTCGACCGATCTCAAGCTGACCGAGCGACACGCACAATCGGCTGTTCGTTTTTTTTTGTTTTTTTGTTTTGGCTTTACTAATGCGCCAAAAAAAAAAAAAGAGGACATTGGCCAAGCAACTGGGAGACCGCATTGCCACACTCGAGGCCCTCGAGCTCCTGGCTGAGCTGCTGCAAGGCGATCAGTTGGCCAACGCAAAGACGATCCTGCGGGAGGCACTCTCTGAGGCTTTTGCGTACGTTACGTTTTTGCTTGGATTGGGGGTGGGGGGGGAATTAATTTCGTCGTGGCAGGATCAAAAACCCAGAGTGGATCCTACGGCTGTCTGTCCGCCTCGCCCATGTCCTGCAGACCGCCACACAGTATGCTGACTGCGACGAGGTCATCTTCACCGCCCTGAATGATCACGGCATCAAGAGCGATGCCGTCGCCCACGTAATGGAAAAAGACACGTCTGGTTGGATACTGAACTACTTGCTGGCAGGCCATTCTGCTTTGCACACACCTCGAGATCGTCGCTACCCGGTTCCCGACAGAGCACGACACTGTCACAGAGTTGGTCACAGAGCTCAACACTGTGTTCCAGGACGAGCATGCGCAGCAGTCGGGGGTGTTTGTGCAGTACTGCATCGTTGCATCGCTCGCAATGCTCCACTTGCACCGCGTGCGTGAGGCGAAGGAGTTTGTACGCCTCCGTCCTCCGCTTCTTCTCTTTAATAAATTAACACGACCCGTCGTCGTAGGTGGACCGGATCCCGGCCGCTTGGCTCAGCGCAGAGAGCACTGCACAGCTTCAAAGCGGCCTCGTTCAAAACACACCACCACACTTGCTGCCGTTGATCGTGTCGGTCCCGTCCCTCGTCCCTTCACTGAGCGCGCTCATTCGTGGCATCAGCCTGCTCCTGATCAACTCTGACGAGGCTCTCAAGCAGATTCTCTCGAGTGCGACATGGGCACGCCGAGCTGCACGACAGGTCGCCGCCTCTGACCAGCTGAAGATCCTCTTCCACATCCAATATGTATGCTCCAAGCTGGCGTGCTGCATCCACGTGTCCAAGTACAACCTTGAGGAGGCACACCACGTAAGTAACAATAAATCAACGTATTCGTTTTTACATATTTCTCGTTTTAGGCCATCATTGATTGCCTCAACTTTTACCAGCTCGCCGGACTGACCAAGGAGCAGTGGATTATTGACCGGCAAGTCTTGTCGGCCTTGCTGGAGCAGCGGCTTGATTCCTCTATCGATGCCTTGCATCGGTGGATTTGGGTCGCCAACGTAATGATTACAATGGAGTTTTAATGAATACTTTACTCAAACCGTTGCAGAAAGCTCAAAAGGACCCGATTGGGCTGTTTGCAGCGCTGCATTTACGTCAACTCCTCGTGGCACGGTTTTATTCTGCGGCGGGCCGGAAAATGATCAAGGAGGACCTTGTGAACCAAGCGAGCGAGATCGTTGCAACCCTGACCGACCTGCTCGTTTCACTCGATGACCACCATCTCTTGCGTGCTGCCACCGTCCTCGACAGCATCGATTGCTTCCGGCAAGAGTCCCGTCTCGAGTCGCGTACACGTCTCCTCGAGTACTTTGACAAGAAAAACGCGGCCGAAATCGTACAATTCCTGGAAGTAATATTACTGATTATATTAATGTCTGGATGGATAGGATCCCTACACCGATGCGGTGGCGCTGTTTGCTCACATGATCTTTGCAGAGCTGTACAACTCTGAGCAAGTCGACTTTTCCAAGCAATTGCTCTCAAAACTGCTCGCGTTGGCCGAGGCCAACTTTGCCCACTCCATCGCCGCCAACGTGGCCCACCGCCTCACGAATATCGCCAGGCGTGCAAACCAGGTCGACCAAACCCACCGCTACCTTTCCAAGAGCACCGAGCACGCTGCCAAGCTCGCCGAGCTCAACGCGCGCAAGAAGAAGTTTATCAGCAGTCACGATACCCCTCCTCTGCCAAAGTTTTAGCGCGCCATCATGTACAGCAGGCATAGGGCAACGGGTCAATCACTCAATTAAAGACATGTGATATGAAAAAGGGGGGGGATATCGACTGATGAGCACTATTCCTACTTTACGTATTTATGTTTATTTATTGGACAGGGCCAGCGGTGAGGAGGATCTCGTGGACGGTGTCGATCACAGCCTGCGAATTGGCCGCGGCGGTGAACGTGAGCGGCGCTTGCAACGACGAGGCGAGCTTTCGGGCTGCCACGGTCACAGACACCTTGGCATCGAAGGCCTGCTTGGAGAACACGTCGTTCTTGGTCCCCATCAGAAAGATTCGCGCAGTCTCGCTGTTGGCCTGGACGTACTTGCACCACTTGGGCACGCTCTCCATCCACGCATCCGAGCCCAGGGTCAGGTCAAACGCGATCACGACGCAGTTGCACTTGGAAAACATGAGCTGGCCAATATGGGACGCGTTGGGGTTTGTAGACGGTCCCGTTCCTTCCCTAACAAATAAAATCAATAAAATAATATAAAAACATTTATATATATACCAGAATTCAACGATGAGATCGCTCGCATCAGCATTGCCGTCTTCGTTGGCCGCGTCGACGAGCCGCATCGATTGGATAGAGACACCCCGAGTGGGGACATAGGTCTCTGAAAACGTGGCGTCGATATACGAGTTGATCAGGCTGGTCTTGCCTGAACTCGCGTCGCCCAACAGGACGACCTTGAGCACAGACGCGTCCACGCCCTTCCGACGCGTGGCGAGCTTGGCAAGCCGGAGGATGTTGTGCTTCTTTGTCTGCAGGCGCTGCAATGTCGACGATTTTTCGTCCGTGGCAGTGGATGAAGAAGACGGCAAATCAGACAGGCTGGACGTGCTCTCGGCCTTGGCAAGCGGCGGAATTGACTCGGATTTACTACCGAGGGAGGACCCTAACATATTTATATAAGAAATATTATTAATTATTTTTTATTTTATTTACGTACCGGAACCGCGGTGGGACCACCGCTCCGAGGACGATCGCCGCATATTGTTGGACTTGCTGAGTGAGCGTTTAAGGTTCTCGTCGTCGATGTCCTCGCTCGACTGTGCGGATGCACTAGTGTCGTCCGACGTGGCTGGAGTTGTGGTCGATCTTTGCTGGGACGTGGAGGAGGACGATGCCGACGCAGCAGGAGCAGCAGCATCCTCGCCCGGCCGAGGCGGCAGCGGCTTTTGCATCGACAAGAGCATCTCAGATGCCTTGACGGTGGCCAGCGAGTACGCGCTGGCGTCGATCGATGCGCGACGACGCCCCGTCACCTTGGACGATGCAATCGAGAAAAAGTTCTTGGCGACAGTGAACGGCGTCGGCGAGACAGACTGCGGCACGGGCGATGCTGACCTTGACGTGGATGAATGCGGGTGGGGCAAGAAGGACGCAGGGCTGTCGCGGTCGGCCTCGCTTGGCACGGGCGATTCTTGTGCCGAAGCTGTTGCACCACTGCCACCCATCCGCTTGAACACACGCGAGAAGGTCTGTCTGAGCGGATCCACCGAAAACATCGTGTCCAGCCCAGGGATCGACGATGCGGGCGAGTCCTCATCGGCGATGGCTGCGGCCGTGGCTGTCTTGTTGGCTTTAGGGGTGGGAGGGTGGTGGAGGGGTGCTGGCTGTGCCTGCTCCTCCTCTGTTGCTGCCGATGGATTGCTATCGTTAAAGGAGGAGGACCATGAGGGGGCGGCCGGGTGAGGGGGCGATCCAGAAGAAGGAGCGGCAGACAGAGTGACCACTGGCACAACGACAGGGGCGGGGGCTGGCGATCCAGTCCTGTTCTGAGGTCGCTGGACCGCTGCGTCCGCAAGCGACACGGGCGATGCAGTGCCGCGGCTGTTGCTGCGCACGTGCTGGAACGATGGCGGCGTGGCCATGGGTGGCGGGAACACGTCTGTTCCGACCCCAGGGGACGACGGGCGCGAGCGTGCATGAAGCGGCTTGTGCTGTCCGCTTGTGCTGCCCGAGAGGCGCTGGTTGATGCCGGACGAGGGGAAGCGTGGCCCGGACGGCGCGGCCGCAGAACTGGGCGCGGATCGCCCCGTGACGCCGGTGTGGCTCACAGACCGGCCGTGTCCGATGCTCTGGGCCTCACGTGCTGCCGCGAGTGCGGGCGGGATGGGCTGCTGTTGCTCGACTGTTGCGGCGGGTTTGGTGGGCACGTCGGGCGTAGAGGGCGCCGAGACGGTGACGACAAAGGCCGGCGAGGGCAGCGACGAGTCGGGCTCCATCGCGATGGCCTCGGCGATGGCCGCAATGATGGGCGACGACGACATGACCAACGAGGGCTTGAACGACGACGACGACGACGACGACACACGCTTCCTCGTGTTGATCATCAGCGACTTGTTGGGCGGCGACGTCGTTGAGCTGCTGCTGCCGCTGTTGTTGTTGTTGTTGTTGTTGTTGTCGGCGGGCGTGGTGTCGCCCACAGAGACGGTGCTGCTGGTGGTGGACGTGGACGCGATCGACTCGGACGAGACGGACTTGGGGATCACCGTTTCAGCAGCATCAGCAGCAGTGGTGGTGGTGGTGGTGGTGGCAGTGGTGGTGGGCGCGTCGTCGTCACCGTGCGGCGACGGGTCGTGCTCGTGTGGCGGCCCGCTCATCTGCCTATATCAAGTCGTGTTTCAAAACGTCCCGAAAAGC
>Ga0302233_10002068_pt1 | contig 13035 bp, 8 predicted proteins | sample II_Palsa_N3_1_FD_193516 | JGI IMG/M metagenome (GOLD analysis project Ga0302233, IMG submission 193516) | Peat permafrost microbial communities from Stordalen Mire near Abisko, Sweden - II_Palsa_N3_1 | ecosystem: Environmental > Terrestrial > Soil > Palsa > Peat permafrost | place: Sweden...
CCTGACGGAGCATGGAGGAACACTGTATTGGCCACGCCGCGTACGCTCTACTGAAATGATCCGAAGTGGATCATTGATGTTTCAAAGCGGTCGCTTGTCTAAACGAAGCGGAACGGAGTTTGATCTCGCGGCCTGAGTTCACTAATCGACAATCTCCACAAAGGGACGCGCGACTCTTTTTCTGATTTGGAAAGATGCAAAAGCAGATCGATGGACTCCGTAACCGCTAAACACGGGTTTCCGAACTTGAACGCCGTTGCGGTTGTTCACGCAGCGCTAAAAATGTCGCTCTCAGCGTGCGCCTCGACGCGATTTCGGCCAAGGTGTTTGGCGCGGTACAGCGCGGCATCGGCTTTGGCCATGAGTGATGGCAAGTCATAATCGCTACCGCTGGTGGAGGCCAATCCGAAGCTGGCCGATATCGCGTTTTCGGAGATCTTGTGGTCAAACGCTGTGGCGGAAATAGCCACGCGCATGCGATCGGCGATAAGAACCCCATCGTCTAGCGAGCATTCCGGCAGCACGAGGCCAAACTCCTCGCCGCCGAGCCGTCCGAACAGGTCGATGGAGCGCAGCTTGGCCTGGCACAGGCTGGCGATTTTTATCAGCACTGCATCGCCTACCGCATGCCCGTAGGTATCGTTGATGCGCTTGAAATGGTCCAGGTCGATCAATACCACACAGGCGCTGCGCAAGGATTTTTCCGCATAGCGCAGCGCCTGCCCGGCCGCGCTGACAAAATGCTGGTGATTGAGAATACCGGTGAGGCTGTCGCGGCGTGCGAGCTTCTTGAAACGCAGCTGCGAACGCTTGAGAAGAAACAGACAGACACCGATCGAGGCAACCACGATCAGCAGCAGGACAAGATATAGCTGGCTCGTCTCCAGCCCCTTGTGGTCCAGCGCCTGCTGCAGCTGGAGCAACCCGTTTTGCTTGCTCAGCTCATCAAGCTGCAGCTTGTGGATCGCCAACTGCTGGCGGACAGTGTGGTAGGCCAGTGCAATGGCCTGTGTATCGTTGACCGAACGCAGCTGCACGTCTTTGTAGTGCCGGTAGTAGTCCAGCGCGGCAGCGTAGTTACCCGCCTTGTTCTCCACTTCGTAAAGCACGCGATAGACAAATTCCGACAGGCCGTCGAAATCGCCATGGCCATCCATCGCCAACGCGGCAAGGGCCCAGCGCTTGGCCATTGCCGCATCACCGCTGACCCAGTACGCGTACCCCAGCGTGCTGCGAAGCACATAGATGTGCACCTTGTAGTTCTGCGCCATGACGCTGGGCGCGATGCGGTTGAGCAGCGCCAGCGCCGCGCCGTACTCACCGACCTCCGCCTCGCGCCGGGCCAGATCCAACTGCACGGTCTCGGCATACAGCGGCTCTTTCGCTGCCATGCAGGCATTGATGGTGTTGCGATAAATCGGGTCGCCAGGGGGCAGGTCGTCGTTGGCGTTCAGCGCACCAAACAGAAATACATCGGGCTTGCACATCGACTCGCCCGGCAGGCGAAAAACATCCACCTGCCGGGCATAACTGGCAGCGGGCTCCACCTGGCCGGCCGACGCCATGAGCTGCGATAACTGAGACAGCACCACATAAATCGTGCGCCGATCATGCAGCTGCGGCAAAGCGTCCGCCAGATGCTCTGCCAAGGTAAAAGCCTCCGTGTACTGGTGATGGATGGCTAACAGGTCGAGCAGCAGGCCATTGGCCCGACTTTGCTCGTCAAGATCGTCAGCGTGAGCGGCCACATCGCGAAGCAGCGGCTCGGCCTTTACGTAGTCACCCTCGAAGGAGGCTTCCCAGGCATCCAGCAGGCGCAGGGTCCACTGCTGGGCTGGCAAGAGCTTCCCGCGCCGCAGGTGCAGCTGCTGCATCAACTGCAGAAAATGCCGATGATCCATCGTGCTTGCCGTCCGTGCCTGCGCCAGCAAGGTCGCGGCATCCACGGCAACCGGCACTTGAGCACCGGCCAGACCGCCATATGAAAACAAGACCAAAGCCAAGACAAACACGCCCGAGCGCCATCGCCAAGCGGGACCCTGCATCCTAAGCATCACGCGGCACCAGGCCAAATATAGGAACCACTGCGAATAATCAGCACCACGCCCACTGATGGCTTTAGATAAGCAACGTCGACCCGAGGCCTCTTTTCGTCGGTCTGGTTCAATAAGTTCATGCTCCCCCGTCCTGTCGCGACCTTCACGACGAGTTCTCCCGATGATATTACGTGGCCGACGCAAAAAGCAGGAAGCACACGTTACCGAAAAGCCGGTCTCGACATTGGCCACGAAAGCCGTTTGTAAATGGTAGTCCGGGCGCTATTCCAAAGCCGCCTGCCTGCCTCTTCAAACACTTCCCAAGCCAGACGCTGGCTCAGTGAAGCTGGTACGTACACCGACATCAGAGTGCACTTTTTTGAATGCGTAACGGCAACCTCGACTCCTTCCCCTGCTTCTAGAAATTTTTACTCGTCGATGATGTCCACAAATGTACGCCCGATTTTTCACGAACCGACCACAACGACGGCAAACGTTGGAGGCATACTTTCCGCCATGAAAAACCGACACGTGATCTCGCTGCTGCTCGGCCTAGCCGCCACCCTCCCGGCCGTTGCCCAACATCTTCCTGCGCAGGACTGGCCCACGTACGGCGGCAACGTGCAGAGCACCAGTGCCAACCCAGTACCCACCGGCATCACCGCCGCCAACGTCGGACAGCTTGTGCGGCAGCAGGTAAAGATCGATGGCACGGTGGATGCCAGCGCGATCTACCTGCATGGCGTCAGCATCCATGGCGCCGCGCATGACGCCATCTTCGTCACCACCACCTACGGCAAGACGCTGGCGATCGATGCGGCCAGCGGCGTGACGTTGTGGAATTACACGCCGGCCAGTTATCCGCAAGTAGCCGGCACACGGCAGATCACCAACAGCACGCCGGTGGCCGATCCCGATCGTCAATTCATCTATGCCGCCTCGCCCGACGGTTATGTGCAGAAGCTGGCGATCAGCGATGGTCATGCTGTCTGGCGCACCGCCATCACCTTGCTGGCCAAGCGCGAAAAGATGGACTCACCGCTGAAGTTTTCCCAAGGCCATGTGGTGGCCGTGACCGCCGGTTATATCGGCGACAAGCCGCCTTACCAGGGCCACGTCGCCGTCCTCGATGGCGCCTCCGGCAAGCTGCTGCACGTATGGAACTCGCTGTGTAGCGATCGCAGCGGCCTGCTCCAGCCGGCGTCCTGCCCGCAGAGTGATTCGGCCATCTGGGGTCGTGCTGGCGCGGTGATCGATCCGGCCAGCGGCAACATTCTTGTCTCCACCGGCAACGCACCATGGGACGGCAAGACCGCTTGGGGCGATGCGGTGATCGAGCTCAATCCCGATGCCACCGCCATGCTGGGCAACTACACCCCGGCCAATACCGCGGCGCTCAATTCGGATGACGCCGACCTGGGCTCCAGCTCACCGGTGCTGCTCGGCGGCGACCTGATCGCCCAGGGCGGCAAAGACGGCAAAATTCGCCTGCTTAGTCGCAAGGCCATGGCCGGCGTTGCGCCGCACATGGACCACGAGCTGCAGATCGTCTCCACCCCCAGCGGCACGGATCTGTTTTCCCAGCCAGCGACCTGGAGCCACCAGGATCAGACCTGGATATTCGCCGCCGATAACGGCGGCACGGCGGCATGGACGCTGGAACACGGCAAGCTGCAGCAACAATGGAAGAACAGCACCGGCGGCACCAGCCCGTTCGAAGCCGGCGGCCTGCTGTACGTCTACGCCCCGGCAGGTGGACTGAATATCTATGACGCGGCATCAGGCAAGCACCTCACCACGCTGCCCTGCGGCGCCGGCCACTGGAACAGCCCGATCGTGCTGCAAGGCCATATCATCCTGCCCGAAGGAAACGCCAATGCGCACGCCACCAGCGGCGTGCTGAATATCTGGAGCCTGCCCGCCGCCGCCGGCTGAGGCGCGTTACGCGTCTGCCTGCGTTGGTCGTGCTGAGCGCGATGAGCGGCTGCGCGCGTCAGAGCCACTTGATGCAGGTCAAGGTAAAACGGGAACGGGCTCTGACCCGCTTAGCCCAAAAGACACGCAGAGCACTATTAGAAAGCTCGCTACGGCGGCCCGGACATGACACTCACGTCTTTGCCAATCTCAGCGAACAGTGCGTCTCGCGTCTTTTTATCTGCCTTCGAACCAGTGAGAAATGCCGCCACGATCACTGTGTGGCCGCTGGGCCAGGTGATGATGCCGATGTCGTTGTAGGCAGCCGTTTCGCCTTCCAGCGAATAGGACGTGCCGCACTTGTCGGCAAAGCGCACGCCGGCGGGCAGGCCGGCGCGCAAACGCACCGGTTTGGTCTGGCCATACATCAGATCGAGCAGCCGCCTGGTCGAATCGGCGGAAAGCAACTTGCGCGACCAAAGCTTCTCGAGAAAGTCCGCTGCCGCATCCGGCGTCGTTCGATTGCGCGGGTCGCCTAGATAGGCTCGATAACCACGGCGCTGCCGGGCTAGCGCTACCTCATCGGTTTCGTTTGCCGGGATGGTTTGTCCGTTGGCCGTTTCATCGAAGATGCGGTTGACGTCGCCTTCGCCAAGGTCGACGCGCATGCCGTTGATACCATGCTTGCGCAGAAACTCGGTGACCACAGGCGAGCCGCCGACCAACCGGAGCAACGCGTCGATGGCGGTGTTGTCGCTTTCGCTCACGGCGGCCACCAGCAATCGCTCGACGGTGAAGTGCATCTGCTCACCCGAGAAATGCGCGCCGATGGAAGGCACAGCAGTGCCACCCACAACTTCTGCGCGGGTGATCGTCACTTCCTGTTTCAAGCTGATGCGACCTGCGTCTACCTGCGCCAATACAGCCGCGGCGACCGGCGCTTTGAACACGCTCATCATGGGATAGGCACGATCGGCGTTGATTCGGGTTCGCGCGCGCGTATCCAGATCCACAACGGTGATGCCCAACACACCGGGTCGAGCCTTATCGGCGAGTTGAGCCAACGCTTGTTGCATGCGTGCATCTGGCGCTTCGGCCGCCATGGCAGGCGTGACCAGCAAGAGCGCGAGGCAAAGGTTCAACGAGTTGCAGACGAAAACTCTGGTGCGTTTGCTCATGAATTCACGAAGGTTGTGTGCAGCCGAAAACGTCTGCCGGGCAAAGGCTGATAGTAAATGGGCATGAGCTTATTTTTTGAATTCAGTGAACGTCAGGTAGCCCCATCTTCGCTTAACATCCTCCGCCCCACCTCCCCATAACCATTCAGCGTCGGTATGCCGATATCCTTGCATCCTCGATAAGCCATGGCGCTCGTACGTGCAAAGCGTGCCCGGTCCATGGCAACTCAAAAACCCAAGGCTAGGTCATCATGATTCGTAAACGTTTAATCGCTGCGCTGTTCGCAGCGTGCGTGACGCTCTCCGGCTCGGTGCTGGCGCAGGCTCAGCAAGTTCAGCCCGCTCCCGCTTCCGCCACCGCACCGGCCGCGGCGCCGAGTGCGACGTCCAAAGCGGCTAACAAAGCGGCCAAGAACGCTGACAAGGCCGCCAGGAACGCTGACAAGGCTTCCAAGAAGGCTGCCAAGCAAGCCGCAAAAGCCAAACAGCAGGCTGCCAAAAAGGCCAGCAAGGCCGCCAAAGTGGCCGCCAAGGCCAAGAGGAAACAGGATAAAGCCGCGCTGGCAGCCGCTCAAGATCCGCGCAGGAAGTCATCCAAGAAAGCTGCTACCCCCGCTCCGCCACCCGCCAGCGCCCCCACCAGTGCACCAGCCGCCAGTAGTTCGGCGGGCGGGTGAAGTCATCGCTGTAATGGTCATCAGGGAATTGGCGGAAAAACGTGTCAGGGTAATTTATTTCGTATTTGCTTTGACGACAGTGAAATTCTCCCTGACACCTTTTCTGCCTATGGCTAGTGGAGGGAGTCTGATGTCACGACGAGAAATGTTGAGAAACGCCAGGAAACGATAGGTGCGCGAATTCAACTAATGCTACTGAATATGCGGTCGCGCCCTGCTCTAATTTATCTTCGCCAGCGGCGGCCGACGGCGCAGTGAAGTTACAGCCGCGGATCTCGGCGATCCGCGGCTGCTCGGGCGCCGGATCAATATGTCTTTCGCCCGACGCTTAGCTTCCGTCAATGCGGAGGAATTTACGGAAATCTTGTGGCATAAAATTGCGCCCTAGGACCCGAGGACACAGCCGCAAGTGGACATGACCAGGTTCGCAGCAGATTTTAATCTCACACGCGATCATTCTCGCGAATGAATATTTCCTTCGCGAGAATAACTATCAGTGCCCCATATATCGGACGAATTACCCACAACTTGTTCTCACCGCTTATAAACGATTTGATGCGTGCCTGTAAAAACGTCGAAGATGCGTCACTTGGAGATATTTCCTTTCCTGCCAATAAATCATAAAGATAAGCGGAAAAATCTTCATTTTCCGCGTCGTGATAATCATAAACTAAGATATCGTCAATAATATTATTTAGTCTCATATCCTGTATCAGAAATTCATCTATTCCATTAGCAATAAGATGCCAGTGCATGCGCCTATCCGCCGACCGTATTTCGAATTCAGCGTGTGCACCCTCCTTATCCAAGGATATTTGCACAATTTGAGCTTCTATTAGTGTTTCAATGGAAATCATAAGAAACACCTCATTTCATGAAATTTTTTCGACATGCCACACCTTAATAAGTTAAGACCCCGATTCAGGCTCTGGTGACGGTGGGTCAGGAACCTCACGCCCCGGATGCTCTCTATTCCCACTCTCGTCCCACTCATGAACGTGCGGATAATCGGCGCCTTGATGAGGATTATCGATATCAACTTTTGGACGTCCATCAGGACCATAAAGGCGTGAGCGGCGCTTTCCATTAACCCATTCTCCTGGTGGCCCGATTGAAGGCACATCTACTTTCTTTGAAAGCGCGCCGCAAGGCGCACCACCTGGCATTTCACATGCGGGGGCGTCCATTGTTTTTGGCCACAGCCCTCCGATAATGATCGTAGGTGCAGATATTCCTCTAACTAAACTTGCAAGTCCGCTACCAAGTTCACTCCAAGCAATAGGCTCAAGAGTCGGCAACCTAGGAGCCGTCACTGTAATCGTACCTAAAGTTGTAACAGCTTTGGGCTGTGGCGGCGGCGGCGTATTTGGATTTGATATTGGAGGCGGCGAATTACATTGCTTACTCCCATCTTGCCCTCCTGCACAGTCAGTGCCAGTTGGATCGGTATAAGTCACGGGGTTATTGTCTGCATAAGCATACCGACTAAAGTTGAAAGCGTTACCGGCCGATGGCCCAACCGGATCAACACTCAAAAACCGACCTGTTGCAGGATCGTAATACCGCGCCTGCATATAGACGAGCCCCGTATCCGGATCGTTGACATGCCCCGTATAGCCCGGTCCATTGGGAGCATTGCCCAACGCTTGGGTACCGTAGGGTGCGTAGTCAAACGTCGCCGTCATGTTGCCGTTGACGTCAGCCTCAGCTAACGGTGTTCCTTGTGGATCGGTGTAGACATAGGTCACCGTGTTGGCAGCATGTCCCGCACCTGCGCCAAACAACGTGGCGAGTAGCAGCATCCAACCGGCTAACGTCCTTTTCATCGCGGTCTTCATGGGCTAGTACCTACTACGTTAGTACCTACCGAAACACGGCAAGAGGTGGCCGTGCAGCCACCGCTGGGCAAAGGCATGACTTCGGGCTGGATCGTCGGTTGACCCAGTACCATCGGCCCGCCACTGGCAACCGGGCTGCAGCCGGATATGTTGCACGCGCTCAAGGTAAACGTGTAGGTCCCGACGGGTATCGGAACACCCCAACCTGTCGTGCCAATCACATACGTCAGTGTCGCACTGCTTGGACCTTTGAAGTCTCCCGCTGTCGCTGTGTAGGTCAGGACATAACTGGAGGTGTAGGCCACCGGATTCCACGTCAGCACGGGATTGTCACTCAGGCTCGCCGCGCTTGGCACGACGAAACTGGTTGGCGTAGGGGGTGCCGGTGCCACCGTGACACCCGCCGATGTAGCACTCCACCCACGATTTCCATACGTGTTGTTGGCCGCCACCTGATAGGTATACGTGCCTCCCGCATTGGTGCTGGTGATCTGGAACTGCGTCGCCGCACTGGTAGCCAGTGTGGTCCATGCACCGCCATTAATACTCTGTTGCACCGTGTAGCTGGTGGCTCCAACAGATGCTGGCCATGACACGGTGTAGGGCTGATAGACGATGCCGCTAGGCACAGTGAGGCTTCCCACTATCGCCGGCCTCACGCCCAAGGTCGCCGATGTGGTCCAACCACCGCAAGTACTGCCGTCGCACCCCTGCACCTGATACACATAGCTGCCACCCTGCTTGCCACTGAAGGAGGTACTCGTGCCGCTGCCAGCAGAGACGGTTGTCCAACCCGTGCTATTGGGGTTTTCCTGCAGCACATAGGATGTTGCCTTAGGCGTGGCACCCCATGTCACGGTGTAACTGCCGTTATTGGGATTGGCATCAAAACTGATCGGCCCGGGTGCCCCTAATATCTCGATGTCGTTACGCGCGATCAGCTTTTTTCCAAGATAGATGTAGTCCGTACCCTGTGCATTGCCGGGCGCATAGGCAAACATCAGCTCCCCGGCTTGACTGTAAAACGAATACGTCGGACTGCCGCCTGTTGGTGTTTTGGTAATGCGTCGTCCCGAAGCGTCGTACGTATACGTTTCCACACCAGGTATCTGGAGCAGTTGATTCTTGGTGTCGAAAACATACGACGTGGTCGCCGAACCGCTGTTGACACTCTGGCGATTGCCAAAAGCGTCGTAGGTGTACGTGGCGAAGGTACCCGTCCCGACGGTGAGTGTGTTTAACCGGTTATTGGTGTCGTAATTGAGGTTGAATAGGGAACCCTGCGTCAGGCGCGTGCGCAGGTTGTTCAGCGCATCGTAGGAGTAACTCTCATTGACCGAGAGGCCACTGGCTTGGGCACTGGTGAGTCGATTCAGTGCGTCATAACCGAACGTCTTCGTCCGCGGGCCATTGGCCAGATCGTTGACGTTGGTGATGTTGCCATTGGGGTCATAGACCAGATCCTCGCTAAGGTTGAGCGTGTTGGCCGTACCGTAGGAAAAGTTACCCAGGATTTGGCGATCGTTGAGTTCTGCGGCGTAACCCACACCATTGCCATACACGAAGCTCGATAGCTCCCCGTTGGGAAAGTAGCTCGCTGCATGGGCATATGCGCCCGCCTGGGTCGCTTGGCCACGCGCATCGGGTGCATAGCTGACCACTTCACCGTTGGGATATCCCACGGTACTGAGATGGCCATTCCCATCGTACGTGTAGTTCAAACTCCAAGTCAGATTGCTGTTGGGCAACCAAAGGTTTTCGCCGGTCAGCATGTTGCGCTTGTTGCGTGGGTAACCTTGAATCGCGGTGCCGGAAATCGAGGTTTTTACATTGCCCACACCATCATACGTATAGACGGTGCCCTGTGTGGGACTGGGCGGCGAAATCGTCCACACCCGATTCATCGGATCGTAGGTGTAACTGGTCTGCGAAGCAGTCGGAGCGGTGCCACAGCCTGCACCACTGATGCTCAAGCCGGTGGCGGTGGTCTGGACATTGTTGGCCGCATCGTAGGTGGTGATTTCACTGCCGCTCTCTGGCTCAACGGTGCGGCACAGACGATGATAGCTGTCGTAGTACAGGTTCTTGGTGACGCTGTTCGTCACGCCGTTATAGGAGCCAGACTGAATGATGGCGGTGGGATTGCCGTAGAGATCCCGATAAATATTTTGCGTAATGCCGGTGGGCGCAATCACCTCAATCGCGGTGTCGTAAGACGGCTCGTCAAAGGCCAAATAGGCCGTTGTCGTGAGATTGTTGTTGGGATCGGTGACCAGCTTGCGCGCGCCGTAGGAATACTGCGTCGATGTCGTCAACGGGGCACCAAGTTCTGAATCTTGCAGGGTCTTTAAGACACGGCCTAAAGCATCGTATTGCGTCGTTATACCTTTCGTCACGCTCGGCCAGCTCACACTCCCTGCCACCGGATAGGAGGACAAAAGGGTTCGGCCTGCGAAGTCGTAGGTCTTCGCCGTCGTAATGTCGGAATTACTCGTACCGATGACGGATGAGTCAACGAGTAGCGGCCGCAGCATCGCGTCGTAATAGGTGATTTCCTGATAGTTTCCTGTCTGACTTGTGCGACGCCAGTGCAATCCTGCAATGCCCTGCTCGGTGCCTGAAATCGGCACGGTGGTGATGCTTTCCGAATTCCAGTTCACCGTATCGCCAGTCGGGTAGACGACGCTATTCACGCGGCCGCCGGCGTCGTAGCCATAACTCGTCGTGTTGCTGTTCTGATCCGTAATACTGGTGATCTCGGCCAAGTCATCGACCGTGAGCGATTCGCTAGTCTTGTCGGGATAGCTAATGGACCGCGGTATGCCTCGGTAGTAATTGCTTAAATTGGTCGCGTTTGAATCACCATCGGTGAAGCTGCTCAACTGACCGGCGGTGTTGAAGCCGTACGTCATCAACAGCTCGCCGAACCGCGATCGGGTCAGCAGCGTATCGATGGCGGTGTAGGTGTTGAGACTCTCGGTTTCACCCGTGGATAAGTTATCGACCTCTTGCGGAAGGCCCAGTACCCAATACGCGGTGTCGTTGACATACGACGTCTGCTCTTCGATCGATGGTTCGTAAGAGATCGAGTTGTAGCGCTTGGTCTTGGTCACTTGCGCATAAGCGTTGAACGCTTCGGCGAGCCATGTATACACGTCGCCGTTGGGCGCGTCGTTGATGACCTTTTGGGTTAAAGGCGACAGTTCCGTCACCTGCGATTGATTGTCTCGGTAAAGCAGGTCGGCGCCGTAGGATGTTGGCCACGGGCCGCCCGTGGGGCTGGCGTAGGTGTTGATCTCCGAACGCATCAATGTGCCACTCGAAGATCCGCTGTAGTAATCCGTTTGTTTCAGCTGTCCTTCGGTGGCGTCATAACGATTGCTAAAGGTGTAACGAGTGTCGTTGCCGTTGGGATCCGTGACGTCGGTATAGACGGTGGTAGGGCACGTGCCGCTGGTCGCACAAGTGATGACGCACGTGCTGCTCGCACATTCGTCGTTACTCCAACTCTGATTGGCCGGCGAATAGCTATAGCTCCATGTCTGCGTGGGCAGGCCCGCGCCCGATCGCACCTCGCTCGTAATGGCGGGCTGGATGTACCACTCCGGGTAGAGTGCTGCGGGAGCCGTCCCGAAATCAGAGCCGTAACAGGCTTTGGGTGTGTACGAACGGCCGCTGAGTTTCAGCCCAATGCTGAACGTGCCCGTGAGTCCGGAGGGTGTTGTTATCGTGCCGAAACTGCCGCCTGACGCTACGGGGTAGGTAAAGTACGGAAGCTGGTCAAGCTGGCAGTTGTCGCTCGATACATTGTAGGACGACGGTCCAATAGGCAGGTTGTACGACCAGGCACTTCCATCGGGTAGTTGCACGCCCGTCAGGCCGGTGCCGTAGGTGTAGGTGTACGTCCAGGTGCGAGACGCCACATTGACGGCCTTAGCGGTGATCGTTTGGATCAACGGCGAACCCGGTTCATAGGTGACATCCACTTCGCGTTTGTCGTTCGCTGTGATGCTGGACAGATAACCTGTGCTGGAATCGTAGCGGTAGGTGAGCGTATTGCCGAAGCGATCTTGGATCTGCGTGACATACATAAACGCATCTTCGCGATTCAAGATGCCTATGCCTCCTGGGGCACCCACCATGGGCGTAGGGCTCTGTGCCGAAACAGCGTTCGATGTGGCGACGTGCATAAGATCAGGAGTGAGGGCACCCGCACCGATGATCGGGTACCACGGACGATAAACAAGATGAGCGAAGGTATAGCGCGTGCCATCGGGTGCGATGGCGAGAAACCCTTCACCACCATCGTCCGCCGGCACTCCGCAACCGATCATCCAGTTGTTCTTGGTGACAATGGAAAAACTCATCCCGCTGATAGTCGGTGACAGCGAATTCGCCGCGCTGCGTGGCATCAAAAGCTGCTTACCTTCGCCTGGCACCAACAGGTTGTACCCGTACCACCATTCGTCTGGCACCCAACCTCCCTGACTGGAAGTGGAAGCAATGCCTGGTGGCATTTTGAAATTGGTGCACCGACTCGTCGTACCCACCGTAGGGGTAGTCCCCCAGACCCCTGTCTGCCAGATGGCAGTCGATGCGAGGCCCGTCGATCCGACGAGAGTTTCGATGCGGGGAATATCCAGATCCCAGTTATCGAGAGGGAGTTGCGGACTAATGCTAGACCCAGGGGCCCACTCGATAAACTGCGCCGTTCGCCCCACGGTGATAGTCGGGCCGTTGCCTCGCAAGCTGACGTCGGTGACGTTGAATGAAATGCTGCCGTCATACAGGCTGATGTTTTCGCCAAACGGATGTTCACCCAGCGGCTGGATGTTCTGGTCGACCTGGATCAGCTTCTGATATTCATCCTCGGGGTTTGCGGTTTGCGCATGTGCTGCGAGTGATACCGCCGCCAACAAAGCTGCCCAACATGCGTAACGTACCTTCATGCCATCCCCCAAGAATTGAACGCAGCCAAGCCGCAATAACCCGTTGGGGATCGCGACTTGAAGAATTGGTTTAAACCACCGAGGAAACGTGAGGGTGAGCGTGGGGTTCGTGGGCTAAAGCCGCGGCCACACAATGCGCCAACGGCATACCTCGCCGTTGCGCAGCCATGATCGAATGCCTCACAGCATCCGTGCGAATAGCATGTCATCCCTGTAGCCCCTGTGCCGAACGTTGCGCTCGGCTCGTGGGAAGCTATCAAGCCTTTGGGGGATCCACAAGTGCTCTGTTTAAGGCTGATTTTTTTGAAGCGCTCTGGGGCAACAAGCCTAGTTAGCCGCGAAGCCGGTTTCGCGACAATGCGTGCATTTTGCGATCCAAACCGTCACCGGAACGGGCCCTCGGTGGGGACCCCGATCGCCTACCTCCTCGATCAGCTTTACGT
>Ga0302233_10002073_pt1 | contig 13021 bp, 19 predicted proteins | sample II_Palsa_N3_1_FD_193516 | JGI IMG/M metagenome (GOLD analysis project Ga0302233, IMG submission 193516) | Peat permafrost microbial communities from Stordalen Mire near Abisko, Sweden - II_Palsa_N3_1 | ecosystem: Environmental > Terrestrial > Soil > Palsa > Peat permafrost | place: Sweden...
AAAAATTATCCCTTTTTTTTTTTTTTTTGCTGACCTGTGATATTTATAGGTTCACAAGTTCACGTATAGCCAGCTGGAAAAGGACGGCGTGATTACAGAAAGCGAGGTTCCGGAACAGCGGTATTACAGTGTCCTGTGTATATTCTGCTATCTAAAAATCTCAACAGGCGCAATAACATTTTCTTCACGCTTTCCTCTCCGAGTGCGGGCACATACGTAATCGCTTTGCACTACAAGGGCCGAGACAAACCGGTTTTAGAAGTGGACCTCAAGCTGGACGACTTGTTGGAGAGGCAACGTGAGAATGACCACACGCTCAACCTCGAATTTGTCAAGCTCAACGTCAACAAATTGTACTTTCTCATCAACAAGACGATCCGATAGAACCCCTGTTTTCTCCTTCTAAAATTGTTCCCCTCTAAAATCCGTTCTCCGTCGAGCTCTGTTCCCCTGTTCCTCCATAACAATTCTTGTTCCGCAAATAATAATTACAAAAAGAAAATTACGTTGTTTTTGGTACTGCAAACTCTTGATACTTTGCAAATTCCTCAGCATATGCTTGTGCCATACTTTCTTGCAGTGCAGTGTGCAAAACCTGGACGAAGCACAACAAAATAAACTCAACTGAATGCATCGCCATCGCACACACCTTTATTGCCTCGACCTTGCCGTTTGTGACTTGATTGTGGTGGACAGTTTCTTCCAGGAGCGCTTTCAAGTAGCCGTCTGGGTTGATTCCTTGGTCAACATACTTGAGCAGGTCGTGTGGCACCATAATCGGCTCGGCGAGCTCAAGCTTGTCCAACTCGTGCAGTGATTGCACCAAACCGTCGTTTCTGGCACAGCACGTCAGTCAGTCACCCAGCGTCAAGCATACATCTTTCGCGCCAAGGTCGTCCCGCTCTCGCGTTGGTAGTCGTACACGACGATGCTGAGCTGTCGCAGGTTTTCAAGCACGCCATCGAGCTTGGAGACCAAATCCTGTGCTGTCATCTTGGAAGCGACAGTGTGAAAAATGGCCTCCATTATTTTTTTTTGGCGCGAACTCTGAATGGTCTCACCAAAGAAAGCGGCGGCAGCTCCGGTGTGGTCGCCCCCGTCTCTGGCCGAGGAGCTTGCTCTGCGGGACATGCTGACCAAACAGCTGGCGGAGCAACGCCGTGCCAAGGACCAAGAGATTGCCAAGCTTGCGACAAACGACAACGTTGCTCTGTTCGAGTATCGTTTTATTTTTTTTCAATGGGCTTTTTGGTGATGGTTGCTATCAAGTGACAACATCGAGGTCGTCCGCAAGGCCAACGTGTTCAAGGAGCAAATCTCCGAGGCCGAGCAGGCAATCATCGAGCAACGTGTGCAGCTCAAGCAACAGCAGGTTCCAAAAAATTTTTTTTACTTTATCTTTTGCGTTTTTGCTCAATGCAGGTAAACAGTTTGCCGAATTCCAGCGTCGTAGCCAGGAGCGCAAGATCCTGCGCATCCTCTCTCTGTACGAGTACCTGTCGCGCGAGGAAGTCCAACACACGCTTGCCGAATGCAACGAGGACGAGGACATGTCCATCCTCAAGTTTACCGAGCCCGATTATTTGCCCCAGCTGCGCAAGATCATTGCGCAGACGTACCGCACGGTCGTTGGCAGCCGTAGGTTTATTAAAGTAAAAAGGGGGGGAGGGGGGGGGAAAGAAAACAATTTTCTCTACATTGAATAGACGTGTTGGACGAGTCGGCGCGCGAAGAGTATGAAAAACTCTTGCAAAAGCGCAAGGCCATCAGCAAGAAGACGGCGTCGTCTAGTGACAAGATCAAGATGTACACGATGGGGCGCCTGCGCCTGGACGACGCTCTGCGCCAGCTCAGCAGTGGTGTCGATCTTGAGAAGGCAATGGAAGGCTGGTCAGCAGCTCGTATTCGCGCCTACAAGTTGATCGATGTTAATCCCAATGCCTACTACTACCGTTTCAACGCACCCGGTGAGGCCCAGCGTGGTGGCAAATGGACAAAGGTAAGATTCTTCTTTTTATTTATTTATTTATAATAAAATATTTATGTCTGTATTGTTTCTTTTTTTTTTTTTTTTTTTTCAGGCCGAGCACGAAGCATTCATCAAGCGACTCAACGAACGCGGTGCCGATGGTCAGTGGGGCATTTTCTCCATGGCCATTCTTGGTCGTGTAGGCTACCAGGTACGAAAAATACTATCTTTGTTGCGTGCTTTGTAGGAAAGCTTATTATTTTGGCGCCCAGTGTTCCAACTACTACCGAACTCTCCTCGTCAAGGGCGTTTTGAAGGACTCCAATTACCACGTTGAGAACGGCAAGGCCGTCTACCTGTTTAGTACCAAGAAAGACAAGGACGGTCGCGTGATCATGCCCAAGGTACCAAACACCAGCTTGTTTTTCTCCTTGCTCATGAGCTTTTGATTCGACAACAGGACGAAGACGACGAGGAAAACGATGATGACACACCAAAGAAGCGCAAACGTGTGCCATCGGCATCGTCGGGCAACGGTGGCGGTGGCTCTTCGTCGACACCATCAGGGGGCAAGCGCAAGCGGCGCAGCCAGCACAACAACGACGATGAGGACGACATCGACTTTGAGGATATCGACTTTGAGGACGAAGAGCAGATCGCGGCGAGCCAGGCGCGTTACAAGTCGAATGCGTGGAAGACGACATCGCGCACGCGCTCGCTTATGGGCCTGGAGTCGGACCCCTCCGAGAACCCGCTGCCAGGCCACGTTGACCCGATCACGCTCGAGGAGGTCGTCCAGCCTGCCATCTCGCCGTACGGCCACGTCATGAGCATGGCGAGCTGGATTCAGTGCCTCCTGGAGAACGAGCGCTGCCCGCTCACGAAGAAGCCCCTCAAGCGCTCCGACCTGGTTGTCCTCACCAAGCAGAACATTGATCGTTTCCGTGACAAGATAGTCGCTTTGTGAAGAAAAAGAAAATTTTTTCATTTTTGACTGCACGTCACCACGCTTGCTTTGGTTTTAAACCCATGCGACAGTCCAGCCTCCCCCCTGCGTCTTTCGACGAGCCGCTCAGCTCGGCACAGCAAACCAGGCAACAGCAGCAGCAGGCACAGCAGCCGGAGGTGTGTTTTCTTTAACTGAGCAGTGACACGCCGCAGCTGACCTGCGATCAACGAACACATCAGTTGTCGCTGCTGCAAAAGTCAAGCCACCCGTCGGTGCTGGTGTTCCACCTCTTGTTCAAGGCCTTGGCCGTCGCGTCGTATCTTCTTCTGATGATCTTCACCGACAACTTTATCCTTGTCTTTGTGATCACCGTCCTCCTGCTCGCGTTCGACTTTTGGACGGTACTAAACCTCGCGCCGTTGTACTGTCTCTGACCCGTCGTGCCCCGCAGGTGAAAAACGTCTCGGGGCGTCTGCTCGTCGGGCTGCGATGGTGGAACGAAGTGCATGAAGACGGCTCTAACGTGTGGATCTTTGAGTCACGAGCGGTAGAGGAAGCGGTTCTTCTGCGTTCTGGTCTAACAACGGACCCCCCAACCCCCCTCTGCAGGACAAGCAAATCAACAACACCGACTCGAGGGTATTCTGGTACTCGCTCTACATCACGCCTACTGTGTGGATCCTCTTTGGCGTGATGTGCCTGATCAAATTCCAGGTACGCACTTTCTTCTTTTTCGCACTTACGTTGCAGTGGGGAAAAAAAGGTGTCATGGCTTGCTGTTGTGGCCGTCGCCATCTCGCTCAACGTTGCCAACCTCGTCGGCTACACAAAGTGTGCACGAGATGCCCAGAAGCGCGCAGAGTCGCAGACCCCTGGACTCAGCAATACAGTCTCGGCTTTCCTCGCCACATCCATCATGGACCGCGCACGTTCGATGATCTGAAAGCTACTGCCCGTCTATTATTGCAGTGTCTGTTGGATGATGTTGTTTCTTCGCATGAGAGCGTGGGGGGCATTAGTATACATTATTTACAAATGGTGAATTGGAACTATTTTTGGATACGTATGAATAAGAAATCGTCAGCGAGGGCGAACGCAGCTCCTTGCTCGACTGGTGCTGCACGTACTCTACCAAGAGCGGAGGAGGAACGGGCAGCGCCGGTGTAGGTAGTTGCTCTCGTATGACAACGCGAGCTGCCAGAGGCGCGAGACAGTGTTGACGATCATCCGCAGCGATCTTTCGCCGATAAAGATAGTGCCGCGCCGCAGAGTTTAAAAGAGGCCTCAGGACCTCTTCGGCAGCGATAGTAACAGAGCTAGTGCACGAGAGGAGGACTGCACGATCCACCACATCCTTTTGAGTTGGTGCAAAGTCGACCACAGCCCCTGTCCCATTTGAAACTTGCTCCAACGCCGTGGCCGCAGCCTGAACATGCATAAGCCATGTCGGGCAAAGCTGCACGTCCTTCCCGAGGACCTGAGACAATGTGTGTGAGATCGCAATACAAATGGTACGAATTGTCGTTCTTTACAAGAAGAGAGGACAGCTCGTGGTCTGCACAGAGGGCGGCAACAGACGCACCGATGGCAGCACTCGGCAAACTATGCCATTGACACGCAGAGTTGCCCTGCAGCGCGGGGCACTCGCCATCCGAGGCGGCAGCCCTCTGCAGGAAAAAAGAAATCCTTCGCGGAGGCTCGACATTGGCACATTCGTCGAGGTTGATCTGCTCCACATGGCTGCACAATATGGACGAGGACGCTAGGGAGACCACGCCGACACGATGCGGCACCACTGGCGAGGATGACGGCGTCGAGCCCTTCTTGATCACCGTTCGCAGTTTTCGGTTCTCCATCACGGTCGACTGCAGGGCTTCTGCAGCCTGGCTCAGATTGTGCCTGTACGTCAGCAGCTCCTTCTCCAGGTAGTCCATCCTTGCATTCCACGCACGCTCCCTCGCGTGTGTCCACCGGGCCACCTCGTCGTCCTCCGCCGCCCTCTCCATCTCGGTCTGGCACCGGGCCGGCTCGACCGCGCGCGTGAACGACGCCATGCGGTGCACGATCGCATGCAGATCCCCCGTCGCACTTCTCAGGTACCTGTCGGCCGCCAGCACCACCACGCACGGCACAATCACAAGCAACACGAGCCAGTACGAGCGGCGAGCCGCTCTGGAAGCAGAGTCCATTTTACAAGTGCCTTCCCCAGCAAACGGCGGAGAGGACATGACGACGGTCCCTGTCTCCACGCCCGCAGCAGTGGAAGGAGGGGTGGCGGGGACAGCGGGGCCGACGGCCGCACGAGCACCCGCGGCCGCGGATTGCGACATCAGCGACGACGCATCGTATGTGCTTTGCGAGGGTCCCGCCGTCCTGTTTGCCGACAAGGACTGGTTGATTGACACGACGTGCGCGGGCGTTGCATTGGATAGCGACGACAACACGCCGCTGAGCAGCCAGCGGTCGCCGTCGAGGACGAGCTCGCCAATGTCCAAACGTGCTGCACCGTAAGCGTGGGCACTCTCACTGTTTGGTTCTGAGCGTTACCTTGGCGCAGGTCAACGCCGTCCAAACGGGGGAGCAAGTCCTCGTCAGAACCACTGTCGTCGCCACCAGGGCGCAAGCGCAAAGCCGGCGCCGAGATGAGGCCAGACTCGCTGGACGATGCTGATGCCAACGACGGCAGGGGAGGGAAGCAGGCGGTCTCGCAAAAGAGGATCGACAAGCTGTTGCAAGACCAGGACAGCCCGTTCTCCAACATTTCCTTGCTCAAGGTAGTACAGTCATGAGTGCAACTGAAACCCCAATCTGCTCATCCAGAAAAACATCAACTTGAAAGCCGTGCTCAAGTTTTCCGAAGAGGAAAAGAGGCATCTCTTGAGCTTTCTCCCGCAAGTCGACATTCAAGGCAAAGCGACCAGTATGTTTTTATTTGAAAATAAGAGGAGCGTATTAAAGCGCGTTTTCCCCCACAGTGGACGATGTGTTTGTTTCGCTCTTCAAGGACAACTCTTTCTTTAGCAATTCGATGTACGAATTCTGTGACGTACGTGAGAGGCTTAGGCCAGCCTGGAGCGTGAACTAATTGTGCTTTTTTTTTTTTAGCTACTGGGCAAGGGTGCCTTTGATCCAGAGCTCATTTCGCAGCGACGCCAGAAGGAAGAAAACTACTGGCGCAGGAGAACGTCACCCCCTCCTCCTGATCCATGGAAGGTATGTGATTGCTTTCCCCGTTTCAGATTCAACTATATAAATAAAAATAAAAAATTATTTATCTGCCAGGACGACAACTTTGAAGAAACGTGGGGGGATCTGCAGAAAAAGAAGAAAAAGAAGGTCACGTCCAAGGAGGCAGAAGCCTTTCGTGACACCGCAGGCGCCTCTAACAAGGCGAAGAAAGTCACCTCTCTGGCGGCGCCCTCCAGCAGCGTGAAGAAAACCTCGTCCTCGTTGAATAATGCAAAAGCAAGATCGCGGTCTACCGAACCCTTGTCATTAACTATTGTTTCCTCGTCTCCTCTGCCTTCACCATCATCGCCAGCCGCCCGGTCCAAAACTGTTCAGAAGAAACCGTCGAAGGCATCGGGATCGACGAGCAGAAAGGACTCGAGCGACTCCACGTATGCATGGAATTGATCTATTTATTTAATTATTTTCAACTTTTATCCCCCCCTTCCCTTTTTTTTTTTCAAGTGTGAGATTGTTTTTCGAAACGGCATACACAAAGCACAGCGTCCGGCCAGACTACCGCTCCTGGATCCTGCAACTGGCGATTTCAGCCGCGAGTTCTTCTTCTGCCTCTGCCGACCCACCTGCGCCCTCATCATCTTCATCGACACTGCCAAGTAGCAGCCCCCTGAGCTCGCCTGTTCGGGACCTGGTCGTCTGTCTTCCCGTCGTCTCATCATCGCCATCAGCAACAGTGGCAGAGCCTCTCCAGGATGATGCGCTCGTCATCGTCGATGCCAACGCCGTTCCGGTGTGTGCGCCCGAGTCATCCCCCCTCGAGTCGACGCACGAGTCGACTGTCGTCATCGACGACAGCGGCGCCCCACTCACCACCGTGTCCGTGCCCAACCAAACTGTACCAAGTCACCATCAGCGAACAAACACTACGCGCCGCCTGACCCCGATCTTTGAACAGAGCCGGCTGCCCATGCAGTCGCCGATGCCGGTCCTTCATTCCAGCAGTGATAGATTGTAAGAATTTCGACGTAGAAATGGTGGAGGCGCGCCGGCGGTTGCTTGCACAACAGTTGTCAGCGGCCCTGCAAAAGGACGCGCTGACGGACCTGGTCAACCAGTTTGCGGTACCCGGGCATGCTCAGGGCTTCTTGCTGCAAAGGACTAACGCACAGGTTGCTCTGTAGGGCTTACCAAGTCCCGTCGCAGATAGGGCGAGCCACACGACAGCTCTGTCAGAAGCCAACCGCAGTCGCAACCGCTACAACAACATCCTTGCCCGTGAGTGACGCGCAGTCGTCGCTGCTGCCTGTTTTTACTGACCAGCTCCCCCTAGTCGACTCAACACGCGTGCAACTGGAGTCTGTCGGTCAGGGCCAGTCAAACTACATCAATGCCAACTACTTGCAGGTAAAAAATGTTTGCTCCTAAACGCCAGACTAAAAAAGACAACCTAGGTGCCAGGGTGCGACGCCAGGTACATTGCCACGCAGGGGCCAACGAACGACACGCTCGAGCACTTTTGGCTCATGGTCTGGGAGAGGGGTGTGCCGGTGATCGCCATGCTCGTACGTAGCCCTTTCACCTTTCAGCAGGATGTCACACTCAGTACCAAAACGCGCAGACACGCGAGACGGAAAAGGGACAACCAAAGTGCGCGAGGTATTGGCCGTCTAGCGTCAACAGCCCAGAGCAATACGGAAAGGTGCAGGTGATGCTGCAATCGGAGGAGGTGTCAGAGTCATGCATTACACGCCAATTCAAGCTCGATTGGCTGGGCGGTGACGATGCTGCTGCCCAGGTAAGCCCATGCTTATTGCCTCTGTGTGTTTCAAAGTTGATGCCTGCTCAGATGGTTGCTGTGGGATCTGCCCGCCAAGTGACCCACCTTCAGTTTACGGTAAGCACCTGACCTTGAAGACAAGAAGGTCTTAACAAGTGTGCTTTCCTAGTCATGGCCAGACCACGATGTCCCGCAACCAGATCCTTTCATCCACCTATTGACACAGTTTCGGAGGTACAATAAAGTCGGGACTTTGGGCTCTCTTCCAGTTGTCCATTGCAGGTATCAGCAGACTTTATAATACTTCTTAAGCTTAATTTTTTTGTTTTTCTTTGCTTTTTGCTTTTGCGACGTAGTGCCGGGATAGGGAGGACGGGTGCATTTTGCGCTGTCGACACGGCACTGCATATGCTGTCCCTTGAACAAGGTGTGCTATTTATAATTTTATAAAAATAAAAAATAAAAAGTAAAAAAAAACAATCCGAGTCTTAGATTTCGGCCCCGATTTGATAAAGTCGATCGTCACTGCGTTCAGGAAACAGCGTGCCGGCATGGTCCAGACCCCCGAACAGTTCATTTTTTGCTATGCAGTTCTCCTCAGATACATTCTGATGAGTACCGGCAATGGCGGCAGTCCCCACTAACACCGACACACAGTCAAACAAAGTACTTACTCCCCCCCAGCTCTAGGGTCCTAAGTTTTTCATGTACGGTTTTGTGGGGCTTTGCGCGGTAGATGGTGGGCACATGTGCAGCACATCAGTAAAAATAAATAAAAAAATCTTTTATGCTACGGACCCAACTCATTACTCCACTCCCTCGCGCGCTCTCTGGCGCACGCCACATCCTTATCCACCCCCTGTTTCATCGACTTTTCTTTGTGTGGTCTCACTGGATCGTTCTGTCGCCTTCCTCAGGCACATATTTTTAACTGATCCGATTTCTTTCTTTCTTTCTTTCTTTCTTTCTTTCGTCAGTTCTTCTTCACTGGCGCAGTCGACTAAGATTTGCAGCCGACGCTCTCCTAGTTCCTGATGAAAGTGGCAACGGAACTGTTCTCACTGCAGCGCACCGACCAGGCTGCGCTTGAAGATGCCCTGTCGCGGCTGCCACCAAAGGAGCGGCACGCGGCACTCCGATGGGGCGACTCGGCGACGATCCTGGGCCGGCGGCCTCTTCCCGTTTTGACGAGCTGGCTCACAGCGGCGCAACGGATGGACGACGTCGACACCGCTGCCGCCGAGGGCAGCGACCTGATTTCACGGCTCTGGGAAGCAGGACGCAACGACATGGACGTGGCGCGTACCATTGCCACCTACGTCAACGGTCGGCTCGGCACCTGGCAGCTCAGAGGTCTGGATGCAAGGTCTCTTGTTTGGCTTGCCGACATCCTGCTCGCTCAGCACACCTCCTCGGCCAACTTACCACCCTCCTCTGTGGACGCTCGCCTGGGCCGTCTCTTTGACGCGACAGGAGTGGACAACATCGACGCAGTGCTCTGTCTGGCCTCCAACCCCTTGGTGCGCGATGCTCTTTTGCGCCGACTGCTCTCGAGGCCGACTGAGAGCCTGCGCCCCGTCCTCGCAGCACAACCAGACTTATTTGGACCAATGCTGCTCGCCGCACTTGCCAGCACTAGCACTACTACCTCTGCTGTGGACGCTGTGATTGCCCTCCACAACGCATCCGCCAGCTCGCCGGTCTTTTGGGCGCAAGTTCGCGGAAGCGTTCCGTCCTGCGGTTTGCTGCTCGACAACGTGTGGTCCGACATGCACCACAATGGCCTTAGCACCGACCATGACCTATGCATCGTCGATGAGCTCGTGGGCCAGCTTGGGCTTCGTACGTAGACCATTGATTTTTTTTTTTTTTTTTTTTGGCCTTGATGGAGGTTTCAAGCAGACCAAGGAACTCGCTCCTCCATCGCCAAAGTCCACCTTATCCAAGCCGAGCACAGGCCCGCCGAATTCATAAACGCATGGATAAAGTCGGCGTCCTCGTCTACGCCGATGAAAAGGAAACTCGGTTCAGTGTCCTGTTCTGGAGAGCACATTCGGCAGACGGCCACAGCAGCGGAGCTTGCCATTGCGGTGGCCCATCTCAGTGAAGCTGACCTGGACAAGTTGGTGGCGACAGAGTCGTACGCGCAAGCAACATATGTCGAGCTTTGGAGGTCGATCCGGCAGCATGCATGCTCAGACCTATTTTTCGTCCGCGCCGTACTCCCGTCGTTCCTGCATCCAGCAGGCCGTCTGCAGGTGGACAACGAGGTGATGGACAACGAGGTGATGGACAACGAGGTGATGGACAACGAGGTGATGGACAACGAGGTGATGCACTCGGTGACTCAGATGATTGTTCACAAGGGAGCAATTCCAGAGAGTGTCCTCGCGTACGCCCGTTCCGCCGCCTCGACTTTATCCGGTGCATCAGCATTTTGGGGTCGGCTGGCCGAAACACTGCTGGCCGGGACTCCTTCTTCAAATGCCTTCTCGCTGGAGCGCTTCGAGATACTACGTCATGTTGTTGCTACCCGACGCATTGATGAGCTGCCGCTGTTTGCGAGATGGCTTGCGACTCTCTCTGATCGCCATCTTACCGTCGATGCAGCGTTCTCCAGTATTCTGCTACTCCTTCTTCACGACACCGCACCGCCGCCTCAGACTGTTGACGCCTTTCTCTGTCTGGTCATTGACGTGATCAAGCCAGACTGGACTCGAGCAGCGAGCAACACCGATTTGTTGCTCGTCTTGAAGAGGCACGGTCGCGTCCTCGGCCGCCTTTTCAATGGCTCGACATTCCTCGTGTCTACACTGGGAGGTGACATCCAACTGGCGACACGCGTCATCACAGCGCTCTTTGAGCATCACTTTATCCTACTGGAGAAGAACGACGTCTGGATCCAGCCCGACGGCCTCCTCATCGTCATCAATGCCGTTTCGCGCATCCTAAAGCAACTGTATGCAGAGCCAAATTTTTCTAAGCATAAAAAACTCTCTTCTTTTTCCATCGCATTAGGGACTCGTCGACGCCGTTTACAACCGTGCCTCTGTTTTGGACGTCGCTTCATCTGGTATTTGAGAGGCTGCTCCTTTCAACGAACGACGCTACCGAGGAGCGCCGTGAAACAGTGGCCGCACAGGCCGTGACAATGCTAGCCCAAGCATTTGAAGACGCGGTCTCACCAGCGACCAAGATGCTGCTCGCTACAGAAACACTGCCGCTCAGCGAGCGATCCAACCTCGTCAAGATCTCTTTGGTGTACTTGCACCTCACCGTGCCATCGAAAACGCCCAGTATGCGCGACCAATTATGCCAAGTTGCACAAATAATTTTTGTAAAATGACAGCTCAGATGTCGCTCCTCCGTTTCATGGGGTCCCTAGCAAGTACTCCTGCAGGATGCTCGTCGCTTCTGGAGAACCACGCGTTAGACGTGTGCCTGGGTAAGTTATGTTTTCAACTCCAAGAAAAACCAAGAAAAAATAAAAAAATAAAAAACAGATATCTTGGACGATACAAATCGACGTCCTGAAAAACTGCGAGCGAACGCATCTCTGCTGATCCAAGTGACTGTCGAAACATGTCTCGGTGGAAACACGTCCATCAAGCAGGCTCTCTTGCACGAGATCGGAAAGACTAGCTTTGTTGCCCGCTTGCTGCAATGCGTACATGCGTTTTTGACAATTGCGAGGATCGCTAACAATACCATTTTGTGCAGGGTCTACATGTGCCTCTGGATGGACAGGGAGGAGAGCAATCTCGCCAACATACAATCGCTCGCGTGGAAAACTGCATCGATACCCTGGAACTACTCCTAAAGTCTGAGCGACAGATCGGCATTGAGCTGTCCCGGCCACATATATCGTTTTACCCGACCATGTCAACCCTGCTCCAACAACCGGGGGCGTTTGCCAAGGACCTCTTTGATCACTCGCCGCGACTGCCCGGCAAGCTCTTTTGGATGCTTTGTACGCCCATCCAGAGCCAGGGCGGCAGTCGGCTTGGCGTGGAGACCGAGGTGTCGATCGCATTGTTTTCCTTGTGCAAGCATGTTGTCGACCGTATCGAAAAGCTGCATTCCAGCGTTTCATCAGCACCGCCGCCAAACGGACCGCCACCCAAAAACCATGTGGGCCAAGCAGTGGCCACGGCCAAATGGATCATCGCCGCCGTCGATTCGCTCAAGAATTCTCCCCTCGTCATAACACGGCTGCGTGAGCGAGGCATAGCCCGGGAAATCTTTCAGCTGCAGAAGATCCCGTGGATCCAGAGCATACACGACCTCTGCGGCGAGCTCCAGAAGCGTCACCGATTGTTTTTATGAGGACCTTTCTTAATGTTTTATGTCAAAAAATAAAATTTTCTTCAGCTCTTCTACATCTGCACAAGCCTATCGGCATCCTGTGAAATTGAAAATAAGAGGCACTTGTCGTCATTTGCGACGACGACGACAATCTCCGAATTCACAGAAAAGACCACGCGGCTTTGGGGGCTTGTAGACGGAACAGAGGTCCTGAGCCACTGAGCCGATGAACATGGGCGGACAACGAGAACGTCGGGTAAGAGCAGAGCGACACTTCCTCGATCCGATATGGCCAGCTTCTTTGTTGATAATCTGTCGCACAGGGCTGACTCTCCGACCTCCGCAGGCACAGCCACCAGCTTGGAGATTGCCAGCGCAGTCCGCGTGCTTTCACTCGCACCACCGGCCAACCAGGGCTTGAGAAGTCGCGCACTGCCGGTGAGTTTGGTAATTATTTCGTCGTCCTGCCCACTGACTTGAAGCACGACTCCTGCACAGAAAAAAAAAAAATCGTTTCTTACAACACCCCCCCCAAAAAAGAGTCAATAGTTTCCTTCTCTTACGGTGCGAGACATTGTCTAGAACTAGGGTTGCCGACCCAAGCGACGAAGGAGCGGAGGAAACATACGGACGAGCGCTGCTATGGTCGGCTTCTTCGGGCTCCATCGATATTGTCCACTGGATCTCCCAATAGCCCAAGCCTACCAGTGGTTGAGAAGTGACGAGCAGACACCGGTTGTGGGTACATTGAACACCCCTTTGACCTGCAGATGTTATTCCTCTTGCCTGGCCGGCGATGGCTTCGACATCCTGCACAAGTTTGTGCCCCTAG
>Ga0302233_10002075_pt1 | contig 13017 bp, 18 predicted proteins | sample II_Palsa_N3_1_FD_193516 | JGI IMG/M metagenome (GOLD analysis project Ga0302233, IMG submission 193516) | Peat permafrost microbial communities from Stordalen Mire near Abisko, Sweden - II_Palsa_N3_1 | ecosystem: Environmental > Terrestrial > Soil > Palsa > Peat permafrost | place: Sweden...
GGGCAAAGGAAACGACCACACGGGGTTCCACATTGCTGGTTTTCGCTGAATGACAAAAATAGACCTGAAAGGAGGGGACCCCTCGTTATGAAAGGGGACAAAAGAGACTGGCATAGACAGCACCACCACCACCACCCGTGCGTGCACATTCGCGCTGGGCTGCCGCCTGGACGGAACGCGGCGAGCCTTGGCCCAAGTCAAATCACAACCACAAAAAAAACACCACCAAATAGCATGCGCCAATGGTCTGTAACTGTCCAGGCTCATAACACACAAATGAAAAAATAAATAAAATAAAAACAGGACGGCGACGACGACGATGACGACGATGACGACGACGACGACGACGACGCCACATGACTGCTGCCTCTCCCTCACCAGCACCGGTCGGGCGGCACGCCGGCGTTTTTCGGAGGAAAGTCCGTTCGCCATTACAGCGAGTGCGCGTCCCATTATTTGTATCAGCTGCTTCACGAAGCACCGACCTTTCCTGAAGCAGGTGCTGCCTGATTTTTCGCACGCGCCGCGACCCAAACACCGCACACAAGCCCCGAGCGAGGATGGAGAGGCGGACGAGGAGGACAGGAAGGAGGGAGGCAGCGGCGGCAGCGGCGGCGCCGTTGAGGCTGCACCACAAGCGCAGGCCACGGTTCCTGCTTGTCATGGTCCTTGTGGTGCTGCTGAGTGCCCTCGCCAAGGCTGCAGTGGTAAGGGGCCTGTTGCGTCCACCCTCTCCCGACTAATGAGCCTCTTGTCACCAGCAGCAAGGACAAGGGGCGGGCTCTGGGACGGTGCTGATCGCGCAAGACCCCGTGTTTGTCCAGCAAGAAAGCGGGGGTCCTTCCACGTCACTCGTTGATGCTGCGTCGGAGGCTGAGCGGGCCAGGGACAATATCGACATGGTGTGGAAGCAGCACGGACACGTCGGCGGGGCAGACATGCACAGGCGGCCCGAGCTGACCAAGGAGCAGCTGAACATGTGTGTCCCCTTGACTATCCAATTATGAGTGATTTATTTTTTTTTCTTTTTTTTTCTTCTTTTTCCTTGCGTGTGTGCTGCAGTCTCAAGGAGAGGGACGACTACCTCAAGGAGCACGAGGGCCACGAGGATATGCACATCGAGATATTCTTTGTCCTCGTGGGTGTGCTCACCGTCACGCAAATCGGCATGCTCGTCTGGAGAAAACACAGCCCAAAGTCGTTCCAAAAGTAATACGACATGAAAGTAGAAAGAGCGTCCTCAGTGTATCTTTACTGCAGGGTCACCCTGGTTGGTCTTGTCCTGATCCCGCCCGTCATTTCGTACCGTCTGTCGTATTGGCGCTTCCTGTACATCTGGGGTATCTTCACCCTCCTCAACACGCCCATCGTCAAGAGTGCGTTCAAGCAGCCACTCACGAGCCGCATCCCGCGCAAGGTCTACAGGTGGTTCTTTGTCGTCTTTGTCCTCTGCCTGCACGTGGGCATCATCAGCATCGTCATGTTTGTCATCGAGTTGGCCGGTCTCCGCCAGTGCGCCGGTGGCAGCCCCGACAGCTCGTTTTTCGAAACGGCGTTTGTCCTGGCATTTTACGCCCTGTACTTTGGAGTTCTCGGACGCGACTTTGCCGACTTGTGTTCTGAGCGAATGGCCACGTCCCTCGGCGTACATCCAAAAAAATTTTTATTTGTTATTTCATCCTGAGCCAAATGGTTTTTTTCTTTTTCTTTTTTGCTGTTGTTACAGTTTATCAACCAAGATGGTATGCCCGCGCGCACGATCGGTCCTCACATGTGCGGTGTCTGTTCCAACGACTTTTGCGCCTTTGAAATGGTAACTAGTCCGGCCCCCTCCCCAAAGAAGAAGTTTTTTCACTAATTCATGGTTTTATGTTTTTTTCAGCAACCAGTCCACCTCGCGACTGTCGAGGACGGCTGCTGCGATGTCGAAACAGGGGAAGAGGGAGAAGCCGGAACAGATTTTTGCAAGGACGCGTGCAAGGGTTCCTTCAACTTTAAAGAGGTCAAGGACACGCTCAAAAAGAAGATCACGGCAAAGCTCTCCAGTCTCGACAAGTTCAAGCAGTTTGTGCTGAAAACGCGGCACATTGAGCAAAACTTCAAGCTCGACTGTGGCCACTCGTTCCATGAGTGGTGCATCCGCGGCTGGATCCTCCTCGGCAAAAAGGACCTTTGCCCCGTCTGCAAGGAGAAGGTATCGAGCAAGCCCTCCCTTTTTTTAATTCATTCGATGTCTGATATACTTTTTTGTTTTTGCAAAAGGTCGACTTGAAAGTCTTGCATGTCACCCCCTGGGACGCGTTCAACTTTATGCACGCGACGTTGCTGGACCGGCTGCGTTACTTGATCGTCTGGTACCCCTTCATGATCCTTGCCTTCAAATTGAGCGTCCACGTCCTCGGTCTCAAGTAAACTATTTCCCCCCCGTTCAATACCCTCTCTTTGTTTCTATTCACATTGTTGGTACAAGCAAAGAAAAGAAAAGAAGAAAAAATATTACACGTCCTGATCTTCCACGTCCATGTCGTCTTCATCGTCATCGTCTCCGATGTCACCAGTTGCCGCCCGCTCGAGGTCGTGAAAGTGCTCTTTTATTTGGGCGTCGGTTGGTCTAGACAGCAAGCGACGTCCAATCAAAGGAATTCATAAATAAATAAAAAAGACGATACAGGCTTGGGTCAGACTTTTCCTGGGTGGGCGCCATGTACTGCGCCTTGGCCTCGTCCTTGTAGCCGTACATGTACCCGTTTGCCTTGTCGATGACCTTGAGGAGGTCGAGGATGCTCTCCTTGTCCTCAATGTTGAGCGTGGCGAACCCGACCAAGTTGAAGTCCTCCACGAGCTCGCACAGGGCCTTGTTGAGCCCGTGGTATTTCTTGCCAAACACGTCGTTGTCCAGCATCTGCACGAGGTACTCGAGGTCCATCACCTCAGAGTAGTACTCGATGTCGAATGCTAAATCCAAACAAAAAAAAAAAAAAGGAGAGTTGGGCGGGTATGGCGAAAGAAAACTGGACGTACCCAGCCGGCCGTACTGCTCGACCAGGTCGATCTTGGAGAGGACGTTGACGTGCGGGAGCTCGAGCTTGAGCATCGTCTGCAGCGAGAGCAGCAGGGCCGAGACGTACTTTGTGGGGTCTGTGCAGTGGTGCGAGTCGATGAGGTGGACTGTGGCCAGCCGTATGCCCAGCTTGTCGATCTGCGCGAGCACGCCCTTGACGGCGTTGTGGTGCGTGTATAGCTCTGCCTGTCCGGGGCAGTCAAACAGGAAGTAGTGGCCCGGGTACGCCGCCAGCTTGCCCTTGAGCCAGTCCATGTTCTTCTCCAGGTACTCCATGCAAAACATCATGCCGCCGTTGGGGCCCAGCTTGAGCTCGTCCATGACCGACGCCAACGTCACCAGGTCCTCGATGTCGATCCCGCACTCGTACGGCAGCTCATCGTTGGCCGGATCGAGGTTGACCACAACCACCTCCCTGTCTCGTATTTGGGTGAGTGAGTGCACGTTCAATCAGATGTGGCAGAGTACCGGCCCAGGTTGCGCAGATACTGTGCCATCCCTTGGCAGTATGTTGTCTTGCCCGAGCCGGGCGGGCCGATCACGACCTAAGTCAGCCCCTGGTTTTAAAGAGTGAAGAATAGCAAGCAGTGCGTACTTGTCCAAACGACAGCATAATTATCGGGTAAAATCGGCCTTTCGCAACTATTACACACACACACACATGTTTTCACGTAAACTTGAGGAACTGCTTCTTCTCGGCGTCGTCGGCAAAGGTCGGGACAAAGTTGATCAGCTTGATCTCGCTGATGCCCTCGGACGTGGACGGCTCGACGTACTTGGACGAGTACACGTTGTAGGCAATGTCGGGCACACGGCGGAGACCGGTCGTGCGCATGCGGTAGTAGTTGAGATGGGTGGCAAACTCGCGCGAGATGTTCATGCGGAAGACGCGCACGGGGTAGCCGTGCTTGACAGCAAGCTGGATGAAGGGCGCGCGGGCGTCCTTGGACGGGTTGGTGTTGTCGACGACGACGCGCTCGCCCTTGGCCATCGCCGCGGCCACGACCGCCAGAACCTTGGCCGGCGTCTTGAGCTCGTCCGTGTTTGCGCGCACGTAGCCCTGCGAGACCAGGTGCGTCTTGGAGAAGGTCGACTTGCCGCTGCCCGGGTAGCCGACCATGATCACGAGCTCCTTGGTCTTGGACACGAGCGGCGTGCTGGTGGGCGAGAACAGCGACAGGTCAAAGCGCACCGTCTTGGGGTCAAACTCGTGCTTGAACTCGTACGTCTTGGCGTCGCCCAGGAACAGCTGCTCGGGCGTCTTGAACGGCAGCTCCAGGTTGAACGCAAACTCGCGGTCCGAGCACGCAAAGTCGGCCTTGGCGCCCGACTTCCAGCCGGCGAGCCGGCCCGCGGCGTCGCCACAGTAGAAGCTCGTGGTGGGGTCGGCCTCGATGCCCGCGTTCAGCTCCTCGACAAAGAACTCGTACCCGGCTGTGCTGGGCTTGCGGAACTGGTCGTCGTCGATGCCCGCGAGCACCTGCATTGGCAGCCCCGTCTATGTTTTTTTTTTTTTATTTAATTTTATTTTTACTAATTGAAAAAAAGCAAATAGTGAACAGACATACCCCGTCAATAAAGCCCTCGAGACGGCCGAGGATCGTGCGCTCCTTGGGCCCGCCCGTGCGCTTGCTCTTGTCACGCTCGCTCGAGATGCCCTTCTGGTTGGTGAAGATGACCAGCTTGTACCCGTCGCTCACGAGCTCCTTGAGCTTGGACACGACGGCCGACGGGTGCCACGCCTCGTAGTCGGTCGGCGCCGTGGGCCACTTTTTGCCGCTCTTGACCTTGACGAGTGTGTCGTCCTGTTGATAGATAGATTGGGGGGGGGGGGATTGGGGGGATTGGCACAGGGGACTGAGGATTGGCACAACGTACAAAATCAAACATGGCCAGCTTGGCAGAGGGGGCAGGGTTGCCAAAGGTGCGGTGCAGCAGCGTGTCATGGGCCACCTCCCACCTGTTGGCCGTGCCGTGGTCACCCCCGAAAAACTTGACCTTTTTGTCACCACCGTCCTCCTCGGCGAGGCCAGCGTCAGCAGCACGGCGTTTCGACATGACGGCAGTAAGAGTGGTGGTGGTGGTGGTGATAACAACAGAAGCGAGCGAGGCGAGGGATCTGGACGAGGAGGAGTGCGGCAACAGCAACAGCAACGCCAGCTGTCTGTTGTTTTATACGTGGGTTTCAAATCGGGTTTGCCAACACGTTGCTTACGTCACCGGCCACGTGCGTTACGTCACCATTATTTTTTCCCACCAGCCGAGAACACGAGGCTGGGATGAGGAAGACGTACCTCCAGCTGAGCATGCTGTCCGTGTTCTGCCTCTTCACAACAGGGTGTGTGTCTTTTGGTGTACTGCCTGTGCCCATCGTGGTCTGGTTAGGATCATCTACGGCTACTCTGCGCTCAAGCCCGTGCTGGTGCAAGAGGGCGTGTTCGAGGAGCTGTGCGATGGCGGTGGCAATGCAACGGCAGCCTCGGCAGCAGCAGCAGCAGCAGCAGCAGCAGCGGAGGAGGATGGCGCGGTAGTATGTGTGCCACAGTCGCTCCAGCTGGACCTCATGTTCACCATTGGCGCGCTGTCGCCCTTGATCGGCCCGCTCAACGGCGCCGTCCTCGACCGCTTTGGGCCGCGTGTCACGCTGTCGAGCGGCGGCGTGCTGCTCGTGCTGGCGTGCGTCCTCTTTGCCTTTGCGGATGACCAGACATTTGACGTGTACATCCCCGCGTACCTCGTCATGGGCGTGGCAGGCCAGATGCTCGTGCAGACCAGCATGATGCTGTGCAGCCTCGTGCCCAAGCGGGCCGGCCTGTTCATGAGCATGTTCAACGCGGCGTTTGACTCGTCGGCCTTTGTCTTTGTGGTGTTCCAGGCCATCTACACGTCCACCCACGGCGACATCGGCGTCAAGCAGCTCTTCCTCGGCTACATGGCCGTCCCCGTCCTCCTGGTCCTCCTCGTTTTCTTTCTCGCGCCTCCCTTGTCCGCCACCAAGAAGGCTGGCGAACAGCAGACTTCGCTCGAGCTGTCGACAGCGGCAAGCGAGCAGATCGAGCCTGCCGAGTCCTCAGCGTCGCTCCAGGACATGCGCGCACCCCCCGTCAGCCTCAGAAAGCAGCTCGAGTCGGGCCAGTTCTGGTGGCCACCGTACATTATTTGTTTTATTTATTTACTTTGTTATGCACAACCAAAAGGCTCGCCCTGATGTGCCTGTGCATCTACCAGCTCAGACTCAATTTCTACATATCCACGGTCGACAACCAGATGCGCCAGTTTGCCTCGCCCGAGACTGCCGAGCAGATGACCGAGGTGTTTGCGATCCTCGTTGCCGCGGTCGGTCTCGCCGTGATCCTGCCCGTGGGGTGGCTTCTCGACACCCAGCCCACGTCGGTCGTACAGGGCGTCGTCTTTGCTGTCATGACGCTCTTTGGGCTCGTCGTGTACGTTCATCCTTTTTTTTTTTTTTCAGTTGCAAATTATTCAAACGCAACACCGCAGGATGATCCCGGTTGCTCAGCTCCAGTACGTCTCATTCATCCTCTTCAGTGCAGCACGGCCGCTCATGTACGCAGCCATGGCCGACTGCGTCGGACGCCTGTTCAAGTTCCACAACTTTGGCAAGCTTTGGGGCATCATCGCGTTCATCGCGCCAATCGTCTCCCAGTTCCAGGTAAAAAATAAAAATATAAAATACAAAATATATGCATAATCCTATCCATTAGTACCTGCTCAATTACATTGCGATCGATCTCATGAAGGGCAACTTTCTCGTGGTGAACGCAATTGTCTTTGCCCTCACGCTCGTCTGCGTCGCCTTCCCCATCCAGGCTCGCATCTACGAGCGGCGCCAGCAGTCGTACCTGCAGCTGCCCAGCCTCGGCTTCAATCTCCCCATGTTTGCCGATGACGAGCTCGCCGCCGACATGGACGATGACGGCCTCGATCGCATCGACATTGAGGACCTGAAGGAATAAATTAAAAACAAATAATTAATTTTTTAAGAAAAAAAGCAGCAAATCCGATACCCTCTGAACTGAACTGCAGTTTTGTAAGCAGTACGTGTACATATGTCTTAGGCCAAGGCTACTCAGTCTTAGGCCAGCGTCTGTCCAACTTTCAAAATTCGATTAGGGACAGCACTGATGACCTCATACGCGGCGGATGTCAAAGCGGGAAAAGTGTCGCTCCTGACGGTCGTGCAGTCGCTGGGCCAGCTGCTGACGCACACCGAGGACGCCAAGCGGGTGGAGGGCATGAAGTCAATGGCGACGATGCTGGCACAGTTTGCCGATTTCGAGGTGGACCGCAAGTCAGGTACGTGTGCTAGCAAATGCAATTGTGCTAATTGCATGTGACAGTGGGCGTCCTCGCCGCCTTCTTTGCCGACCGATTGAGCGATCCTGCGTGTGTCCTGCCGTGTCTCGAGGCAATCACGGCCCTCGTTCAGTTCCAGAACGTGTCCTCGCCCGACATTGTCAAGATTGCCACGTCGTGTGTTCTTTATCCTGTTTGTCCAGCTGTCTCAACGCCGTTGCACCTAGGTTCATGAAGAACGTGTCGACGCAAATGCACGCCCAGCAAGCGCGCCTCGCGATCCTCAGCATGGTCAACCTGCTGCTGCAGATGCACCTGGCGTCCGTTGTGTCGATCGGGCCGTATGTTTGTGCCCCCGGGTACAATTGTGGACTTACCTTGCCCCCCCAAAAAAAGCGAGTTTGCATTCGCCTACACCCAACTGATGGACGGTGAAAAGGACCCGCGCAACCTGCTGATGGCCCTCAAGACAGCGCGACTGGTCGCTGCCAACTTTCCCCTGGATGATGCACTCACACAGGAGCTCTTTGACGTCGTATCGTGCTATTTTCCCATTACCTTTACACCGCCGCCCAACGATCCCTTCAACGTCTCACCCGATGACCTCCGCGAAGAGCTATGGTATCCATTTCAATAGTTGAATTATTCTATACCTTTTAAAAATAGCAAATGTTTGTACGCGACGCCTGCGTTTGGCCCGTTTGTTCTCCCTCTCGTGCTTGAAAAGCTGCAGGCCGCATCGGCTGTTGTTAAAAAGGACTCGTTGGAACTGCTGCAGCGATCCGTGAGCGTGTTTGGGGCGGCCCACCTCGCACCGCTCCTCAAGGACATCCGCGACATTCTTCTCGAGGAGCTGCAGACAGCCCCGGACGCCGAGACAGAGCACCTCCTGCTGTCGGCCCTCGCGAGCGTCGCACGCACGCTTGCCAAGGACGGCGGGTCGTCGCTGGCCCCGTTTGTTCAAGCCATCGTCATGTCGTGCAAGGCAAAGCTCGACAAACTCGACACAAAGCTCGGTCAGGCTGCTTGTCGCCTCCTCGCCGCCATCGCCAGCTCGTCCGACTCGGCCTGTTCGCTGGTCGGCACCCTCGTACTCGCTGATCTCCTTAAAACCTACGCATCCAAGACGTCGCCCGCCCAGCGCAACAACGTCCTCGAGGCCCTTCACACCATCATCGTAATGTGTCCTTTTTTGCTCCCGGTCGGTTTCGTTAAACAGAACCATGCTTCAGTCTGGCGCTCGTGCAGTAACTCTAGCGTCAGATGACGATATTGACCACCCCCTCTCGGGCTTTGCCGAGGAGCTCTTGCAGTACGCTGTCGAAGGTATGTTTATTTTCAGAAAAACATTTTTATTAATTTATTGGGTTGCATAGCTGCAACATCCACCGATGCCCACCTGCTCCACCGCGTTGGCCTGTCAATCCTGTTTGAGTTGATGGACCAGTCCAAGTGGATTTCAGATGAAAAGGCATTCCTTTTTTCTTTTGATTTTTTTGTTCTAACAAAAAAATGTGTGTTTTTACAGAAAGCGATCTGTGCGGGCCACCTCAAGGCCGCCCTGCTCCAGGAGAGCGACGAAGCGTTCCAGCAGCACGCAAGCAAGCTGGTCGTGCAGCTGGCTAAACACAACCCTGCGCTATTCAAGGCCTCGGTCCTGCCTACACTCGTCGAAAGCCTGAACGCAACCACAAACCCCGACCTGCTCGAGACCGTCGTTGCGTGCGCCAAGACGTCCAGCGATCTTTGGGGATCGCTGCTGGGCGCCCTCCTCAGCATCTTTGTGCAAGACCAGCAGCCTTCCACCGACGCCGTCTGGATCGAGGCCGTCCTCCTCGCCATCAACGATATCTGCCTCTTGCCCGATAGTGCCGGCCCCGCTCGCAACATTGCACTTACCCTGGTATTAGAAAAAGGTGACATCCATCTGTTGTTGGTTTGACCTTGCTTTTCACAGGCAAACTGGTCCTCGAGCAAGCCACAACTTGACAAGGCCATCGTCGTCACTGTGGGCAGCGTTCTCTCCAATTTGGTGCGCGTCATGTCCGTCGAGGAGCAGCAGCTTCACCTAGCCACGATCCTCTGCCAAAATGGACCGGTTCCAGCGGTGCCCCAGTGGGCCTCCAACGCCCCTCTCCTCCGACGACCAAATGCCGCTCTGTATCCGTTCCTGTTGGGACCTATGCGCTCAGAGGTACTTGTGCCATTATTGCCATTATTTTAATATTGAAAAAAAAATATTTATTTTTTAAATAGGTTGCTTGGCCAGCCGATGCCGACGCCCAGCTGGTAGAGTTTGCTCAAGGACTGGTGCAGTCAGCAAACGACGAGGACCACCAGCTGTTTGCCTCTTTGGTCAACAAGCGACTCGGATTGGTCCCCGAGCTCGAGGTCCTGGCCGAGTCGATCGTGCCGGACGCGTCCAAGCCACTGGGCCTGCGATTCTGGACGCTCAAGGCGCTTGCCTTGCGCGCTCACCCAAAGTTGTCGTCTCTGCTCAAGGCGACCGTGCAGCTGCTCGACAGCGACGACGACAGCGCGATGGCCGTGGACAACCGGCCTGCGCAGCCTCTGCCGCTCGCCACAGCCAAGCAGTTTGCCGTGCTTTTGTCGGACGATGGGGTCGGCCTGAGCAAGCAAGACTTTGCCGTGATCAAACCGCTGTACAAACAGCGCGTCCTGGGCTCGCTCAAGCCCGAGCTGATCAAGCGGTTCCAGACCGGACCGGCACCAAACAAGGCCGCTGTCCTCCTCACGCTTGCAGGCTTGCTCCGCAGCGTCCCTCAGCAGCTCCTCGTTACCGAGCTGCCAGAGGTCCTGCCGCTCGTGCTGCAGATGGTGGGCCCTTTGAGCACGGAGGACGCAACCAGCTCTACGGAACTCCACCTGGCTGCCCTCAAGATTTTCCTCGCCGTCCCCACCGGCACGCTAATCGAGCACGTGGGCACGCTCATCCCCGCGTCGCTGCGCCTGGCCACGGCGACCACGGCCGTGGCGTCGTCGCAGGTCAAGGTTGCCGCCATCGAGCTGCTCAGGGCGTTCTCGGGCGTGACCCCGTACCACCACATCCACCCGTTCCGCCAGCAGGTCATCAACAGCCTCGGGATCGCACTCGATGACGCCAAGCGTGCTGTTCGCCGTGCCGCGGCGGACTGCCGCACCCGTTGGCTCAACTTGTAGTAACCCAGTGTGCGTACGGCAAAAAGAAAAAAACGCACTGGGACTGTACAAATGCAAATTATGAGGGTTTTTTTTTTTTTTCACGCTGTGGCGAGGGCAGCCTGCGCCTCCTTGGAGATGCGGCTGCGGTCTTGCGTGGACAGCGCGGCATACTTGACCACGACGGCGCGGCGGTAGATGTCCTTGGACACGCGCGGCCGCTTGGCGCGGAGGTACTTGAGTCCCTCCTCGGGCGTCATGCCCTTGATCGCGACGAGGTAGCACAGGAGGACTGTGGCGCTGCGTCCCTGTCCCGCCTTGCAGTGCACGTACACGGTCTTGTTCATCCTCACGGCCTGGTCGATCATGTCGACGCCGGCCTGGATCTGCTGCAGCGTGGGCGGCAGGTAGTCGACCACGGGCAGGTGGAGATGTGCGATGCTGTGTCGCTTGTACGCCTCCACCGGCCCCTCGTACTCCTCGCACAGATTGACCACGTGCGTAACGCCCAGCTTGACCAGCTGGTCGACGTCAGAGTCAAACGGCAGGGACCCCAGGATGATGGTCTCGTCAATCACCGTCCAGTACGGCCGCTTCACCACCAGGGCCGACGTGCGCAGCGCGACCACGGTCACCCACGTCGCCAGCCGCCCGATCACCCACAGCAGCGGCTTCCACATGATCCACTTTTTGTTGACCACCAGCCAGAACACGTAGAAGCCCACGCTGATCCCCAGCGAGACCACCTCCCAACGTGTCAGGCTCCTCTCGCCCAGGTACGTGGCCCACACCACCAGCGACGCAAGCCCAAACATGTAGTTGGCGTACAGCACGACGCCCAGCACGCTCAGCACCGTGCCCCACCCGCTGGACGACAGCGCGGCGGCCTGTGCGCTCGCAGGCAAAACTCTCGTGGCATGCATGTTTAGCGGGAGCACACTCTTACAAATATGGTCGCTGTATTAATTTTTTATTTTTTTGTTACACGAATCAGCTATGCTGTTGGGGCTCCCCCGGCGCTTAGCCCCGTCCTTGTCCTGGGCGCCGGCTCGTACCGCACCGTTGGTGCGCCGCCATCTGGCAACGACAGAGCCCGAGGACGACAAGGCAGCCGAGCGGCGGGCCCAGGAGCTCATGAAGTTGAGCATGCAGTGCCAGTCACGGGGCGACTGGACGGGAGCGCTGAGGAACATGATCACCTGCGTGGACTGCTACCGCGGGCGCGTGCACATCAACCCCGAGAAGTTTGTGCTGGCGCTCAACATGCTGGGCAACTACTACCGCAACCTGGACCACTATGACGAGGGCTACAAGGCGTTCCAGGAGGCCGTGGCCGTGTCGCGTGCGCTCGTGCCCGACCTCGCGGACAACGCCGACCAGCCCGTGCCCCAGCAGGAGCTGGACGGGCAAAAGTTCGTGCCCCTGCTTGCGATGAGCCTCTCCCACATGGGCACGATCCAGTGCCAGATGTGCAGCTTTCACGCAGGCATCCAGACTACTCTCGAAGGACTTGGACGGCACCAGCACTACCTCCACTCGATCAAGGCAGGCACCCACGCCAACCAGCTCTACTTAACGACGCTCCACAGCCTCGCCTCCAAGTTGGACATTGTCGGCGACTATGACAGGTCGACCAACATGGCCCTCGAATGCGTCGCGGGCTTCATCATGCTCGAGTCCACCAAACCGGGCGAGTTTGCGGCTGATGTTGGCATGGCCATGCACACCGCCTCGGAAGGCTTTTTTCGAATGGGACAACTCGACCATGCAAACTCCATGGCCGTGCACGCCCTCGCCCAGCGCACAAAAGTCCAGAAGAACGCGCCCGAGGTCAACGACACGATGGACTTGCTCAGCGAGATGTTTGTTGTCCAGGGCAAGACCAAGGAAGCACTCGAGATGTCCCTTGATGCACTGCAATCACGCCGATTTATGGCCGCGGCCAACCCAGAGCTGCAAAATCAGCTCGTGGGCTCGCTCTTTGTCACCGCCAACGCACAGCATGCCCTCGGCCAGACCGCCGACGTCGTTGCTTCCACAAAGGAGGCCGTCGAGCTCCTCCTCCCCATTCTCAAGCAGCATCCAAACATCTTTTACCCAGCCGTCAAGCACCTCAGCACGGCCTCTGCCCGCCTCCAGCAAGCAGGCATCAGGGACCTCGCCCGCTCTGCAGCCACCGCGGCTCTCGACATCTACACTGTCCTTGCCGATCGGGCTCCTAGCAGCAAGAATTTCGCCCATGCGTTGGCCGAGGCTCGCAAGGTTCAGCCTTCGTCTTGACCAGTTTGATAGCAGTAGCCGGTGTGTGTGTGAGGAGGAAATAGGTCCAAATGGAGAAAAAAAAATGCAACAACAAAATTTATTATACCCGTAGGACCTACAACAGCAAAAACGAAAAGCGCGTTTTAAATGCATTTTGGACCGCGTCTCAAACGCATTTCCAACGCATTTCCAACGCATCTCAAACGCGTCGCCGGAAA
>Ga0302233_10002082_pt1 | contig 12962 bp, 22 predicted proteins | sample II_Palsa_N3_1_FD_193516 | JGI IMG/M metagenome (GOLD analysis project Ga0302233, IMG submission 193516) | Peat permafrost microbial communities from Stordalen Mire near Abisko, Sweden - II_Palsa_N3_1 | ecosystem: Environmental > Terrestrial > Soil > Palsa > Peat permafrost | place: Sweden...
CGCGATAATATGAGCGAAAGAAAAGAAAAGAAAAAGGCTTGCGCCTTTACCTGAATACTGGGCCAAAGGCATCAGCACAGTCCTCGAGCACTCTTTCCTTAAAATTTCCATCTCGTTCGCCTTGACCATAAAGTAGAGCGACGAAAGCAGGGCCGTCGTCATCGTAACGACAATGAACTTTGGGTCAAAAAGTTAAAAAAAAGAGTCAACAAACGAGTTAAAAAAAAAAAAAAAGGCACGTACCGTCACCATCACGCGTACCCTCCAAACATCCTTCTCCGGCAGCGCTACACAAAGCAGCACGGCAATCGCGAGTGGCATCATCAGGCTGTAGTACACGACCGAATCCACAATGTAGAACTTGCGTCCGAGAAACAAGCAAAACAAGACGAGGAGGAAGCACACATTCTGTCGGATACAGGGATTGGAGGTAAGAACATTGGCGAGGTAACAGCAATCCTCCACTACCAATTGCACAAACGCGACTGTCCGCATTGTCCATGCAGGGGACAGCGTTGCCAGCCTCTCCAGCACCTCCGTCGCGTTCTTGATCAGTTTCGCTCCCTTTCCCAGCGCTTCCCGTGGTGACAACGCCGACACCGATTGCTGCTCTGGCTCCTGCTGCTCCGGCTCACCGACCGCAAGCTGCGACAACGAAGACGCTGAAGACGACGCTTTTTTTGTCGGAGCCATTTTGTAAATGTACGCAACCCGTTCCGTCGCACACTTTGTCACGAGCGAGCGCTGGTCGGATGTGGCCACGCAGGGCCTCTCGGCGCTCGTGCCCCCCTTTGACAAGGTAGTGGATGGATATCTGGACGTGTGGGCGGTGTTCTTTAACGAGATTCTGCGTCTTAGATTGCTAGTGCAATCCACGACCAGCCAAACGTCGTCAGCGAGCACGAAGAGTCGTTCTTCTATGCGCTCTGCGATGGGACGATTGTGCTTTCTGTAGTTGTGATACTCAGTACGCTCCATTTCGCGCACGTCTTTCGCTAAAGGAAAACAACCCCTAGTTCTCGCATTCGTCACAGCACCGTATGGTCGTCACACCGGATTGAGCTTTCTATTTGGCCCAAGCATCCCCGGACGTCTTGCATGGATGTATCTTTGTCATTTTTACTTTGGAACGTTTGCGTAAACTTGTTTTTTTTACCAAAAACAAAGGCTGCAGGAGCTGCCATCGTTCCTCATCCCGATCATTATCGTGGCAACTGCGGCAGACTACCACTACCTGTCCTACACGGGCAATCAAATCCTCCTGGGAATGTTTTTGCTGCACTATTTCAATCGGTTTGTCCCCCTCCCCAAGCCAAATAGAAGTAAATATCTGTTTTTAGATCCATTATCTACCCCCTTCAGATCCGCGATCCAAAGCCTACACCGATCGGTGTTTGGTTCCTTGCCTTTCTTTGGTGCTCGGTGAATGGCTACACTCAGGGTATCCATCATATTGCTTCTTTTAAAATAATTTAAAATATGTAAAGGACGATGGTTCTCTAATTTCCGCATCTACAACGACAACTGGGTCACCAACCCTCAGTTTATTGTCGGCGTGGCACTGTACCTGTTTGGCTTTTTAAGCAACATTCAGTCTGATAGCAGTACGACCGAAAAAGCAACTTTTCTTTTTTTTTAACCATTAAAATAGTCCTGCGAAACTTGCGAAAGGAGCATACGACGGGATACTTCATTCCAAAGGGTGGTCTGTTTGAATACGTGTCGGCTGCCAACTACCTTGCCGAGACGATCGAGTGGCTCGGTTTTATGATTGCAGCGGACTTTGCATACCCAGCGGTACTAACTCTCCTGTTGCGAAGAATCTTGCTGACTTTCTTTCTTTGGCAACAGGTGTCGTTCTTCATTTTCGTCGTCGCAAATCTTGCCCCGCGTGCAGTTTCCAACCATCGCTGGTACCAGGAAAAGTTTAAGGGGGAGTACCCTGCCAATAGAAAGGCGTTTATTCCTTTTATTTTCTAAAATTCACTCGCACTCAGTACAGCATCGTTAATCTGGCAGTTTTTTATATATAAATGCAAACTATAAGACTTGGGAGACCAGCGGACGTAACCGCGAAACCCACTCGTTCCGATCGACTTCGCTTTGAGCTTGGAAAAAGTACTGGCGCTTGCTGACGTCGAGCTCAAACGAGAACGGCTTCTTGGTCTTATTGATGGGCTCAACTACCAGTACGCATGCACATAGCGGAATACTGCCCAGCATACCTTCCGTCTGTAGAGAAAAGAGCTGCTCATGAGGGGAAAAAAGGAATGCAAACCACCTTACATCAGGAAGTTTTTTGTAGAAGAGCGTCGTGCCGTTGAGAATGCAGTAGCGTCGTCGCCAGTCGGCAATAACGTTGTTCCCTTGCTTCATAAGGAAGCCCTCGAACGCTGTGGCTTTCGAGCCTGCATTCACCGATGGGATGACAATGGCCGACGACGATCGGGTCTTTCCATTGTGGTCGTCATTGTCGTGGTCGTCCTCGCCCTCATCGTCTCCGTCACCTCCGCCGACAATAGCATCGTCGGCCTCATCGTCATCATCTCCCAGAGTGGATGCAGCGAGCGAGGAGAGAGCACGAAGCGTAACCGGAATGCCCGAGACAAATTCAAAAGCCTTGGACCTAAAACCATATCGTTGTTCAACTTTTTTTTTTTTTTCCTGTTTCTTTCCTTTCCTTCGTACCAATCATCAAACTGGTGCTGATCCGAGGCCTTCAAGAAGAACGACCTGTGAGTTGCCACAATCTTGAATGTGTGCATTCGCCTTGATCCCGAGCCGCTTCCATACGAGAAGATTTGCGTGCCTTCGAGGTTGATATATCCTTTTGCCTTCTTCCCCTGCAATATCACACCGTTCAAAAAAACAGCCCATCCTGAAACGCACCTTGTAGTATTGCAACACTTTGTCCTTTAAGACAAACCAGCGGCCTTTCCAGATGTTTGTACTGCGACCCCGTTTGAGAAGGTAGCCCGCCTTGTCACCGCCAGGCAATCCAGCCAACGATGCCGCCGCAGGCTCAAAGATCTTGGATGAAAACTCCTCATCATCGGTGCCATCAGATAGCAGCATGTCTTGCAGCTCGGCCTGCAATTGGCGCAAGATGCGGAGCCAATGTGCCAAATCCTGATCAAAGCGGGGTTTAATCATAAACAAAATAAAAATAAAAATAAAAAAGGAGGAGGAGGAGGAAACCTACAGCAGCGTTGGACGCACATAGCTGATAGGTGCGATGGGGTTTGGTCAAGTGAAAACCGTAGTGAGCCATCGATCGCTTGACGTCGTCGCTAGAAATTGGTCTATTACATAATATTGAAAGACTGAAAAAAAATAAAGAAAGAAATCGACGCACATGGACACAGAAGGGGTTGTGCCAAACTCAAAGGAAGTCCCGAGGTCGATCTGACCCTGTGGCTCCTCATAGAGGTTTTCCTGAATGGCAGCATTAGTTCTTTCTTTTTCTTTTCCATTAGATTTTATAGGCGTACTGGCTGTTTTTTGTAGTAGTACAGCGTGTGATTGACCAGGAGGAAGAACCTCGACTGCCACTGTGCTGACGCGTGTGGCGATTTCTTAAGCAACCATCCCTCGGCGTAGTGGTTCTTGGAGCAAACAACGACGCTCGGGTCTTCCGAAGCGTTCTTTCGTTTGATCGATTGGACTGCCTGCTGGTGCAGTCTGATGTTGCCTTCGGCGTGCAAACGATTGAGCAGCTGCAACTCGTCCCCATCTGACACAGAGAACAGGTCGTTACCGCGTGATGCATCCACCCACTGGCTCTGCGAAAACGTGTCAATAGCCGAGCGACACGGAAGACTGAGAAGAAGAGGACAGACATACAGTTTGAGGGTTGTACAGGCCGTACTGCTCGCTTGGTGCGAGATCATAGTCCCTATCTGGACAGCTCATGCGCTGGACACAGAGCGCGATGGCCTCCTGCACGAGCATGTTGCTGTGCACTCTGAAACGACGCCGGTAGTCCTTGGCCAAGTAGTGCACTTGTAAATCCCGCTCTTTCTAGTGAACGGGGGGGGGAGGACTGAGTTTCAACTTGCGAAGCAAGGGCCAGCCTCCTCCTCCTTACCACCACAAACGACAGATCTCTCTTCAGGACGTCCGCAAGAGGTGGTGACGTCATCGTTTCGAACTGTTGGACATGTGTTACGTTGAGTTCACCTGCTGCCCGGTACGGACCGTGATTGAGAAGAGACTGACCGACAGGTACCAATGCTAATAGCTTTGCCGGTTGCTGTGCTGCTCGTCGTATTCGGTGAAGCTTCCGGACCAGACGTACGAGGTGCGGTCGACTGTTGTTGACAGGCAGAAGTCAAACTCACCGAAACACAACAGGTTAATGTCCTCCAGCCCGTGGAACTCGTGTTCAACCAGGTGACAGAGACGTGCCTCGTATCCAAGCTTATTGCACCCGGCTCGTCCACGTTTATCCTCAACAGCGGCGCGCCAAAGGAGGTACGGTCGCAATTTGGTGTCTATAACGGGATCGTCGACTAGTCTGGGGCCCTCTACGGCGTTGTGGTCACGCACGACGGCAAGCGGCACACATACGAAGTGTTCCTCGACCAGGCACATGAAAAGAGCAAGCTCGTGTACACTATCCGTTTGCTGTCGGGTACAGTTCCATTAATACGGTTGGTTGTCGTTTACTGACCGCATGGTCAAACAGAGGAGCGCAAGCGCAAGGCCACGCTCACACTGGAGTTCTCGCCAACGGGCGGAGGACTTGCGACCAAGCTTCTCGTGACACAGACCTCAGCCACTCAGGATATCCCCCAGGGCTTTTGCATGCGAAGGTCCACGTTTCAGGACGAGGCCGAGGGTGTCTTCAAGACGATTGGTACGTGGACCAAACGCGCAATCGGTACCTATGCTAATGATCTGGCACTCTAGTGCCAGAGGCGATGAAGGCCTTCCAGGACCAGATCAAGAAGATTGCCGCCCAACCAACGGCACAAGCAATTCCATGATTAATCCCATAGATTTTCTTTGGATTTTTTTCTTTCTTTTAAGCAGAGCTTATTCTCATTGCCAAAATACTGAGCACATTCAAGAGGAGGAGGGCGATGAGAGGACTTGCAAAATCTTTTTGGCGCGTAGCTTGCGCTTTTTTGCTGTTTTCTCGTCCACCGGAACATCAGAGGGCGGTGCGTTTGCGCCGTCATCGTCCGCGACAGCAGAGGTGGAAGAGGATGTTTCTTGGCTTGTCGCCGTCGCCTCCTTTCCTTCAATGATATCCTGTGCTTGCTTGATTGTCAACTGCGCCAAAAAAATTATTATTACTTATTATTTTTCAAGGTTGGACAACGGCACCTCACGCGAAGCGCCCTGCATTCCCTCGATGTACTCGAGCAGATCGTCAAACGCATTCTTTGTCACCTGTAAGTTTCCACGGCCAGTTGGCGACAAAAGTGCATTGTTGCAACGAAATCCTTACGACATGGCTGTCAAAAGCATGCTTGAGCAGATACGTTTGGTCTTTCTTGTTGAACTTCCACGCATCGCGATTGTTCTTCCACAATGTTAGGTACGCAAGCGACGGGTGCGGTCCCTTGCGCATGTCGTTTGAGGCAGCTTTTGTTTCAAGTAAAAAAAAAAAAATTTAAGGCCGCATGGCTCTCGTCGATTGTTCCCACCACCGCGTTGTTGCCCCGCATCGGTTTCGCCGTTGCTTGCATCCACGTCAGCTCCGTCGGTGCTGGCTCCTGCAGCGCGCGCAGCAAGTCTCAGGCGTTGCTTCTTCGAAAGCCGTCCCTTTTTCTTTCCAGCCCGTGCCATTCCAGTCGAGTTCGCAAGCAAAAGAAAAAAACTGAAAACGAGGCCTCATCAAATGTTCACAAGGAGGGTACATATACTTTCAAGATTAGCAGTTGTTGGGTCTTGCTGAGGAGAAAGGGATGCACAGACAAAATTAAACAGAGGATAAGACGACTCTTGTTGGAAAATAGTCGCGACATAGAGAGCGTAAGCGAGCGCCCATCGTCTTTGGGTCTGAAATGACGCCGTGCGAACAGGATCCGACAGTAGCAGTTGCAAGAGAGCAGCCTCTTTCTCTATTGGACAAATCAGCACGAGAAAAAAAACGACAAAACTAGTTTTTTTTTCAATACCCAGGCAAAAGGGTACGTGTAACTGTTTAGAGAAGTGCGCGAGAAACCTGCGATGAGCCCATTGAGTTTCATGCCCCGGATAGTCGGTAATAATCTTGAGATTCACAAAAGAAGCATTTAAAAAGAAATACGTGAAGAACAATGTTGTTTCTACCTCGGTTGAAAAGACCCACTCCTCAGCCCAAAGGTTTTCGTTATGGTGCAGGTTATGAAGAGCCATCACAACCTGCTTGTTTTGTTAATCATCATCCTCTTTTTCCAAGTAGACCTCCTTGTACCTTTTCACGATAATGAACCGCAGCATGGTCTGACAGGTGGCCGAGGATCCACTTTCTCGTAAAGTCGAGCTCTTTGACAATGTGCTAAAAAACAAAATACACTAAATGTTAAATTTTTTTTTTTTCCTTCTTTTATACCCTTATAAGGTTGAATTTGACGAGAAACTGCAAGACGACTTGGCGATGGGTCCATGCCATGTAGTTCTTGGGATACACATCGCAAACACGGCTGCATATCCTGAACTCGTGCTGCAGCTCAAAATGTCAAATTGGGAATCACAAAGTGCTTTACTTCCACACCGTGCTCAGGACTCTCCCCCGAATTATCCATCAGCTGTTGCACGACAAATTTTCTGACAACAGACCGTTACAAAAACAGTAATTAAAGATAAAGAGTTACCGATGATACCAGGCCTCTTGCATCTTGGGGTGCTTTGTAAACAGTAAATCAAGGAACGACCGCTCCCGGACCCATACTAAAGTCCTCTCCGATGGGGATGAACCTGCGAGGGCACGGTCGTGGCGCAACAATATCTCCTTTCGCACGTTCCACGCGACCAACAAGTCGGCATTGATGAGCAGCGCACTCTTAGACAGGCGCATCACCTCGTCCTCATCATCGATCGATAAAATGGGTCTGGCCTTCACCTGTCTCAGCAGCTCCGAAAGCACGTACGAGTACAGGGAAGGAATGATGTCTATTTTGCCATTGATCTAGTCTTCCAATAATTTAAAAGACACTGTACCGAAAGGGATTCCCAGCTTGCTGTTTTCGCGCACCACAAACGGGGCGTACGGATCGTCATCGCCAGCTGGGACCATCGACAGGCCCATCTCGTTTATGTCCAGGGCTGGGTCTTGGAAAAGGTCGCACAGTATTCTGTGTGTGTCCATGGGAGTCGCACTTTGTATAATAATGGCCTCCAAAACCGTTACAGACCGATTTTTGAAAATTTGGCGCACGCTTGGAGAGAGTTCCGTGCGATAACCAACGGGGGTTGCCTTTTCACCTGCCCGGAGCATGGCCCGCCCGCTCTCTGTCGCACTCTCTGTCGCGCAGTCTCTTTCGTGAATGTTTTTCTTTATTCCTATGCGCGCAATTCGTCGTGCAGTAAACAATTCGAGCATACAGCAAACGTCTGTTGCAGCGGCAGTGGCTTCAGCTCGCTTATCCCTGCGTGCCTTCTCGCCTTTTCGTGTTTCTATATTCTAGACAAGACAGGGAAATTTTTGTCTCCAAACATTTTCTTTTTTGGCTCGAGGGCTTTTCTCCCTCCACCCTTTTTGCAACAAATCGCACTGGCGTCGCCAGTGTTGTTGCTGCCTTGCAACCTTATGCTCGTCATTTTGGTTAGCTGGCGCGCGCTAGCTATGGCTGTCCCTACGCTTGCCTACCTTGCTCCTGTTTTCAAAAAAATAAAAAATAAAAAGAATTTGCGCGCGCTGATTTTTTGGGGGTGGTGGGTCAAGTTTTCAAACGAAGCAAGGATGGCCCAGGCTGCAGCAGTTGACCCTCTCGACACCTACGACCGAATTGGCAAGATCGGCGAAGGCACGTACGGCGTTGTGTTCAAGGCCAAGGACAAACGAACGAACCGTCTGGTTGCTCTCAAGCAGGTCTTTCTTTTCTATTTTTTTTTTTTTTTTTGGCTGACTCTATAGGCAATAACAGATCCGCCTCGAGAACGAGGACGAAGGTGTCCCCAGCACGGCTATCCGTGAGATCTCTGTCCTCCGCGAGCTGCAGCACGAGAACATTGTCGAGTATGTTTTCTTCTCTTGCTCCAAAACAACTAAACCTGGTGTCATAGATTGCTCGATGTCGTGCACAACGAGAACCGACTGTCACTCGTCTTTGAGTTTCTAGACCGCGACCTCAAAAAGTACCTTGACATGACACAGCCCAATCTTCTCCCTCCTGACCTTGTCAAGGTGCCCCCACCCCGTTTTAAATATTTTTTTCAAAAGAGGTTTTTTTAATGCTTTTTGAAAATCAGAGCTACCTCCACCAGCTGCTCATGGGCATCGACTTTTGCCACGGCCGACGAATCCTCCACCGTGACCTCAAGCCGCACAATCTGCTCATCGACAGCCAAGGTCGCCTCAAGCTTGCTGATTTCGGCCTTGCTCGCGCCTTTGGTATCCCCGTGCGTTCGTACACCCATGAGGTACCCCCCTTTCTTTCTTTTTTTTTAAAAATTTAACTTTTATTTATGTTATCCTTTTTTTCTTTTTGTGAATTTTAGGTGATTACTCTCTGGTACCGTGCTCCCGAGATCTTGCTCAACTCCAAACACTACTCGACGCCCGTCGACATCTGGTCGATTGGCTGCATCTTTGCAGAACTCGCAACGCGACGACCGTTGTTCACTGGTACTTGGGGGGCATTCCTTTTTTTTTTTGTTTTTTTTGTTCGTTCTAATTTTTTGAGGGTGTGAAAAAAGGCGATTCGGAGATTGATCAGATTTATCGCATCTTCCGGGTCCTCGGAACACCAAATGAGCAGATCTGGCCGGGCTTCACGCAGCTGCCGTCGTACAACCCACAGTTCCCACGCTACACTGCTCAACGATTGGCGGATGTCGTGACCCAGCTCGATGCTGACGGCCTCGATCTCCTGCAGCAGATGCTCACTTACGACCCCGCCAGGCGCATCTCTGCTGTTCGCGCCCTCCAGCACCCTTACTTTCGCGTATGTGGCGCAAACATCAATCTTCTCTCTTTAATGAACGGCAATTTATTCCAGGACTACCAGCAACAGCAACAGCAGCAGCAGCAGCAACTATAACTGATGAAGGAAAAAAAAAAAAAAACTTTCTTTTGGCAGACAGCTACTTTTTTAAATGGAGTTTACTCTACTGTTACATGTTTTGCCATCCCCTCCCTCCTGCGAATAAGAATCTACCCGCAGTCAACCTTGGATCAAACAAAGCTGGAGGCAAAAAAAAATCTCTGTTCGCAGTTTCAAAAAAAAAAAAAAGGAGGTCATGGCGCACATTATTGACGACGACGACGTGGAGGACCAGAACCTCGAGGGCTTCTGGGGTAAGCAGGGTGGACACGCTGGCTCTCTTAACCAAGTATGTGTGCAGGTCTCGTTGTCCAGCCGGGCCAGTCGTTCCAGCAGACCGTCGAGAGCTCGTTCTGCATTACCAACGTAAAATAGCGTTGACCACATGGCGCTTTTTGGGCTGACCGTACCTTTTCCTCCACTCTCTCAACAGGCGACCTTTGGTCCCAATGGCAACTTCAAGGGCGAGAACCGTACGGCTGTCGTGGTCACGATCGAGAAGTCCGAGTTTGTCCTGGCCACGTACGAAGAAAAAAAAAAAAAAAATCCCTTCCCCCGAGTTTTTTAAGCCCTCCGTTTACAATGCAGTCTGATCACAAACAAGATCGAGAACGTGCCGGTCAAGGTTCACTTCACCGAAGGTCAGTCGGTTGTGTTCAGCGTCACTGGCAACAACGCTGTCCACCTCACTGGCTACTACCTCCCCCCGCCACATGGCCTTCCTTATTACGACGAGGAGGACGACGACGACATGGAGGGCTACTACGACGACGAGGATGATGAGGACGAGGACGACGATGAAGACGACGAGGACGAAGATGGTACGAGAGAAGAAGAAAAAAATTTTTTTTTCGTTCTTCTTTTTAAATAAAAAAAATAGCCGTCGCTCTTAAGCTCGCCCAGATCGCCAAGGGCAGCAAGTCTGTTGGCAAGCTCACTCCCATCGAGGAGGACGAAGACGACGAGGACGACGATGAGTTTGAAGACATTGACGATGAGGAGGAGGAGGACGAGGACGAGGACGAACAGGACGAGATCGTCAATGGTGAGTCCATTGTCCAGTGGAAAGGTTGTCTAACTTTTATAAAAAAAAAAAAAATAGAGGGTCTCAACGCCCTCAAGCGCAAGCTGGCCGAGAAGGACATTGGCAAGAAGGCTCAACAGCAGCAGCAGCAGCAGCCCAACAAGAAGCAGGCTGTTCCCGACAACACTGGCAAGCCCGTCAAGCAGCAGCAGCAGCAGCAGCAAAAGACCGAGAGCAAGCCCAACACTCCTGCCAAGCCTGCTAAGCAAGATTCCAAGCCCGCCACACCCGCGACTACGCCTGGCAAGGAGAGCAAGCCTGCCACCCCTGCCGCGGGTGCCAAGACCCCCAATGCCACGACGCCTACGACGACCAAGGTTTTGGTCTTCTGTGTGTTGGGGGGGGAATGATATCTAAATCAGTGTCGCAATTCCAGACGCTTCCCGGCGGCCTCATCGTCAAGGAGAGTAAGTCGGGTGAGGGCAAGCCTGCATCCAAGGGCAAGAAGGTGTCCCTGCGCTACGTCGGCAAGCTCGACAACGGCAAGGTCTTTGACTCGAACACGTCTGGCAAGCCTTTCTCGTTCAAGGTTGGCGGAGGTCAGGTCATCAAGGGCATGGACTCTGGCATTGAGGGTATCAGCCGATTTCTACTATTGTCTGTTTTTTGTGTCGACCAACTGAAAAAAAAAAAAACTTCTTGTTGCTTGTTAGGCATGAAGGTTGGTGGCGAGCGCACGCTCATCATTCCGGCTGCCCTGGGCTATGGAGCCAGCGGTGCTCCTCCGGACATCCCCAAGAACGCGCGCTTGACCTTTGATATCAAGCTTCTCTCGGTGGATTAGAAAAAGTGAAGCCCTCAGGCTGATGGTTCATTTGGCAAACGGAAAATCAAAATAGCGCATTGGATAAATTTACAAGATCGGGTAGACTGGCTGAAGAGGCGAGTGCACAGCTTGCGTCTCCGATGGTTGAGGGATCGAGGGCTCCGTCGAGGTTTGCTGTCGCGGCTGGCGGCGTGAGGTCGACGGAGAGACTATTTTGACATTTGGTGCGGGAAGTCGCATCTTGAGCATGATATGGCTTGGCGGATGTATATTCTTGGCCTCGCACGCCTCGCACAGGTCAAAATCTGGGCAGACAACGCACTACTTGCGAGCGACGCTTTAGCCAAATCATACGCGCCCAAAACAAAAAAAAAAAAGCACAAACCTTGAATCGACTGCCCGCGATGGGCTTCAGACCACACCCATCGCACATGACTTGCACGTGCAGGACTTGACCTTGCTGGTTGTAGGTAAACGTGTCGGCTTGGTGGTGATGCGGCGATGACGAAGCACTTGTGTTGACGTTTGCAATGGCCTCGTCACTTGCTAGCAGTTGGACGACTTCGTTGCTTGGCACGACAGTGAGCTTTAGCACACGACCACCCTGCTGACACTGAAGAGCCTCGTGCAAGTCGTCGTCATTGGCAACACGGATTTGGTCTTGCTCGTCGTCCGTGTAAAAGAGCTTGAAGTCCTGATTTGTCGGTGAGCCTACCAAACTCGTTTGCCACTCACTGGAAACGTTTACCTGCACTTGCGGGAACATGCGGCTGATGTTTGAGGCGACGTGCGCCAGTTTATCGCCGCCGGACGGCAGGTTGAGACGGCGCATTTCTGTGCCCAAAACAACCTTGACACCGACAACTCCCAGGTTTGGTGACGACGACATTCTCCTTTGGTTTCGGCGAGTCTGTGCAGCAGCGAGTCAGTGGAAACTACACAAACGTGCAGCTACAGACTTCTCCCACCACCGGGAGATAGTAGAAGCACGCACACACGCAAGCAAGAAAGCAAGAAAGAAAAAAGGAGGGAGTTTCCCGGTGCACAAGCCTTGATCAGTCTATAAAAATGTTTGCAAAGTGGGTCGAGCTGAGCTTCTTGACCTCCTCGTGGATATCGATGAGCGTGGCGTCCTTCTTGGAGATGATGACGTAAAACTCGCGCTGCTCCGATCGCCGACCGACAATCCAATAGTCAGTCGCAGTCTTGATGCAGATTTCGTTGAGCAACTCTGGCGAACTGCACCTCGTGTCACTAATTTTCAAAAAGAAAAAGAAAAGAAAACACAGACCTCTCAAACTCTTCGTGAATGTCGGACAGGAGATGCATGGCCTCGCGCGACAGAGGGGTCGGCCGAGCGTCATGAAAGGTTGACTTGAGCGCAAGGTTCATGTGATTAAAGTAGATATAGCGATAGGTAGAGTCCGTTCTGTTTACGGTTTTTCTTTGGTTTTCAGCAAGGCGACAGGGACAAACAAGTGCACGTTACGGTGGCTTGCGGAGTTGTTGCTTCGCGATTTGCGCATTCAAGTCCTCAAGTTGACCGAGCAGAAACTTGTGCAGGCCCTCGTAAAACCGGAGGTCCATCACTCGTTCCATGGCCGTATTTGTGCATGCGAGAAGGAAGACGACCGTGACATCGAGGATCTATTGCAACGCGTTGAGCTGTATAACTTCCCCCCCTCCTTCACTTTTGGCACTTGCCTGATAAATGAGAACAAAGTGTTCTGTGTTCTCAGGCCCAACGTAAATTCGCATCGAATTGATCGGTGTCTGGGGATCGGACAAGTCGGCTGGCCCAGTGAGGAAGCCGGGCTTGTTATTGTCCACCGATTCTTGCATTTTCTTTGGTTTGGGTGGGCTCTGCATTTGCACAATAAAAATCAAGAATTTTTTTTTTTTTTTTTTTGGGGGG
>Ga0302233_10002083_pt1 | contig 12961 bp, 26 predicted proteins | sample II_Palsa_N3_1_FD_193516 | JGI IMG/M metagenome (GOLD analysis project Ga0302233, IMG submission 193516) | Peat permafrost microbial communities from Stordalen Mire near Abisko, Sweden - II_Palsa_N3_1 | ecosystem: Environmental > Terrestrial > Soil > Palsa > Peat permafrost | place: Sweden...
ACCCCCCCCCCCCCCCCCCCCCCCCCCCCGGCGTCGGGCAGCTGATTATTGGTGATCGTCAGACCGGCAAGACTGCCATCGCCCTCGACACCATCCTCAACCAGAAGAAGATCAACGAGTCGACCGATGACAAGAAGAAGCTTTTCTGCGTCTACGTCGCCATTGGCCAGAAGCGTTCGACTGTCGCCCAGTTCGTCCAGACCCTCCAGGAGTACGATGCCCTCAAGTACACCATCGTCGTCGCCGCCACCGCCTCGGAGGCTGCTCCCCTCCAGGTACGAAATTTTGTGTGGGGAGTTCTTTTTTTTTTTTCTTTCTGACTCAAGCTATAGTACCTTGCTCCCTACGCTGGTGCTGCCATGGGTGAGTACTTCCGTGACAACGGCATGCACTCGCTGATCATCTACGACGATCTCTCCAAGCAGGCCGTCGCCTACCGTCAGATGTCGCTTCTTCTGCGTCGTACGTTACTACAATTGATTTCTTTTTTTTTCCTTCGTTTTTTCCTCCGTTTTTTCCTCCTTCCACTTCCACTTTTCCCACGACGTCAGTATAAATTATGTTCGCGTTCTCTTGCTTCTCTGAAAAAAATTCATTTTTTTCTACCCTTTGGCTTGAGAATCTAGAAACCTGACAATAGCAAAAACACTATTCTTTCCCTGAGCACCTTATCTGAGAGCAAAGTTTTTTTCGTTCTATGACGAGACTGGAATCATGGCAAAGACATTTCCCTCTTTCTCTCTCTCTCCTCCCTTTTCTTTTTCCCAACAACAACAACGAAAGCTGACATCTTGATTTTCTCGCAGGTCCCCCGGGTCGTGAGGCTTACCCCGGTGATGTGTTCTACCTCCACTCGCGTCTCCTCGAGCGTGCCGCCAAGCTCCACCCCAACTTCAAGGGTGGATCCATGACTGCCCTCCCCGTCATCGAGACCCAGGCTGGTGATGTGTCTGCCTACATTCCCACCAACGTCATTTCCATCACTGACGGCCAGATTTTCCTTGAGGCCGATCTCTTCTTCAAGGTATATCACTATCGGGTGTTTAGTAGGGGGGGAGGCTAACACTTTTTGCTTCCTGCATTTTAGGGTGTCCGCCCCGCCATCAACGTCGGTCTCTCCGTGTCGCGTGTCGGCTCCGCTGCCCAGACCAAGTCGATGAAGCAGGTCGCCGCCTCGCTCAAGCTCGAGCTTGCCCAGTACCGTGAGGTCGCTGCCTTTGCCCAGTTTGGCTCTGATCTCGACGCTGCCACCCAGTACCTCCTCAACCGTGGCTCGCGCCTCACTGAGGTATATCAATTATTTTTTATTTTTTTTGTTTTTTATTCTCTGAACAACCTTCCCCTTTTTTACTTTATCAGCTCCTCAAGCAGCCCCAGTACAAGCCCCTTCCCAACGAGCACATTGTTGCCATCCTGTTCAGCGGTGTCCGTGGCTACCTCGACAAGCTCGACCAGACCAAGATCCTCGAGTTTGAGGCTCAGCTCATCCCCTACCTCACGGCCAACCACTCTGAGATCCTCGAGACCATCAAGAAGGAGGAGGCCATCAGCAAACCCATTGAGGCCAAGCTCCACGATGCCCTCAAGACTTTTGTCGCCAACTTCCAGTAAACTCACGCTCCATTAAATAGAAGCTGGCCTCAGTATCTCTCTCTCTCTCTTTTTCGCCTCACATGTTTTCCGACTTGGACGGAATTTTTATAAAAAAAAATAAATTCTTATCGAATCTTTTTTATTTGGTCATGCCCTCATCGTCGCCGGTTCTTTGTTTGGCCGTTGCCGCCGCGGTGGTGCTGGCGCTGCCTCTGGCTGCCGGCGCTGCCTCCCCCGCTACCACCGCGCGCATTCAGAGCGAGCACTCGTACGCGGGCTTCTCGCTGACGCAGCTGCAGTCTGTGTCGCGCGAGACGCTGCAGATCCTGCAGGACCTTTTCGATGTTTGGACTGCGCGTCCGTCCTCGTCCAGCGAAGGCCTGTGGGACGCGGACGTGTTTGGCCCCGAGCACGACGTGTTTGCGTTTGCGCGCACCCATGGCCACCTCAAGGCACACGTGCTCCACGGCGACGTTGCCGGGGATCTCAAGAAGGAGCGAGTGCGTCTTCAGCACGCCTCGGTCGCGTACAACGACTGGTTCCTCGACTACCACAACACGGACGACATTGTCTTCTTCTACCAGAACGCCTCGACCGTGTACCCCCGCTTTGTCACGTTTGTGCCCTCGATCGGCACGACGTGGGAGGGACGCGACATCCCTGTTGTGCATGTCACCTCGCCCAACGGTGTCGAGAACAAGAAGCAAGTGTGGCTGGAGGCCAACATCCATGCCCGTGGTATGTTTCTTTTTCTATCGGCGTGCACTATCCTGGATGATTCTGTTCATTAGTCTCTCTCTCGCTCATTCATTTATTTATTAATTCTTTTTTATTTGTTCCCTAAGAATGGATCACGTCGGCCTCGCTCAACTATTTCTTCAACGAGGTCGTGACAAAGTACGGCGTGGAGCAGCGCTATACCGACCTGCTTGACACGACCGAGTTCATCTTTGTCCCGATCGTCAACCCCGACGGCCATGCGTTCACATGGAGCGACGACCGTCTCTGGCGCAAGAACAGGCGCTTCAACGACCCCACCTATGGTGTCGATCTCAACCGGTTCGCTTAAAATGATGAATTCTGAGATTTACTTAAAATTCCTTTTTTTTTTTCTGGATGCAGAAACGCGGATGACCACTGGGGCGGCGAAGGCAGCAGCGCTGTGCCCAGCAGCGAAACTGTATCGACACGAAGACTGGTTTGTTTTCTTATTATCTTATGCACAGTACCGTGGACCGTACGCAGCAAGCGAGCCCGAAACCCAGGCCCTCACCGCATACTTTGCCGCTCAACCCAACATTGTCGCAGCGGTCGATGTGCACTCGTACGGCCAGCTTGTTCTCCGTCCGTTTGCGGTAAAACACCCTGTTGATGTATATACAATACCGTCTTGCTAATAAAAGTATGTTTAGTGGACACAAACGGCCCCCGCCGACGACGTTGTGTCGCAGTACGTGGGCGACACCATCCGCGACACCATCTTTGATATCCACGGCAAGCGCTACACGTCTGGCCTGTGGTACGACGCGTTGTACCCCTCGTCGGGCGTGATCATGGACTGGTGGCACCAGCAGCCCAAGGTTGGCGGCACCGTCCGCCCGCTGGCCTACACGATCGAGCTGCGCCCCACGACCTCCATCCCCGGTTTCATCCTGCCCCCCGAGGAGATCGTCCCCACCGGCGAGGAGCTGTCGGCCGGCCTGCTGTTCCTCGTCGAGTACGCCGTGGGATCGCCCCTGCCCTTTGTCCCCTATGGCGATCGCCGCAACTGACAAAAGAATTTCGTTTTTTTTTTGTTTTTGTTTTTGTTTTGTTTTGAAGAAATCTTCACACCCTCGACGAAAGAGCGTTTGGCGTGAGACGCAGAGTCAGACGCAGAGTACTTTTGTAATGGACTCGCCTCCGCTCGCCAGCGCAGGACAGGACGTGTCCGTGCTGCTGCTTCTGGTCGTGCTTGTGCTGCTGGACGTGCTGTCGCCGTGGATCTTGTCGCTCAAGGTGTCGTCTGTGCGGCCACCTGGACCGGCGGGCGTGTGGGCCCTGTCGACACCTGTGGGCTTTCTGCACTTTGTGGCATTCCCTGTACCGATGCGGATGCTGCACGATCGCGGCGACCGGCGGCTGTTCCTGGGCCAGATGGGTCTCACACTCAGCGTCCAGTTTGAGCTGGCCCTCAACGCCCTCTTTGCAAGTGACCCAGAGGACAACGTGCGCCTGTTCCGCTTCTTCCTCTACGTCATGTACTTTATGGTCATCGCGCTCTTCTTCTGGCCCGTGTTTCTCAGCGGATCGCAGCTGCACAGGCGCGTCGGCCGCGTCTTTGGCCTGCTGTACGCGGTCGTCCTCGTGGCATACAGTACAACCTTTGTCTACTGCGGTTTTCTCTCTCAACACACTGACACTTGCACGTACCAGACGTGGCCAATGCCATCCAGAGGACAGCCGGCGCAGACTACATGTCGGTGGGCTACTACCTGGGCATCAACCTGCCGTCGATGCTGTGCGGTGTCGTCATATTTGGTTACTATGGGTACCTGATCTTTTGGAGGAAAACAACGAAATCCGAGGGCGAGGCGCCCAAGGATGCGTACGAGGAGCACGTCAAGTCGCTGCTCAAAACACACCGAGGCTACCACTATCACAAGGATGAGCCCAAGTACAATTTCGCCATCCGGTGGTTCTGCCGAAACGTGTACGACTACAAGAACACGAGCAATTTCCGCTACCCGACCCGCTTCATGACCGCCATCGTGATGCTGGTCCTGACTGCGTACCTCTTGACAGTGTTTGTCTCGATCCAACTCTATGCGATCCTTGTGGGTACGATCAAACGTGCGAATGTCTCTAATTGCCTTTTAATTTTCACTACAGCGCTATTCCCGGACGGCTCGGGAAGCATCGTTCTGATAGACGGGTTGCAAGAGTAACAGACCGGAAAGTAAACATTTTTTTCTAATCCCCCAATAAGGTACTTTTTCTCCTCGCTTATAATCGTTGCGGTTGGAGCGTTTGTGTTTGCATCGGTCCAGATCCTCCAGATCATGCAGACGTTCAAGGACCACACGATCCGCCTGCGCAAGGGCGACTATTCCTTCATCCCCGGCGGAAAGCACAACAACGGCCTCAGCATTAACGACATGATGAAGTTTATTGGCTTCTCCATCTCGTTCGCCCTCTTTGGCTACCTGTGGATGTTTGTAATCCTGTGGATCATCGTCACGCTCCTCTGGGCCTTTTTCTCCTTTCCGCTGGCCCAACAACTGTATGCTCCCTCCACCAAGCCATAATCCTGAGTTGCTTACTTTTATCCATCCAGATTAATGGATTTCTTGTTTCGCGACCTCAATATCCTGCCGTTCGCCACCGTGCTGGCCTTCAACCAGCTGCAGTACTGGATCGTCAGGCTCATCTTCACTGAGAAGGGCGATGGCCTGATGCTGCGTCGCCGCAAGTGGTTTGCCCACGCCGAGTATTTCTTCATCTTTATCAACGTCCTCCGCGGCCTTTTTGCGTTCTTTTTTTCGCGATTCGTCCTCCCACTGCTCGGATCAATCATGTTTAGGTAACTACGCAGTTCAGTTGCATATCTTTATTATTATTTAACCGATCTCTCCAATTACGTATCAGCTTTCGGATGGACAAGAGGATGCTGCCGGATGGCCTCGAGTCGATGGACAGCGCGCACACGTCCTATTTGGCGATGCTCCTGATCGACCATGTGCACAACAACCCAGTGGTCTCGGTGGCCGTGCGGCTCATGACCACCAACTCGGCCGGCTTTGTGGAAGACACGGGGACGCACAGTCGTCCCGAGCCAGGCTTGTTTAACCGTGACGGCGCAACCAATGACAGTTCGTACGCCCTCTTGACCGACGACAACTCGGGCGATGTCTACGCATCCTCCTCCCAAGGCACCGCCCCTGCCACCGCCCCTGCCGGAGCAGCTCCAGCAGCCAGGAAGGCCCGCATCCGCTGGCATCTCGCCCTCACCCTCGTCAATAACCCTCAGTTGTCCCGTCATCGCAAGCATCTTAAAGATTTTTCCCTAAACGTCGTTGCAAATGTGTAAGTAGTACTACGTAAAGTCGAGTCCACAGACTCGATCCACAGGCTCGGCCCGACGCATCGCGTCAATAATCTAACGAAACAAAATTTGCAGCCACGTCATAATGAGCACACTGGACAGCGTGCACGCCGAGATCGATGCGTCGTGGATAGCGTCCCTGCCGGCCGAGATCGCCGCCGTCGCGACGCGCAAGAAGCTCGGTGAGCCTGTGATTAGCGTGCACCACCTGTCCAAGAGCTACAAGATTGCGGGTCGCAACGAGACTGTGCGTGCACTGCACGACATCCACCTGGCCCCGGGCTCAGAGTTCTTCCCCATCCGACGGGGCGAGTTTGTGATGCTGCGCGGGCCCTCAGGCGGCGGCAAGACGAGCCTGCTCAACGTGCTCGGGACGATCGACCGCGCCTCGTCCGGAAAAGTGCAGCTGCTGGGCGAGGTCATCGACGACAACTCGACCGATGTGTACCTCGCAGACCTGCGCCTGCGACGCGTCGGGTTTGTCTTCCAGACGTTCAACCTGCTGGCAAACCTATCGGCCTACGAGAACGTCGAGCTGCCCATGACCATCCTCGGCAAGCTCAAGCCATCGGAGCGAAAGAAGCGCACACTCGAGCTATTGAACCGTATCGTGCTCTTCTTATTTTATTTATAGAGTCGTGATTGCTTTTTTTTTCTTTTTCTTTTCGTTGCAGTGGTGGGACTGCGAGATCGTGTCGAGCACCTGCCATCCGAGCTGTCTGGCGGCGAGCAGCAGCGTGTGACAATCGCACGTGCCCTCGCCAACGACCCCGAGGTGCTGCTGTTGGACGAGCCCACGGGCGACCTCGACACGCGCAATACGATCGACGTGATGGACCTGCTGCTCAAGATCAACCTCGAGCGCAAGACAACGTGCCTCATGGTCACGCACAACCCTGACATTGAATGCTACGCCGACCGCTGTCTCTACCTCGAGGACGGCCGTCTGCGCGCCCAGGCCATCAACAGCGTCCAGACCAAGCTAGAGTACGATCTGTACATTGCCTATCTCAATGCCCAGCAGCAGCAGCAACAACACCAGCAGGAGAATGCCATCGACGATTGACTGCAGCGTTTTTCAGTTCAGCATAAATAACGATAATAATGTTCTTTCGCTCGCTCGGTGTTTTGTAACAATATCTAAAATTTTCCCAGTCTTTTTTTTTTTGGTTGAGATGTTGTACAAGTACGTTGATCGGAAGGGGCTCCATGCCTATGTTTTTGTTGGAGACCATCTTTCAGCCCTCAGAAACGGGCCACACATCAGTTTGAACTTTTAAAGATGTCTTCCGCGCTCCAATTGGGTCATCGCGTAAAGAACAACAAAAAAAAAATAAAAAATAACAGCGCGCGCACACACAGGAGAACTGGGAGCTGTACCGCCAGTGGGTGGAGGACGAGACCAACCAGCTGCCCAAGTGGGACATTGTCGTGCTGACGGCCGGCGACGAGGCACAAGCGGCGTTCTATCAGCGCCAAATAGACCTCAAGCAGGACAAGCACCTGCCCGCGGCCAAGTACGTCGTGCTGTCCGACCCGCCGGGCACCAAGATCGGCAACGGCGGGTGCACGCTGCTTGCGCTGCAGTACCTCAGCGAGCACTTTGAACGCAGCGAGCTCGAGACGGCCCGCGTGCTCATTATCATGGCAGGAGGCCTTTCCAAACGTCTGCCGCACGTCAGCGCCGTCGGAAAGCTCTTCACATCGCTGCCGATAAGCTCGCCCCTCAAAGACGACACCCACATCGTGCAGATGCTCGAGCTCAAGCTGGCAATGTACGCCAAACTCGTGGCTCTGCTGGCACAGGGAGTACGTGTGACACATCGTGTGCCCTTTGCCGTCATTATTTTTTGATGATTCTTTTTTTTTTCCCTTTCCTTTCCTTTTTTTTTTTTTTTTGCTTTTGCAGAGCGTCCTTGTGACCTGCGCGGACGACATTGAGCTGTTCTACATTCCTGGTGCGTAAGAAAGGCTTTTTCTCCCTCTTGTTACTCATATTTTCTGGCAGATTGGGCCGAATTGTCGCTCGACAAGCCTGGCATCATCGCTCTGGCCCACCCCAGCACGCTCGAGATCGGTACAGTGCAGAACAAAAGAAAGCAAACGAAAAAAGAATAAAAAATACGACCAAAACAATGCGTAGGTGAGACTCATGGCGTGTTTTGCTTCGATCCCGAGTACAAGAAACAGGCCGCGGAGCAGTTCCAGATTCTTTCCGACGCCGAGCGAGTTCCCTTGGTCGTCCCCGTAAAGCATTTCCTCCACAAGCCCAAGGCGTCCCTCATCCGTGATTTTGGCGCGGATTTACAAGCCAAGGGCAAGGGCGAGCTTGTGTACACGGACAGCGTCTACATGATGGATCGCTCGACTGCGGATCGCCTCGTCGAAGTATGCCCACGAAAAAGATCGTTTGTTATTACTTATATAATTTCCAGGTCGCCAACGAAATCATGCCGCTCAATTGCGAGATCGACGCATACGGCGACTTTTTGCAAGCTCTGGGCACCAGCGCCACCGATTCGTACATCACCAACACGAAGAACGTCGTCAAAGTCGAGCCAGGTAACAACAGCAACAGCACCAGTGTCGCTGTATTTATTTTCTCTTTTTCTGCAGACCTCGTGAACGTTCGCAAGAAGGTGTACGACATGTTGCAGGGAACGCCTTTCTACGCCCTCATCCTCAACGGATCCAAGTTCTGCCACATCGGAACCGTCACAGAGTACTTTAAAAACCTCAGCGATGACGCCGATCTCCACCACGAGCTCAACTTTACTCGTGTCACCAACTCCAAGTGCGGTGTGCGCGGCAACGTCCCTGGTGGTAACTGACTGCAGAAACAAGAGCGATCTTTTATTTTTTTTTGAATGCCGGAATGACCGAATAGACGCATTCCACTCTGGTGTTGTCGTCATCGACTGCCACTTCTCCGACCACAAGTCCTTCTTTTTGGGCTCCAAGGTCGTGCTCGAGCACTCCAAGTTTGGACCCAAGTGCACCGTCGAGAACAGCTGCATCGTCAGCCGGGCCAGTGTGCCTGGCAACTCGACCATCCCCTCCAACACACAACTCTTTGTGGTCGAGCTGGACAACGGCGAGTTTGCCGCCATCGTCCTTGGAGTTGCCGACGACCTGAAGAAAGCGCACAAGTCGCCCGCCGAAATCAAGTTTGGAGCGGTCCACATCGACATTGCCACATACACAGACCGCGTTGGCCAAAATCTCTTTGCAAACGTCGAGATCTGGCCTGCTGGCACCGACTATTCACTCTGGGATGCCCGTCTGTTCCCCTGCCTGGCCACCGTCGAGGAAGCGTCATACTATGGCATCTTCCTCGCCCATGTCGAGAGCAAAAAGCCTTTCGTCAACCCGCCAACGTTCAAACCCATCCGCTTCATCTCGTTGCAGGAGACCCTCGCGACCAAGAAGGGCAACTAAACCTATTGTGTTTTATTTCCTTTCTGTTTTTTTTTTTTTTTTTGATCTGTTTTTGTTTTGCTTCTGCTGAATACAAAAATTCTAAAATACAAATTCTCTCTCACTTGCGGCCAAACCAGTGTGGCGCAACCAGGGGCAGCCAGTCGCCCTCGATCACACTGACGCAGCGCGCGTACGGCTTTGTCGTGAGCACAAGCTCGTCAAACACAATGATGTTTGGCTTGGACCTGCTCAGGACCGACGACGGGTGGATGTGCGCCAGTTCTTGCGAGTCAATGACCTTGTAGCTGCCGTCGTTCTGGCGGATGGCAGAGTTGCGGAAAAAGCCCGAGAGAAGGCACTTGAGCACACGATCGCGCTCGTCTCCACACGAAACTAAGGGGATATCGTACCGTTTGCAGAAGCCCACGAGTTGATCCCTCACTTTCTAGAAATACATTTTTTTTAGTACATAGCCCCACTCTTGCTAGATAATATTACCATGACTTCTTTCATTGCTCGTGCATTCACAAAGTTGGTCTTGCACCATCCTCCGTCCTTGCGAACGTCTAGGTAGCCACGCAGCACATTGAGCACTGTCCAGTGGTCACCCTGACTGCTGATAAACTTTTTCTTGGTTGCTTCGGCACGCTCGCGATCGTCCTTGGGCGAATAAAAGACCGTGTCAACACTGAGGAGAGCCACAAGCGACAGGATCTCCTCGGAGCATTGCCATTGCTAAAGTATAGCAAAATAAAATAAATAAAATAGTTTTTTTTTTTAGTAATCATGCATGCCTTGGCGGACAGCAATATCTTGGCATAGCGGGGCTCGATGGGAAAGTCAGCCATCTGACGGCCGAGTGTGGTGAGCGCATTGTTGGCATCGATGGCTTGGAGGGCATACAGATCCTGCATGGCGTTGAGGATGGCTTCGTTGGGGGGTGCATCGATGTAGTCAAACTTGAGCACGTCGTCCACCTTGTTGGCCTTGAGCATGAGCACGACTGCACCGAGGCCGCAACGCTGGATCTCGGGCACGGGTGCGTCCTTGAGTTGCTGGAAGGCCTCCTCGGTAAAGAGGCGATAGCAGTTGCCCGATGCCTGTTATAATTGATTGTCAACTAAATGTATAAAAATGTTTATTTTGTCGGAAGATGATACCTCGCGACCAGCACGACCACTGCGCTGGCGAGCCGCAGCTTTGCTGATGGGATGCACCTGCAGTGACTCCATGCCTGTCTTGGGGTTGAACGTCCGCTCCTTGACAAAGCCGCAGTCGACGACGTGAACAATGCCGTTGATCGTGATCGAGGTCTCGGCGACGTTGGTCGCGAGGATGACCTTGCGCGCGCCGATCGGCGTGGGCTCAAACACGCGCACCTGAAGGCTGGCGGGCAGGGCAGCGTACAGCGGGCATATGAACATTTTGGGTGTCTCCGCGGGCAGCTCGGGGAGGATATCCAGCAGCATCCTTTCCATGTTTTCGATCTCGTCCTGGCCCGTGAGGAACACGAGGATGTCGCCGGGCACAGGCTCGTCACGGTGCAGCTGCAAGATCGTCACGAGGGTCGTGTCCAGGTACTCGATCGTGCGCTCCTCGGTGTAGAACTGGTGCACGGGGAACTGTCGGCCGGCAACGTACAAGACGGGGGCCCTGTTTTTTTTTTTCACGGGAAAAAATAACAATTAAAAATGCGATGGTCTTCTTTTTAAAAGGAGATAGAGATACCCGTTGAAAAACTTTGAAAACTTGTCGGCTTCGAGGGTGGCCGACATGATAATGAGCTTGAGCGGGTTGTCTGTCTTTGCCCGCTTGTGCTGAATGCCCTTGATGATGCCAAAGAGCACGTCGGTGCGCACGGTGCGCTCGTGGGCCTCGTCCAGCACAATGATCGAGTACTGTGACAGCAGCTCGTCCGACAGCAGCTCGCGCAGCATCGTGCCGTCCGTCAGGTACTTTATCCTCGTCTTGGGCGAGGTGCAGTCGTCAAAACGAATGCTGTAGCCCACGAGCTCGCCCAGTGGCGTCCCCGTCTCCTCGGCCACTCGCTTGGCCAGCGTGATCGCGGCAACACGACGCGGCTGCGTGATCGCGATCGCCCCGTTGCGGCTCACACCGGCCTTGAACAGGAACTGGGGTATCTCTGCGATGGAAAAAAAAAAAAATTAAATAAAATACTCGCATACGAACAGGTAGGTCTTACGTGTCGTCTTGCCGCTGCCCGTTTCGCCCACAACGATCGTCGTGGCATTGTCTCGCACGTGCGCCACGATCTTGTCGCCCGCGTTGTACACGGGCAGCGCACGTCGTTGTGCTTGAATCGCTGCCGCCGAGGAGAGAGCCATGCGGTCGTGGACTGGCAAAAATGCAGTGTCCATCCCTGCGTTTCGACGTCATCACTTCACTCGTCTGTTCCGAGTTCAGTTGCCTCTCGCCCCCATGGCCGACGTCCAAGCCTTCTTCGATGCGACGACGGCGCCGGCCGATTTGTCGGTCAAGCGCGCGGCCATCCAAAAGTTTGTGCAGATGCAGATGCAGCGCAAACGTGGCGTCGTCCTAGTGACTGTGAGCACCCCTCAAAATAAGAAAGTGAGCTGATTATTTTATTTCTCATAGTCGGGAGGGACGACCGTGCCATTGGAAAAGGCAACTGTGCGATTTGTGGATAATTTCAGCGTGGGCACACGAGGAGCCATCTCATCCGAGTATTATTGTCCTTTTCAAATGGATTTTTTTTACTTACTTGCACACTAGAAACTTTATCAAGCAAGGGTACGCCGTCATCTTCCTCCATCGCCGGTACAGCCTGCAGCCATACCATCGCCATTTCAGCCACGCCGAACGGGGGCTGTTGGACCACCTCACTCGCGATCCAAAGACAAAGGTTGTCTCGGGTACAACACAAATGCCTTTTTTTGTTATCCCTCCCCCGGTCAGCCTGACACTGCTCGTATAGTTTTGCAAAAGGACAAACAGCAGATCTCGGACGTGTTGAAAGAGTACATCACCGTCATGAACGACAAGGCTCTCTTGCCCGTGACCTTTGTCACCGTCTCCGAGTACCTCTTCTTGCTCAAGGAGGCCGCATGTGCGTTGCGCCCAATGGGATCCAATGCCATTCTCTTTCTCGCCGCCGCCGTGTCTGATTTCTATCTGCCCGAAGCCAAGATGGTTTGTTTTTTTAATTCCTTGAAGCAATCAGGGTTGTAATTTTTTTATTTTTTTATTTTCACAAAAATCGTCAAGGCCGAGCACAAAATCCAAAGCGCCGACGGAGGACTCAAGCTCGAACTGGACCAGGTGCCAAAGATGCTCAAGGTGCTCAAGACCGAGTGGGCGCCGCTGTCGTACGTGATATCGTTCAAGCTCGAGACGGATCCTTCGCTGCTTTTGAAAAAGTCTACACAGTCCCTCAACCGGTACAACCACCAGCTCGTCGTGGGCAACATCCTCTCCACACGCAAGCGACTGGTCACGCTCTCGTACCCCGATGGCAAGACCGAAGACATTGTCCTGTCTGACGACGAACTCAAGCGCGACCCAGACGCAAACATTGAGAATCATCTCATCCCCCACATTGTCCGTTTGCACAAGCAGTTTGTCGTCGCCTCAAAGGCCAAGCTGTAAAGTCTCTCCTTTTCATTAACATCGACACCTGTTTGCAAAATACTTTAGTAAAGAAATAATGCGAATCTGTCTGTGCGGAGAAACCACGTTCCATTTTTTTCGTTGGATGGCTTGCAGGTGGCCGATGAACTCAGCGTCCGATTAGTTCAAATGCAGCGAGGCGTCGAAGAATATTATTTATAATTACAACCGCACCAAACACAGAAAAACATGTCCCCACCGTGTACCACAACTGTT
>Ga0302233_10002086_pt1 | contig 12947 bp, 9 predicted proteins | sample II_Palsa_N3_1_FD_193516 | JGI IMG/M metagenome (GOLD analysis project Ga0302233, IMG submission 193516) | Peat permafrost microbial communities from Stordalen Mire near Abisko, Sweden - II_Palsa_N3_1 | ecosystem: Environmental > Terrestrial > Soil > Palsa > Peat permafrost | place: Sweden...
AGCTGTTCGGCTGGCTGACGAACCTTTACAAGGTGTGGGCGAACCTCACGCCAGAGATGATCGAAGTCTCGACGCTGACCGCGATGGCAGAACTGCTGCTGTCCGGCTGCACGACCTCGAGCGACCATCTGTACATCTACCCGAACGGTAGCCGGCTTGACGACAGCATTGCGGCAGCGCGCCGGATCGGCATGCGCTTTCATGCAGCGCGCGGCAGCATGAGCGTGGGACAGAAGGACGGCGGTTTGCCGCCCGATTCGGTGGTGGAGCGCGAACCGGACATATTGAAGGACACGCAGCGCCTGATCGAGACGTATCACGACAACGGGCGTTACGCGATGCTGCGGGTGGTGGTTGCGCCCTGTTCGCCGTTTTCGGTGAGCCGCGATCTGATGCGCGAATCGGCGGCGCTGGCGCGTCAATACGGTGTGTCGCTGCATACGCATCTGGCGGAGAACGTCAACGATATTGCTTATAGCCGCGAGAAGTTCGGCATGACGCCGGCGGAGTATGCGGAGGATCTGGGCTGGGTCGGTCACGACGTATGGCATGCCCACTGCGTGCAACTGGACGATGCCGGCATTGAACTGTTTGCGCGGACCGGTACGGGCGTCGCGCATTGTCCGTGTTCGAACATGCGGCTCGCTTCGGGCATCGCACCGATCAAGCGGATGCGGCTTGCCGGTGTGCCAGTGGGCCTCGGGGTGGACGGCTCGGCATCGAACGACGGCGCGCAGATGGTCGCGGAAGTGCGTCAGGCGCTATTGCTGCAGCGAGTCGGCTTCGGTCCCGATGCGATGACCGCGCGTGAAGCTTTGGAGATCGCGACGCTGGGCGGCGCGAAAGTGCTCAACCGTGACGATATTGGCGCATTGGCGCCGGGCATGGCCGCAGATTTTGTATCGTTCGACCTGCGTCAGCCGCTGTTTGCCGGCGCGTTGCACGACCCGGTGGCGGCACTGGTGTTCTGTGCGCCGTCACAGGTGTCGCATAGCGTGATTGGCGGGAAGGTGGTGGTGAAGGACGGGCAGTTGGCGACTGTCGAACTGGGTCCGGTGATCGAGCAGCACAACCGGTTGGCGAAAGCGCTGTATCAGGCCGCAGCGTGACGCGGATGGGGTGCAAAGTAAAGCATCGCAATAGCGGTCCATTGCAAGCGCGGCGGTCGTGATGAAGCCGCGTCGGCCGCTAACAATAGCCCGCGTTCCGTGACGCGGGCCAGCAAGCATCAAGGTTTATCGATCAAGCTCTTGGTCGCCTCGGCAACGAGGCTTCGCAACCACCGCACTTCATCGGAGTAATGCACACGTTCGTGCCACAACTGGTAGTACTGCATCGGCGGGAAATCGATTGGCGCGGGTACCACAGTAAGCGGCAGAAATTTCGCGTAGTAATCGGCAAAGAGCCGCGTCGTCGTGAAGATCAGATCCGACTTGATCAGCACATACGGCGCGAGGTTGAAGTACGGCAAAGTCACGACGACATGACGCTTGAGGCGCTCGCGCGCCAGATGCACGTCGATCGCGCCGCGTTGGCCCACCGAATAGGGAGTAGGCGCAAGATGCGGAGCATTCAGATACTGGTCAAGCGTCAACCCGCCGCGCTTGGCGAACGGATGCGCGCTGCTCATCAGGCAGACGATCTGGTCGACAAACAGGTTCGACAGATGCAGCTGCTCGGGCGGCTCCGGCCAGTTGCCGACCACGACATCGAGCTTGCCGTCCTCGAGCGCCAGTTCGTAGTCGAACGCCGGCCCGAGCGAGTGAAATTCAAGCGTCGCGTTAGGCGCGGCCTGACGGAAACGCTCCACCACGGTCGGCACGAACAGCACATTCAGATAGTCCGGGCAGCCGATCCGGTAGCAGCGGATCGAGGTGGCCGGATCGAAATTGTGTTGCTGGAACTTGATGCGCTCGATTTCGCGCAGGGCGTTTTGCACCGGTTCGAGCAGACGCAGCCCATACTCGGTCGGGACCATGCCGGACTTGCCGCGCACCAGCAGCGGGTCGCCGGTGATGTCGCGCAGACGCCGCAGCGCCGCGCTGATGGCGGGCTGGGACTGGTTGAGTTTGACGGCCGCGCGCGTCACGCTGCGTTCCATCAAGAGGGTGTGCAAGACGCGTAATAAGTATGTGTCGATCGCCTCGCGTTGCTGGCTCATGACTTCTCCGAAATATATGTTGTGGCTGATCGAGCGGGCCTTAGGGTATATGACTTTTAATATGAACAGAAAGATGCGTCAAGAGAGGGATACCCGCACAGCACGGGCTGGCGCGGGTTTGCGGGGAATTTTGGCGGCTCGACTGACAGGGTCGAATTAGGTATTGTCATTTCGATATAGCGAAGGCACGGCGCATTCGGCCGTGCGCGCGCCGCCTCGTTGCGACAGACAGTCATCGGCGTATTACGGAAACTCATGGGCGACTCTTCTTCTTACCACGGCGACGCCGCGCAGCCCGCAGGCGGCCCGGCTGTCGTGCCGCGCCTCGTGCTGGCAGGCATCACCAAGCAATATCCGGCCGTGCGGGCCAACGACGACGTGACGCTGATCGTCGCGCCCGGTGAAATCCACGCTGTGCTTGGTGAAAACGGCGCGGGCAAGAGCACGCTGATGAAGATCATCTACGGCGCGGTGCGGCCGGATGCCGGCGAAATTCGCTGGGAGGGGCAGACGATTGAAATCGCGAGTCCGGCTGCGGCGCGCAAGCTCGGCATCGGCATGGTGTTCCAGCACTTCTCGTTGTTCGAGACGCTGACGGTGGGCGAGAACATCGCGCTTGCGCTCGATGAGCCGTTCGACCTGAAGACACTGGCCAAGCGCATCCGCGAAGTGTCGGCGGATTACGGCCTCGATATCGACCCGCAGCGCCACGTGCACAGCCTGACGGTGGGCGAGCGGCAGCGCGTCGAGATCGTGCGCTGTCTGCTGCAGAATCCGCGTCTGCTGATCATGGACGAACCGACTTCGGTTCTTACGCCACAAGCAGTGCGCAAGCTGTTCGAGACTTTAAGGCGCCTCGCGGCCGAAGGCTGCAGCATTCTCTACATCAGCCATAAGCTCGACGAAATCCAGGAGCTGTGCGACACCGCCACGGTGATGCGCGGCGGCCGCGTGACCGGTCACGTGAAGCCGCGCGAAGAGACGCACGCGTCGCTCGCGCAGCTGATGGTGGGCCATTCGCTGCCCGACTACACGCGCCGCGCCCACACGCCGGGCGACGTGCTGCTCGACGTGAAGCATCTCTCGGCGGCGAGCGACGATCCGTTCGGCACCTCGCTCGACGATGTCTCGTTCAGCGTGCATGCCGGCGAGATCTTCGGCATTGCCGGCGTGTCGGGTAACGGCCAGGCCGAGTTGCTGTCGGCGCTCTCCGGCGAGCAGCGCGGCGCGCGCGCCGATGCGATCACGATTTGCGGCAAGGCCGCGGGTCGATTCGGCGCAGGTGGACGACGCTCGCTCGGTTTCGGCTTCGTGCCGGAGGAGCGTCTGGGACGTGGCGCAGTGCCTGCCATGACGCTCGCGGAAAATGCGTTGCTGACGGGCCATCGTCAGAAGATGGTGCAGTCCGGCTGGATCAAGGCGGGTGCGATGCGCACCTTCTCACAGAAATGCATCGATGCCTTCGACGTGCGCTGCGGCGGCACCGAGGCGTTCGCGCAGAGCCTCTCGGGCGGCAATCTGCAGAAATACATCGTGGGACGCGAGATTTTGCAGGCGCCGAAGGTACTGGTGGTCGCGCAGCCTACCTGGGGCGTCGATGTCGGCGCCGCCGCGTTCATTCGACAGCAGTTGCTCGATCTGTCGGCACGCGGCGTCGCGATTCTGGTGATCTCCGAAGAACTTGAAGAGCTGTTCGATATCTGCGACCGCATCGCGGTGCTCGCGCGCGGCCGGCTGTCGCCCGTGCGTATCACCGGAGAAACCAATGCCGAGGAGATCGGCAGATGGATGGCGGGCCTGTTCGGTGCACGGGAAGAGGGCGCGGCGCCTTCGACCGAAGAACCGGCGCACGCCTGAGCGCACTGGGAGGCTTCTGACAACCGAATCTATTGCCGGGGTATGGGCCAGGTATTACCCACTTAGCTCGACATCCGAAACAACACGTATAGCAGCCCCACGCCTCAACTTACGGCCCCACGCAGACTTATGATTTTTCCGTATCGACTCGAAGCTCGCACCGCGCCCTCACGCTCGATGCAGATCGCCGTGCCGCTGATCGCCGCATTGCTCACGCTTGCGATAGGCTTCCTGATTTTCGGCCTGGTCGGCCGCGATCCGCTGGAGGCGATGCACGCGTTCTTTATCGAACCGCTTTCCGATGTGAACGGCTGGTCCGAACTGCTGCTCAAGGCGTCGCCCTTGTGCCTGATCGGACTGGGTCTCGCGATCGGCTATCGCGCCAATGTCTGGAACATCGGCGCCGAAGGGCAGATGCTGCTCGGCGGCATTGCGGCGAGCGGCGTGGCGATCTATTTCGATCAGGCGAGCGGCTGGTGGATTCTGCCGACCATGATGCTGGCGGGTATCGTCGGTGGCATGGTGTGGGCGGCGATCCCCGCGTTTTTGAAGAGCCGCTACAACACCAACGAGATCCTCACGAGCCTGATGCTCACCTACGTCGCGGCCCAGTTGCTGATCTATCTGGTGAGCGGTCCGTGGCGCGACCCGCAGGGCATGAATTTTCCGCTCTCCGAAATGTTCAGTGGCGACGCGCTTTATCCGACGTTCTCCGGCGACTGGCACTGGAAATTCCTGCACGGCACGCGTCTGAATGCGTCGATCTTCGTCACGCTCGTGGCGATCCCGCTCGTGTGGCTATTCATGCGCAAGAGTTTTGCCGGCTTCCGCATGAACGTTGGCGGCCTCGCTCCGCTCGCCGCGCGCTACGCCGGCTTCTCCGACAAGAAAACCATCTGGACCTCGCTTCTGATCAGCGGCGGACTCGCCGGGCTGGCGGGCATGGGGGAAATCTCCGGGCCGATCGGCCAGTTGCAGGCCACCTGGTCGCCGGGCTATGGCTTCACCGCGATCATCGTCGTATTTGTGGGCCGCTTGCATCCCGTCGGCATTGTGCTGGCGAGTCTGCTGATGGCGTTGCTGTACCTCGGCGGTGAAGCGGTGCAGACGTCGATGCAGTTGCCGCAGGCGCTTTCCGGCGTGTTCCAGGGGCTGCTGCTGTTCTGCCTGCTGGGTGCCGACCTGTTTGTGAATTACCGCGTGCGCCGCCGTACTGCGGTTGCTCATGTTGCAACTAAAGCCCACTGATTTTCCCCAACCCGGTCTTATGGATATTCAACAAGCTAGCGCGCTCACCTCGAGCGCCGTCACCGCCGCGATTCCGCTGATGTTTGCGGGCGTCGGCGAACTCGTCACCGAGAAATCGGGGGTCCTCAATCTGGGCGTGGAAGGCATGATGTTGATGGGCGCCGTCAGTGGTTACGCGGTCACTGCCGTCACCGGTAGTCCGTGGCTCGGCGTGCTCGCGGCGATTGCGGCCGGGCTCGCCATGTCACTGCTGTTCGGCTTTCTCACGCTGACCATGCTGGCCAATCAGGTTGCCACCGGTCTTTCGCTGACGATCTTCGGCATTGGCTTGTCGGCTTATGTCGGCAAGCCCTATACGTCCGCGGCCGTGCGCGCGTCGATCGACACGTGGACGATTCCGCTGCTCTCGAAGATTCCGGTGCTTGGGCCCGCATTCTTTAGTCTCACGCCGCTCGATTACCTCGCCTTCATCATGTTCGGTGTGGTGGGCTGGTTTCTCTATCGCACCCGCGCTGGCCTCGTGCTGCGCTCGGTGGGCGAGTCGCCGCAGGTGGCGCATTCGGTGGGCTTCCCTGTGATCGGCGTGCGTTACGGCGCCGTTGCATTCGGCGGCGGCATGGCGGGTCTGGCCGGTGGCTATTACTCGATCGTCAATCTGCATCTGTGGCAGGAGCAACTCACCTCCGGCCGCGGCTGGATCGCGCTCGCGCTGGTGGTGTTCTCGACATGGCGCCCGGGGCGTCTGCTGATCGGCGCGCTGCTGTTCGGTGCAGTGACCGGCCTGCAGTTCTATGCGCAAGCGATCGGCGTGCCTGTGCCCACCCAGTTTCTCGCGATGCTGCCGTATGTCGCCACGATCGTGGTGCTGGTGTTGATCTCGCGCAATCCGAACACGATCCGCCTGAACGCGCCGGCCTCGCTCGGCAAGCCGTTCTTCGCGGCGGGCTAGGGGGGCCAGTAGGCCATGCGCTCGAGTTTCAAATCAGGTTTCAGATTCACTCCATACGTAGCATGCACAAACCCGCTTCACGGCTTGAACGAATCAATCACACGACAGGAGAAAACATGAAGAGAAGAAATCTGCTGACTGCCGCGGCGCTGGGTACGCTTTCGCTCAGTCTCGGCGTCACGCTGACGCAATCGGCGCAGGCGGCCGACGTGCCCGGCGTGGCATTCGTCTACCTCGGCAACCCGGGGGATGCCGGCTGGACCTATGCGCACGATCAGGGCTCGAAGGAGGTCGAGGCCAAGTTCGGCAGCAAGATCAAGGTAACGCGCGTGGAGAACGTGCCGGAATCGGCCGACTCGGAGCGCGTGTTCCGCGATCTGGCGAACAAGGGCAACAAGATCATCATTGGTTCGAGCTTCGGCTATCAGGATTTCGAACTGAAGGTTGCGAAGGATTTCCCGGACACCGTGTTCCTGCACGCCACCGGCTACAAGAAGGCGCCGAACTTCGGCACCTATGACGTACGGATGTATCAGGGCGCATACCTCGCCGGCGTGGCCGCGGGCTACGTGACGAAAACCAATACGCTCGGCTTTGTGGCCTCGGTGCCGATTCCCGAAGTGATCCGCAACATCAACGCATACACGCTCGGCGCGCGTTCGGTGAATCCGAAGGTCCACACCAAGGTCATCTGGATCAATAGCTGGTTCGATCCGGGCAAGGAAAAGCAGGCCGCGGAAACGCTGATCGGGCAAGGCGCCGACGTGCTGCTGCAGAACACCGATTCGAGCGCCACGCTGGCAACGGCTTCGGAAAAGCACGTGCATGCGTTCGGCTGGGATTCGGACATGAAGAAGTTCGGTCCTGACGCGCACCTGGGTTCGGTGGTCGGCAACTGGGGCGTGTACTACACCGCGGTGGTCCAGCAGGTGCTGGACGGCAAGTGGAAGAACGATCCGGTGTGGTGGGGTATTCCGCAGAAGGCCGTCAGCCTGGATGATCTGAACACATCGGCGATTCCGGCCAACGCGCTGAAGGATGTCGCGGCGAAGCGCGACCAGATTGCGAGCGGCAAGTGGGATGTGTTCGCCGGTCCGATCAAGGATCAGACGGGCAACGTGAAGGTGCCGGCCGGCAAGACGCTGGGCGATCCGGAACTGCAGCGTCTGAACTGGTATGTGGAAGGCGTGGACGGCGACTTGCCGAAGTAATCGCCATGCACCTTGGCGGGTCGCGCGGCCGGGCGATTGCCCCCGCCGCGTGCCGGCTAGCGCAAACAGTCGACCAGGCGGTGGTTTAGCAGCCGCTGCTTTTAAGGGCTGCGTCCTCGCGGGCGCAGCTTTTTTTCCTTATTCGATACGCAGACCGACCTTGATGGTCACCTGCCAGTGCACGACCTTGTCATCTTCGATATGGCCCCGCGTTTCGGTTACTTCGAACCAATGTAGATTGCGCAGGGTCTTGGACGCTTTTGCAATGGCGGTGCGAACCGCATCGTCGCTTGATTTCTCAGATGATCCGGTCAGTTCGATCTGCTTGTATACGTGGTCTTTCATCATCTCCTCCTTCATCTTCAGGTTAGTGAAAAAAGTATAGGCAATCGTGCCCCATGCGCATTGCCGAGTCATGGCGCACGCGGCGTGCCCGGTGCGTGGCGGGGTTTACAGGCGGTAAAAGCGGCCGGATGCGGGCTAACATCTTGATAACCTGCTAAAATGTTGGGTTGTTCGCCGCAAATTTATTCAAAGGACGCGCCGTGCTGTCTACCGCAAATATCACCATGCAATTCGGGCCAAAGCCCCTCTTCGAGAACATCTCCGTCAAATTCGGGGGAGGGAACCGCTATGGCCTGATTGGTGCGAACGGCTGCGGCAAATCGACCTTCATGAAGATTCTGGGCAGCGATCTGGAGCCGAGTTCGGGCAACGTGATGCTCGAACCGAATGTGCGTCTGGGCAAGCTGCGCCAGGACCAGTTCGCCTACGAAGACGTACGCGTCCTCGACGTCGTGATGATGGGCCACGCCGAAATGTGGGCCGCCATGACGGAGCGCGACGCGATCTACGCGAATCCGGACGCCACCGACGACGACTACATGCACGCCGCCGAACTTGAAGCGAAGTTTGCCGAGTACGACGGTTACACGGCCGAAGCGCGCGCGGGCGAACTGTTGCTCGGCATCGGCATTGCGATCGAAGACCACAACGGCCCGATGAGCAACGTGGCGCCGGGCTGGAAGCTGCGCGTGCTTCTCGCCCAGGCTCTGTTCTCGAAGCCAGACGTGCTGCTGCTGGACGAGCCGACCAACAACCTGGACATTAACTCGATCCGTTGGCTGGAAGACGTGCTCAACCAGTACAACTCGACGATGATCATCATCTCGCACGATCGACATTTCCTGAACCAGGTCTGCACCCACATGGCAGACATGGACTACGGCACGTTGAAGGTCTATCCGGGCAACTACGACGACTACATGCTGGCCAGCACGCAGGCCCGCGAGCGTCAGCAGAACGCCAACGCGAAGGCGAAGGAACGCGTCGCCGACCTGCAGGACTTCGTGCGCCGCTTCTCGGCGAACAAGTCGAAAGCCCGTCAGGCGACCAGCCGTATGAAGATGATCGACAAGATCAAGATCGAGGAATTCAAGCCCTCGTCGCGGCAGAACCCGTTCATCCGCTTCGAATACGAGAAGAAGCTGCATAACATCGCCGTGGTGGCCGACACCATCACCAAGAAGTATGAGCGTACGATTTTCAGCAACTTGAGCATCAGCGTGCAGCCGGGCGAGCGCATTGCCATCATCGGGCAGAACGGCGCTGGCAAGACCACGCTGCTGCGTTCGCTGCAAGGTGGCGTCAAGACTGAGCACGGTACGGTGAAGTGGGCCGAAAACGCAAATCTCGGTTACATGCCGCAGGACACGTACGAAGAGTTTCCGGACGATGTCACGCTGATGGACTGGATCGACGGGTACCGCCAGGAAGGCGACGACGAGCAGATGGTGCGTGGCACGCTGGGCCGTCTGCTGTTCAATGCAGACGACATCCGCAAGTCTGTGAAGGTGCTCTCGGGCGGCGAGAAGGGCCGCATGATCTGGGGCAAGCTGATGCTGGGCCGCCACAACGTGCTGCTGATGGACGAACCGACCAACCACATGGACATGGAGTCGATCGAATCGCTGCAGATCGCGCTCGATAAATACGAAGGTACGCTGATTTTCGTATCGCACGACCGTGAGTTTGTCAGCGGCCTCGCCAACCGGATTATCGAAGTGCGCACGGATGGCACGGTGTATGACTTCGGTGGGAATTACGAGGATTTCCTGGCTAGCCAGGGCGTGCAGTAAGAGGCGCTTGCCGCTTTATGATGTAACTCGCGTTGTAGCCATCCTGATCCGATGATGGGTACAACGCGATTCCCGCAGTAACGCGATTCGATCGCGCCTCACTCTCCCCCAGCTTTCCTTTCTTCTATCTCCCCACGAATGCCCGGTACCTTGCCGGCAATCAGGTCGCTGCTCGCTGTCTACCCTCTTGTTCGGGCGTGCCGTTCCCGCCTCCACAAAAATTGACATCCGCTCTGCACTTTCCTTGGCGAAGATCAAATTTCGCCTGAGCTTTCACTCGTAGAATCCGGCGGCGTACGCATTTAACTGCGTGGGTTGCGTGTTGCGAAGGTGCAGCGGATTTCAGGGGTGGCTCAATGAAAAGCAGGAAAATATGATGAACAAGGGAGTCCTTAACAACAGGGTATGGAGACCCCTGGGGGTCGCGCTGGCAGCAAGCCTTTCCGGCTGCAGCACGCTCGATGTGCTCGATCCAAAAGGCAGCATTGGCGTAGCGGAGAAATCGCTGATCGGCACAGCGACCTACACGATGCTGATTGTCGTGGTGCCGGTCATCCTGATGACCCTCTGGTTCGCCTGGCGCTACCGAGCCAGCAACCGCCGCGCGACCTACGCACCGAAATGGGCGCATTCCACGGCGATCGAAGTGGTGATCTGGACGGTGCCGTCCATCATCATCCTGTGTCTCGGGGTGCTGACCTGGAAGACCACGCACGAACTCGACCCCTACAAGCCCATCGAATCGGCGGTGAAACCGATCAACGTCGAAGTCGTGGCGCTCGACTGGAAGTGGCTTTTCATCTATCCGGATCTCGGCATTGCGTCGGTCAATCAACTGGCTTTCCCGGTGGGTACGCCCGTTAATTTCCTGATCACGTCGGACTCGGTCATGAACTCGTTCTTCATTCCGCGCCTGGGCAGCCAGATCTACGCCATGGCTGGCATGCAGACGCAGTTGCACCTCGTCGCGGACGAGGCCGGCGACTACGCCGGCGTCTCGGCCAACTTCAGCGGCAAGGGCTTTTCCGACATGAAGTTCCGGGCGCTTGCCACCAACCCCGAGCAATTCAATGCGTGGGTGGAAAAGATCAAGGCGTCGGCCGGCCGGCTCGACATGAACGAATACAACACGATGGCGCAGCCCAGCGAGAAGGAGCCCGTGCGCTACTTCTCATCGGTCGATCCGAAGCTGTTCCACAACATCATTGCGAAGTACAACAACGGCAACGTTCTCGATCTGCAGAACAGCAATTGCAGTACGAAGGGGTAACACATGTTCGGAAAACTGACACTTGCGGCGATTCCGTTCGATCAGCCCATCATCATGGGCGCGGGCGCCCTGATGGCGGTCCTTGTCCTTGCCACGCTCGGTGCGTTGACGTGGTTCGGCAAATGGAAATGGCTGTGGAGCGAATGGCTCACCAGCGTCGATCACAAGCGGATCGGCGTCATGTATATCATGGTTGCAGTACTGATGCTGCTGCGCGGTTTTGCGGACGCGGTCATGATGCGCCTGCAACTGGCTCTCGCCTATCACTCGCCGGGCTATCTGCCACCGCATCACTACGACCAGATCTTCACGGCGCATGGCGTCATCATGATCTTCTTCATGGCGATGGCGTTGATGGTAGGCCTGTTCAATCTGATCGTGCCGCTGCAGATCGGCGCGCGCGACGTCGCGTTCCCGTTCCTGAACTCGCTCAGCTTCTGGATGACAGCGATCAGTGCGATCCTTATCAATCTGTCGCTAGTGATCGGCGAGTTTGCGCAGGTCGGCTGGCTCGCGTATCCGCCGCTCTCCGAATTGCAGTTCAGTCCGGGTGTGGGTGTGGATTACTACATCTGGAGTCTGCAGTTGTCTGGCGTGGGCACGCTGATCACGGGCATCAACTTCTTTGTCACGATCATCCGGATGCGCGCGCCCGGCATGTCGCTGATGAAGATGCCGGTGTTCACGTGGACCGCGCTGTGCTCGAACGTGCTGATCATGGCGACGTTCCCGATCCTGACCATCGCGCTTGCGCTGCTCGGTCTGGACCGTTATCTCGGCATGCACTTCTTCACGAATGACGGCGGCGGCAACGCGATGATGTATCTGAACCTGATCTGGGCTTGGGGTCACCCCGAGGTCTACATTCTGGTTCTGCCTGCCTTCGGCATCTATTCGGAAGTGATCGCGACCTTCGCGAAGAAACCGCTGTTCGGCTACCGGACGATGGTCTATGCCACGTGCGTGATCACGGTGCTGGCGTTCCTCGTCTGGCTGCATCACTTCTTCACGATGGGCTCCGGCGCGGACGTCAATGCCTTCTTCGGCATTATGACCATGGTCATTGCCATTCCGACTGGCGTGAAGATATTCAACTGGCTGTTCACGATCTATCGTGGCCGCCTCGAATTCACCACCCCGGTGCTATGGACAATCGGCTTCATGATCACCTTCACGATTGGTGGCATGACCGGCGTGATGATGGCTATCCCCGGTGCGGACTTCGTCCTGCACAACAGCCTGTTTCTGATCGCCCACTTCCATAACGCCATCATCGGCGGCGTGGTGTTCGGTTATCTGGCCGGGGTTCACTACTGGTTCCCGAAAGTGTTCGGCATCAAGCTGAACGAGAGGCTCGGCAAGGCCGCTTTCTGGCTCTGGTTCGTCGGCTTCTATGTGTCGTTCATGCCGCTCTATGTGCTCGGCTTCATGGGCATGACGCGGCGCCTGAACCACTATGACAACCCGGCATGGCATCCGTGGCTGATCGCCGCCGCTTGCGGTGTGGTGTTTATTGCGCTGGGTGTGGTTTGCCAGGTTCTGCAGGTGATCGTCAGCGTGCGCAATCGCAAGCTGCCCGAATACCGCGACGTGACGGGCGATCCGTGGGACGGCCGGACGCTCGAATGGGCCACGGCGTCGCCGCCGCCGGTCTACAACTTTGCCACGATCCCTGTGGTGCATGAGCTCGACGCGTTCACGCATATGAAGGAAACCGGACACGGTCTCGGCAAGGAAGCGGCGTACCGCGACATTCATATGCCGTCGAATACGAGTGCGGGTCTCTTGATCGGCATCTTCAGCCTGTTGTTGGGCTTCGCGGGAGTCTGGCACATCACGTGGCTCGCCGTGGCAGCGTTGGTCGCCATCATGGCGACCGTGATCGGGCGCAGCTTCGGCGACAACGACGGCTACATCATCCCGGCCGAGACGGTCCGGAAGATTGAAGAGCGGGGCGGTAGGGCAAGCGAAACGAAGCATGACGAGAGGCTTGCCGCTGTGGAGGTCAACTGATGTCACAGACAACTCATCTTGCCGCGGCCGGCGAGCTGGAAAGCGAGCACGCGCCCTCTCATTCAGTGTTCGGGTTCTGGCTTTACCTGATGACCGACTG
>Ga0302233_10002088_pt1 | contig 12945 bp, 24 predicted proteins | sample II_Palsa_N3_1_FD_193516 | JGI IMG/M metagenome (GOLD analysis project Ga0302233, IMG submission 193516) | Peat permafrost microbial communities from Stordalen Mire near Abisko, Sweden - II_Palsa_N3_1 | ecosystem: Environmental > Terrestrial > Soil > Palsa > Peat permafrost | place: Sweden...
CTTGGGGGTCGGCTGACCTTCGTCGTTCGAGCCGTCGTCGTCATCGCCCGCGCCGTTGCTGGGCGTGAGGCGAAGCGGGCCACCAATCGGCAGCTGCTGTTGCTGTTGCTGCTGCTGCTGCGGTGCCTGAAGGCCACTCATTCCCAGAGGAGGGTCCTCGTCAAAGTCGCTTTCAAATCCAGAGTACATATCATGTGTTATTAAAATTGAAAAAATAAAACAGTGTGAGCCCCAGTTCAAAAGGTCAGTGTTTTTGTTTTTTTTTGAGCTGCGCACACGACCCAGGGCCGAAAAAAAAAAACAGAGCACGGCAGGCCAAAACGAGATGGGTTTGGGTCGTGTGTGTAAAAAAAAAAGGTGGGGAGGCTCTGCGGGAAAAAAACGGAAGTGCGGCTCGGCATATAACACGCACGTCGTGTCATTCAATTCAGCCGATGAGCCGCCCCATGATTTCGCGAGTGCATTCCCTATCACACAGTGGCGCCAAAAAAACACCACACTTTTGCGGGTCCCTCTTTTCTTTTTTTTTTTTTTTTTTTTTTGCAGGGCCGTATGCCTTTTTCCTCCCTCCTCCTTAGCTGTTTCTTCTCTTCCCTTGTGGAACCCCGTGCATTTCTCTAGATTTTTCTGTTTGGTTCGTTTGTCTCTGGCCTTTTTTGGACCGTACAATATAACCGTCACGACAGGCGGGATGTCAGACGAGGCCTCGCGTCAGCTCGCGCTCGAGTGGCTGTACGAGTTCTGCCTCGTGCAGTGCACCAACACGATGATGGCCAACGATCCGAGCTATGCTGGCTGGGGCAACATTGTCGAGCGTAAGCAGTCCCTTTCACACTCGGGCAGTCGTTTGACGGTTGCGAAAAAACAAAAAAAAAAAACACCAAGACCTCAACAACCTCGTGCCAGAGGTGGCCCAGGTGCGCAGCGACAAGTTCAAGCTGCGCGCGTCGCTTGCCAAGCTGATGATGAACCTGTCTCACCAGAGCTACCTGGACGCGACAGTGACGCTGGACGACCTGATTAGCCAGCACTACCGCGGCGAGATGAGCGACGACGTGGCCAAGCTCGTGCTGTGCCTGCGCGTCCAGGTACGACGACGAATGGGGCGGGGAGCAATAGACCTAACGACCGCTTCTTTTTTTTCGTTTGCTTGTTTGGAAACCACACCAGACGGTCCTCGCAGCGCAAGACAACTATGAGGACTTTTTCAACGGCATCAACCTGTTCCTTTCGCCCGTCAACACGCCCAAGCTCGCGGCCCGGCTGCGTGTGCTGCAAAAGCAGATGACGGCGTGCATCATCAGCCACGGCGACGACGTCATGGTGGACGACGAGAGGATCGCCAAGATTGACGCAGAGTACTCGATCGACACGCTGAACGAGCTCGCCATGAACTTGCTGACAGAGATAAGGCAGACCCTGCCCAAGCCCGTGATCGAGGACGTACGTCTTGGTTTTGTTTGTGGTCTTTCTCTTACGCCACACCGGACAGGTCGCAGGCAGATTCCTCACAGGAGGTCCATATTCAGCGTCAGGGAAAAAGACGGTCGCAGCCGCAGCGACGCACGCACGGCCACGAGCAGAGTAAGCGGGGCCAGTATAATTATATCTCATTCAGCCTTTTATTAATAAAAAAAAAAAGGCCGGTACCACTGGCCGCTCTCAAACGCCTGATCCCGTCTGCTGGGACGTGGGAACGTATCGTCAACGGGACAGATCCGCACGTCCAAAACTTTCTGCATCCTGCCGGAGCGAGCAATGGTTACTACGATGGCGATTTTGGCACCCCGATATCGCCTGTGAAGTCGCACACGAGCCACAAGGGTGCTTCTGCTGCTTCTGCCCCGCCACCACCGGCGGTCAAAAAGTCTGCTGGTCAGCAGCAAAAGGTGGCGCACTCGAAACCGACCAAGAAGCAGGACGAGGATGAGTATGCCATTCCGTCGTCGCCCAACACGCAGAAAATCGTGAACGACCTCAAGGACTCTTCAAAGCAGCTCAAGTACGTCTAGATATGGAGTCTTTTATTATTAAAAATGGGGGGATTCCAATTACAGAACGGTAGTGAACGACCCGCTGAACGATATCGTCGGCCACGACGGGCGGATTCACGTTTTGAAGCAGTATGTTCTTTTTTTGATTGTGTTTTCCTTTTAATAGTTATTTTTTGTTTCAGCGTGCCAAAGAAGAGCGCAAAGGATAGGCTGTTTGAGGACGATGACGACGACGACGACACTGACGCAACACAGGCCCCCGAAACCGCCGCCTCCTCTGCTCATGCTGCTGCAGGCACTACCGTTCCCATACGGAAGCGCAAGATCCTCGACAGCTACACGGACGACGAGGAGGAAACGTGGTCAGAGGCCGGCGATCCTGTGGCTGTGCCGGTGGGTGAAGACGAGGACGAGGTCCAAGAGGATGACCTTGACTCGACAACGCGGTTGCCCCATGTTCCCATGAAAAAGTTTGCACGGATCGAGGAACACTCCCCCACCAGCGCGTCCAAGCAGAAGCGCATTCCATGGAGCCTGGAAGAGGAGGAAAATTTGGTAAAACATATTTGTTTTATTTTTATTTGACCATAAATTGAACAGGCAAAGGGGATGCGCGAGTATGGGCATGACCAAAAGAAATGGCAGACGATATTGACAAATTACAAGTTCAACCCGAAGCGGTCGGCCGTCGATCTCAAGGACAAGGCGCGTGTCAGCAGTTTCAAGCGGAAGTACAACTTTCCTGAATAATCGTACTTTCGTTTTCGCTTTTTCTCTCTTACCCCACCCCCACTCTCTGCTCATAAATCGTGTACCAATCAGAAGAAAGAACGTTATCTAGGACCAATTGAAAGAAATAGGAATGCTTTTTTTTTAATTGTTCAGATCAATCAATCAGGATGAGAGAAGCTGGCTCTCTTCATGGGTGCGGCGCGTCACATTCTCGACGGCCTCGGCAAGGGTCTCCGCACTCAGCCCGATGCTGCGCGCCTGGAGTGACTGGGGCAGCTCGTGCTGTTGGTGCGACCTTGGTTTCAGCACGATCTCGCCCTCGGGGATCGCGTCGCGCAGGAAGACGTGCAAGGCAGGAGGCAGATACTGTCCAAACGAGACGAGAAACTTCTCTGATCGCTGCCGCTCGTCTGCACCAAGGTATACTTTTAATTAAATTCAACAACAGGGGCGGTACCGTCTTGAAGATCAAAAAGGGCTGCGCGAAATTTTTCGACGACTTCGTCGTACTGCTTGGCGGCCGAGTTGCGACGGTTGAGCTCGACGATGAAGCGGTCATAGGCGTCATAAAACATGTCGTACCTAAACTATCCGTTTAATAAAACTCATTACCAGTTGCTTCTACGTACCACGTGACGAGATCGTTAAACTCGGCGAGGTTTTGCTTTGCGGCCTCTACGCGGGCCTGCAGGATCACCTCGGAAGCCTTGACTTCGGCCAGGCCTTCGCGCAGTGGCGAGGTCAATTCATCCAGCATGTGGAACACGTCATTGCGCTTGCTGATTTCCTGCTCGTAGCGTTCGGTTTTGAGAGCGATCTCCATCCCTAGATGGTCGAGTCGCTGCAGGTTGGCATCGAGGGTGTCCATCGTCGTGGGAACGGAGGTGGCGGTAGCCTCGATGGCCGAGAACTCTCGGCCCTGCTTGGACCCCGGGGCCTCTTGGAGTCGCCTAATTATTATTCTTTAAAATTATAATTGCAACTTTAAAAGGGGGGTGGGGGCAGGGGTACTTGAGCATTGCGACGCACTGCTCGTAAAACTGGGCCAGCTCCATGAGCGTGTTGGCCATCTTTTCGGCGATGACCTGCTGCTCGTGCAGATTGGCCTCTGTTTGGACGACGGCCGCGTCCAGATTCTCCTCCTCGAGCGAAAAGTCGCCCAGGGCCTCTGAAATCTCGTCGATGCGGTCGTTTAGTTGGATGCACGTCGAGTGGCTTTGATTGTACAGTTCCTGTTCCGAGCAGGCGTTAGTTACAGTGCACTTTTTAAACCTATTGTACCTTGGATGCCGTCATCTCTCGTGCCGTCCGCAGCTTGAGCTGGCTGATCGAGTCCTCGTCCACAAACTCAAACAGCGTCATCTCCTCCGGGGTGCTGGGCGAGTGAGCCGGCGATGTTGCCGGTTGTGGCGCCAAAGCTGCTACTGCTGACGCAACCGCCGTGGACATTGGCGATGCTGATGACGCCGCCGCCGCCGCCGCCGTGCGACGCAACAGAGCCCGGCACTCGACCACGAGCTCCTTGGCCACCTTGCGTTCCTTAAGCAGGTTGAACGAGTTCTCAAGGTCATCGTACACGCGCGGGATGTTGACGGTCTCGAGTGTCTTTTGCTGTATTAGATAACGTGTGCTTGCTTGAGGGAGGGGGGGTACCTCGTATTGATGGAACACGGCGTCGTTATGCTCCATGACTTGGAACATGATTTGGTTGAGAATCTGCACGGGTTGTGGGTGAGTACGTTTGCTGGTTTTTTTTAGAAGGGGAGGAAAGGGTGTGCTACCTCGATTTGCCTGTTGAGTTCCTTATCGAGGAAGGCCAGGCGCGGCACCTGCTTGATGATGTTTTCGCGGTGCTCGTTGGACGCGAGCACCGTCACGTTGGCTTTGGCACAGTCGCCCTGCGCCAGCGTCAAGGCCTTCTTGGCAAAGTTGGTCAGCTCGACCAGCCGCACCACATCGGCCATTCTCGCTGTCGAAATCAAATCTGACAGCAGAAACAAAATTCTACTTTAGTCGACCTCCTTTTCCTCCTTTCACGGTTGGCCTGCCTAGCCCCAACTCGTGATGTCAAGTCTTCAAGTTACACAACGTTCTAATCGTCACCGCCGTCATCGTCTTGCACGCCGCCACCGTCGCCTTGGAGCATCTTGACGAGCATCTCCTTGGGATACTCGGAGCCACGGACGGTGACGGCGTAGCACGCCTTCTCGACCTTGGCGAGGCTCTGCTCCATCACCTCAAACTTTTTGCGGATGCCAAAGACCTGGTGGTTGGGCACGTTGCGGTACTCGGAGGTGATGGCGCGCATAAAGCCCAGGACGTCAAAGGCGCGCTCGGTGTTGCCCGCAGCCACAGCGTTGATCGAGTGGCGCATGAGCTCGCCCGTCAGGTCCGACAGGCCCAGCAAAAAGTCCTCCTCGCTAATTGGCAACGACTGCGTGCGATATTAATCCTTTTTTGTCGTATTGCATCAGCTTACAGGGACATCCTCCCATGTGAGGTACTGCGAGCGCACGTACTCGAGTGGGATGAGGCCGTTGTGCTCGAGGTAGTACAGGAACGAAATGGCCTCGACAAACTCTTGCAGCCCCGGGGTGATTTGTCGGTTGTACCTATACGCAAATTAAGAAAGAAAGAAAAACACGGCGAGGGTCAAAGTAATACCGATGAAAGTCGGCATCCTTCAAGTCGACCGCAACCGTCCTCAGCTTGACGTTGATCTCTGCGAGCTTTGCACGCGCCTCCTCAAAGAGCACCTTGGACTGCTCCGCGTCGCCCGTGCTCCTCTGCAGTGTGAAGATGACCTTTTTGCTCTCGGCCGTGATGTCGCGCGAGCACTTGACGATGCGTTCGCGCTGGTCGTTCTACACGCACACACACACACAAAAGGTACCCAATCAGAAGCACAAGCACGTGTGGTTCGTACGATGCTGTCCAGCTTGCCGCGGAACGTGCGAAACATGTCGAGCATGGGGGTGGACCTGCCAGGATCCACATTGGCGCGCTTGCTGCGGGCCGATCCACCACCACCAGATGACGACGATCCACCACCGCCGCTTCCCCCGTTGGAATCGTTGCGGCGCTTGTTGTACACAGGCTTCTCAGTCTTGACCTCTGTTACGTCGGCCATGGGAGAGACGCTCAATTAAAATGGCCTCGGCTGTGTTTTTGTTATTCTTTTTCGCCTGTTTTGTTTTCGCCTTTTCAACTGCTGTTTTGGTGGCGGGAGAGGGTGAGCGGGAGAGACTGAGAGCTGCGAGGGCTTGGCGAGAAGAGAGAATTTACACATTGCGTGCTGTTGATTAAATTTTGGCAAGAATTTGTTTTTTTTTGTGGGGTAAAAAGTGTTGTTTCAGCCGTTGTTTACCTTTTTTCCCCTCCTCCTCCTCCTCCAGAAATGAAGAACGCTGTGTTTGCCCTTGCGACCCTCCTTCTGGTGGTCGGAGCAGCCACGGCCGCGGTCAAGCGGCCCGCCCACTTCCAAGCCGACGAGGAGTTTGCGGACATGGCCCTGCGTCTGCGTGAGCACCTGACCAGCGCCTCCCAGGGGCTGGTGGAGCCGTCGACGCCGTGGCTCAAGACGTGCGCGGGCTGGACGGCCATGGAGATGTGCTCGACCGTGTTTGGCAGTGGCCTGCCCGAGGAGACGGCGTGGAACGAGGACGTGGGCTTTATCCCGCGCGCTGTCGTGGACGTGACCGTGGACCACAACGACAAGAGCGTCACGGTCTCGTGTCTGTACCTGAACCCGCTCAACGAGACGTACAAGGCCATCTGGCGCCACGGCATTGGCTGCACCCTGGTCGAGCGCGTGACCGAGGCCGAGCTGCGCGCGATCGACCTGGGCGACCACACGTTTGAGCCGCTCAGCCCCGACCGTCCATGGCCCATGGGCGAGGGCTTCTTCCCCGAGCTGATCCCCGAGGGCGACGTCGACTATGACTGTCTGGATGCGGTCGCGGCAAACGACTTCCCCAACCGCCTCACCAATGTGCGTGCCTATGCCGTCGTGTACAACGGCCAGCTCGTGTACGAGCAGTACGCCGATGGCATCACAAAGGACACGCCCCTGCTCGGCTGGTCGGCCACAAAGAGCTTTACCCATGCGCTCATTGGAACGGTCGTGCAGGACGGACTGCTAAACATCTACGACCGGGCCGACGTGCCAGAGTGGTACGAGGACCCGGCCGATCCGCGCCAAAACATCACCTACGACATGATGATGCGCATGACTGCAGGCACGCGTTGGACAGGTACACGTAGCGCTTACCCTGATGAAATATCAAATAAAAATAAATACAGGTGACCTGCCGCCTTCGACCGGCTGCCTGTTCTGGTCCGACGCCGACTGCGCCCACGTGTGCGCCCTCCAGCCACTCGACGACACGCCCGACACGCTGTGGAACTACAACAGCGGCTCGACCTATGTGCTCTCGCGCATCTCGCTGACCAAGCGCGGCGATCCGCAGTGGAACAACTACGAGTACCCCAAGCGCAAGCTCTTCTGGCCCATCGGCGCGCACTCGGCCTACATCGAGTACCAGGCCAACCACATCTTCCTCGGCGGCGGCTCTGGCTACGCCACGGCCCGTGACTGGGCCCGCTTTGGCCTGCTCTACCTCAACAACGGCGTGTGGATCGACGGCACCCGCATCCTCCCCGACTGGTGGTCGGCGTACGCCAGCGCCGAGCAGCCCGTCTACAGTGGCTACGGCGCCGGCTTCTGGCGCATGGCCGACATCGACACCCAGGCCTACTACGCCTCGGGCTTCCGCAACCAGAACGTCTACATCTTCCCGCGCCAGAAGCTCGTCATCGCCCGCCTGGCCATGCCCCCGCTCGCTGCCCACCCACTGTACGATCAGTACAACTTTATCACGTCCATCCTCCAGTGCTTCCCGAACGCACCCAAGGCCGACAAGCTTTGAAAAAAAAATACTAAAGAAAGAAATACAAGACTTTGGCCCGTGTGAAATGACGAACTGAGCCAGTGCAATGCAATGCAGTGTTTTTTTTTGAAGCCTCGGATCGCTGTCGCGTTCGCCCGGTTAAAGTTTTCTTTTTTTCCCCATGATGTCGAATGAATTGAAAAGAAAACTAAAAAATTTTTTTTTTATTTCTGCATCGAGGGATAGGTGTAGCTGGTGATGGGCATGAACGACTCCTTGATCGAGCGCGCCGACGTCCAGCGCAAGAGACTCTGGGCCGAGCCCGACTTGTCGTTTGTTCCCGAGGCGCGCGAGCCGCCAAAGGGCTGCTGGCCGACGATCGATCCCGTGCTCTTGTCGTTGATGTAAAAGTTGCCGGCGGCGTAGCGCAGGGCCTTTGCACCGTGGTCGAGAGCGTAACGATCGCTGGAAAAGAGCGCGCCCGTGAGTGCGTACTTGGACGTGCCGTCGCACAGTTGCAGCGTCTAACAGTTTTCTTAGGCATTCCTATTCTTGGATGGCGCTCAGCTATACCTCGTCGTATTTATCGGCGGGGTAGACGTAGATGGTGAGGACAGGGCCAAAGAGCTCGTCGGTCATGGTGGCGTACTTGGGCTGCTTTGCGACGATGATCGTGGGCTCGATAAAGAAGCCCTTGGACTTGTCGCACTTGCCGCCGACGAGGATCTTGGCGTCACTGGAGCTCTGTGCCGCGTTCAGGTAGGTGGAAATCTTGTCAAACGAGGCCTCGTTGATCACGGCCGTCACAAACGTGCCGACCTCGTCTGGCTGGCCCACCTTGAGCCCCTTGACGGCCTCCACGAGCTTGGGCTCGATCTGCGGCCACAGGTTGTCGGGGATGTACATGCGCGATGTCGCCGAGCATTTTTGGCCGTTGTATTCAAAGGCTCCTCGAACGCTACCATCCCCAAAACCATTTAGGCTTATAATTAAGTAGACCAGGACGAGTACGTTTGCAGGACAATGTTGTCGATCTGGTCGCCGCAAGACTTGTGCACAAAGTGGAAATTCTTGCCGCCAGTTTCGCCGACGATGCGCGGGTACGTCTTGTACCTGTCCAGGTTTTCAGCGACCTTTTTCCACAGCCCGTTGAATGTGCGCGTGGACCCGGTAAAGTGGACGCCGGCCAGGTCGGCCGAGTTGAGCATTTCGTTCCCAATCTGTCCGATAAAAAATATTTTGAGAAGACTGCTTTGATTCCTTGTTTTTTTCTTCAGTACGGTCGCGCCATTGCCAGGGAGGAATTGGATCACGCCCGGTGGCAGGCCCGCCTCTTCAAGAATCTTGTAAATCATATAGCTGCCCAGAATGGTCGTCTCTGCAGGCTTCCACAGCACGACGTTGCCCATCTGCGCTGGTGCGCAGCAGAGGTTGGATCCGATGGCTGCGCCAAGCACACACAGACACACACACACACACACAGCGGTCAAAACGGATCATTTTGGCTTGAAGCGACCGTACCCAAAAAGTTGAACGGGGAGATGGCGGCGATAAAGCCCTCGAGCGGGCGGTACTCGACGCGGTTCCACACGCCCGGGCTGTTTTCGGGCGGCTGCATGCCGTAAATGTCCTGGGCGTACTTTGCGTTGAAGCGCCAAAAGTCGATCGTCTCGACAGCCGCGTCGATCTCTGCCTGCCAGGCGTTCTTGCCCGTGCCCAGCATCGTGGCGGCACAGACATCGGCGCGGTACTTGGTCGAGAGCAGGTCTGCGGCCTTGAGAAATATGGTCGCCCGCTCCTCCAGCGGCGTGTTGGCCCACTGCTTGCGAGCGATCAGCGCGCCCTTGATGGCCTCCTGGGTCAGCGAGGCGTCGGCGGTGCTGAACGTGCACAGGGTACGAGCATGGTCCGTCGGCATCACCTGCTTGTCTGTCTGGCCCGTGTGCACCTCCTTTCCGTTGATCACGAGGGGGATGTGTGGCGGCTTGGCCTGCGTCTTGATCTTGTCGAGTGATTGCGCCAATGCTGACAAAAAAACGAACAATTCTTCCTTAGATGGACGCACAATCAGGAGAGACGATCGCTACCGGCACGCTCAGGGCTCCCGATTGCATAGTGCTTGAACGGCTCGTTCTTGATCTCGGGCAGCTTGAACGAGCCAAACGTGCCAAAGAAGCGGCGTGGGAACAACATTCAACGAGTGCTTGCTCAGGGTGGCGCACTTGATAAATCATCATGGCGTGGCGCGGTGAGCATGCTTTGCCGCGCCGCGCCCCCTCCTTTTAAACCCCCCCACCCTCCTCCTCGTTGTGCTCATTTTTCACAACAACCAGCCAACACAGACATGTCGGTCCTGATCGCCACCGCGGGCGTGCTCGTGGGGCTCCCGCTGGTGTACGTCCTGTGGGAGATCTACCACCGCTCGGTATGTCACGACGTCATCTCGTCTGCTCCGTCGGCGTCTCCGTCTAACAAGCGTCTATTAGACCTGGGGCGACTTCAACAAGCTGCCCGGTCCCACGCCCATGCCGCTCGTCGGCGCGACGTATATCTTCCCCAAGAACCGCATCGAGGTCGAGAAGATTGGCATGGACTACACCATACAGTACCGCAACAAGTACGGTGCAGCCCAACTGTGGTACGTTCTGCTGCTGCTGCTGCTGCTGCTGTTAGTAATCGGAATGGCCACAAAGGTTTGGCATCTTCCCGGTCCTGCAGGTCCTCTCGCCCGAGCTCAACCAGCGCATCATGTGTACCCATTGTTGTTGTTTGATGTCTGTTGATTGGTTCAATTTTCGTGCACAGCCACGTCCAAGCACACGACCAAGGGCTTCTTCTACAAGGCGCTGTACCCCTGGCTTGGTCGCGGCCTCCTCACGGCCGATGGCGAGCTGTGGCACACGCGCCGCCACCTGCTCACGCCCACGTTCCACTTTAGCATCCTCAACGGCTTCAGCGATGTCATGAACGAGCAGGCCAACGTGTTTGTGAGCCAGCTCGCCAAGGAGGCCGACACGGGCAAGACCTTTGACATCTTCCACTACGTCACCCTGTGTGCGCTCGATATCATCATGGAAACAGCGATGGGCGTCAAGCTGGGCGCGCAGGTGGCCGGCAAGGAGAACGACTATGTCCAGGCCATCTACTCCCTCACCACCATGCTCGCCGAGCGCGGACGAAGGCCCTGGCTCCTGATCGACTTTATCCGCGACCTCTCGTCCGAGGGCAAGAAGGAGAAGCAGTACCTCCAAGTCCTCCACGGTAGGAGCAGACATGAAATGACGTCAGCTTTTAAGAAAATCATGTGGCTGCAGGTTTCACCGACAAGGTCATCAAGGAACGCCGCCAGCTGCTCGACGTCGAGGACGCAAAGGTCCAGCGACGCCTCGCCTTCCTCGACCTCATCCTCACGGCCCAGCTCCCCGACGGCTCTGTCCTCAAGGACTCTGAGATTCGCGAGGAGGTCGACAGTACGATTTTAACGTCGCTCTTGCTTTGATTGAATTGGGCAACCTACTAGCGTTCATGTTTGAGGGCCACGACACGACCAGTGCCGCCGTCGTGTGGACGCTGTACTTTATCGCCAAGCACCCCGACGTGCAGCAAAAGCTGTACGACGAGCTCGTGTCTGTCGTGGGCGAGTCGGGCGACATCACAAACGACAACGCACCAAAGCTCAAGTACCTCGAGATGGTCAACAAGGAGGCTCTGCGCATCAAGCCCTCGGTGCCGGTCATCATGCGCACGCTGACAGAGGACCTCCAGCTCGACGACATCACCATCCCCGCCGGATGCGCCGCCGCCATCCGCATTTGGGAGATGCACCGCGACCCCCAGTACTGGGACCAGCCCGAAAAGTTTGACCCCGACCGCTGGCTGCCCGATCGCTCAAAGAACTACCACCCGTACCAGTACATTCCCTTCTCCGCCGGCCCTCGCAACTGCATCGGTACACAGCCTCATTTGTTTTCTCTTTGGGTACTAATGCACAACTCGCAGGTCAAAAGTTTGCCCAGCTCGAGGACAAGACCCTCGTTGCCAAGATCGTCCTGAACTATCGCCTCGAGGTTGACCAGGACGTCAACTGTATCCCCGACGTATGGACAAAGATATATTTTCTTTCGAATTAAAAAAAAAATTTTTTTTTTTCTGGATAGCTCATCCTCCGTCCGACGCCAAACATGCCCATGCGCATCTTCAAGCGATGAAGGATAGCCTAGGCTGAAGAAAAAGAAGTTTTCAGTTACCAACAGCGGCATGTTTTCTCACACTGTATGACCCGTGCATTTTCCCCAAAGAGTGACGTGGAAAGAATGTCACGACCGTCGGCACCTCGGGAGCCCTTGCCTTCCGTGCCGTCGACGCCGACGTTTGCGGGGACGCCTCTGCCCCACTCGTCGTCCTCCTCGCCGCAGCTGTCGCACAGCCCATCGCAGCCGAGCGGCGCGCTGCGACGGAGCGCGTCCAGCAGCGGCATGGTCAATCACCTGTTTGACATTGTGGAGAACCCGAGCTTGACGCGGCAGCAGAAGCGCGACGCGATTGTGCAGCTGTGCGACATGGCAAACAAGAGCCCAAAGGTGCTGGCATCGCAGGCCATTATCGAGACGGCCATTGACTGGCTCAAGGTACCGGAAGCGATGAAACAACGCTGTATTTACCCCCCAGACATTCAACCCCGGATGCAGAGTGAGGACAATGCAGCGGTGTTTGAGTACGCCCAGTTTGTGATCGAGACAATGGCCGTGGTCGATAAGGGCGTGTTCCTCACGTGCTTTCAGTTTACCAACAACGCCAAGCCCGCCGAGCTGGCCAAGCTGACGGTAAAAAATAAACGATAGAATTCCCTTTTGTAAACAGACAGTACGTGTCCACGACAGCAAGAAAATGCAATCTCGTTTCTGCGGATGGGGGGCTGCATCCTACGAGGCTACAATGGTATTGCATTTTCACTGTGTGGTCTTTCCAACGTGCCGAATCCAGCCATGGCCAACAAGCCGCCAGTGCCCGACATGGTCGTGTCGGTGAGACAGTCCTACATCAACGACGCGGTCAAGCTCATGAGCCGCAGCATCCAGCTCTGCCTGTCGTCCCCGGTCGTCATCCAGCTGCACTTGGAGCTTGTGGTCTTCCTCTTGGAAAATCCCGACTTGCGGCCCGACAGTGCGAGTCTCATTGGCGTAACGGCGAATTGGAAAAAAAAGAAGAGCAACATTTGGGTACTGATAGAATTGACATCCAGTTTCTCGTCGACACGATCGGGCGGCTCTCCAAGGCAGAGCACGCCAAGACAGCCAGGACAATAGTCCGCCTGGCTAAAACGCTTGTGG
>Ga0302233_10002089_pt1 | contig 12939 bp, 12 predicted proteins | sample II_Palsa_N3_1_FD_193516 | JGI IMG/M metagenome (GOLD analysis project Ga0302233, IMG submission 193516) | Peat permafrost microbial communities from Stordalen Mire near Abisko, Sweden - II_Palsa_N3_1 | ecosystem: Environmental > Terrestrial > Soil > Palsa > Peat permafrost | place: Sweden...
CTCACAGATCAATGGCCTTGTTCGATAACCTGCATGATTAGTTATTTTCCAAAGCTCAAAATGGTTGGAAAAGCTTCCTTACGTGTGATGCATGTAATTTGCTTCGCCAATACGGCTTTCGCAGCCTGTTACGCTACGCCATCAGACGCGATTGCCGCAACTACTACAAGGTCATCCCTACCAATATCCGAAAGCGGAGGTTATCGCGTGGTGAAGATTCAATCGGATTTGGTCTTGGGGCAGACATGGGCAACGATAATTGATTGTGGCCATCCACTCTGGCCTGCCGTGGCTCTTCAACTGATAAATTCGTACTCACTAACGCGACTTAGCGAGCCGGAACCTGTAAGGAACACTTCCTCTTTTGCCATTATTCGGGCGGGCGAAACAGTTCGACTTTGGAGACAGGAAACCTTCTTATGGATCGAAGTCCTGGGAATCTCAGAAGGTAATGGTGGATTGGGCGATCGTGTAAAAGTCCGGTTATTGTGCAGAAATACAGAAGATAAATCGGTAGCGAAAGAGTTTTACGGTGTAGTTCGTGGGCCGTCCGATGTGGAGATGAAACCATGAGAAATATAGTGAACAGTCCAAGTATTAACTTTAGCCGAAAGTTCCTGCTCGAAAAACCTCATGTCATCAAAGGTCAGTCGTGGAGGTTGTTCAAAAACTTAAGTCGCTCTGTGCTGACAATCGCCGTATTATCCTTTATTACTCTACCCTTATCGTGGGCGCAGACTGAAGCAATTCATAAATTGATTGAGCCAAAGCCAAACGTGGCGGCCTCGTCTTTATCTTCTTATCTGGAGAGAGTGCGAGCAGAGAACTCTAACATCCAGCCAGCGCCTGGATCTATCTGGATTGACAGTGGAAGGCTCACTCGCATCAATACCGATGTACGGGCTATGCGACCGCATGATCTGATCTCAGTAGTGGTCTCCGAAAGTCTTGAAGCCTCGACAGATGGCACGGTTAAGAACTCACGTGCTTCCAATGCGAGTTCCGCCATTTCAGGGCTCATTGGTACCCTTCATACTGGCAACGCTCTTCAGAATTTGATTAATCAAACATCATCGTCAGGGCTTAGCGCACAGGGAACAAGCGCAACTAACTCAAGCCTGAGTACTACCTTTGGAGGACAAGTAATAGAAGTTCTCTCAAATGGAATGCTGGTGATTGAAGCAGCTCGCCAAGTAGAGTTTAGTCAACAGACACAGACTATTGTTTTGAGGGGGCTAGTCCGTCCCGAGGACATCTCTCAACAAAATCAAGTTCTATCGACAGCCATCTCTAGTCTCGAGCTTGAAGTACGTGGGAAGGGAATTATTAACGACTACACCCATCGTCAGAACGCCCTCGTTCGTCTTCTACAAAAAGTGTTGATTTTCTAGCGAGGATTTATGCATTTCGCGAACAAACGAAACAAGACAGATATAAAGAAAACCTCCAGCAGCCTCAGGCTCTCCTTAGCAGGCTTAGTAGTTATTTTTATTACTTCGCCCATCTCCATTTTTTCTTCAGAACCGACGGCTTCTGAACACAGAGAAGCACGTATCAAAGATATTGCTTCAATCGAGGGGATTCGCGACAATCAATTGATTGGATACGGTATCGTTGTCGGTTTGCAAGGTACTGGCGACAGTCAGCAAACAACCTTCCCCGCGCAGACTTTAGCATCTACGCTACTGCGCATGGGCGTTAGCGTACCGGCGTCGGCGATAAGAATACAAAATCTTGCTGCAGTCTTTGTTTCGGCAACGCTGCCACCCTTCGCTCGTCCAGGCACGAAGGTTGATATTACAGTTTCCTCCGCTGGAGATGCGAGGAGTCTTGAAGGTGGACTGCTTTTAATGACCCCTCTTTACGGATCAGATGGAAAGATATATGCGCAGGCGCAAGGACCCTTGGTCGTTGGCGGTTATTCGATTAACGTCAACGGAAATGTCAAACAATACAATCATCCAAACACTGCGAGAGTGCCATTTGGAGGAATGGTTGAGCGGGGAGTTCCACTGGATCTTGAGGGCAAAAAGCAATTCTCGTTATTGTTAGACGAAGCGGATTTCCGCAGTGCTGAGTCCATGGCCGTCGCGATCAATCGCTCCTTAGGACGGTCTGCCGCACGCGTTCTCGATAGCAGGAGGATTGATTTGTTGGTGGCGGTGGGTGAAGACGTTCCCGCTCTGTTAGCTGAGGTCGAATCAATCGAAGTGCCTATCTTTCCCCGTGCGAAAGTAGTTGTCAATGAACGTACTGGAACGGTAGTGATTGGCGGAACAGTTGTCTTGCAGCCGGTGTCTATTCTTCATGGCGGCCTGGCAGTCAACGTGGTTAGTGAGTTTCAGGTCTCACAGCCAAATGCATTTTCTTCGGGTGGGTCATCTCAGGTTATTCAACAGACAAGAGTCGAAGCCCAGGATAAACCGGTCAACAGAATTGAATTGAAGCAAGGGGCTACCGTGGATGACCTAGTTCGAAGCCTTCAGACGATAGGGGCATCAGCGCGTGATGTCATCTCAATCCTTCAGGCAATGAAGTCTGCTGGTGCACTTGAAGCGGAGATTGAAGTCCTATGATGATAAAGCCAGATGTTTCAATGTCACCTATCTCCAACGTACAAAGACAAAAGCAGGCCAAGCTAGTCGACGCCGCACAACAATTCGAAGCGACGATGTTGCAGGAGTTGCTGAAGCCAATGCAGCACGGACAGAGTAGTTGGGGTGAAGAAGTCAAAGACGACGACTCTGCGTACGACACGATGAGCGGTTTAGGTACGGAGTCTATCGCGAAAGCCATATCGAAGGCTGGCGGCTTAGGAATTGCCAAAAGCGTGGTCGCACAGATTGCCAGAGAGGATGAACCGCACTCTGGGGGGGAAATTTCAGGTACTAAAGTTTGCTGGCCGGGGGCCGATACAGTCGAGTAGACGGAGGCTCTCCATGAGCTATACAAGCGGGATAGAAATCCAACAAGCAACCAATGCGGTCACTCCATCTGAGACGCAATCGACTGAAGCTGTAAATACATTTCCACCTATTACCAACAGCTATGAGGCACTTAGTGCAACCTTGCCGCATACCGACGAGGCGGCTTTGAGTTCGACGGCAGGTCTCATTTATAAGTCTTTGGGCGCATCAGATGCACGAACTGCAAAAGTTTCATCGTTGCAGGACTCGATCGCACCTGGAAGCTATGCGGTCTCCTCTTCAGATGTGGCCGATAAAATGATTCAATCCTTACTGAAATAAATAAGCAATGCTGAATGGCTCGACGGTACGATCAATTCCTCAATGTTCAGATTTGAACCGTCTGTAAACCATAGAAAAGCGCTCTCAGCACTAGCGAAGTACAACATCTTATGCGGAAAAGTTAGTCTTTTCAATTTTCAATAAGAAGCACTTGCTCAATCTCATGCTTTAAGACCGTAAGTCGAACCTGACTACACTTCACTGGTGGCACAGGAGAAACACGAGAGATCTATGGGTACATTAACGTCATTGTTGAATATCGCCAGCGAGACTTTATTGGCAGATCAGGCCGCACTGAATGTGACCGCCAACAACGTTGCCAATCAAAATACGCCTGGCTATACGCGCGAGATTGCGAGCTTCCAGTCAGGAGATTCAGTCTCCTTCAGTGAAGAATCACAGAGTTTAGGTGTAACCGTTACTGTTTCGTCTCTGAGGGATCGAGTCTTAGAGCAACGCGTACAACAGCAAACTCAGACGACGGCGCAGACGGCAGCCCTTCAGACCGCGTTGCAGCAGGTCGAAAATATATTCGGGTTGACTTCAGGTTCGACAGGTTCGGGGGCGGTAGCGTCATCTCAACTTGGCACTGCGATTAGTGGCTTTTTTAGTTCTCTCTCTTCGTTGGAGGCTAATCCGTCTGACACAGCAACGCGACAGCAGGTACTAACTTCAGCCACTGCGTTAGCTGGCGCATTCAATACTGCGTCAAGTCAGATATCTGAGGTATCGGCTAGTCTCAATCAACAAGTCGCAGGTGATGTAGGTCAGATAAACTCGCTCACGTCTTCGATAGCTTCTCTGAATGCGAAGATTGCCAGTAGCAGTCCAAATGGTGATGCCGGCACTCTCGAAGATCAACGGCAGGAAGATATCGACCAGCTGTCTCAACTGGTTGGATTGGATCAGATTTCAACTTCACAGAATGGTATTTCTCTGACGACTAGCGGCGGAGCAGTTTTGGTTAGCGGCGATCAGTCATTTCAGGTCAATACTACTCAGGTAGCTGGCAACACTGACGTTCTGGCAGGTAATCCGCCACAAGATGTGACTTCAAATCTCACTGGGGGAGATCTGGGCGGTGCTCTGCAAGCGAGGGATCAGTACTTGCCGAGCTATTCGACAGCATTAGATAACCTAGCTTTTTCTCTTGGAACTGCAGTGAATCAACAGAACGAGCAGGGAGTGGACAGTAGCGGGAATCCAGGCCAGGCCATATTTAGCTTGCCAGGCAGCGCAACTGGTTCCGCTGCATCGATCTCTGTTTCTGCAACAGCCCCAGGAGCCGTAGCCGCGGCTTCTGTTGGCGAAGGGACTTCTGGGAACGATAATGCTACGGCTCTTGCAGATCTTTCTACAACGAATGTGGTTGGGAGCCAGACTGCTACCGACTTCCTCGCTTCATTTCTTGATCAGGTTGGCAGCGACGCTTCTGCGGTAACGACGGACAATACAACGCAGCAGGCTGCGCTCACCCAGCTTACAACGCAGCGTGATTCACTCTCGTCTGTATCTTCCGATGAAGAAGCGGCAAACCTTACGCAATACCAACGGTCCTACCAAGCAGCCTCTCAGGTGTTCTCAATTGTTGATACGCTCATGGCGAGCGCCATCAACCTTGGTGAAGAAACTACCGTGACCTAGGAAGAAGCAACCTTCGACTCAACTAACTACGAATTCAGGAGTGTACTTTGCGTGTAGATCCGAATTACCTTAGCAGTCTGACAGGGGCTCTGAATCAATCCAGTTCTGCCATCAACAACCTAACGTCAGAGCTTTCGAACGGATTGAGTATCCAATCGCTTCAGGACAATCCGGTTGCCGCAGCGCAAAGCACCCTACTTGCCAGCGAGATCAATCAGGCCGACACCTTCGTTCAATCAGCCTCTGGAGAGGCTTCGATGATGCAAGTTGCCGATTCGACTCTAGGCGATGTGGTAACTCAAGTGACGCAAGCCCTCTCACTTGCCGTAGAAGGCAGCAACGGCACTCAGAACTCATCAGACAATGCTAGCGTCGCACAGTCTCTCAACGGTATTCTCAGTGAAGTAGTTTCGCTGGCGAACACAAGTTATCAAGGGCAATTTCTATTTAGCGGAAGTCAGGGGTCCGTTAAGCCGTTTACTCTCGATACGTCCACGACTCCTCCAACAACTACCTATAACGGTGACACCAACGTGCAGTATCTTGAAGTGCCAGGCGGGCAAAAGCTTCAAATCAATCTCCCAGGTTCTTCTGTCTTTGGTTCGGGCTCCACTGGGATTGTCGGCGCTCTAAGCCAGTTGATCGGAGACATTTCGAGTAGTGCCTCGACTGCGACCATTACAACCGACACTGCTGCTCTGAACACTGCTCTTGGGCAGTTATCTGATCAACGAAGTACGCTCGACAGCTCCCTGAGCCGACTCAACTCTGCGACCACATTCGCGCAGACCTCTGAAAGCCAACTTGTAGTGGCGCAAAGCGGGCTGGTCTCTGCGAATCCTGAGGTTGTGGCAAGTCAGTTATCGTCCGCCGAGACTCAACACCAAGCACTCCTGAGCGTCATCAGCAGCCTGGGAAATCAGGAAGACCTCTTCCAGATGTTAAGGTAGACGGGATAACTCGCCGGGAGAGTGATATGTCGGAATTTTGGACTTGTAACCTTACCCTCCCCCAGGGTACTGATTTAGTGCTAAAGTACTTATTTCCAATAGCTTACCGGTTGCGTTAATGCGTAAATTATTGATTACGAATACTTTATTTGTAAAGTATTCGATTCAGAAGACTTGTTAGCACGACAGCAGCGTGCGCAAACACAATTTATGTTGCCTTCTTCTATTGCTTCTAGTTAAGGATACCAAGTTGGACATAACTAATGCGCAACGCGTATGTGACTGTGCTGCTTAGGGTTGAGCTGTTTTAGGGGTTGACAGGTTTGTGAACCGCTTAGGTTGTACGACATGCAATGGCTTGGACCTCATTGAAAGAAACACTCGAAGGTCGTGACTGCCTATACTCGAAGAGTGAGCATTCCCATATTTGAAGAGATCAAGTTTCTTTGGAACGCGGCGCGGGGTTACAGGTTGAGACCGTGGCGAAGCCCCTATTTGCGATGGAGACTTGAGACATACTCTGGCCAACGTGCAGAGACTATTCGTGCTCGCGACTTTTGGAACCTGTTCTGGAAAGAAAAAAGGCAATTGATGCGATTTCTTCGGTGGACCCGAGAGATCAAGAGTTATTCGGATCCTGCCACTAAATAAGTACTGCTCGCGGTTGAGATTTTGTCAGATGCACGGCGACCAACGTTTACTTTTTTTTGACAACCGGCGCCCACAAGCTCCCGCAATGTATCCGATATGATTGAAGCTATGAGTGAATGGATAAAGCTAAAAGCGAATGACGGTCATGTGCTTAGTGCGTACGTTGCACGGCCAAGTGGAGAAGCGATAGGCACGTTGATTTTGGTGCAGGAGATATTTGGAATCAACGCTCATATCCAGAGCGTGGCTGATGGGTACGCTAAAGATGGATTTTTGGTGGTTGCGCCTGCGATCTTTGATCGGTTCGAGCCTGGTGTTCAGCTGACCTACCAACCTGAGGACATGAAGCGGGCCTATAACTTCTACGGCATGTTGAAACCTGAGACGACCCTGATGGACGTGGCTGCCACCTATGAGTGGGCGAAAGCGGCAGGGAAGAAGATTGGTGTGATCGGTTACTGCTATGGCGGCCTGACGAGTTGGCTGGTAGCGACGCGCGGCAAGAGCTACGATATGCAACCTGCTTGCTGTGTGGGGTATTACGCAGGTGGAGTTGGCGCGGTGGCTAAAGAGGAACCAAGCTGTCCGGTGATGCTCCATTTTGGAGCGAGTGACAGCCATATTGGACAGGATCAGATCGAGGCGGTTCGCTCGGCACATCCTGAGGTGAAGATCTTCGTCTATGAAGGCGCGGGTCATGCGTTTAATCGCGACTTAGATCCAAATAGTTACCACGCTGCCTCTGCGAAGCTTGCGCGCGAGCGTTCGCTTGAGTTTTTGAAGGTTCATCTAGTTTAAGTGTCCTAAATTCTTAGCACCGCTGAGCTACCTTGATTGCCGGGTTTGGCTAGCGGTGCTATCCTTATTGAGACACTACGAGTGAACTAGAAAGAAGATTAGGAGTAGAAACAGCTGTGTTGGCATCCGCTAAAAAGACAGACATTATTGAGAAGTTCCGCACGCACGACTCAGATACCGGGAGTCCTGAGGTTCAGATCGCTATTTTGAGCGAGCGCATTGGCGAGTTGACGGAACACTTCAAGGCACACAAGAAGGACCATGGTTCGCGCCGCGGACTTCTGATGCTTGTGAGCAAGCGCCGCCGCTTGCTTGATTACCTGAAGAAGTGTGACGCGGACCGTTATCGCGAGGTCATCGGCAAACTCGGAATCCGCAAGTAACCGCATTTCCCCCGGAGATACCGTTCAAACTATGGGAGCATACACGGCCTGTTCTCAGTCGGCTGCTATTCGTGCAAGGTCAAGCAAGACCTTGTCGTTGGAGCTACTGACGATGGGAATCCGAGGTGCAATCTCATTATTGTGTAACTCCGACCTATCCCAGTGCAGCTCGCCGGCGGTTCAATAACCGCGCAGTCGAGCTGCGCTTTTTCGCGCCCGATTAATGGATGACGCGACTCAAGCTTAATCGACAGAAAACGAGAGAAGAGAGGCAACATGAAACAAGATGTGACAGTTGAGCTTGCCGGCGGCAAGCAAATCAAATTTGAGACCGGACGTATGGCGAAGCAAGCCCCCGGCGCGGCGCTGACTTCAAGTGGCGATAATGTAGTTTTGGCAACAGCAACCGCTTCGCCGGACCCGAAAGAAGGCATCGACTTCTTTCCGCTCACTGTCGAATACCGTGAATTCACCTATGCCGGTGGCCGCATCCCTGGCGGGTTTATCAAACGTGAAGGCCGTCCCAGCGAGAAGGAGATTTTGACGAGCCGTCAGATCGACCGTCCGATTCGTCCTCTGTTTCCTGAGGCGTTTCGCAATGAGACTCAGGTTGTTGCCTTCGTCTACTCTGCGGACAAAGAAAATGATCCGGATGTGCTCGGCATTAATGGTGCGAGCTGTGCTTTGGCGTTGAGCGATATTCCGTTTCACGGGCCGGTTGGAGCAGTGAGAATCGGAATCATCGATGAGCAGTTTGTCGTGAATCCAACGTACGCAGAGCGGGCGCAGAGCAAGTTGAACATTATGGTCGTCGGCACCAAGGACGGCATTGTGATGATCGAGTCTGGTGCAAAGGAGATTGCTGAAAACCGCGTGGTTGATGCGATCGAATTTGCTCACGAGCAGATCAAGAAGATTTGTGCGGCGATTGAAGATCTGGTTGCCCGCGCGGGTAAGACCAAACGGCTTGTCAGCGCGGTGGAAGTTGACCACGAGTATCTAAATGGGCTGAGTGCCAAGGTTGGTTCGCAGTTGAAGGATGCACTCGACACGGACAAGCATCCGAAGTTTGAGAGCTATGCTTTGGTCAAGTCGATCAAGGATGAACTGAAGAAGGATCTGCCTGAGGGCGATGCCGCGGCTGCGAAGAAGCTCAGCAAATACTATGAGCTTTTGCGCGAGAAGATCTTCCGCGACCAGGTTTTGAACGATCGGATTCGTCCGGATCATCGTGCATTCGATAAGATTCGCGATCTTAGCATTGAGGTTGGCGTATTGCCCCGGGTGCATGGTTCGGCGCTGTTTACGCGTGGTGAGACGCAGGCTCTCGTGAGTGCGACTCTGGGCACTACGGATGATGCGCAGCGGCTTGAGAGCTACGAGGGAGAGCAGAAGCGACGTTTCATGCTGCATTACAACTTCCCTCCGTTCTCTGTTGGTGAAGTTGGACGTATGACTGGCGTAGGCCGTCGAGAGATCGGTCATGGAGCGTTGGCTTTCCGCGCGATTGAAGCGGTACTGCCAGCTGAAGATGAGTCGCCCTACACGTTGCGAGTTGTGTCGGACATTCTCGAGTCGAACGGATCGTCCTCGATGGCTACGGTTTGCGGCGCATCGCTTGCGTTGATGCAGGCTGGTATTGCTATCAAGGGGTCGGTTGCCGGCGTTGCGATGGGTCTGGTGAAGGAAGGCGATAACTACGCCATCTTGACGGACATTGCAGGCGCGGAAGATCACTACGGCGATATGGACTTCAAAGTCGCAGGTACGCGCAACGGAATTACCGCACTGCAGATGGATATCAAGATCATGGGCATCACTCCACAGATCATGCGGGAGGCTTTGGAGCAAGCACGCAAGGGACGACTGTTCCTGCTCGATACGATGGACGGTGTGATCTCGGGTGCGAACCAGGAGAAGTCGCAGTTTGCGCCGCGCATTCATACGTTACAGATTCCTACCGATAAGATCCGTGATCTGATTGGGCCAGGAGGCAAAGTCATTCGGGGCATCATCGATGCTACGGGTGTGAAGATCGATGTTGACGATACAGGACGCGTGAACGTTGCTTCGAGCGATGCGGATGGTCTTGCTCGTGCGATCCAGATGATCAGCGATCTGACTGCTGTGCCTGAGATTGGGAAGACCTATCTCGGTAAAGTGGTTCGGCTTGCAGAGTTCGGGGCGTTCGTCGAGATCTTCCCGGGAACCGATGGTCTTCTGCATGTCTCCGAGATCGCAGAGCATCGCGTGAAGGAAGTGAAGGATGAACTTCGCGAAGGCGATCAGATTCTGGTGAAGGTTCTGGCGATTGAAGGCAATCGCATCAAGCTTTCAAGAAAAGCTGTTTTGCGCGAACAGCGCGCGAAGCTTGGTCTTCCGGAGCCGGGTCAGGTTGGTGCGGAAGGTGGTAGTGCTGCACCTGGTGGCCACGATCATCAAGAGGCCGCGGCTGGGGATGTGTCCGGGAGCGAGGATGATGGGGAGGAGTTCGACGACGAAGGCGATGAGACGGCGGACGAGCCTAACTTCAATCGTGCCGATGGCGCAGTTCCTGTGCCGGCTGGCGCAGCTCCGGGGTCGAATGGACCTGGTGGTCAGAGGCGGCCTGGTGGCGGAAGACGCCGCCGCGGCGGTCGTCGGCCGGGATCGGGATCGGGTTCTGGCGCTCCTTCGGGCGGGGGTAATCGGTAGGGTATCTTGATGTTCAGGAGACCGCGCACTTGCGCGGTCTTTCTGTCTCTGGGGTGAGTTGCGATGACGAGACGCGCGGTGTGGATTGCATTTGCGGCGGTTTGTGTCTTGTCGGCTACCTCTTGGATTGTTCCTCGCGTTGAAGGACTTCCTGCGCTCGAGTTGCAAGGTATCCGTTACGGGTTGATTGGGCTGGTTGCGTTATTTGGACAAGGGCGGCTTCGGTTTGGGCGCGTTGGTCTGCGGGTTGCGGCGGCTGGTGTTGGTTTTTTTGGAGTTCCCATGGTGGTGGGAGAGTGGGCGCGGTTTGGTGTGCCGGAGATTAGCAGGTCTGCTCTGTTCGCCATGGTTCCTGTGGTCGTGGTGATGGCGGTTGCGGCTGAGGATGAAGAGCATGGAGTTCGCCGGTTTTTGGTTCCCGCTCTGGTGGGGCTTGGTGGGCTGCTGTTGCTACTGCCGCTGCAGTTCTCGGGGTCGTTGCGCGGGCGATTGATGCAGGCTGCGGTTTGCCTTGCCGTGGTTCTGGTGGGGTTGTCGAGTGTGTGGCTCTGTCGGCTGCTGAGCGGGTTGGTTTTCAAAGAGGCGCTAGCGATCGTGTGTTTGAGCAATGCTTTGTTTCTGCTGGTCTGCAGTGCGGTTCGGGGTGAGTTCGTTTTGGGTTGGAGCGAATTGGCTTCGGTGGTGTCGCTTTCTTCGCTGGTGGATGTGGCGGAGGTGGTTTTGCTGGTGTGGCTGCTGAGGGAGATGATGCCTGTGCGCTTTGCGGCTCGATACCTCGTGATTCCGTTGCTTACTTTGCTGGAGAGTTATGTGCTGGTGCGGCCTGAGCTGACGGTCAGGATGGTCAGCGGAGTGATGCTGCTTGCGGCTGGTGGAGGAATGCTTGTGTTTTTCAAGGCTGGTGAAGAAGAGACGATGCTGTCTCTTCGCTGATACTTTTCTGCTCGGATTTTGCAGGGTACACTTTGGTCAATGGCTGCTTCCATGTACATTGTGGTCGAGGGCGAGGACCCTGGATTCGATATCTTTGTCAACGGACGATCGCTGGCGCGGCATGAGGATGCGCTGGAGCGGCTGGCTCTCCGGCTTGGAGTTCGACCGCTGATTGAGTTTTTTTCGGCGGATGAGAATTCGATGTCACTGCTGATTGAAGAGGGCGCGGGGAACCAGGAGCTGCTGCGCCGACTGCCCCCGCCGCAGTGGTACTCGCCTGCGGACGGGCTGAAGACCGTGCGTGCGCTGCTGAGAACACTGGAGGCTGATCCGCAACAGCTGGGAACCGAGGGGGAGCAGGTGCTCTCGGAGTTGCTGGAGTATGCGCATGTGCTCGAAAAGACGATGGACCGGAAGATGCGGTGGCATCTGGCGGTGAGCTGGAGATAGTACTACTCCTTCTTTGGCTCAGATGGGCCCTCTTATGTGTCGCGTGCAACCATTTTATTATCCTATAGTTACAGCTAGCCTCTAACCGTAAGATGTTCATGCTAAAAGGGTTGCGTACAAATTTCCCCAAGCAAAGGAGGTGTAGTCGTTGCTCCGTCCTGAGAGCAAAGCCCCGGTGATTGGCCGGGGCTTTTGCGATCTTTGTTTAAGGTTTTTGCGGAAGGACGACGAACGCACTCCAGGAGGTTATGGGTACCTCCCACGTGTGGAAGAGTTGCTCGCGCTAGAGTTCGAACCGCCGTCGCGTTAGAGTTTTGTGCCGCCGTCGACCGGAATGCTGGCTCCCGTGATCCAGCGCGCGCTATCGGACGCCAAGAAAGCAACTACGTCGGCAACGTCCTCGGCTTTGCCAAGCCGCTTCAATGCCTGCATCCCCAGCGCGACTTCGCGTCCAGCTTCTGTCTTCGTAAAATTCGACATATCCGTGTCGATTACGCCGGGTGCGATTGCGTTTACACGTATTCCGCGTGGCCCGAGAATGGCGGCCCAGTTCCTGACCAGAGTCTCGAGCGCTCCTTTGGTAGAGGCGTAAGCAAGTACTGAAGGGTTTTCCAAACCGGGCTTGCCCACTACCGTATAGGCTGCGACAGAGGTGATCATAATGATGTTGGAGCCCTCACCAAGAATGGGTAGCAGTTGCTGTACGAGGAAAAACGGACTTCGGACGTTTGTGGCGAAGAGGTTGTCAAAGTCTTCTATCGTGTGATCAGCGATGCGTGCGGACTTGCTGATTCCGGCGTTGGATACGAGCACGTCCAATCGATTGCCTACGATGGATCGAACTTGTTGGGCGAGCAGCGTAGCGCCGTTGGGAGTTCCCAGGTCCGCTGAGATTGCATCTGCGCGTCCGCCTTTGGTTTGAATTGCAGAGATGAGCGATTCCGCTTCCTGCGCAGACCGGCCGTAGTGAACCAGGACATGTGCGCCGGCCTCAGCAAGAGCGATTGCGGTCGCACGGCCGATTCCTCTTGATGCGCCCGTTACGAGCGCAGTTTTGTTTTGAAGTGTACTCATTCCTCTCTCTTTCTGGTCAGCTAACGATAAAACTTAGGCGGTGCCTGCAGTCAAAGGAGCCGACCCGTTAGTTCGTCGGCTCCCAACCATTTTTGGACGGAGGCTTCTTTCCTC
>Ga0302233_10002094_pt1 | contig 12899 bp, 18 predicted proteins | sample II_Palsa_N3_1_FD_193516 | JGI IMG/M metagenome (GOLD analysis project Ga0302233, IMG submission 193516) | Peat permafrost microbial communities from Stordalen Mire near Abisko, Sweden - II_Palsa_N3_1 | ecosystem: Environmental > Terrestrial > Soil > Palsa > Peat permafrost | place: Sweden...
TAAAAGACACAAAAGACAAAACAAAAAAAAAAACCTTTTGGATTGGAGTCGCAGCATCCTGTGACATTCGTCCATCCTCGTTTTGGCTGGACGAGTCCGAGTCGTCTTCGGCGACAAACTTTTTGGCGGCGCGGAAAAGGGCCTTGGAAATGCGCTTGGACGACGCGTTCTGGACCGAGACCAAGCTACACAGAAAGAGATTAAAGGAAAAAACAGACGAGTTAATCACAAATACCGCTCCATAAAGTTGTCACGGACGTTGGCTGCCTCAAAGGCGACAAAGTACTCGAGCCCAGAGCCTTTCACTTCGACCTTGACACCGACGCGGGCACTGGACAAACTGAGCAGACGCTGGATCGGCTCCATGCTCTTCTTGAGCCTGTCTATGTTGGCGAGGATCTCTTGCTCGTTCTTTTGGACGCTGTAGCCGCCATGGGAGGTGTTAGCACCCAGACACGTAATTTATCTTACGTCAGCATCGCCTCCGATTTCTGCCGTTGAAGGCTGTGCGCTGAGGCGAGGCGCTTGGCGGCCGAGAGCATGTTGTTCTCTGTGTCGATCTGTCGCTGGATTTCGCGGAGCTCGCGGGCGAGGTCAGCCTGCTGTGGAGAGCCGGCCTCCTTCCACTCGGCCGGGATATCGCAGGGTTCCACCTTGAGCGACAGGAGCGGGCTCAGCCACTCGAGCGTGAAAAACTTGTCCTCGTCGTCCTCGTTGACGGATGCTTGGGTGGCTGCAGGCTTGACGCTGTCCTTTTTTGGCGTGTTGCCTCCAGCGGTGTTGGAAATGCCCTCCTTTTGGAGAGCATAGCCACAGACGAGCGCGTGATTGAGCAGGCACAAGCGCACGATCGATCGCGACGTTTCCGTAACCGAGACCACGTCCGCCGTCCAGCGAACAGACAGAGCCGCTCGGCGCGATTTGTTGGAAGGCGCACGCAGATTACGCTGTGAAGTGGTTCGCTCTGTCAACTGCGTCGTCGAATCGGGTGTTTGCAACGAAAACGTGAGCTACGAAAAAAGAGAAGAAAAAAAGAGATTAGAAAACCAAAAAACAACTGGTACTCGGTCACATACTTTACTCACGCGCGTCAGCACAGCCTTTTGGACAAAGGCGATCGAGGCGGCTATGCTGCTCGTGATATTGCTTGTGGCAGCTGACGGGGACTGGACATGCCACAGCAGAACCTTGGAGTTGGCCGTTTGGCTGACTGTTTGGGACCTTTGCAGGGCAGTCTTTGTGCTGTCGACACGGAGGATGCTAAAGTCCTTGAGCAAGTCGTCTCTCGTTGGGACATCGTTTACAGCAATCGTCAGGCTGGGGGGGTGGTGGGTGGTGGTGGGGAAAACAATGGTAAGTATTAAAAAGCACAGAATAAAACGAGTGACAAACCTCGTGCCGCGGTCTGGGCCAGCATTGATCACGATTTGCACGCCCACTTGGGCCCTGTTGAGATTGTAGACGTGGCGTGCGGCAAGAAGAAGAGATTCGTACTTGACGGCGTCGTTCTCCATCTCGCCGACCTCGTACTGTGCCCAGCCTGCGACGGTCGACTTCTTCTCCTCGGCGTAGAGCTTTTTCATCTGCTTGGCCTTTTCCTCCATTTTTATTGTGCTGTCGAAAGACTTTTCAAACTTGCTGAGCTCGTCCAGTGCCACCGCAGGATCGCTAAAGTTGTGGCCCTTGACCATATCCACCATTGGGTACAGCGTCATCTACATGCGGGGGAAAAAAAAAAAAAGGTCAAAATTTATTACTGTTTTTATTTTTCTCATCGTACGTCTTGCAACAGGTGGAACCATTCAAGCTCGAGCTGCGGGGGTGGCGTCGACTGGGACTGAAGAACGATGGCCGTTTGTGGTGCAGCCGAAGCACCGAGTATGGCGGCTGACGACGGATGGTGCGGCAAGTGCATGCTCGAGCGCTTGTCCAGATTTGAATTGGTCGAAACGGTGCTGGTTCGATTGAGCATGTTGCCGGCACTGGGCTCTCGGACGAGGTTTCCACCCGCTTGAGGATGCTGCGGTGTCTGTCGAATGACCTTGACCAGGAGAAAGGCGTCGTTGAACACGATGAGTTGCCTAAAGATGATGAAGACTTTTTGTAAGACTTTTTCATTCTCAGTACTGAGACTACCGCAAGCAACGATCCCCTTGCGCGTTGATGTAGGCCACGGTGAGTTCTTTCACAACCACACGTCCCGAGTTGACGAGTTTGATAGGCGATCCACGCAGTTGGCGTTCCAGGACACGGACCTCAACACGTTTCTCCGTCTCCTTTCGCCTCTCGTTCATGTTTTCGGCAACACGCTTGACCTGGGAAATAGTTATTGTCAAGATGGATGGTTTTTTTTTTTGCAGGCTGAAATGGGTACCCGGCGGATGATCATTTGCATGCGCAAAAAGTCGGGATGTTGCGAACGAGGAGTGCCTGCCACCTTTGTTTTTTGGTCGAGGGCGTCTCGGTAGCGTTCGAGGATGAGAGAGTATTGCGGGAAACGCTGAATGGGCAGGATGAGGAGATCTCCGAGGTCGTACCTGCAGGAGGAGGAAGCAATCAATTACGCCCCCCAAATGTTTGTGTTTGTAAAAAATTGTACCTGGTGCCACTGGCTGCGCCTGCTTCCTTCAAAAACGTCTCAAATGCGGGATTTGCCGAACGAAAGTCACGCAGGAAATCGATCGCATCCTCGTACTGTGACGAGTAGATCTGGTAGCACTGCTGCATCGCCTCGGACACGGTTTCAAACGAGGTGCTGATCCGTTTGAACCGGTTCCAGTGGTTGTATTTTTCGGAAAACTCGGTGAGCAGCATGTCGTGGCAGTCGTACAAGTTTGAGACCTGCGCCATTTTCAATTTTAACTGTCTTCTTCAGAACGCCATACCTCGGCAAAAAGGAGGTCGATCTGGGCCTCAGTGAGCAGTTGGTCCGTCTGCCCAAGCTTGGCACGCAGCGGTCGCTCGAAATACTTGAGGACGACGCTCAGATTCTTGACATAATTGGACTCGTTGTCAAACAGTTCCTTTTTTTTTTAAATTAGTTTTCTCCGGGCGCAGCTTATCGGATCTAGCACCTTGGTGATAAGTCGCCTTTTCTCCAGGTTTGTGGCGAGCAGCTTGAGGACGGCATGCCGCCTCGCCAGGGCCTGGACCTTGATAATCGACTTGACCTGGAGAACCGTGACGTTCTGTGGCCCCCCATTTTTTTTATTTATAAACACACGGCCGTTCACAAGACAGAAAACAAACCTGCACCGTGACGCTGCTGGCCGCCTTCTTGCTCTTGCCTGCGCCTGCTGCTACGTGAGCATTGCGTTAACAAAAATAGCATGTTTTCCATCCCCACAAAAAACAACGGTACCTGCTGCTGCCTTTATCTTGCCGCCGTTGGGCGTGCCTGCGCCGCTGCCACCACCGCTGCTGGGTGCCGGTGATGCCGCCGCCGAAGCTGAGGCCGCCGCGGCTGCCGCGAGATCGGCCTGCAGGTCACCACGCATCGCCGCCGTTGCCTGGGGCATTGGGACGGAGACCTGCTCGCCGTTGACGTCGATCGTGACGAGCTGCGGCTGGGTCGTCATGAGGTGCTTAGTGTCTCCTTGTTGCCTTGCTCAGTCGAGATTCCGAACGCCGAACGGGAACCACGTTTGGAGCACACAGTAAAATATGGTTCAGTGGGAAAGCGTCGCACACCTTTCTTAGAGTCTTTCGAAAACCGGCGAAACATAACAAAAAAAACCCGACCACCTGTTAACCTGAGTGGGTCAGAAAAATTGGCCCCTGGTAGTCTATGGTTCAAATCCGTATGTAGGCATAAGCTTCACCGCCCAAGCTTGCATAGCTCAGTTGGTAGAGCGCAGGTCTCGTATAAAAAGTGCGGCACAGGGTTTTTTTTTTTTTTGCTTGTTTTGCTGAGCTGCTGGCGGTGAAAAACAGAAGAGACAGGGGGATTTTTGGGGGGATTTTCATTACTGCACTCCCTCGCGCTCTCTGGCGCACGCCACATCGTTTCATCGACTTCTCTTTGTGTGGTCTCACTGGATCGTTCTGTCGCCTTCCCCGTCCAATCGCTCCAACGAACTGAACTCATCAGGCACATATTTTTTAATCCGTCATCACTGGCGCAGTTGGGCGAGGTCACTAACCGACGCTCTCCTAGTTTTTTTTTTCGATGACATCTTCGTTGCTGTTGCTGCTGTTGCTGCTGTTGCTGGCGCCCGTGGTCACGCTGTGCCACGCGCAGGCGCTGACGTTCACGTACCTGTCACACACTGAGCTTGTGCAGCGGCTGGAGAGCGTTGCTGAGAGGTGCGACGGCGGGCGAGCGACCGTGGGCTCGATCGGCAAGTCTGTGCTCGGTCGTGATTTGGTCATGGTACGTTTGGTGGACAACGCGGCGGCGGCGGCGGCGGCGGCGTCCAAGCCCCGCGTCAAGCTGCTGGGCAACATGCACGGCGACGAGGTGGTGGGACGTCAGCTGCTGCTCAACCTGGTGGAGCTGCTGTGCGACAAGGCGGCCGTGGCGGCTGACCCAGACCTGGCACAGATCGCGCACAATGTCGACCTGTACATCGTGCCCTCGCTCAACCCCGACGGCTACGAGCGCGACACGCGCGCCAACGCCAACGGCATCGACCTCAACCGCGACTTCCCCGACCCCGGCACCAGCCCCAGCGACTCGCCGAGCGGACGCCAGCCCGAGACGGCCGCCGCAATGGCGTGGATCAAGAGCACGACGTGGGCGCTCTCGGCCAACCTTCACGGCGGCGCGATCGTGGCAAACTACCCGTGGGACTCGACCGTGGGCCGCGCGTCGCAGCACCCGCCCGACCTCGCCACGTTCCAGTATATCGCCCACACCTACGCCGACAACCACAACATCATGTGGCAGGGCAACGCGTGCGGCGACCGCTTCAAGGACGGCATTACCGAGGGCTGGCAGTGGGTGCGTCGTCTTTACGCTGTTTAAATGACATATATTTATATTTTTTTTAAAAAAAAATAAATAGTACGACGTCGGCGGAGGAATGCAGGACTACAACTATATTTACGCCGGAGTGATGGAGATCACCGTCGAGGTCTCGTGCAGCAAGACCCCCGCCGAGGAAACGCTGGAGTCGTACTGGTCCGACAACAGAAAGTCTCTGATCCAATACGTCCTTATTCCCCTGCACATGTACGCCTCCTTGAAGCTGAATTCTGTTGTTTTTTTCCCTTTCTGATTGCCCCTTTGGCTTTAGTGGCATTCAAGGCCGTGTCCTCGACGCAGACAACAAGCCCGTGCAGGGTGCATCCGTCGTTGCGTCTGGCATTGGTAAGCGTGCGCAAACGAAAAAGAAAAAAAAATAGTTTTTTGAAAGAGCGTGCTTTGTATTGTAGACTGGACGATCAAGACCGACTCTGAGGGCTACTTTTGGCGTCTGCTGGACAGAGATTCGACCATCCTCACCGTGACCTACCCCGATGGCAGGCAACTCACCAAGCCCGTCGCGCGTTCCACGGGCACGTACGCCAGCCTGACAATCTCGTTGTCCGCAGAACCAATAGTCACGCCGACCGAGCAGATTGCAACAGCACCACCAGCCACTGAGCCGAGCCCTACGACAGAGCCGAGCTCAACGACTGAACCAGAGGAAACACCGTCACCTGCAGTCGAGCCGAGCGAAGACACGTCAGTGTTTATTGTCGTCGCGGTCATCTGCGTGCTCGTCCTGCTAGCGGGCGTCGGCATCTACTTTTGGAGGCGGAGACGGTTTGCCTCGTCTGCAACCACCCGAAACCGGTACGAGTGGTCGGCGATCCAGAACCTGGACCCCGAGAACGTCGCCTTTGACGACGACATTGGTGACGACGACCTGATCATTTGATCATTTGAACGAAAGTGTGCTTGATACTTATGCTTGTACTGTTTGAGTTGGTGAGGGGGGAATGCGTTGCGAGTTGGTGTTTTTTTTTTTTTTTTTTCAAAAATGGCGCGCTTTGGTTCCAGTGGTGGTGGCGACCTGATGGACGTTGACCGGTTCAAGGTAAAACACATACACGCACAGGCGCACAGACACACTCACTGTACGGCAGGTGCCCGTGGGCTTGAAGTCCCCGCAGGGCACGTTCAACTCGGTCGTGGACAACTTTATGCTCAAGGTACGACCACCGCCCCACCGTTTTCCTTTTTGAACGTTGCCCTGCACCTCTTCTACTAGGAAACAATAGGCCAGGGGGCGTACGGCAAGGTCAAGCTGGCCGTGGACAGGTTCTCGGGCCAGTACGTTGCGATAAAGGCAAGTGTCCGTTGCAGGCGGCTGTCTGCTGACCTTCCCCCCCGCCTCTCGTACGCAGATCATACCACGGTCGCCACAGCAGGCAGTCGCGGTCAAGAAGGAGCTGACGATCCTCAAGGCGATCAAGCACGCCAACATTATCAAGTTTATCAGCAGCCAGGAGGATGCGCAAAACACGTACATCATCATGGGCCACTCGTCCGGCGGCGAGCTGTTTGACAAGATCGAGCCGGACGTGGGCATGAGCGTGGACCTGGCGCACTTTTACTTTCGCCAGCTCATCAGCGCCGTAAAGTACCTGCACAGCCGCGGCGTGTGCCACCGCGACATCAAGCCCGAGAACATCCTCCTCGACGAGTACGGCTGGCTCCAGATCGCAGACTTTGGCTGTGCGTCCGTGTTTCGCTACAACGGCGTCACAAAGGCACTCAACGAGATATGCGGATCCGCGCCGTACATTGCCCCAGAGGTCGTCAAGCCGCCGTACAGGGCCGAGCCCATCGATCTGTGGTCGTGTGGCATCGTCCTCTACGTCATGCTCGCTGGCAGTACGTCGCGGCCTTTTATTCAGAGACTAACATAATAAAAACGAAAAGACACGCCCTGGGACGAGCCCACGGTCCACAGCGAAGAGTTTGTAATGTACCAGAACAAAGTGCTGCAGCGCTACAAGCCCTGGACGACGCACCTCGACATCTTCCCGCTCCTGACGGGCCTGCTGCGGATCGACCCCACCGAGCGCCTTACCATCCCCATGGTCGAGCGCGATGCGTGGTTCGAGCGGCCCAACCGGCTGTTCGATGTCTCGCGTGGCCCCGATGTCGACCAGACCGAGCGCCTCATGCGCGAGCTCAACATCAAGCCGCTCCGTCGCACCGGGAGCGGGTACCAGGGCGGTGCGTCGCAGTCAATCCAGACGTCGAGGGTGGAGCACATCGACTACTTTGCCCCCGATCCCATCGGCGCCTTCTCCCAGCCCACGCTTTCCCTCCACCACACGCAGACCATGACACAGCCCATGACGCCGTTCCAGCCGTCCCAGTCGTCCAAGATTGTCAACGACCTCGGCGTGAGCCTCACACGTTTCTTCGCCTCGAGCCCGCCCTTTGCCATTATCACGCGGATCTCGTCCACGCTCGACATGCTGGGACACCGCAGGGAAACACACATGAGCACGTCCAAAATATTCATCACCACCGTCGACAAGAAGAGCAAGTGCCCGCTCGTGGGCACCGTCCAGGTCGACGTCCTGCACAAGGGCGCTGGCATGCCAACGTGCCTGGTCCTGTTTAGGCGCAAGCGCGGCGATCCCCTCGAGTTCAAGCGCCTGTTCAAGGACGTCACCAGAAGCCTCCACGACATCATCATCGAAGAGCCTACGATCGTCTCATAAATAATAATAAAAATAATATTCCCCCTGATTTTTTGGTGACATTTGCAACATTTAATGTTCAACGAGTGAAAGGAAATAATTACCCAAATATATATATTTTTTTACAAGGTTATAAATACGTAGGCTCCCTATCGTAACTATCCGTGAGTTCGCCCTTTGGGCGTTGATTAGTATTCTTTTTTTTTTTTTTGTGGAGTGTGCGTGTGTGTGGAGTTTGGGTTCCGAATAATTATTTTTTAAGAAAGGAAAAAGAAAGAATTAGCGGCGCTGCGGGCTGTAGTTCATAAGGCCGCTTTGCTGCTGCTGTTGTTGTTGCTGCTGCTGCTGCTGCTGCTGCTGCTGAGGATGCTGGAGGCTGGATCCTGGAGGCGCACCCGCACCGACTTGCTGCTGCTGATAATACCCCCCTTGCTGGGCGTACTCTGCGGGGCGGTAGGTGAGCAGCTCCCGGCGGAGGCGCTTGATCTCACGGGCGAGCTCCTTGTTGCGGAAAGTGAGGACCTTGACGTTCTGCTCCAGCTCTTGCAGATACTCCTTCTTCTTCTCGCGGCTGCGGCGGGCGGCCAGACGATTGCGCTCCTGGCGCTTCATCTGGAAGTTGGACTTGGGGTCGAGAGAGTTGGAGGCGGCTTCGGCAGCAGCGGCAACGGCGGCTTGCATGTCCTTGTCGTCGCCGTCGTCCATCATGCCATAGTCGGACGAGGGGTAGGGCGAGGAAAAGTCCATCGCGCCGTCCTGATCGATCGGCGAATGCTACACAATCCACAACAATAATTCAATAATTCAATAATAATAATAAAAAGAACATACAAAGGCCTGCTCATTGTCGCTGTGCGAGCCCGACGCCGAGAAAATCGACGTGGGGATGGACAAGTTGGGCAGCGAGTTGCGCTTCTGGTTGGGACGGCCGTCGCTCTTGCCAAACTCGGCCGAGTGGTGGTGCGTCATCGTCCGATGGTGGCTCAAGCTTTCGTCCATAAAGCCGTCCATCTTGACCGAGGGCACCCTGCTGTTTGCTGCTGCTGCCGCTGCTGGTGATGTCGTTGTGGCTGCGGCGGATGAACTCGAAGAGGCCATGGGCATCGACTCGACCTTGATCGAGGGAGACGCAAACGAGTCGCCCTCCTCGCCGTGGTGCTGCGGTGTCCCCATCATGGGCTGGCCGCCGCCGCTATTGCTGCTGTTGCCAAACGACAGGAACGCGTTGGTGTTGGTGGCCTGGTCCAGCTGCTGCTGGCTGAGCTGGTGGGGATGGTGATGCTGCTGCGGCTGCTGCTGCGGCTGCTGCTGCTGCTGGCCGTGGGGGTGCGAGTGGTGGTGGTGATGGTGATGGTGCCGGCGTTGGTTAGACACGGGCGAGGCCGTTGGGGAGGAGAGTGATGGCGACGAGGTCGGGGCGTGTCGCATGGACTGGTGATGGGGCGACTGGTGCAGCGACGCGGAAATGAGGGGCGTGGACGCGACTGATGAGACTGCCGAGCTGGCCGCCGCGCTAAACGGCGACTGGGCCATCGTCGTGGTCGTGCTGATGGACGGCGAGGTCAGCTGGATGGCCAGCAGCGAGCGGTCCAGCGAATCACTCGAGTTGGACCTGGCCAAAAACGCATCAGCAGACGCGGACGCCGACCGGCTGCTGAGCTGCCCAAGGGTCCTGTGGCTGTGATGGTGATGGGGCAGTAGGTCGTCGTCGTACGAGGACAGTGCAAGGCCCATCAGCTTGTTGGGGGTGATGTTGAGGTGCACAGTCGTTCCATCATCGCCAAAGAGGTGCAGCGAGCCAAAGTCCAGACCAGAAGGGGCCTGTTGCTGTTGCTGATCACCGTTGGCATTCGCACTGCTGGTGCTGGTCGTGGACGCAGGAGGAGTGCCGATGGCTGTGCTCGGAGGGGCAGAGGCCACTGCTGTGCTGCCGCTGCTGCTATCCATATCGATTTCGTGGTTGGGGATTGGGGGAGCGGGGAGGGCCCGGTCCGTATATACGTGTTCGTTGTTGAAAAGGGACACCAAACGCGGCTATGGCCACTCCTCGCGCTGAACTCCCCCTTCGGTGTTCGCCCACTGGAGAAAAAACGAAAAAGGACAGTGAAACCCGTTTAACGCTGCCGCCTCCTCCGCCTCCTCCTTATATCGGCGGTGGTGGAGGAGGGATGAAATACGTGGCGACCCATAGGGCAAAAGGGGGCGATCCCGTTCCGTCCCTTTGTGATGCACGAGAATAGAAAAATAAAAAACTAAAATTCCTGATCCCCCAGAATGGGCATAAGTGGGATGGGGGGAATGCAGGTGGCTCCCGTATACAGGGAAGTGCCTTGTTTTTGCAGGAAGGGAGGACTTATCCTTCTTCTTTGTTCTTTCTGTTTTTTGGTTATTTTATCTTTCTGTTTCCCAAATCGTTCCTTTTCTATTTTTCGATCAGAGAGCAAACGCCGGACCCCTTCACATATTCACACGAAATAGTCCCTCCCCCCCTTAGCAAACTACGCCTTTTTGGTGTTTTTCACCGATTTTCGAAAGCTCTTCAAGGAGAGTGGATCACCCTCCCCCTTTTCATAAACGGAGTACACGGTCGATGGCCTCCCCACAAACGGGACAAGGCACAGCTGAGCCCGGACGCGCGAGGAGCAAGGGCTGGATGCACGTGTAGCAAAACGAGTGGCCGCAAAGGGGGGCGCTATGAGGAAGGCCGATGGGGCTCAGCGAGCATATCCCGCACGTGTCTGATGCCAGCTGCGGCTGAGCCAGTGATGAAGCCGGTGAAACAGCCGCATCACCCCCTCCGACGAGCCTAGTCGCCGCGGATGTCCACATGGCCACTTGCTTGGCGACTGCCCCCCTCACTGACTGCATGTTTACCAATGGCATCACAAACAGCAGGAATTCCTAAAGGGAAAAAAAAAAATGTTAAAATCACCTTCAAAAGACAGTGAGGCTAGGCATACCGTGAAACCCTGCCAAACAATCTGGCGGTTCTGGAACTCGTAGCTGATGGCGCGACTCATGTTGCGACGTGTGTACACGAGCCTCATCAATAGCACGCGATCCACCACAGAACGATACCTTTGAAAAAGCAGTTGAATAAAACATACATTGTGCACTTGGTCGACTTGTACCTCCCGTCGATTAAAAAAACCAAAAAGTTGACTAGCGAGAGGGCCGAGTACGCCGTCTCGAGCCTTTGCAGGTTGTTCCACATCCTCAGCTTCCACTCGTCTTGCCCATCGTCCTCTTCTTGTTCCCGCCCTGTCAGCAGCCACCGATTCACGCGCACGATCGCATACGGCACCGCAAAGTGCAACAGCGCCCACAGGACCTTTTGGACGGCCGTCACGGGGGCGTCCTTGGTCACGGTTGACCTCCTCTCGTCGCGATACTTGAGGCTCATGAGCTGCAGACCGTACGTCGTCCCGTTGGGCCACATCGCCAGCAGAAACATGGCCAGCTGCATGGCCAGCGTCATCTCGGGCTCATAGTGGTCGTTGATCGATGGCTGTGCACGCACAGTTACTAACCAAGCCGATAAACACAGGGCATTTCCGTACAGCAATGACGTCCAGTATTTGACGCAGCGACAAACGCAGCATCGACGTCAGCTGCGTGTCCAGCTCCGTCGCATCCACTTGGCTCACCCGCAGCACACGAAACGACCGATCTCTCGGGAGGGCCGCCGCCGCCGCCGCCAGCCCTGCGCTCGCACGGTCCTTGGCAGCACGTATTGCGTGACTCATGATGTGTTTCTTGCCAGCCCGGGACGACCCAACTAAACTCGAGTGCGCTTAGTTGGTCGCACCTACTTTTCTTTCCAGGTCGATCGTACAGATGCTCGCGTCCCTTCGTTCGTCGGCTCTCCGCCGCGCCGTCTTCTCGGTAAACAAAGCAGCCAACGCCGAATGCACCTATTAGTTTGGGGTGGGGTTGGCGGGGGGTGGGGCGGGTGGGAGAGGGTTTTTTTTTACATGTTCCTCTTTTTTCTCTTTCCCTTTTTTCTTCTTCCTTATTGGCGCGTATAAAAGGCCCTCCAGTAAATTTACGGAAGGGCACAAATGCGCAGCGGCGGCGGCGGAGGAGGAGGAGGAGAGGATCTGCACTGTTGGGGGGTTTACTGGCTTTGCTTACTGGGAGACAAATAATCTTGCGGTCGGTGCGATCAAACCCACATGTTTGGTTTTTTTTTTTTTCCCTTTCAACATATTAAATTCTTCTTGGAAAAAAAAAACAGGCTGCCCCCCGCGTTGCCGCCAATGTGGCCGTCCCTGTTGCCCGCAAGTTCACCACGGGCACTGCCACCGCTCTTGCCCAGGCTGGTGCGTTTTTTTTTTCGCTGTTTTTTTTTTTCCCTTCTCTTTGCTCACCTTTTTCACTCCAAAACCCTCCTCAAAAAAACTCGCAGGTGCCCCCACCACCTCGGAGGTCTCGGCTATCCTTGAGGAGCGTATCCTCGGTCTCGACTCGTCTGTATGTGTGCAAATTTCCTATACCACTCGAAAAAAAAAATCCGTTTTCTTTGTGCTTACTCTCGCACCCCCTTCAGGCCAACATTGAGGAGACTGGTCGTGTCCTCTCGGTCGGTGACGGTATCGCCCGTGTCTATGGCCTCAAGAACGTCCAGGCTGAGGAGATGATTGAGTTCTCGTCGGGTGTCCGCGTACGTTGCTCTTTTTTTTTCTTCCTTCCCTTGTGTCCCAAGTTGAATCCTTGGTTTGGTTTTCTCCTTTCCACAGGGTATGGCCCTCAACCTCGAGCCCGACAACGTCGGTGTTGTGATCTTCGGTAACGACACCCTCATCAAGGAGGGTGACTCCGTCAAGGTATTGCCAATTTTTTAACCAAAGAAGGCTGCGTTTATTGAAACGGGCGCAATAATAAAATTAGCGCACTGGTGCTATCGTCGACGTCCCCGTCGGTGCTGGTCTCCTCGGCCGTGTCGTCGATGCCCTCGGCAACCCCATCGATGGCAAGGTGCGGTTTCGCCACCCCGCAACGTGCATGCAAATTCTAAGACTACGAACAAAACAAAACAAAAAAAAAAAAAAACAGGGCCCCATCAACTCGGACAAGCGCACCCGTGTCCAGGTCAAGGCCCCCGGCATTATCCCCCGCCAGTCGGTCAAGGAGCCCATGCAGACTGGTCTCAAGGCCATCGACTCGATGGTCCCCATTGGTCGTGGCCAGCGTGAGGTATTTTTTGAAAATAAAGATCACGAAAAAACTAAATGAAAATTTCCCTTCCCCCC
>Ga0302233_10002095_pt1 | contig 12895 bp, 12 predicted proteins | sample II_Palsa_N3_1_FD_193516 | JGI IMG/M metagenome (GOLD analysis project Ga0302233, IMG submission 193516) | Peat permafrost microbial communities from Stordalen Mire near Abisko, Sweden - II_Palsa_N3_1 | ecosystem: Environmental > Terrestrial > Soil > Palsa > Peat permafrost | place: Sweden...
CTTGAACTGAAACGCTACAGCCAGGCTACTTCAACCCTGTCACGCGCCGTCGCCAACCTGTCCGAAGCTCCGCCTAGCCTCGGCGGCTGGCTTGACTCATTGCATCCCAGCTTGCGGCATGCGGTTCGCCTGCGTATCGAGGGTGAGCGCGTGGCCATGCCCGGGCCGGCGCTGACGCCCTATCTGGTCGGCTTACTGGTGTTGCTGGGCATGCTGGGCACGCTGCTCGGCATGGTGGCGACCCTGAGGGGTACCGGCATGGCGCTGGAAAGCGCGACGGACTTACAGGCGATTCGCGCTTCGCTTGCCGAGCCCGTCAAAGGGCTGGGATTTGCGTTCGGCACCTCGATTGCGGGCGTGGCCACTTCCGCCATGCTGGGGCTGCTTTCCTCGTTGTGCCGGCGCGAGCGGATCGAGGCGGGGCAGATGCTCGACGTGCAGATCGCGACGACATTGCGTATCTACTCGCAAAGCTATCAGCGCGAGGAAACCTTCAAACTCCTGCAGCGGCAGACCGAGGCGATGCCCACCCTGGTCGATCGCTTGCAGACCATGATGGCGACCATCGAGCAACAGAGCTTGGCCTTGAACGAACGCCAGATGACTAGCCTGGAGGCGTTCCACCGTAATGCAGAGGCCGCATACACGGGCCTCGCTTCCTCTGTGGCGCAGTCGCTGAGGGAAAGCGTAGCCGCCAGCGCCGACATCGCCGGCGCTGCGCTGCAGCCGGTCATGGAAGCTACGATGGCAGGTCTGGCACGCGAGACGGCCTCATTACACAACACCGTCACCCAGGCGGTGCAGCGGCAATTGGATGGTCTTGCTAGCGGTTTCTCCACGGTCACCACGAGCGTAGCTGACATTTGCAAGCAGGCATTGGCGGAGCAGCAACAATCGAGCGCGGCGTTGACGGAGCACCTCGGTACCTCGCTGGATCGATTCACCGAAGCCTTGGAACAACGCTCAGTCGGTCTACTGGAAGGCGTCACCGAGCGCCTCGAAGCCACTGCGGGCACCATGTCGGACGCTTGGACGCAAGCGTTCGCACGGCAGGAAAGCGTCGGCGAGAAGCTGGCAGGCCACAACCAGCAAGCCTTGGTGGCCGCCGCCGCGACTTTCGAACAGCACTCGGCGTCGTTGCTGCATACGGTGAGGCAGTCGCATACGGACTGGCAGGCGGAATGGGCGTCGCAGGACCAGCAACGACTGGCAGCCTGGACCGAGACACTCGAATCGGTGGCCGCTACCTTGAGCCGCGAGTGGGAGCAGACGGGCACGCGCACCGCGGGCCGGCAGCAGGAGATTTGCGAAACACTGGCGCAGACCGCGCACGACATAAGTGCTCAAACGCAGGCACATGCCAGCGGCACGATCGCCGAGATTTCCCGGCTCGTGCAAGCCGCCTCGGAAGCCCCCAGAGCCGCGGCCGAAGTCATTGCCGAACTGCGCCAGAAGCTCTCCGACAGTATGGTCCGCGACACCGGCATGCTGGAGGAGCGCAGCCGTTTGTTGGCAACCTTGGAAACCTTGCTGGATGCAGTCAACCATGCCTCCACCGAGCAGCGCTCGGCGGTCGACGCGCTAGTCACGACGTCGGCGGACTTGCTCGATCGTGTCGGCACCCGTTTCATCGACAAGGTCGAGCTCGAGACCGGGAAGCTGAGCACCGTGGCCGCACAAGTCACCGGTAGCGCCGTTGAGGTGGCGAGCTTGGGCGAGGCCTTCGGCGGAGCCGTCCAGTTGTTCGGCGAAGCGAACGACAAGCTGGTCGTTCATCTACAGCGTATCGAAGCTGCCTTGGACAAGTCCCTCGCGCGCAGCGATGAACAGCTTGCCTACTATGTGGCGCAGGCGAGGGAGGTCATCGACCTGAGCATGATGTCGCAGAAACATATCGTCGAAAACCTGCAACAGCTCGCGAGCCGGCGGGCTTCCAGCGAAAGTGAAGTGGCATGAGTGAGGACATTGACAGCGGCGTGGAAGTGACGGCGCCGATATGGCCAGCCTTCGCCGACCTGATGTCGGTGCTGCTGGGCGCCTTCGTGCTGATCCTGGTGTGTGTCATCGGCGTGCAATTGGAACTATCGAGCAGGCTGGAACAAGAGGTCAAGCAGCGGCAGATGGAAACGCAGCGTCGCAAGACCCTGGAGCAGGCACTGGCCGGGCCGCTGGCGGCGGGACGGGTGACGCTCGTCAACGGGCGCATCGGTATCAACGGCAGCGTGTTGTTTGCGCTGAACTCCGATCAGTTACAAGCCGAAGGCCGGGGCGTATTGAAGAGCCTGGCCGGACCATTGTCCGCGTATCTCCGAGCCAATGACGAGATCCTGATGGTGAGCGGCTTTACCGATGACCGGCAGGTGGGAGAGGCTAACCATCGTTTTGCCGACAACTGGGAGCTATCGGCTCAGCGCGCATTGACCGTGACCCGTGCATTGATCGATGAAGGCGTCCCTGCCTCCTCGGTATTCGCCGCCGCCTTCGGTTCTGAACAGCCGGTGAGTTCAAACGCAGACGACGCGGGACGCGCCAAGAATCGGCGCGTTGAAATAGCGCCGGTCCCAAGGTCCTCCACCACAACGGCGCAGCCCCGTGAGTAGCGGCGATAGTGGGCTTGCGGATGGCGTTCGCGCGACCCTCGATGCATGGCGCGAGCGCGGCGCCGATCGACTGGATCCGGTCCGCTTCCATTTCATCGCGGCCTTGGATCGGCGCGCGTCCAGCCACAGCGGCCAGGCGCGACGTATCCTCGACGACAGGCTGTCCAAGCTGATCGAGGTTTATGCGGATGATCTCGAGAGCTCCGCGTCCAAGAATCAAAATACCGAGCGCACGGCATTGCCAGCCGACCATGCTGGCGGAGCGCTTGCAGGACTACTCGATTACATAGCTAGCCATGCGCCGCAGGATGGCGATAGCCTCGCAGCGGGCGGTGCCTTGCCTCGGCCCAGCTCCTGGCCGGAATTGGAGATGCTCGATTACTTCCGAGAAATCTGGTCCAGGCTCCGTACCGAGGGACAATTGCTTCAGTCGCTGGAGCAGGTGCCTGGAAATGCCGGTCCGCTTAACTCGAGTAGCCTCGTGCATCGCTCGCTCTCGCTGATGCGCGAACTCTCGCCTGGGTATCTTCAACAATTCTTGTCGTACGTCGACGCCTTGTCGTGGATGGAGCAGATAAATGGCGGCGGTGCCTTGGCGAGTAAAGATGCGCCTCGCGCCGGAAGCGGCAGGAAGAAGAGATAACAACCCGGGACAGACCACGATTAAATTTCGTGGGTGGTCGGCCAACATCAATGCAGAGCCTCCAGCCGAAGCTGACCGAGACTCGCACCCAGGCGTAAGCATGCAGTGCGATATCGGGTAAGCGCCAGCACCCGCTGCTGATCGGCATTCGCCAATTCGCTTTGGGCGTTAAGCAACTCAAGAAGACTGCCCACACCAGCCTTATAGCGACCGGACGCGACATCGAATGATTCACGAGCGCTTTGAGAAAGCGACGTGGTGGCATCAAGGCTGGTCATTTGCGTTTTCAAGTCGTTAAAGCTGGTCCATGTTTCTAGAGCAACTTGCTGCTCAACATTACTAAGCTTTGCTTCTTTTTCTTCGACTGCCGCTTGTGCCTCGTGAATTTTATACTCGCGAGAAAACCCCTCGAACAATGGGATGGATATTTGCAAACCGGCCGTGCGTGTACTTACGATTTCTTGTGACGAGACTTCTTGAATAGGCGTATTGCTACGGTCATCGGTGGCAAACAGCGATATTGTCGGACGTCCCTGGGCTTTGATTGAGTCAACCTGAGCTTCGGCAGCTTTGACTTCCGCTCGTGCAGACAGTACCTTTGGATGACTGTCTACAGCTTGATCTATCAATTGATTGACCGCTGCACTCATGAACGATGGATCGTTTTTTTCCGAAAAGGCATCGGGGACTGTGAACGGTGTTTCCGGTCGTATTCCCATGTCGATCGCCAAGTTGCCGATTACCGTTTTCAAGTCGCCTGCCGCCTGAACACGCTTTAGAGTTGCTTGATCCAGCGCTGTTTTGGCGGCGAGTCGATCAGCTAACGTTCCGACGCCAAGCTTGTACTTGCCATCGGCCACCTCAAAGCTTTGCTGTGCATACCGCTCCGCATCTTTCGTCGAAAGCAATAAACCTTGTGACGCTTGCGCTGCATAATAATGCTGCGCGGTTGTGAGGAAAACGAGTTGCAACGTCGCATCTTGGGTAGCACTGGCGGCATTCAATAATTGCCGCGCTTGTTCTAGATTAGCGGCGCGCAGGCCAAAGTCGTAGAGTACCCAATTAAGACTGCCGTTCACATCGCTGCTTCGCGTGCTCAGGGTCGAATTGAATTCCGGAAGCCCAGGATATGAGGTGGTCTTCGTGACAGGTCCATAGCTTGCACTTGCATTAATAGTCGGTAAGTAAGCGGCTCGCTTTTCGCCAATCGTAGCCGCCTGTAATTTGACATTGGCCCAGGCTTCTCGTGTTTGTGGGTTGTGACAAAGGGCATGCTCAATCGCATCGGATAACGTGACGGTGGCTGGCACGGGAACGGCCAGTTCGCAAGGATCGATACCTTGAATCATATTCTTGGCAGGAGATGACGGAACTGTGTCCAACGCATTCAATGGGTCATTCAACCCATAACCTAATGCGTAGCCCGAAACAGTGAATGTCCCCAGCGTCACCGCTAATAGAAAACCGACTGCAAAACTCGTCTTCATGCGACGGCGACCTCTGCCGTTTGTGGTTGATCAGCGTTGGGTTCCGCGGGGAAAATAGAACTCACTAGGGCATCTTGAACGATAACACCACCGTTTAGTACGATGACCCGATCTGCCGTCCGTATCGTTTCAGGACGATGCGCAATAATCACTCGGGTGATATTCAATCCGCGAATCGCGGAATTCACGTGATGCTCGCGTTCAACATCAAGATGGCTTGTCGCCTCATCGAGAAAAAGAACTTTAGGCTGCTTGTACAATGCACGCGCCAGTAAAACGCGCTGCTTTTGCCCGCCAGACAGTACTGTTCCCATATCACCGACCAGCGTGTTGTAGCGCATCGGCATGGCGCTAATATCTGCATCAATGGCAGCTAGACGAGCGCATTCTTCAATACGTTTTTGATCAACCTGAGCATCAAAAAAGCAGATATTGTCCGCGATTGAACCGGCAAACAGCACGTCATCTTGCAGGACTGTACCGACCGCCTGGCGCAAGACATCAAAACCTACTCGGCTGACATTCTGACCACCGAAGCGGACTTGCCCTTCGGTCGGTGGAAACAAGCCGAGCATGATATTCATGAGCGTTGTCTTGCCGCAGCCGGATGCGCCGACGATGGCGATCGATTCACCGGCTTGAACCTTGAAACTCACGCCGTTCAGCACATAAGGCTCATTGTCCGAATACCGAAAGCGTAGATTCTCCACTTCGAGGGACGGTAGCAAATTAACAAGCTCATCGCTTACGCCCACGCCGGTCGAAACCTCAACATCTTGCAAAGCAATATCGGCAAGACGTTCGCCTTGCAGTTGCAACATTTTCAGATCGATCACTTTATCGATTAGCGCACTCACGCGCGTATCGAATTGCCCCTTGTAGGCCATGAACGCAATCAATACACCGACCGTAAAATTGCCATCGAGCACCAGCTTGGCACCTAACCAAATGACCAGAATATTTTCGATGCCGAACAACAGGCCATTAAGCGACTGATACAGTAAGCCGAGTTTCTGAGTGCGCAGATCGGCATTGATTTGTTCGACAATGCGAGTGAGCCAGGTGGAGCGCCGTTCATCTTCTCGGCCAAAGAGTTTGATCGTCTTAACACCTCGAATCGTTTCGAGGAAATGACTTTGCTGCTTCGCTGCGTGAACGATTTGCTCTTCTGTAGCATTACGTAAAGGCCGAAACCAGACCCAGCGTCCAAGCGCATAAAGCACCATCGCCCCGACTGCGATCCAAGCCAAGGGTGGGCTGTAGAGGAACATCAGTCCAAGAGTGACGATCGACATGACGCCGTCGAGAATGCCTTCGAAGAACGAACTGGTTAGTGTGCGCTGGATAGCATCGATAGACCCAAAGCGCGAGACCACGTCGCCAAGATGACGCTTCTCGAAGTAAGACACCGGTAATCGAAGCAGGTGCGTGAAAACATTAGCCCGCCATTGAAGACTGACCGAGGTACTCATGTACATCATTATCCAGCTTCGTGCCAACGTAATGGCTTGCTGGATCAACAGCAAAAGGACAAAACCTAAAACAAGTGTTATCAATAAATCTCGATCAGCGGAAACCAGTACATCGTCAATCACCCACTGCAGAAAGAAAGGGCTGATCAGCGCAAAGATTTCCAGTGCGATTGCTAGGCACAAAATCTGTGCAAACGACCGGAACAGACCTGTGACTCGCCCGACTAGCGATCTAAGCGTCAATGTTTGCCGTTGCTCTGCCGGTTTAAACTCGGGACTAGGCCAACACTCAAGCGCCACCCCCGTGAATGATTTGGAGACGTCAGCAAGAGACAGTTTTCTGATACCAAGCGCAGGATCATAAATCGTTACCGATCGCGGCCCCACAGCCTTCAGAACCACGAAATGGTTGAGGTTCCAATGCAAGATACAAGGCAGTTTTAGCTGATTGAGATGATCCATGTCGAGCTTGAGCGGTCGCGTGACCAAGCTCAAATCCCCCGCGATACGAATCAAGTGGGCTAAGGTGGCTCCTTTCAAGGAAATCGGGAAACGTCGCCGCAACGTGGCTAGATCCGTGCGATAGCCATGATAGCTTGCCACCATGCCGAGACAGGCGAGTCCGCACTCGGTGGCTTCGGTTTGCAGCAATAGTGGCAACTTGGGACCGAACCCAAAAGAAAGATTTTCAACCATCACTTATAACTTTCCGGAAAGGCTATACAGCGGCTCAAGCACCCATTCATAGAGGCGGCGCTTCTCCTGCAAAATATCGGCATCGACCAACATCCCGGCCTGCAATGGTTGCTGTTCCCCGTAAGCCCGGACAGTTTGCGCTGGCAACTTGACGATGATGCGATAGCGCGGCTCCCGGTCATTCAAGCTACCGATCGACATACCAACGTCATTGATTTCATTTGTGGTTAAAGCGGTTCGCGATACGGATTCCACAATCCCCGTTTGGTGACCGAATTTTTGATAGGGGTAGGCTTGGAATCGAAGCACGACGCTTTGCCTCGGCCGTATAAATCCAATCGCACGGCTTGGCGCATACAGTTCAGCTCGAAAGACTGCGTTTTGTGGAACGATGCTCAATAGGGGGCGGCTGCTATCCACTGTTTGCCCGGCATCAACCAGAACGGCCGTTGCTGTACCGGTAACGGGTGCAGTGACGACAATACGGCGCTTCGATTCACTTTCCGTGAGTTGCTCTTGCGCAGTGGAGAGCGTGCGATTTAGCTCGGCTACATCATTCTGGCTTTTTAAGCTCAGGCTCTTCAAAGCCGTTTGTTGGTCAGACAACTCGCTGCTGGTGCTGATACGGTTACGCTCAAGATCTTGAAGGCGCTGCTTTTGATCTAGCAACTCCTCGTTCTTTTGCTGAAGCTGTTCTTTTGAAATGTAGTCTTTTGCGGACAAGCTCTGATAACGGGTAAGCGTATCTTCGGCCAATTTGACGCGATCATTTTGCAGGGAGATCGCCAGTGCTAAGGCGCTCATCTCGTTTTGAAGACCTGCTATTTTTTTCACCAGACCGTCGTGTTGCTCGGATTCAAGTAAGCGTGTCTCACTGATTTCATGATTCAGGCTATTTTTCTGTTGCTCAATTTGCTCGCTGATGGCTGCTTGAGTAGCGCCCAGTTTGCTGCTATCGCGGTCGCTGGAGAGTATATATAAAACATCCCCGGCCTTGACGGTCGCGCCCTCGGTCACACGCTTTTCTATCACCTCGCCGCTTTGTGGAGCGTACAGTTTGATCAGCCCGGTGCTAGGAACAAGTTGGCCTGACACAGGACTACGGGCGGTATAAGTTCCCCAAAAAAGCATTGCGACAACAGCACCGGCCAAGGTAATCGATGAGATAGCCAGTAAAGTGAACGGGAGTGGACGAACTAAAATAATATCGCCAAGCTCTCTTGACTGATTTTTTGTTGTAACCTCTTCTCTGAAGAGCGGCCGACTTTGAGGTGTTGCCCCACTCATCTTGAATTCCAAAGGTATTAATTTATCTTGAAAAATAAATTAATATTTATTAATAATTTATCCCGATATATTTGTGGTGTTGGGATTTGACTTTGATGATAATTGTTGAGCTTAAAAGTGTGAGGCAATTAAAATATTAAATTGGTCCTTTGTAATGAGCGATCACAAAGGACCAATTTTAAGAAATATTAAATATTACGATTTATATTTCTCAAGCTTGGATTAACCTGCAACGTAATCGCCGGAGTGCACATATCTGCCTTACGCCCAGGCAGCTGCATGAGAGTAATAGCCCGTTTGAAAGCCAAGAAATGCCCAAATTTCACCGCCGGAAACTAATCCTACTTCAGAAAGTGATTCAATTTCGGATATTGATAATTCCTGCATTTTAAATTCCTTAATTTAAAATAATAAAAATCAAAAATATAATATTTATTTGACTCAGTTTTTCAAAAAAGCAAAATACAAGGCCGCAGGCATATTAAATAACACATGCACGCTAAATCCAGACCAATAAGCGAAACTCTTGTCTATCTCACGCCATTGCGAGTACAGTTTGGAAATGATGAAAAAAACACCAAATGCAGACAGCATATGATAGTAGTTTGGACTATGAAGCCACACAAAGATCACTGCAACTAGAAGGCAAATTAAATTGGTGGAGATTTTAAATTTAAAAAAATGACTTAATATCAAAAAAATAAAAATACATACTAAATTCTCAAAAAAAGGCGCTATCAAAATAAAAGTTGCAAAAAACAAGCCTGAATCACTTTTCTGTAACTTATTTAGCCCTGAGACTCCTAGGGAGTCTGTGAGCATTGAGAGTGCGTTAATTAAAAAATACCATAAAATAACGGCAATTAACGCCCTCAATATAGCAGTCTTTTTATTTATTTTAGATTCAAAAATCCATTGAAATATTTTGCCAAAAAACACACAGGTCTTCGCGCGCATGAAAATTTAAATCCATCTAGATGATTATTTGTTGAATATAAAACAATGCCTTGCCTTATATTTGAAATAAATCACCTTATTTTTTGAATGAATTCCAACCTTTCACTACTCCATGATAAAATTCCATTGCCGCTTCAGCAGCGCTAATCCATGCGCCCCATCGACCGCCAGCCCCAATTCCGGGCGACATCTCTGCTAGCAATTCCCCACCCGATACCATATCAATTTCACAAAGTGATAATTGTTGCATTGCATTCTCCATTTTTAAAATATAGCTAGATCGGTAGTAAAATCAGTTTTAATCGCCAAGCTTGTTCAGATTGAACCAATGTGACAACCCATAACGATAGAGTTGCTGAGTTCCTCATTGGTACTATTTAAAAGCAGGTCAGGCAAATAAACAGTCTATATTTCTTGCATGCTCAAGCCATATATTTAAAGAATTAAATTCCACTAAAGTAGAAAAAATAGATATAAATTTGACTTGACATGTTGAATATAATTTCAAAAAAAACACCCGTCAACAACTAATTGTAATTTTTTGAAATATTTTTCATGTTTGGTAAATGTAATGAATTTGTATGGATTTGTGCAATAACATAACTGCAACTGTTGTCGTGGAATTTGTAGGCAACAGACTAGCCAGCACAGCAGGTGACGAATCTACAACTTGCCCCACGCAGAAGCAGAATTCCCTAGTCCATAACACGTAATTTTTAATTTTTCGGGACCACTCCAAATCTCGCCCGCTCTTCGTCACTGACTGAATTCGGTTCAATCGGAAGTGGGGAAGCCAGTTTCGAGTTCGCATCCCGTCGCGCATACTGGGTACCGTACCATTGTAGCTTGCCCTGCCGTATCATTATTCGGTCCCATGCCTGCGCAGTTAATAGCGCGCATTCCTTATTTGTGGCGTCTAAGGAATAACCAATCCATGCAAATGAATATGCAAGTTTGGAAGAGTCGACGTCTTGCCCGTGATGGAGCATCAAGCTCGCGCGGCAAAAATCAGTTGCACTGCGAATCTCTCCTTCTTGAAGCAGAGCAAGCACTGTCTTCCCACGTTCCACATCATGCTTTTCAATCTCAGGCCATGGCGCATGCGGGGTCGCCATTCTCTCATCTTGATCGCTCTTGTACAGACTCGCCAACGTTCTCACGCGTAATTCCCAAGCGAATCATGCGATCCAATCCTTCGTAACCTGTCATGAACATTTTCCGACCACTTACCTATGCAATTTCATCAGAATTAATATCATAAAAATTTTTGTTAGTTATTATTATTTTATAATAATAACTAACTCCACGTTGGTGTGGTTGTGACATTTCAGTCTAAGCTTGTCGCTCTATCAAGTGTTTTATTTATGTATTGGGTTGAGTGCAGAAATATCCAAAATGAATTTATTTAATTTTGGATGAGATGGACGGTGCTTGTATATCAAAATAACATGAGGTGGATGGTGATTGAATGCTGCAGGTGAGGCTGGCAGTGCCTAGTATGCGAAAGTCTGTGTCGCCATTTAAGAGTAAATGGTTTTTGGAATCTCGTTTTGGTGGTTGATTGGGGGAAACTCGATTGCAGATGGCCTGTATTTATTGTTACTAAGGCACTCAGGCGGGTGGCTCAAAAATCGAGGAAAAATTGTGTATAACGCGATGGTATAAATAGTAACTCGTGGTGCTTATTGCACTGCGACATGAGAGTTGTCGTCAATTTTTAAATTTCAGCGTGCATCTTTCCCACTCAACCGAGGTGCCGCGTCGATGTCCAGCGAAGTGGGCATCGAGCTATGGACAACGGAGTACGGTAGCGACTCCAGACCTCCCTTAAACCGCTACCGTTTTCGCCAAACATCAATTATGGCAATGCCCCGGATTACCGCAAGAAGCCGATCCCGCCGCAGCATCATTCCAAGACGATCCCAAAATCAAGCTGCAGAAATTGAGCCGCTTGTACCCAGGGTCCTTTAGTGCAAGGACATCGGCCTTTACATTACCGAACGTCGATTCCGGTTTCTTGATGGTTCCGTGAGCGAACGCATCGATGATACCTTCCTTGAAATTGACCTCGCGCGGATGCATGGCGATCACTTGTTGGCGCTGGGAATCGGTGAACTCGTCGTAAGCGAGGCCGAGCACGTCCATTTCCACGCCTGCGGTGACCAGTGCGACCACGGGTTTCTTATGCTGTGGAATCCCTGGCGTAGTGTGCAGCGCGATTGAGTCCCATACCTGTTCGATGTCCTGTTCCGCGATTCCATAACCTTTCAGGAAATCGCGTGCGGCGTTTGCACCGTCTACTTCGAAGCGGTCGTGAGGGCTGCTATAGGCATCGATCAGACCCATGTCATGGAACATTGCGCCGATATACAGTAATTCGGCGTTGTAGGACAATTGACGCCGTTCGCCGGTCAGGGCGCCAAACAGGAACACGCGGCGTGAATGGTTGTAAAGCAGGTCCGGCTCGGTATCGCGAACCAGTTCTGTTGCGCTGCGAGCCATGGCGCTATCGGGAATGCGGATGCCGGCAATGGTGGTGGTCATGTTTAACGCTCCTTAGCGGAAGGGATGGACGACGGTCCAGTGTCGCCGTGAGTCGGCATGACCGCAATGCGCGGGGTCCGTCGAAGCCTGCCAATCGCACGGCGTCTCCTGCCAAGTACGCAAAACGCGTGAAAAATTAGCTTTTTCCTTATCAGGAGCATGACCTCATGCGCAGCGTCGCCATCGCGATTTTCCCGCAAGTGCAGGCACTTGATGTAGCCGGGCCGCTCGACGTATTCGCTGAAGCGAACGGATTTGTCGCGCCGGGCGAAGGTTATGCGATCACGCTGGTCGGCTTGGACGACGCGCCGGTACGTACGTCGAACGGTACGCGCATGCTTAGCGATATCAGCTGTGCGGCGGCACAGCAGCGTTACGATATTGCACTCGTTGCAGGTGGTCCCATGCTGCCTTCAGCTCCTCCCGATCCACGCCTGAGTGCCTGGTTGCGCGACGTCGCTGCATGTTGCGAACGTTACGGTTCCATTTGTACAGGGGCGTTTGCATTGGGTCATGCCGGTCTGATCGACGGCCGTCATGTGACGACTCACTGGCAAAATGCGCCGCAACTTGCCCGGCAGTTTCCGCTTGCCCGGGTCGAGCTCGACCGTATTCATATTCGCGACGGTAATCTCGTCACGTCGGCCGGCGTCACGGCGGGTATCGATGTCGCGCTCGCGCTTGTCGCCGAGGACCACGGCCCGCGTATTGCACTCGCCGTCGCCAAGCGACTCGTGGTATTCGTGCAGCGCCGTGGCGGCCAGTCGCAATTCAGCCCCTACCTGAGTGCGCCCACCGATGAGACCTCGCCTTCGGCAAAGGTCCAGGCGTATGTGATGGAGAATATCGGCGAGCGGATGACGGTGGAAACGCTGGCGCGGATTGCGGGTATGAGCGAGCGCAATTTTGCGCGCGCCTTTGTCGAGGCGACGGGACTTACGCCGCATGATTTCGTGGAGCGTGCGCGTATCGATGCCGCGCGTAATGCACTTGAAAGTAGTGCGAAGCAGTTGAAAGCGATTGCGTATGAATGCGGCTTCGGGACCGCAGACCGGATGCGAATTGTGTTCCGGCAACGTCTGGGCGTGTCGCCGAATGATTATCGTCAGAGTTTCCAGGAGTTGGCGTACCGCTAAGCACAATCCCGGCACCCTCACTCGATCGCCAAATACCGCAACGCCAACTGCGTCGCCGTATCGAGTTTCTGGA
>Ga0302233_10002100_pt1 | contig 12886 bp, 22 predicted proteins | sample II_Palsa_N3_1_FD_193516 | JGI IMG/M metagenome (GOLD analysis project Ga0302233, IMG submission 193516) | Peat permafrost microbial communities from Stordalen Mire near Abisko, Sweden - II_Palsa_N3_1 | ecosystem: Environmental > Terrestrial > Soil > Palsa > Peat permafrost | place: Sweden...
ATACAAGGAGAGAGACGTACATCTTCAGGCATCCACAGATCGGGCGTTGCAAACGAGTCCACCAGATCGCCACCACTCAACAACATCACGTGCACCGGCTCTGCCGGCTTGTCCGCGTTGAGTTCGTCCACGAAATGCTCCAGCACGAGCCGTGTGCGCATCCACTTGGGCTGCACCGCCTCCCATTCATCGGCAAAGATCCAGTCCGAGTCGTGCACCGCCAGCCGGCACATCTCCACGCGATCGGCCGCAGGTGCGAGGCCCTTCTTGCCGTACCCGTCAGACACGGGGCTGAGGATGCCCCCGATCACTTGCAGCTTGGGCACGTTGTGCTTGAGGTAGTCGCGCGCCAGTTCTTTGAGAATGGGGGGAGGTTACATTGGCCGCCGCAGGTGTCTGGACAAGTTACCAAATAGGCGCAGATGCATAAACGTGACGGGCGAGAACGACCCGCACGCGATCAGCACGACGGGCTTGCCCGCGCCCTGCACCGTCCGCTTGTGCAACTGACGCAACATAAGAAAGAAAAAAGAAAGATTGCAGATGGGGACGGCAGTTCTCTAAAATGCGCTTGAAAAAAATAGAATCAAAAAGGCAGCTGAATAAACGACGGGTCAGGCGATAAAGCCTTCCTTGTCAATGCTTGGTGTTCGTCTACGGAAGCAAACGCTCGACTTGTGCCTTCTTTTTTATATTCTGTTTTTTTAAAATCTGTGTGTACGGGTGTGTATTTTATTATTATGGCGACATCACCCAAAGCCGCGTTTTTTTCGCTCGTTCTTCTCGTGGTTCTGTCCGGGGCGCATGCCGGCGGCGATCGGCTGACCGAAACGGTACTCCATTCGATCCCGCCCCCTCGCCTACCTCTGATCAACTAATAATCGCACGTTTAGTTGACGCTGAGGCCGTTGCAGGACGAAGGCAAGGTCGTCGCGCACTTCCAATTCGACGTCGATGGCGACGCGCCGCAGCTGGGCAGCTTTGACCGCAACGAGGCCCACCACTACGATCTGTTCCCGCGCGCCCTGGCCGAGGTGGTCGAGCGTCTGCACGTCCGCGAGCTGCGAGTTGCGCTGACCCAGGGCCGCTGGCGAGCGGACCGGTGGGGCTACCCCGCTGTCGCGGCCCCGACAGGCGCGCAGATCTACGCGTGGATCGACGTAGCAGCGGCAGCAGCCGCACGTGGCGATGACGGCACGAGCGCGACGGTCGACGAGCAGTGGCAGGTGCTGGTCAACAAGGTCTCTGGGCTGCTCTGTGCCTCGTTCAACTTTGTCACGTTGCCGCAGACCAGCTCGCCCACGCACCTCTTCCCCTTCACGGGCGTGCACAGCGTCAAGCCGTTCAACACGACGTCGCTGCACTTGCGGTACGGCCATCTGCCCGCAGAGACAATGTGCACGGAGAACGTCACGCCGTGGCTCAAGCTGCTGCCCTGTGGATCATCCGTACACGAACGCTGAAATGCAACTGTACAAGTACTAACGAAAAGGGCAGAGCGGGCTGGGATCGCTGCTGCAGAGCAAGAGGATCTTCAACTCGTACTACCAGTCGCTCTCGTTGCACTATGTCGCCCATACCCAAGCGGACAGGTCGCAAAGGCGCTTTGCCAGCTTGTCCCTCGTCACTGTCTTGCCGCACAAGCCCGCCCCGGGCAGCGAGCAGACGGGGGGCCTGATCGCACAGCTCTTTGGTGGGTCGTTTGCGGGGGCATGTCCCCTCGCGAGCGAGTCGATCGTCAAGGTCGTTTCGCCCTTGGCCGAGTCGGTCAGGTCGCTCCCCATGGTCCCTCAAGGCAACTATTCCATTAAATAAAAAAAATATTTATTTATTTTTGGGATGTAGAAGACGGATTGGACATTGTCCTGTTGGCCGGCTCCTCGGGTCAAGATTCGCGGCCAGCGCAGGTGCAGATCCGGCGCTTCATTGCCGGCTACGGCCAACAGGGCGGGACCCTCGTGACGCAGCTGATCAACACGGGCAATGCGTCCATCCAGGTCAATGTCGCAGAGCACTACCCGTGGTTCCTCCGTGTCTACCTCCACACGCTCACGATCACAACGGCCGACGGAAAAGAAGGTAATAAAAACTGGAATAACTTTTTTTTTTTTTAATTATTGCCCCCTGTGATAGTGAAAGCACGGGATGTGCATTACCTGGCGCCCATGCCACGGCACCGGACCGGCCTGCTCGAGCTCACCCTCGACCTGCCCGCGGCCACGAGCACCTACCTGAGCATCTCGTTCGACTATGTCTACCTGCACTATGGCGAGCACAGGCCAGACGCCAACCGCGGCTTTGACATTGGCGGGTCGGTCGTGCGCATCCCGGCGGCCTCGCCGGAGCAGCCCCCCATCTTCCTCTATGGCCACAACCTGCTCGCGTCCCTGCCCACGCCGGACTTCTCCATGCCGTACAACGTCATCACGTTCACGTCAACCCTCGTCGCCCTTTTCTTTGGCTCGATCTTCAACATGCTCACCCGCGAGTTCCACGTCGTCGCCGAAGGCAGCGATAACTCCTTTATCGGCAGGCTTAAATCCCGCTTCAGCAAAAAGGCGAAGGCCGACTAGGAAAACTTTTTCTCTTGTTCCACGTTGCACAGGGGTAATCGACTCGGCGAAATAAATTCCTGCACAATCGAAGCTGATGAATTCTCCTGAGACCAAAACAAAAAGACCCCAGAAAAAGAAAAGTCACACGCTGTCGGCGGCACGAAAAATAACAATGACACCACCCCGTGATGACACACCACCCCCGTGATGACACATGGCCTTGTTCTTCGCAGCCGTTTGGTCGTTTCGAACAGCTCAAGGAGCCGCGTAGCCCAGGGCCACACGGCAATCACCCCCCTCGCTTCTACGGGGCGGAAGGGCTGGTGTCAAGGAAGAAGGGGGGGTGAAGGGGGGTCCTCTCTCCGAAAATGTCACGGTGATTGTGTCATACGTGTTGCGCAAATCGGCGCTTTTTCTCACCCACCTCAGAGTTCTCTTTCGTTGTCAGCTGCACATTTTTTTCTTTCCCTCTTTCTCACTTTCTTGGCAGCCGCAGGGTCCGTCCTGTGTGTTCTGTGGCCAGGCCCGAACGAAGCGGGTGGCCCTGCGTTGCCTGTTTTTACCACCCGTGGATATCTTTGAAACAAGATTAATGAAAGACCACCTTTTTTCTAAACGGAACTTGCTTTTGTTTTTTGGTCCTTCCCTCCCTTCCCCTTCAACAACAACAATGCAGTCCCTCTCCGAGCCGCCATGGACATTCAAGCCAACGCCTCCTCCGTCGCAACCAATCCGTTCTTCTGGCTGCCGATAGCCACTGTTTCACTCTTCTTTTTCTATCTCTTTGGCATTTACGTGTACATCCTCCTGTACGTGTGGGCGCGCCGCAAGAACTACCCCCACGGCAATATCAGCCAGCCCTACGTCGTGAACGAGCGCATGGCCAAGGACGTCGAGGACACGGGCTTCAAGGGCACCATGTCGGCCTACTCGACCAACATCATGCGCGCCGGCCAGGCCCTCATGGGCACGTCGCTGCTGGGCTCGGTCGTGCTGACGCTGCTCCTGGGCTTCAACGACGTGCTGGCCCACAGCAGCTTCCCCTACGCCTACACCGTCCCCAAGTTCGTCGGCTACATTGCCTTTATCCTCGTCGGCATGTTCCCCTCGAGCGACGTCACCGTCGACGCCAACGGCCAGCCGCGACGCAACTACAACGCCATCCTCTTTGCCTCGCTCCCGCTCGAGCTCAGCGGCCAGATCCACACCATCTCGGCCTTTGTGTACCTCTTTGTGCCCGCCCTTGCCAACCTCGTCTTTGCCGCCGTCAACATCGACACCCTGCCCAACGCAAACGCCTTCATCGGCCTGACCGTGTTTTGCATGGTCTCGGCCATCGTGTTTGACGTGCTCTACTTTTTCCTCCAGGCCAAGACCGTGCCCGCCGCGCCCGCACCCGTCAGCCACACCACCACGGCGGCCGGGGGCGCAGAGACGCCCGAGGCCCTGCTGTCGCCCCAAATCACGCCCATCAAGGACGACGACGTCTCGGAGCGCAAGATCGGCCTCCTGTACTTTATCACCTTTTTCGCAGAGCTCGTCGCCTTTGCCGGCACCATCTTCACGTACTACTTTATCGAGCTCTCCCTCCTCTACAACGTCCTCTCTCACACGGTCGTGACAATGTAGAACGACCATTATTTTATTTTAGCTTCGTTTCCGAGAACATACTTGTGTTTTTTTTTTTGCAGTGCAACGGAAAAAATAAATATAAATAAGTTGTCCCTCCCAGTCGACAGTGGCCTTGGCCAGTGCACGTTTAATGAGTCCAAAAAAACTACGCCACCATTTTACCAAGTGCGGCCCATATACACTTGCACGTCTTTCTTTGCTGAAACCGTCCCCCGTTTATCCACACACAGCACAGCAGCACCGAATGGCCACCGTGCAGGCGACGCCCATTGCCGCGTCGGCGACCAAGCCGCCCGTGCCCAAGAAGAAGCCGACCATCCCGCCCAAGCCGTCCGCGCCGGCCAAGGCCCTCACGGCGACGCCCTCGAGTGAGGAGGGCGAGTCCGTGTCGTTCAACAACCAGCTCAAGGGGATCGCCTGGCGTATCGACGTCAAGACGCGCACAAAGCATATCAAGGAGCTCAACGAGGCCGCTGCGATCGTCGAGCTGGACGTGAAGGGCGCCGAGGTAAACAACCAGCCTCCACAAACCAGAGTTTTTTGACGTGCACGCCTCAGAACCAGATCGTCCGCTTTGAAATGGACGCAGCGCAGGTCAAGGACGTGGTCGCCCAGCTGGCCAGAATAGAAGCTGCCATCAACTCGTCATAACTCAACTGTTCTCCCCTTTGTCTCTGTTCACCTTATCTAACGAAAACATCGACCTCGATGGATTTGCGGCTGAGCTGGGCACAACCGGTTGAAGCGCATCAGCAGGTGGGGAGCCCGGCCTTTCTGTATCGCGGTCGCATCTTTCTTTTCGGACAGAAATTCGTGTTGGTTCAGCGCTTCGAGCCGGCCCTTCAATCGCTCTTAAACAAGTATAGTAAATAACGCATGGACGAAAATCTCGCCGAGCAGCAAGCTGTAGATTCACAGAAAAAAAGCTACTTTGTCTTGTCGTTGACCTCGACAAACCTGCGGGGCAGGCCATAGACGGAGGACGGCGACGTGAGCACGTCGATGAGCTCGCTGGCCATGTTGCCCTGGATGAGGACCTCGTCGCCCGAGGCGCTCTTGCCGGGGAGCGGGGACACGGTCGTGCTGCTGGCGAGCCTCTTCTGCATCTCGTGGGCAAACTTGGCGGGATCGATGCCAAAGGCCTCGAGGCCGGTGATCTTGCTCACGTTCTGTGCCATATTATTTTCAGTGATTTTCTTTTACGGAAGCGCACCTTTCGCCCTCCTCGCTGCTCGACGACGATCTGAACAGGCTTGACAGTGCCCTTTCTGTTGGGAAAGACTAATTTGGTACCTTTTTAATTTGCTGAATAATTACTTGATGGTGGGCTCGCTCCCGTCCGGGGGACTGACACGGAAAAAGGGCGTCTGCTTGGCGATAAACTCGTGGGCCAGCTGGTCGCGAGGGAGCTCGAGCGTGACGCTGCGGTCCTTGCGGGCCACGAGCTGGTCAGAGAGGAACGGGTCCAGCACGACCATGCGCGGATTGGCGGGGTTGACGAGCTGGTGTGCGGTCACGTACTCGTTCAGGATCGCTCGCAGCTCGGAAAAGTTGAAGTACTTGTCACGACTGATGCCTTGCTCGTCCATCATGGGACCAAAGGCAGAGACGACCCTGAACAGCTCGGAAATATAAGGAACCTTGGCCGATGGTGCGCTGCTGCTGCTGCTGCTGGACGATGCCAATGTGGGTTCTTCCCATTGGTTTGGCCTAAACGAAACCAGCCTAACAACAGAAGGTTAAAATAAATAGGGTATTTTTTGTATCCACGTACTTTTCGTGCTGCCGGTTGACGGCCGTGATCGACACAACACCCTTGCTGTCGACGAGCTTTACCAGCCCGATCGTCTCCATCGCCGACAGGAACTTGCCCGACTTTTTATGCGTCGTTTTCTTGACGTCGACCGTTTGCCCCAGGGGCTTGCACAGCGAAAGCACGTTGGCGAAGAAGCTGCTGGCGAGTATGGGCAGGTCCTTGTCCTTGACGTGCGATCTCAGGGCGAGCAGGAAGGCAGCTTCCATGAGCTCATCGGGCGTTTTTTCCTCTTGTTGCTCCTCTGGGGCAATGACGACCGCTTGGATGACCTCTGCTATCTGTTCGTCGTCCTCGTCGTCCTCGCCCTCGCTGATCGTCTCGGCCGATTCACCGGCAGGATAGGCGTTGGCCACGCCCTGTGGAACGGCGACGGGACCAAGCTGCCACACGTGGTCGCCGATGATGTGCAGGACCAAGAAGGCCTTACCCTTGCCCCCTCGTTCTATTTGATCCTTCTTACGTTCATTCATTGATCCCAGTGACGTACTGGCCAGCTCAGTGGACGACACGGCCATTCGGCCGATCGCCACAGGGGCCTCGTACCCGCGCACCCACAGCGCCCTCAGCTGGCCGCGCTCAAACGTGCCCAGCCCGGCGGGCCCCTCCTTTGGGAAGATGAGCCCAGGCAGCATCAGATCCGCTCCCCCTGCATCATGAAACGCAATTATTGCCCCCGCACACACACGACAGTTACGAGCAACCTTGGAGGATGTCGAGCACGGCCGCGTGGGTGAGCAAAGGGGGCAGCGCCGTCGGACAACGCATCAGCAGCTGGCACGTTGGCACGATTTCCCTCTCGTCGATGTGCATCGCCACGGGCTCCCCATTGGAGACGTACACGTTGACGAGCACGCCGGTGGCCGTGGTCACGCGCAGTTGCTCCACAAACGCCTGCTTGGCCAGCAGTTTCGCAACGACCGATTTGGTGTCTGGCTCCTCCTCGTCTGCTGCTCCACCGCTTGCTGCGAGAGAGGGGAAGGCGGCCTCGAGATCGCGGCGCAGCTGGCGCTTGTCGCGGTAGGCCGAACGGGCGCGCAGCACAAAGGGCTTCTTGAACATGGCAAAAAAAGAGTGAACGTATTCGAGAGCATTCCGGAATGGAGTTGGCCTACTACGGTCCCCAAGAGCGAGGCCACTGCGGGTACTGCAGCGCGGGCGGGGCTCGCTCGTGGGGCATGCGCGCGTCCAAGATGAGCTGTGGGGACTACCAGGCCCTGATCGACCGTGGCTGGCGTCGGTACTGTCTCTTGTCGTAAATAAATAATAAAATTAAATAAAATAAATGTGCGTGCACAGTTCGGGCACGTACGTCTACAAGCCCAATCTCAAGGACACCTGCTGCCCCGCCTACACGATCCGCCTCGATGCGCAGCGGTTCAAGCCCTCCAAAAGCCACAAGTCGCTGCTGCGCAAGTACAAGCCCCACCAGGGCCATTTGGCTGACGATGACGGCGACCACGCCAAAGGGGTCCATGACAAGGGCAAACCACAGCCGCCCAAGGAGCCGCAGCAGCCCAAACAGCCGCAGCAGCCCAAGCAGCCCACCGCCAAGCGGGGCGCCTCTTCCTCGACGATATCCCTCGACGATCCCCTTTCGTCCTCGTCCGCATCGGTGCCGGTTGGCGTGCTGCACCCTTCGCACAAGAAGAAGCGCCTCAAGAAGGAGGGCTTTGCCCAACTGGCCTCGTCGGGCCAGCTGCCGGTCGACTACCGCGGCCTCTTTGCTGGCTGTGTCTCGGAGGACCCGTCTGCCAAGGACGTGGTCACGATCGACACGGTCCCGTCCGCGTTCAAGCAAGAGGACTACGACCTGTACAAAAAGTACCAGGTTGCGGTGCACGAGGACGATCCCGACGACCTCTCGCCATCGCGCTACACAAACTTCCTCGTCGACTCGCCGCTCGTGCCCGAGACCAAGGACGGCGTCCGCTACGGCTCGTTCCACCAGCACTACCGCATCAACGGGCGGCTCGTGGCCGTTGGCGTCATCGACGTCCTGCCCAGCTGTGTCTCGTCCGTGTACGTCTACTACGACCCGGACATGCGTGAGCGCGCACTGGGCGTGTTCTCCGCCCTCGCCGAGATTGACTTTACGCTCAAGCTGAACGCTGCGGCCCCCGATCTGCACTATTACTACATGGGTAAAATATTTTTTATTTATTTAAATATATTTATTTTTTAAAAATAGGCTTTTACATCCACTCGTGCCCCAAGATGCGCTACAAGGCACAGTACAGCCCCTCTGAGCTGCTGGACCTGCCGACGCTGACGTGGCGCGACACGAGCGACTGCCTCGACCTGCTCGAAAAGGACCCGCACGTCGTCAGCCTCTACGCCGACAAGCCGCTGGGGCCCGCGGACACGGGTTTGCCGCCGTACGACCCGGCCAATCGGAAACAGACCCCGTCAATGGGGGACGTCTTCAATACGCCAGTCAAGTTCAAAGGCAAAATCTACAGCCTAGACGTAAACGAAAAAAATGTTTTTTTTTAAAAAATAATTCTAATTTAATTTCAATAGAAACTCTCCCACCAGGCGACGACAATAGTCATCGAGTTCGCCAACCTCCTGGGCAAGGAGGTCCACAGCCACGCCACAGTCGTCTTTTAGCTTTTTTTTTAAAATATACATGGTTTTCTTTTTCTTTCACTGCTGCTTTGTTTCTTAGATCTAATGAAGGGCGTCTAGCGTAAGGAGAGGTTATTTGAGGCCCATGTGTAGGCCATGGAGAGGATGGCCAGGGCAATGACTGCCATCGAGATCGCTGACCTGATGCCGTCCTGTTCCTTTTGTATCGTGTAGCTTTGGTACTGCTGCTGCTGCTGCTGCTTGTGCTGCTGCTTGTGATGCCGCTCGTCTAGAAAGGGGATGCTGCTGCTCCCACTTGCCCCTATGATCTCGACATCGTGCTGGCTGTGCTGCGGGCTGTGTTGTTGTTGTTGCAGACTACTGCCGTGGTGGCTGTTGTTCCCCGATATGTTTGAGCGTATCTTCCTCAGCAGATCTGGCCGCTGGACCGGGTCCCTCAGCTTGGCGATGACGGTCTCGATAAAGGACGCCGCCCCGAGCAGCTCGTCGCGCCAAGGGGCACAGGCCGGCCCGCTGAGCTGCTCCGACTGTGCCAGCTGCACAATCTCCCTGATGAGCTTCTCCGACTTGCCGTTGTCGTTGGCGGGGTCGTCAAAGTCCATCAGCTCCTGCGCCAGCACGCCCAGGGCCCGCGCCAGCTCGTACGCCGCCTCGGCGCTGTGCTTGACCTGCGCCCGTTTGCGCATGACCATCACCGACCGCCGCATGGTCACATGGTACCCCACGCCGTACTTTTGCCGCACGTGCACCTCGTCCATCAGTGCGTCGTACAGCAGCCGGTAGTCCTCCTCCGTGGGCCCGCCCGCCCCGTCGCGGCCCTCCTGCTGCTTCTGCTGATCTTCCACGTGCTGTTCCCACAGGGCGACAATGTCCTTGGCCAGCTTGAGCGCAACGTCCCACTGGCACACGTCCATCATCTGCTGCATCTGCCCAAACAGCACCGAGGCGTGCGCGTGGCGCGCCTCCGCAGGCGACGCGTACACGAGCAGCTGCGGACTGGAGGGCGCCGTTACAACCGACGGTGACGTGTTTTTTGCCATCTATTCTACTTGCAAACTTCGGTCTATTGCTGTACAAGAGGGGGGGCTCACGCCGCCGCCACGAGCTTGCTGTGGCTGGGCGGGGCAAAGCGGTGCCTGAGGAACTTTACGATGAACATGGGTGCGCACGAGACGACAGTGATGAGCAGGACCTTGGCGACAAACTCGGTGGTCCAGATGAACGACAGGTCAAAGTAGGTCTTGAGGGCCGACATGGACACGAGGTAGACCAGCAGCGTGATGACCTCGGACAGGACCATGTACGTGTGCCACGTGTTGATCTCAAAGGCGATCATGAGCAGCTCGTTGAGCACGAGCGCCGTGAACGAGATCGAGACAATGTTGGTGAAGCGCTCGTTGAAGAGCCACAGCGACAGCAGCATGATCACCCCGCCCTGGTACACGCTGATCAGGACCCAGATGAAAAAGGTCTTGTTGGAGAGCGACCGGCCCTGGCAAATAAAATAAAAAAAATAAATAGCCTGAAAAGTAATTGTTTTTATTCACCTTTAGTAGCTCCTTGTACAGCTCGGGGTACATCAGGGCCATCTCCGAGGTAATGTCGCGGTCGAGCACGAGGGAAAACACAGGGGCCATCGTGTAGACGGTGGTGTAGCCCACGAGCAGAAAGCCCTGGTAGAGCGCGATCGGTGCAAAGTAAAACACGGCCGAGAACACGGCCTGGATGATCGAGATGATAAGGCCGCGGTGGATCACAAACTGGCTCAGCTTGGCCGACCGTTTGTCTGCACCCAACCATCAGTCACACGTGGTTTGGGAGAAACATACAAGAGTTGCGCCCGTGCCAGAGAAGGAGGCGGGCCAAGTGGCTAAACTGGATCACGGAAAAGTCGGCTGCGAGCGAGGCCTGCTTGCCCTCGCGGCCGACAATGCCGATGCCCACGTCGGCGGCCTGGATCATGCTCACGTCGTTGCCGCCGTCGCCGATGGCGCACACTTTTCGCCCCGTCTTGGCCTTGAGCAGCCTGCGGTTATTGATTTAATAAAATATATATTTATCTTCCACGCACCGGACAATGTCGGCCTTCTGGGTGGGCGAGCAGCGACAGCACACGACCGCGGGCAGCTGGATCGCACAGGCGACGAAATCGTCGAGGCAGTGGTCCAGACAGACCTGGAGGGTTCCCCCGTCGATCACGAGACAGGCGTCGTCACGGGCGCGGAGGATGTCGAGCTGGTCCATGGTCTCGAGCACGCTCGTGATCTTGGACATCTCGTGGATGGTCTGGTTGCGCGCGACGAGCTTGGAGGAGACGGCAATGTTGATGGCTGTTTCGACCTTGTCGCCCGTCAGCATCCACACGCGGATCCCTGCGTTGCGCAGCAGTTCCAGCGTGCTCTTGACGTTGTCCTGCAGCTTGTCCTCCACGCCAGTCAGCCCAAGCAGGTCCAGGTCGCGTTCAAGCATCGTGGAGAGCACGCCCTTCATGCGCCCGTTGCGATCGTGCACGTCCACCTTGGCGGCCGCGTAGCTCGCCTCAAAGTCGTTGTACTCGGCCTCGCTGAGCGACTTGCGGGCGACCACGAGTGTGCGCAGGCCCTCGCGGGCCATGTTGCCCGTCTCCTCGTCCAGCCAGTCGTTGTACTGCACGATCGTGCCCATGACCGTGTCGGCGCCCTTCATGTAAAAGGTGATGGCGTTGTTGCGCTTGTCCCGCACGATGATGCCCATTCGCTTGGACTCGGAGGTGAAGGGGAACACGCTCAGGATCTCAAACTCGTACTGGACGCCGGCCGTGGACGCGAGCGTGATCGTGCTCAGGTCACGCTTGACGAGGGCGAGCCCTATCGACGCGGTCCACTTGACGATCGCCACTTCATCCGGGCTGGCAGCCTGATAGGCGACCGCCCCGGTGCCCTGCTCGCCGTCATCGACAACAGGGGTCACGTTGTGGCAGAGGGCGAGCGCAAAGATGATCTCCTGCAGACGGTGCGTCACGTCGCGGCGCGTGGTGCCCCGGGTGGCTGAGCCGCCAGCGCCAGCCGAGGCGGAGAGGCCCTTGCGCCCGTTGTCGGCCTCGGCTCGGCTGAGCGACAGGGCCAGGGAGGTGACAATGTCCTGCATGGCGTCTTTGCTGTACGAGATCGTCCCCAGATGCAGCTTCTTAAACTCCATATCTACGTTGGCCACTTAGTTTTGTACGTTGGTTACGTTTGCGTTTACCGTTCTGCGTGAGGGTGCCCGTCTTGTCGGTCAGGACGTACTCGATCCGGCCCAGGTCCTCGGGGATCGTGCTCGTGCGCACGATCGTGTCGCGGATCTCGTTGTCGCCCATGATCTGCATCGAGTAGACGGTCTTGCCCAGGTCCAGGTTGACGCGCAGGCTGATGGGGATGATGGAGGAGAACAGGATGACGAAGCGGAAAAAGTAAATGGGCCAGCCAGCCAGAAAGCCCTGCAGGGCCACGAGCAGGAGCGACAAGATCATCGTCAGGACAAACAGGACCTATTTATGCTTAAATTAAATGCAACTCCAGTCTAGTAATACCTTTGAGAGATGGTTGACCTCCATGTCCAGCCGGCCCACCTTGGTATCTGGCTGCGACGTGTTCATGACCGCTCGTGTGTCCTTGCCCGTGTAGATGACCACGCCGATGGCACTGCCCGCGGCCAGGACGGCGTTGGACCAGAGCGTGTTTTCGACGTTGAGGGCCTCGACGGGCGACGAGTAGTCGTCCGCCTGGTGCTCGCTCGTGACCCTCGTCAGCGTCCCGACAAAGTTTAGAATGTCCTTCTGTGGCTTGTCGACTAAAAAAATCATAAAGGAACTAAGTATGGTCGGGTTAAGTGGGAGATTGCTCACCGTAGAGCGACATGTTGACCTGGAAGAGGCCGTGGTCCGACGAGAGCTTTTGCGTCGAGGGAACGGCCAGCCTCAGCTTCCAATCGGTCTCGCCATCGAGCTGGTCCGTCCGGATAAAGCACGCGCCCGTCTTCTCCGACGTTCGCAGCAGGACCATGTCGGCGGGGATGCGCTGGTCCTTCTCCAGGACAATGTAGTCGCCCACGCGAATGTCGGCGGCCGTGATGGCCTCGAGGCCGTGGGGGCCCAGCCGTGTGTACCGCTGCGAGTTTGCTTCCTGGACAAATCAATATGAACAAATGTAGAAGGATGTTGCCTCTCTTGGCCTTACCCGATCGCGCTGGTGGCGCTTCCAGTCGTCCCATGCCTCCTTGGACAGCGTGACGATCAGGACAAAGGCGAGCGGGGCAAAGTAGGTGAAGAGGTACA
>Ga0302233_10002106_pt1 | contig 12862 bp, 17 predicted proteins | sample II_Palsa_N3_1_FD_193516 | JGI IMG/M metagenome (GOLD analysis project Ga0302233, IMG submission 193516) | Peat permafrost microbial communities from Stordalen Mire near Abisko, Sweden - II_Palsa_N3_1 | ecosystem: Environmental > Terrestrial > Soil > Palsa > Peat permafrost | place: Sweden...
GCGCAGCGATGGTGCCGGCACTGTCAGCGATGTCAATGCAGGGTTGTTGATCGCGCTCATCTCGGATGTCGGAAAAACGAAAGACAGGCCTCCATTTTAATATGTAACAGACCCGTTAATGAATCTTTCAGTTCTTGATTTTTTCGTGTCTGTCTGTCGACGCTGATCCGAGTTAGTTATATACATGTACGTGTACGCCTGGATGACCTTTTTCAAACATCAAACAAAACTAAGTGTTTAACAAACAAACAAAAAAAAAAAAGACTCGAAAAAAAAATTCACTTTCCGACTGCTGTTTGTTGCGCAATGGTCGACAACGCAACCAAAAGCAAACTCTGCCTGCCCGATGGCTGGTTGCAGGTGACGGACGAGTGGCGCCTTATGACCTACTACGTGAACCACTCGCTGCAACAGACGCGGTGGACCCCGCCAGAGGGATCCGAGTGGCCCCCCGCAGAACCGCTACCACCAAAGGACCGAGACACGGTCCTGCACTACAAGTGGGAGGAGCGGCTGATGCCGAGCGGGCTGGTGCTGTACATCTCCCTCGAGACAGGGTACTGGCAGTGGGACAGGCCCGCCCTTGTACGCTCCGTTCGCTGAGTAATTTATTTGTTTATCGTGTGCGCTTGTCAGGATTGGGAGCAATTGGATGTCACGTTTGCTGCTCTGATCGATCAAGGGGAAGAGGGCTCGCTGCTGGACATCCTGAACAAGTATGTCGGCCTGCCCGACGTCTGGAAGCGACTGGCCAGGTTGGCGGTGACGGTCGGTGTCAAACTTGGCAAGGCAGCGTTTGTGCAGCTGCTCGTGGACCAAGGGGCCGTGGATGCAGAGTTTCTGGCGTCTGAATGGCTGGCAGACAAGGTCGCCTTCGATAACAACATGGATATGATTGCAACATTTTTGAAAGCAGGCCTCGTCTTTGAGGGCGCACGTACGTTCGTTGGGCCAGCTTGTTGTGTTTATTTTCTCGTGTTCCTTTCCTTTGTCAGACTGCCAACAGGTCCTCATGCTTGCGATGAGTTACAATAAGACGAGCATCCTGGAGGACCTACTTTTCGAAGGGACGAGTGTGGATCGCCTTATGGAGAGCGAAGCCAGTCGGTTCTCAAGTAATTGACGACCATGTTTTTGCGTTCCTCTCGTAACCTCAACAAACAAACAGCTGCCTTGGCCCTCCTACTCTACCGATCTAAAGCGGCCCTGATTTTGCGCTACATCTTGAAGTTGGTCAGGAAGGACCGCTCCTTTTTGGCTACTTTTGAGGATCCAGCAACCACCCATTCAGGTACGATACTGTAACGACAAGGAACTCTCTCAGCAAGCTTCTTTCTTCGCCTGGCAGTTCAAGATCCCTCTCAACGCGTTGGACCAATCCATTTGGCGATGCTTTTGCCCTCTCCTGATGTCCTCCTGGAGCTGATTGAACTGGGAGCAAACATTTCGTCGTCCTGGACCGGAAAGCCGATCGTCTATGAGGCTGCGCTGCACGGAAGCCCCGAGTGCCTAAAGGTTCTCCTCGACAAGCTACTGGATCCAAACGACGATGCGGCTTGTGCTCATGTCCTTACAGGAGCCTTCGCCGGCTTGAACGTGGAAAATATCCTGCTCCTTCTCCAGCACAACAGCAAAATCGGATCTGGTACACGTTTCCAGTTTTTTTTTTTTTGTGGATTTGCTTACGCCTGTTTTCCTTTTCCTTGTTCCTTTATCATGAGCAGGCGATCTAGTCACGTTTGTTCAGAACAGCGAGAATTACACCTCGGGACGGAACAACTTTTCAGGGCCATCACTCACAGGTCACAAAGAAAAGATGACCAAATGTGTGCAAATACTCGTCTGTGCGTTTATTTTTTTCTATCTGCTCTAACGAAAAGTCCAACAGCTCGCGCGGCTTCACCTGAATCGATTCGTTCTGCGATGAAAGTTGCCTTGGGACGTCACATGCCTTCCCCCACCTTGGAGCCCCTGCTGGATGCGGACATCTCATTGGCCGGTCTACTTGACGTCGCCATCAAGTCCTATTCGTCCTACGGAAGAGATAGCACCGGTGCGCTTTTGTTTTTCTTGTTGCATTCTAATTTGAAGGCTTGTGCAGAGATCGCCAAGCATTTCCTCAGCCGTGGTGCCGATCCAAACATGATCGTGTCCGAGTCATTGAGTATTTCCGTTTTCTTTTTATGAAAAAAATTTTATTTTTAAAAATTCTCGCCTTCAAATAGCAACCTTCCCCAACATGCCCATCATCTCGTTGGCTGCGCAAGTTGGCACGATCCGCGTTGTCAACGAACTTGTACAGCATGGCGCGAACATTAACCAGGCCGATGCCAGTAATGAACCTCCCCTTGATTTGAGAGAATTTATGTTTTTATTTTCAATCAACAGACGGCTGGACCCCTGCTCATTTCGCCGCGTTCTACGGAAATATCGGTATTCTCAAGCAGCTGCTCGTGGCCGGTGCCAATGTCTACGCGAAAACCCATCGTATGCGTGCAAAATTATGAGTTTTGTTTTTAAACATGTCAACAGAAAACCCAAAAAACATGACCGTGTTGAGCGCAGCCGAGCGCAAGAATGCTCGGATCGCCAACATTGTTCGCCGATTTATCCACAACCCTGGCGCGATGGTCTTTGATATCGAAAGTAACAAAACATAAAAAGTAATTATTTTATTTATTTATTTAAACAAATGCCTCCAAAAAAACAATCTAGCTTACGACGAGAGCAGAGACCCCGACACAGAGCCCTTCATTCCCGACATGGACGTTGCCAACAGTGCCAAGGACAGCAGCAGCAGCAACAGCGAGATCAAGTGCGTCTCGTGCGAAGTCTGCCTGGACGACGACCCCCAGCAACTGGCTCTGCTGCCGTGCTTCCACCCGATCTGTGTGCAGTGCGCAGACGAGGACGATGAGGTCAAGTGCCCGTGGACTGTCACAGGCGACGAGCTGGGCGAGGCTGCCGTCGGCTTGGTCTGTGGCACGCCCTTTTCCCGTGCAAACGTCGTCTTCCCGTCGGCTTTTGCTGAGTCCAAGCCAAAGCAGGACGAGGAGGGCAACGCGTCAGAGCAGGACGAGGAGATCGTGTACCGGTGCCGCAACCCCCGATGCAATGCCCTCCTCACCTTTGCAGCAGGCCCAGCCCACAACGCCAAAACACTGGGTCAGTGCGTGTTCTCAATCGTGCCTGCCGACAACGACGTCAAGATGCCGTGCATGAGGGCCGGCTGCGGCAACCCCACGGGCATTCGCTTCTGTGGGCTGTGCACCATGATCCTCTGCCACGAGTGCAGCAGGCAGGAGGTTCCCTCGCACCGCAAGTCGCACGCGGACCTTGCAACTGGTTTCCTCAGCATCGTAAAAAGGCTGCAATCAACGGACGCCCCCACGCGATTCAAGGTGCGCCAAGAGGGCCAGATGCTGGCGGCCCTCTCCGCCGCCCTCCTCCAACGCCGCATCGAGTTCGTGCGCCTGATAGGCGTCCACTCGGCCTCGATCTCGCCCGAGCAGCTCAAGGACCTCGACGCGCAGCTGCTCAGCGTGCTCAGCGCCCAGGCCAAGCAGGTGGAGATCGCCCACGACACGCTCATTATCCAGAGCGACAGCCTGCTGGCCGCCAAGGAGCTCGTGCTGGACGAGTCCAAGCCGATCCGCCTTCGTCTGAGTGCGTTTGTGCGTGTGGTGGGCCTGCTGGCCCAGGTCCCGACCGTGCCCTCGTCGCCGATCGACACCACGCCCGCCCTGCGTGTCCGTATGCTGGACGGCGACAAGCCCACCGTGTCGATCGTCCAGGACCGTGTCTATAGCCCCATGCTCACACTGGGCCCGTCCAGCGACAAGCGCAACTTTGTCCACCACATGCAATTCCACATTGGCCGCGACTACTCGACCGTCCAGGAGGCAACCACGATTATCGCCGGCTGGCCCGCAGAGCGAAAGGACGACCTGATTCTGTTCGACTCGGACGGCCGGCTGCTCAACGTCAGCTGCTGCGCCCGCGTCGCCTTTGTCGTGCGCGAGATTGACATGGACAAGGGCAGAATCGCGCGCACCATCGTCGTTGACAATAGCACGGTGACGGAAACGATCGTGACCCAGGCGCAGGCGGGACCCGACGGGACGATCTGGCTGCTCGTCAACAACACCGACTGGCAACCGCAGCCCCTTCTGTACCGCTTGTGCATGCGAACGGGCGTGCTCCTCCAACAGATCGATCTCAGGGCCGCACTCAGCCTCCAGCCTGACGAGCGTGTTGCCTGCTTTGCCGTCCTCTGCGATGACGTTGGTACGCTCGTGTGCTTGCTCGCCAAGCGTACCCAACTGCAGCCCACGCGCCGTTTTGTGCGATGGCCCATTGCTGCGCTGAACCCGACCGATGGCTCGCTGCTGGAACACTGGCTGTGCGAGGAGATCGACGTCACCGACAAGACCCATCCGCTGTTTACCTACGTGAAACAGGTCCACGTGAACCCGATCTGTCTCGCCACGCCAGACTTTGTCCTCATTGCCGCAGGAAGCTACAACTGCAAGTTTAGCACCCAGAACGGCGCCTATGTGCGCTTCAACGAGTCGACCGGGCACCATCTTTGCCCGCAGAAGCACAGCTCTGCCTGCGCAGGGTACGATCCCGCCTCCGATCTGATCCTGTACGGCGGCTGTGACCTGATCGCCGTCACGACCCACGCCAACGACCGCCTCAGCAAGTGTGTCGCCAGCTTTGTCGGTGGCCGCGCCGGGGCCAGCACAGAGCAGTACAACACCAGTCTCGCCACCTGGATGACCACGAATACCGTCGTCCGCAAGATCGCCGTCTCGCCCAAGCGGATCGCGGCACTTGTTTCGTCACTCGATGAACCGCTAACGCTGCTAGTCTTTTAAGCATATTGCTTGTTATATTCAAAGTCTACTTCGTAACAACAATGTCTGGCTTTAATTATCTGTCGATGTCTGCTGCTGCTGCTCGACCAGACGGGCGTAGACGCCGTTGAGCTCGACCAGGTCGTCGTGCTGTCCCTGCTCCACGAGCTCGCCATGGTCAAAGACGAGGATGCAGTCTGCCTGGGCGATGGACTGGATGCGATGTGCCACGGCGATGATGGTACGATTCGCGTGCTCGCGCTGCAGGGCGGCCTGGACGAGCTGCTCCGACTCGGCGTCCAGGGCGCTCGTGGCCTCGTCCAGCAACAGGATCCTGGGGTCCAGCAGCAAAGCACGTGCGAGGGCCACCATCTGACGCTGGCCACCCGAGAGCATCGATCCCCTCTCGCCCACGCGCGTGTTGTAGCCCTGCGGCAGATTCACGATGAACTGGTGCGCGCCAGCCTGCTTGGCAGCGTGCTCGATCTCGCTCTGGCTGGCAGTGACGCGCCCATAGGCAATGTTGTCCCGCGCGCTCACGTCAAACAGGTCGGCCTCCTGCGTGACAATGCCGATCTGACGACGGAGGGCGCGCACTTGCCACTGCTTGGCGCCCACGCCGTCCACGAGCACGGCTCCACTGGCGGGGTCGTACAGGCGCTGCACTAGCGAGATCAACGTCGATTTGCTAAAGATAAAAATAAAAAAGAATATTTAGAAGTAAAATAAATCTCAAGCTTGTACCCAGAGCCCGAATGCCCAACGACGCCGATAAACTGGCCAGGCCGGATGTTGAACGAGACATCGCGCACGACGTTCTTTGTGGGCCGCTCGGGGTAGGCAAACGTGACCTTTTCAAACGCGACGTGGCTGTTGGGGTGCCTGCGGACGTCGTCGCCCGTGTGGCCCTTGTCGTCGTCAGCATTGATGAGCGGGACACGGTCGATGATTGCGAGCATGTATTCGAGCGTGCTCCAGCCCTGGCTGAAGCCGGTGGCGATGCCCTGGACGAGGCTGGCCGTGTTGAGTGCAGAGATGGTGATGGTAATCATGACCGTGAGGATGTCGCGCGTGGTAGCGGCGTTGCTCGTCACAAGCGAGCCGCCGAAGAGCAGACCCACAGAGAATATGACGATGAGCAGACTGTCCTGCAGGCCTGCTGTGAGCGACGTCACGAGAGATCGCCGCACGCCCTGGCGGAACGGGCCCTCGAGCTCGTGCTCAAACATGCGGCTGAACCACTCCTCCTTGCTGAGCAGTGCAACGTGGCGGCTCTGGGCGAGCAGCTGGGCTGCCAGTTGCGTGGGCTTCTCGTACACGGTGCGCGCCTGCTCGAGGTAGCCAGAGAGGGTCTGCGACTGGACGAGCGTGGCGATGGCGATCGCGGGCACACACAGCAGCATGAGCAGGGTCATCTGCCAGCTGCTGTACAGCACAATCGCGAGGCAGAGCACGGCCACGGACGATGCACGAAGCAGATCGCCCAGGAGCCCACCAGCCATGCGCTCGATCGACGACATGTCGGTTGCCAGGCGTGCAGCCAGCTTGCCGGGTGCGTTCTCCTGTCGATCAAAAAACGCCTGGTCCTGGCGGAGGATCGCTTGAAACAGCTCTTCGCGCAAGTGCTTAACCCTGCAAATAGACTTTATTTATTACGCAGCCATTCAAGGAGCCTTACAGACGCGCCGACGATATGCGGTAGCAGATAAAGATAATAAGATGGTACAGCAGCGCCCACACGCCCAAGCCAAGCAGGCAGATCGACCAGAAGACGTAGGCCGGCTGCTCGGCACTGACCTCGACCCTGGAGTAGCTCGCAATGACCCCGGCCATGACCATTCCCTGAAGAGGAGCAAGCAGACCCTCCATGAACGAACCCACCAGGCCAAACAGGATCACACCGATCGATGGTTTGAGCAGTCCGTACAGACGATCGTACGTCAGGTGTTTTGCCTTCTCGGCATTTGTTTGGTCGGCCACGGCAGCTTCATCGACCGTAGATCTAAATTTTGAATGAGACAATACTATTCATTTGTTAGGAAAACAGGTGCGTACTTTGGCGTCCTAGGACGTGGGATGCTCTTGAGCGACGCGAGCGAGGCAGACTTGCTGGCAGAGGGCGTCCTGGGCTGGCTCTTGAAGGCGGCCATCATCTGCGCATAGTAGCTGTCCTTGACCTTGTCCAGCTCTGCGGGCGTCCCGTGCTCGGCGACCTGGCCGTCCTTGATGGCCACGACAAAGGTACAGTTCTCGACAGCGCGGGGTCGGTGTGATATCACGAGGGTTGTGCGACCGCTGGCTGTTTTACGACTGTTTGAAAACAAGCCAAATACAGTTCACCACAGTACCAGCGAAATTGAACGACTCTTCGACCGATGCCTCTGTCTGGGCATCCAGGGCACTGGTGGCCTCGTCGAGCAGCAGGACCTTCGGGGCTTGCAGGAGGGCCCGAGCAATGACGATGCGCTGCTTTTGCCCGCCGCTGACCTTGTTGTTCCACGCCGAGAGCTCTGTCCTGTAGCCGTGTTCCAGGTTGGAGATGAAGGCGTCCGCTTGGGCCAGCTTGCACACAGCCACCACTTGCTCGTGCGTGACCTTGCTGGGATCCGGTGCGCCCAGCCGGACGTTGTCCTCGATGGAGCCGTCAAACAGTGCCATGTCCTGGCTGACGACGGCGATCTGCTCGCGCAGCCAGTGGACATCGAGCTGCTGGATGTCGTGGCCGTTGATGTAGATCGCGCCAGACAGGGGCGTGTACACACGCAGGAGGAGGTGGAAGAGCGTGCTCTTGCCCGAGCCAATTCGCGCAATCAGGGCAGTGTACGAGCCAGCAGGGATGGTCACGCTAAACTTGTCCAAAACGAGGTGGTCCGGACGCGACGGATACGCAAACGAGACATTTTCAAAGCGGATCTCCCACAGCTCGCCGTTCTTGCTACTGGGGAGCTTCTTGCCCTTGCCCCCGGCCGGTGCGGGCTCGCTCTCGATCACGTCAAACAACGGGGCCGCCGCTGCTCGTGCCTGCGAAATGGCCTGGGTGTACTGGCCGAGGTTGCCCAGCCCGGTGATGCCAAAGGCGATCTGCGTGAAGGCGTTGAGCACGTCGCCTGCGGTCATAATCCCGAGGGACAGCAGGTAGCCACCCGTGCCAAAGCTCACGGCAAAGGCCACAAACATGGTAAAGTTGTACATGCTGCCAAAAAAAATAAAAAATAAAAATTATGCATTCATTTTTGCAATTGGATCAGCCGAGTCTTACCCCCATCCAAAGCCAATGACGACGCCGTGCTGACGCGACACATCGGCCATGTCGGCGAGGTAGCTAATGTACTCTTGCGTCTCCTGGTGCTGCCTATTGAACGACACGACCGTCCGCAACGACGTGAAGACCTCGTTGGCCTTCTTGGCCGCCTTATTGTATGACTCTAGCAGCAATCTGTCCATTCTATTTGACTGGCCCCACATGATGCCCAGAACGGCCCCTTTGCGGAAAAAATAGATTCAAGTTATTATTTCTCTAACGCCCGATACATACCGACGCACGGAAATACAACCAATATCACGAGGGACAGCTGCCAACCGCTGTAAAACGCAGAGGCGAGCCCAAATATAAACGTTGCAATATTCTTTATTATGAGGCCAAACTTTTGGCCTACGCCCTCTTGGAAGAGCTGAACATTGCTGAAAACGTAAGAAACAAAATAAATAAAAGAACAAGAGCTCAGCAAAAGAGGGATACTTGGTCAAGAGCGCGATCACCTCTGTTGACGGATGCTGCTCGCGCCAGATCGCGCTCTTATTCAGGGCGGCACGATGGTAGATTTGTCGAAGACCCTACACAAAAATAAATAAAATAAAATAAATATGATAAAATAAATATGCAAAACAGGCCACGTACACGACTCTGGACCTCCGCCGTGTACATCCACAGGAACGTGTGCAGGCTCGTGGTCGCCCACGATCCGAGCGCCATCCAGCAGCCCAGCACAAACAGCCCCCACAGCTCCTTCATAAAGTGCTCGCCCGTCACGCCGCCATCTGCAGATCCATAGCTCGCAAAGAGATCGGTGAACTTGCCAATGAGCATGTTGCGCAGGGGCAGCGTCATCCCTTCAGAACCAGGTTAGCCAGATGGAACGAAGGCACACGCGTACCGTCGACCACGCTCATGAGCACAGCCAGCACAAGCAGCAATCGCACGCGCCCCGAGGCGTACTTGAACAGCTGCCAAATAGGGACCTCTGGCGGTGTCTTGGCGACGCCATCGGCCGGCGCGGCAGGCCCAGTCGAGACTGATGTCATCGAAGCGGGGAAACTAACGTGACATCACTGCCAAAGGACGCTGTCATGGTCCAGGTAACTAATGTTTCGTCACGCTATTTTTAGGGTTGGCTTGTTTTTGCCACCAACTCGTTGCTCTGTCCTTTCGCCCGGGGGGACCGAGGGCGGCGTGCTGCTGGGGGATCCACGCGGTGCGGGTAGCCGGGGGTTGGCTGCGAGTGGTTGCCTCTGTGTTGTCACGTTTTTTTTGTTGCGTGCGAAATTGGTGGGAGTAAACAAAAATAGCCAGTCGGACAGGCGTGGGCGTTTTTTTTTTTTAATATACCTCCGCCGTTGTGGCCCGGGGCGACCTAGCTGTGTGTGTGTGTGCAATGTGTGTGTGCCTCTGATCGGGCTATTGTTTTGTGCCGCTTTTATGTTACTCACGCTCTTCCCGTCTGCTGCGCGGTCTATAGGTGGATCTTCGCTCGCCCAACCGCGAAAACCGCGTGCGTTAAAATGAGTGACCACAGCCCGAGCAACAGCAACGGCGGCACGCCCACTGGGTAAAACAAAAGGCCACCGCAAGCAGCAGCAGAGTACTAAAAAACCGCAAGTAGCGTGAGACGATTCGCCGAGAAGAAGACCAATCTGACGGCAAGCGAGATGCGCAACATGGCACGCCTCGAGACCACGACCAAGAAGAGCCTGGCCAGCGCCTCGGTCGAGGTAACGTTGCTTGCCCTAACCCCTCCCTGCTGTTGCTTTTTGTGAGATTAATTATTGCCGTGGTTGCAACACACAGCAACTCAGCACGCCCACGGCCTCTGGGGAGTCGATCGCGTCGGCTGGGCCTGCCACGGCCAACCCGGAGCAGGCACAGGCTGAGGAGGTGGTGCTGGTCGAGGCCATCGACTATGACAAGCTGCTGAAGGAGAAGAAAAAGGTAAACGGGCTCTCCCTTTTTTAACTAATGCCATTTCATAGCTTATTGACAAGGACAACGTCAAGAACCTGCTGCTCTTCCCCGAGGACGACATTGCCTTTGAGACTGTGCAGCGCGAGTACCGCACCGTTCGAAGCAGCTTGCCGGTATGTTTTTTTTTTTTTTTTTTTGGTTAGAGTATGGGGCTTTTACTGATTCCTCGTGCAGAAACAAGCCTCGACAGAGCAGAACCAGGTCTACATGAACGACGTGTTTGACTTTTACACTGCAGACTGGTCCGTTGTCAACAACAAGAACGCACAGTTTTCACACTACCCCCGATCGAGCTCTCGCCAGATCGAGGACGCTCCCACGTCGTCGGAGAAGCGAAAGTACAAACGAGACTACTGATAATTTCTTTAAAATAAACATATGTTCGCACCAGGCTGTCCACATTGAACTTGAATATTTTCGCGCCCCAAAAGTACGAGGTCGATCTCAAGGACAAACGTACGCACAAAACATACGACATCCCTGTCCTAAAGCATACTTTTTTCCCTTCTAGATGCAGGCGATGCAGGCTCGACAGACGCATCAGCTGAAGGCATTTCAGGCAAGGAGCGTGACATCCGCACAATGTTTGTTGCCGCGCCCAGCGACAGTACCGAGAGCCTCTCGTCCAAGCGAGCGGTCACCACGAACGAGCTCTCGAAGAACGAGGCCGACCCGTTGATTCCCACGTTCCTCACGAGCGAAGGCAAAACCGACATTGGCGAAGTACGATGACGGCATGCCTTGCCAAGAAAGAATGCTCATGTCTTTTTTTTTTTCCCACCCATGCAGGAGGCGGGGGCGGAGAACGGCGCAGGAGTGTTCCGATCCTTCCGCGACTTGGAGTTTATTGAGCAAGCAGAGGATTTGGAGGAGCGACCGATCGGTGAGCCCTACCGGGACGAGTTTGGACGTCGCTTCCTCGTCGAGTGCAAGAGTCTAACCATTGGCGATGGTGCGTCCATTTTCACTCACAAAACATTCGTGACCTTTTCTCGTCCAGTTGGCCACCTCGAGCCCTTTTTCATCACTCTCGCCCTGTACGATCTCGGCGCGAAGAAAAAGATCTCGGAAAACTTCCACGTGGATCTCAACGCGGACGAGTCGATGGATCTTATCCGCGGCCACGTCAACGGCAAGGATCTCCTGAGCATGTCGAAGCACGCTCTCTTCCAGGTGTGTTTTTCCCGCCCTAATTCTGCTTGTATCTGACGTCTGCTGCCGTCCACAGACCAACTTTGTAAACCAAGACATCTACCTCGTTGTGCGCATCGAAAAGGTGCTCGAGGGCGAGCCCGGGCCGGTGTTCGAGCGCTACATGGCCGGTGTGGGAAAGAAGGCAGGCAAGGACGTCGTGGGCGAGTTTTGCGACCGCCTCGGCAAGTACCGCCAGCCGTTCGCTTGGGGCTTTGTCCAGCTCTTTAACGAGGATCTCGACCTCGACCTCGGCCAAGACACCCTTGACGACTGCATGATCAAGCCATTGTTCCGCCAGGACGGCGAAAAGGTAGGAAGAAAGAAAAACAGCACAGAGCGCTTTTTTTCTTACCACCACCACAAACCCAGATCGGCGACGAGGAACTCCTTGCAACCATCATCTCGCTCAACAGCGCCAAGGGCACGAAGAAGGCCAAGAACGTCACGGGCGAGTTTCGGTTTAAGATTTCCGAGGTGGAGGACGAGCAGCCCACAAACTCGTTCACTCCCCACCTCGTCCCCGTCAAGGTAACAACAACAATGAGACAGAGTACAATCCGGCGGCTGGCTCATTTCTCCCTCTTCTTTGCAGCCGTTCTCAAACGACAGTGACAAGATTGTCCGTGAGGTGGAAGAGTTCCCGCAGAACCTGATCGTGCGCCCCCAGATCGACTACGTCAACACGCTCTACGTGTACCCGACCTCGCTCAACATGACCAAGTACCAGGGCCAGTCGTCTGCGCGCAACATTGCCGTCAAGGTGCAGTTTGTCCCAAGCGCCGAGAGCGACAAGGCGCCTGGAAGCAACGCCGTCAAGGCCATCTTTGGCAAGTCCTCGTCCAAGGTGTTTGTGACCGAGGCCTGGGCCGCCGTCAACTTTCACAGCAAGACGCCCACGTTTTACGAGGAGATCAAGATCGCCATCCCCCTCAACCTCACCAAGACCCACCACGTGCTTTTCTCCTTCTACCACGTTGGCTGCAAGGTCAAGAAGGGCCAACCAACCGAGGAGACGCTCCTGGGCTACTCGTGGCTTCCAATCCTCGAAAACGGCCAGTACATTTTTTTTTTTTTTTTTTTTTTTTTCCGTGTTGTGCCAACTGATTCTCCCTTCCTCTGCAGTATTATTGGAGACAGCGTGCTCAACCTCCCGATCGCCTCGGAGCTCGACAAGCAGTACGACACTTCGACCGCCAACAAGTACATGGACGGCAAGAAGCCCCTGTTCTCGGTCCGCACCAAGCTTGTCTCGTCCATGTACACGCACGATCCGCACGTTACCTCGTTCTTCAACGCCCTTCAGGATGCCAGCCGCGGCAGCAGCACCGGCGATGGGCTCGCCAAGGCCCTGCAGCAGCTCCTAGAGGCGAACAAGGCCATCCTCGTCCAGTTCTCCCCCGTACTCTTTGACGAGCTCTTTGGCATTCTCTCGCGCAACTTTACCAACGAGTCAGTCTACATCCACGCATTCCATGCGCTCATCCACGTCGTCGCGACGGTCCACACGGAGAAGGCATCGGGTGCCAAGCGTGACCCTTCCCTCGTCTCGTACGTCAAGTACCGCTACAGC
>Ga0302233_10002118_pt1 | contig 12821 bp, 12 predicted proteins | sample II_Palsa_N3_1_FD_193516 | JGI IMG/M metagenome (GOLD analysis project Ga0302233, IMG submission 193516) | Peat permafrost microbial communities from Stordalen Mire near Abisko, Sweden - II_Palsa_N3_1 | ecosystem: Environmental > Terrestrial > Soil > Palsa > Peat permafrost | place: Sweden...
CGGCTTGAGATTCAAAGTAAGCGTGTAACGAATGGGAGTTTTGTGTGAAAGCGGGAAGAATATTGCGGATGAACTAGCGCAAGGCGATTAAGGCTGGCAAACTAAAGGAGAACAGTGGCAGGCCCGTTACGCCCGGGGGCATTCATTGTGTTTACTCGAACCCTTCATCGGAGAAACGGATGTCCACCGCAGGTGCAATTGTTTCTAAAGCAAATAATTTCAAATTGCCGGCCTGGGTTACGCGCGACAGAATCACCTTTTATAGCTTGATCGTGCTGACAATCGATTTAGGCTATTTTTTCATCAGAATTGCCGGTACCTATATTTTCAAACTTCCCAATTTTATTGCACTTGGTTGGGATTTCGCAGTGTTCTGGAGTGCCTCGTATCTCACTGTTCATAGTGGTGCAACTAGTGCTTTTAACGTCGCGTTGATAGAGCAACTTGCCGCACCCTTGCAACACGATATGCGAGGTCTTTTCCCCACACCGTGGGTCTACCCGCCGACCTTCTTGCTGGTGGTTCGACCGTTCGTCTTACTGCCGTTCAATACCTCCTATATAACATTTGTTATAGGGAGTTTGACGTTTAGCATCTTCATGTACACCCGCATGCTAAAGCCCGCACTGGTGGTCTGGTTACCGGCGCTTGCATTTCCGGCGGTTTGGATTGCAGTGATGGCAGGGCAAAACTCCTTCCTTACCTTAGGGTTGGCCGCCGGTGGTTTGGTTTTCCTTGAAAAACGTCCATGGCTCGCCGGCATCTTTATCGGTCTACTTGCCATCAAACCTCAACTGGGAGTTATATTCCCGTTGACTCTCATTCTGGGTCGTGACTGGCGCGCGCTGATGAGCGCATTTGCCACGGCGACAATTTTCTGCGTGCTCGCCGGCACCATATTGGGCTTTGAGACCTACGGCCAATTTTTTGCCACACTGCCTGGGTTTAGTCACTTCATTGTGACCCATGCAGGGACATGGCCAGGCGGCATGCCGACGGGATTCGGCTTGGCGCGGCATTTCGGCTTAAGCCCCCTCACCGCGTATGTGATACAAGCGATCCTAGCCGCGCCGGCAGTGGCTCTGGTTATCTATCTTACACTTACCAAAGCGCGTCTCGAGTTACGTGCTGCAGCCATTGCAGTGGCAACACTGCTCGCACAACCTTATCTTCTCCATTACGACTTGGTATGGCTCGCCTTACCTATCATTTTTCTGATCACCGATGGGCTTCATCATGGCTGGCAAAAGGGCGACATTCCTATATTAATTGTGGCTTGGCTCGCGCCTATCGTATTCTATGTACCGACGCGCCTAGAACTAGCGCAATATACACCCATCGTGACCATGGCAATTCTTGTACTTATTTTTCGGCGCTGCCGGAATGTCCCGATGGAACCGGTATCTGGTCACGAACTGAGCTCGGTTATTTGAATATCAACCGTACTGGATTGAGCCGAGAAAATACTCAGTCAGTGACGCACAAACCATGGTTCATTGCGATCCTGTTCAAATGAAAATTCCAAAGGCCTGATGAACGCATATTCATCCGAGCGGCAAGACAGCAAACCGCTAATTTCGCTAGTGATACCTTGCTACAACGAGGGATTGGCGATCGAGAATTTCTTTCTGCGCATCAATCCCGTATTGGCCACACTCAGAGAATTCGACTTCGAGATTATCTGTGTCAACGACGGCAGCAACGACGATACGTTAACCAAATTGCTCGCTTTAGTCGAACAAGATTCCCGCATAGTGGTACTCGACCTATCGCGAAATTTCGGCAAGGAAGCAGCTCTTACGGCGGGACTTAACCAGGCACTGGGCGACGCAATCATCCCCATCGATGCCGACCTCCAAGATCCACCCGAATTGATTCCACGACTGATCGAGCGGTGGCGGGAAGGTTATGAAGTGGTTTTAGCCAAACGTGCAAACCGCGATAGCGATTCTTATCTGAAGCGCAACACTGCCCGGCTATTTTATCGCATGCACAATGCCCTGTCCGACCTGCACCTCCCCGAAAACGTCGGCGATTTCAGACTTATCGACCGGCAAGTATTGGACGCGCTCAAGCAGTTACCGGAAAATCGCCGCTTTATGAAAGGCTTATTTGCTTGGGTGGGATACAAAACCACCACGGTGGAATACACCAGGGTCCCGCGCCTCGACGGCATCTCGAAATTCTCCGGCTGGAAACTATGGAATTTCGCGCTTGAGGGGATTACCAGTTTCAGCACAATACCCTTGCGCTGCTGGACCTATTGCGGCACCGTCATCTCTTTATTGGCCTTTATCTACGGCTTGGTGACCATTATAAAAACACTGATCCGCGGTATCGATATGCCAGGCTATGCTTCCTTGCTAACCGTCATGTTGTTTCTCGGCGGCATTCAATTGATCGGCATCGGGGTGCTCGGCGAATATATGGGCCGCATCTATCTGGAAACGAAAGGCAGACCGATCTATCTGATTCGTCGCCAATATCGCCGTAAGCAAGATTAACGGCGGCATGATAATGCCCAATTTCAAGCGCTTTGCGATTTATGTAGTAGTCGGTGCGACGGGCACCGCCTGCCAATATGCAATTTTGGTCGCGCTGGTTCAAACCGGGTTGGCGCGACCGGTGCTGGCTTCATCGGTGGGGGCGTGCGTCGGTGCCATCGTCAACTATGGACTGAACTATCGGATCACCTTCAACAGTCGGGCCGGGATCGCCCGGACGGCCAGCCGCTTCGCGGTGATTGCCCTAGCTGGTGCAGGACTGAATGCGGCGCTGATGCACCTGATGACAATCCATTTCACTTTAAACTACATGTTGGCACAGTTGGCTTCGACAGCGTTGGTCTTGGCCTTCATGTATTCCGCCAACCTGTTATGGACCTTCCGGTCTCAGAGAGCCGAGGCGAATTGAGGAGCAGCATCATGTTATATCAACACAAGAGTGACCTCCTCATTTGGCAATCACCGCTGGCTCATCAAGTGTATGGAAATAATTCGGACCTAGGGTGCATTCACCGGCGGCGAAATCATTTTTACCACGCCCATATCAACGGTGATCTGCGAGGGATAATCATAGGCTGCCCGAGTGGAAATATCTATCACGTCCCCAATCAAGCCGTTATATAAAAGCAGCCCTTTGGTCGACGAATTGGCCGTTACAGCACCTCGATCATACTGATCCTTGGTACAGTTGATCACAAGATCACTATACGCACGTCGGACAGTGACCCGGGCAGGGGTATGGATAACCCAAGTTCCTTTGTCGTTCATCAGCGAACACGTGGCATCGACAACCGGCTCGTAACCGTGGGTCGTACTGACATAAATCGTTTGGTATTCGCCACCGACGAGGGTTGCGCACCCGCCCAGCGAGCATGCGGCGACTACCCCGAGCAGAATGAATTTTTTCATGAATTCCTGGAATCAATACAGCATGATTGTGTGGTAAAAAAGATCTGCCGCGATTTGATCTTCAGCAACGGTTACTTCGGTTGGGATAAATGACAGTTTAAACGACTCCAGCAAAATTGATGGCAGAAAATTAGTTCTAGGGGGAGTATCAGTTATAACTGATCGATCTAACCCGCAACAGCGCATTCCAACTCTGTCGGCGCCGCCGAAAATTCCAGGCTACCCTACTGATATTCCCTCATGACCACTGAATCTACCAGTATCGCCCCCGAATCCCAATCGGCCCAACGCTGGCTAAATCAAGCACGCCTGCTCGCCTATCTTGGAACCATCCTGTTAACCTTGCAGGTCATGCTACTGATATATGCCGATAAACACGCCTGGGTGGTCCATGGCCAGCCAGGCGGCTTCGATTTTCAGACCTTCTGGGCAGCTTCGCGGCTTTGGTTAGAAGGCATGCCGCTTCAAGCCTATTCGGAGCATGCGATCATTCAGGCCGGGCAGCAAATCGGGCCGCATGTGGTGGAAACCGGTCCATGGCGTTATCCGCCGAATTTTCTATTATTGGTTCGGCCTCTAGCCTTACTGCCTTGCCCTGTTTCCTACTTGATTTTTATTACCGTTACCACGATCGGCTTGATGGTGTTACTGCATAAAGTGCTGCGCGCGCCGGACACGTTGGTTTGGGTGCTGGCTTTCCCCGGTCTCTGGCTCAATGCGATACAAGGGCAAAACGGCAGCTTGACGGCGTGTTTTGCACTGGGCGCTTTATTGCTTATACACAAAAACCGCCCGATACTCGCTGGTGTTTGTATCGGCATGCTGTCCATCAAGCCGCACTTGGCCATCCTGTTTCCGCTGGCCCTTGCTTGCGCGGAAATGTGGACCGCATTTTTTGCTGCAGCCGTCACTGCGGCGGTATTCACCGGTGTGTCCATCGCCATATTCGGCGTCGCCGTGATCCCTGCATTTCTACATGGTATGGGTGAAGCGAATACAAATCTCGCTAGTGGCCTGCTGCCGTGGCCGCAAATGGTAAGTTTGTTCGCGAGTTTGCGCGAGTTGAACGTAGCGGTGAAACCGGCTTACGCGGCGCAGATCTGCCAGGCTGTCATCGCAACTTGCGCGGTAGCTTGGATCTGGCGCAAGTCGCACGAGTGGGAAGTGCGTGCCACAGCGTTAGTGGCAGGCACATTTATGATCAGCCCCTATATCTATAACTATGATGCTGCCTGGCTGGCGATACCGCTCGCATCGATGACGGCAAAAGCATTGCGCGACGGATGGTTGCGCGGGGAGCGCTTGATTCTGAGCATCGCATTTATCTATCCGCAGTCCGGATATGCGATTGATTTCTCGCTGTGGCACGTGGGATTTGGACCATTGGTCCTGGCCGCGCTACTGTTTTTGGCAATACGCCGGACGTACGTGCAGGCCAGCATAGGTCTCTCAGATCACCCAGCTGTATCCACCCAGCATTAACGTCAAAACCACGCGCTATCGTCGCTACTGCGTTAACACGACCTCCGTGTTCCCTGATGCTGTGCCGCCGACGACAGTGCAGGTGGCAGCAAAATAAGCATCATTGTAGTCATAGTCATCCTTCCCCCCGCCTTCGTCGTTCCACCAGAAGACCGCAGCCGGAGCAGAACCGGTATTAGCTAGCGCAGATAGTTGACTGCAGGTCGGCGCACTATATTGGATACCTGTCGTGAGCGACGAGCACTTCCCAGCCGATGCCGTAGGAGCAACACTCGTGCTGCTAAGACCGTTAACATATGCGGTCGTTACATTTACACCTGTTTCCACGTAGAGCGAGCAGTTAGTTGTGGTTACATATTGTGTTGTGCATGAGTAGGTCGTAGTGGTGGTGTTCGTGGTGGTAAAACCGTTTGTGGCGCCCGACGTGGTCGCGCTTTTTACAGTGCAAGTCGCATTACCTGTATAGGCGGCTAGCGTCAAAGTCTGAGAGCCATTGGTATAGGTCGTGGGTGAACCGCCCTGAGGGGTAACCACAATTTTTGTGATGGAAGTGGTATTTTGGAAAAACGACACCGTATTAACCGAAGTTACGACCACCGGATAAGTGGAATTGGAGTTTGCGCTTGGTGTGGTTGTGTTACTGCTGTCCGCGTTAGGCGACTGCCCGTTTGCCAGCAATGAGGAATAAAACGATTGCGTGCTACCCGATGGCGCGCCGTAGCCGTTGGGAGAAGAACTGGTACCGCATTGACCACCATTGGTGCTATTGACGAGTTTTATCCCAAATGGTTGATTTGCCGCCGCCGAGGGCAGAGCCGCACCCTTAGTGACGAGTGTAAAAGCTGATGCGGGCAATAAGTTTAAGGCCGTTGTCGAATAGTCGTATCCGGTACCGTCAGCGGTCTTCGGCACTTCATAAATGTAGAGATTGTTCTGGTCGCAAGCCTGTTGGTTCTTACCGCCCAAATTCAAGTTTGACGAAACCAGCGGCTCGGCCGCTGTGCCGGTGACACTCATGCTGACCGATGGAATCAACAGGGCAAATAAGGAGTTGGCGATGGTGGCGCTGGCGCTTACCTTCACGGTATAAGCTGCATTCCCATTAGGCAACGTACCACTTCCACTGTTATTTGCAACGACCGTCGGCGAGCTAACGCTTAAACTGGCGGGAAGAATGGCTCGATTGAAGTAATGGGTTGCCACCGTCGTCGCAAAGGCCTGGGTAGCGCTGTCACTGCTATTCAGAACTGCTGCACCCGCAAGCGCCGCTTCATCGACCGCGCTCTGCAAATCGCCTTTATATTGGACCATCCGCGCCAAATCGAGCGCGCAACCAACAACGCAGATCAAAGGTATAAACAGTACCGCAAACATCAATCCATAGACACCGCGTTGCCTCTTGCTGAAGGCCCGTGGATGACTTGGCAGTCCGACTTGAGTCTGTGCTCGCATGCTGGCCCCTAGGTGCATGACGCGGTACATGCAATCACTGCGTTAGCTCGCGGCCGGGCAAAACCGAGCTTGGTAATGGTCCCAAGCGACGGCGCGAGATACTGAATCAGCGATGAATATTGGTAATTGACCTCAACCACAATGACGGAATCACCGGCGATGCCCGTGGATCCGACGGGCCCCGGTGTCGGTACCAAGTCGAAGTTGACTGGCGTGGTCGCCAGAGCTATGGCAGCGGCGGAACCAAGATGGGGTGCTGTGCTGCCGCTACATGCTGTATCGACTTCCCAATCATTCACCACGACAGAGGTGCCGCCGCTGCCGGAATAATTGGTCACGCTGGCGATGGCCAATGTGAACGCGCTACTGGTGGCCGGGAACGGCGTCATCATGAGGCGCGCGCCTACGCAAAAATTTCCCAAACTGCCGCTCGACCCGCCTGTGATTCCACTGGATTGTTGCGTGACCAGATCAGCCACGGCTACGGCGACTCGACTGACCCGTGCATTAACTCTGACAAATTCGGTCAACTGATAAATCCCGATCAACAATATAAACAGGATGGGAATCACGACCACAAATTCCAGCGAAGCAACGCCGCGCGTGTCGTTGAAAAATTTATTTGGCACGCAAGACATCAATAGGCCTCGGTCTGGAGTGCAACTGTTGAAACCAGCATGGAATTTGCGACTGTCGGCAAGAAAACAAACCAGGGATAGTTGTAACCAATCTCCAACAGTACATCGTCTTTTGCGGCCAGCGTAGCTTGGGAGGTAGTCATCGTGCTGGTACCCACCGTAGCGGGTAATATTTGATTGAATCCGGTTCCAGCCGGGGTTCCTGAGGCGGCGGCGGCGACGTAAATCTGGACCTTGTTAGTGCAATTTTGAATCAGTGCCACGCCGGCAGGCGCCAGATCTGCACATACACTGGCAGTCAAAGCGCTGGTGTAGGTGCTCCCGGTGTAAGTACCGATGCGTATCGCCCGCGCGGCATTGTTGGTTGCGTTGTCCAGAAGTACCACGGTGACGAAAATCATGGCAAACTGGATAATCATAAAAATAAAAGTCATAAAAAATGGCAACAGAATCGCAAATTCCAGCGTAGTCACGCCGCGATCGCCCATACGCCCTTCCGCACCGCGATGGTCCAACCATCCCGCGCTCCCACGCAACGCGCGTAAATAACGCGTGGTCAATGGCTCCAGCATAAGCAACAATCTCCGAAACTCAGTGCCTAGGGAGCGGCAGGCGTGGTGGGGGTGGGGGCTAGCTTGGTCGCCGGCAATGCCTCCGGAGACTTCACCGGAATACCCGAGGGATTCTCAATGTAAGCATGACGGATGGCGGCATAAAAGCGCAGGTTGTCGTTGACATTACTGGGCGGCAAATCACGCGCAAGGATTTCCTTGGCTGCATCGGTGTTGCCGATCAAGCCGAATGCCAGCGCCAAATCCTGGCGTGCCTCGGCCGGCGCATCCGGCAGGTTTGCCACTTCGAGCAGCACATTGGCGCCTTCGCGGACGTTTTGCCCCAGCACCAAGGACAGCCCGAGATCGATACGTACATCCTGCGCATCGGGGTGTAGCAGCAATGCCTGGCGATAAATCGCTTGGGCTTCAGTATGGTGACCTTGCAAATCGAGGGCGGTACCCAAGCCGGCGGCAACCGTCGGGCTGTCCGGCTGAAGCGCCAAGGCCTGGTGATAAATCTCGATCGCCTCGTCGAGATGGCGCTGCCGAATGGCAACGCGCGCGCGGCCTATTTTGGGCTCGATGTCGTTGGGGGCAAGTTGTTCGGCGCGTATATAAATCAAACGGGCGCGCTCCATATCAGCGGAGCGGTAGGCGACATTGGCCAGTCCCAGCGTGGCAGCCAGCGATTTAGGATCGCTTTGCAGGGTTTTTTCATACAGCGATGTAGCCATTTGCAGGCTACCCGAGTTCAGCGCGCTGTCACCTAAATGCAAGTCATTAGCTTCACTGGTAGAACCTGGCGTCGTCGCACGCGACATGTTCGGCGTTTGATTCGCGCAGCCGGCGAGTAGCAAGACGCTCAAGCTGAACAGCACGGCAATAAATGGATTGTTTTGTGTCGACACGGCGGATCTCATTCGCGATAATTTGCGTAATACATCAATGATTGCTTAATAGAGCCATCAGGTTCAGCACTGCGGGGCCAGTGGACACAATAATCACAGTTGGCAAAATAAACAGCATCATCGGCACCGTCAATTTAGGCGCCAGCTTTGCCGCCTTTTCTTCAAGTTGCATCATCTGGGCATTACGCTCGCTGCGCGACAGGGTCTTTAACGATTGAGAAATCGGTGTACCGTATTGCTGCGATTGGATCAGAGTGGTTACCAGGCTGCGCATCGAAGATCCGCCGATGCGCTCCGCCATGCGCTTCAAGGCGCCCGCAGTATCTCCATCGACTTGCAGTTGGTCAGCGGTGTAAGCCAGTTCGTCGGAAAGCGGCGCGCACATATATTCCATTTCACGGGCGACACGTTTGATGCTGACCGGCAAACTATTTCCTGCGTTGGCGCAAATGACCAGCAAATCAAGCGCATCCGAGAAGTAGCCGGAAATAATTTTTTGCCGGCGGCTGACCATAAAACCCAACACCGTTTCAGGCAATATGACGCCGACCATGAAAGTGGCGCCCATCATCACCACGCGCAATAGAAAATGCTCAGACACTATGGGTATGGCTGAAGCACCGATGGCAGCAAACAATGCGCTAGCAGCACCAACTATCAACTTAATACCAATTAAAACCGACACGACTTTGGCGTCACGAAAGCCCGCACGGGTCAACTGGACACCCAATTCGCTGCGTTGCTTGGCGTCAAGCAGCGGCAATTTGTCACCCAGTAATTGAAGGCGATGCGTCACCTTCTGCCACGGTGTGCCGTTGGCAAGTATATCGTCTTGCAAACCATCGGTGCGGGTACTCGTGACATCGCCGCGCCGCTCGGTCAAGCTCTGCATCCGCCGCACGATCCGGTTCCGGCTGCCACTCGGCAAATTGCGCAGCAATAGGAACAACGCGAATAAAAAAGCAAAGCTCACCACGCTGTAGAAAATTTGCAAAAAACTGCTCATTGTCATCGCGAGGTCTCCAGATTGGCAATTTTATTGATCAGCACCATGCCGACGAACATCAGCCCAGCGGCTACCATCAATAGATGCTGGCCACCTGTGGTAGTGAACAGAACCATCACATAATTGCGGTTCGCCAGGTACAAGCCTCCAAGCGTCACAAAGGGTATCGCTGCAATAATCTGACTGGTAATTCGACCTTCACCGGTCAGAGCACGGACCTTTAAACGCATATCCCTGCGGGCGCGAACGATCGCCGCCAGATTTTCGAGCGTCTCGGTCAGTGCTCCACCTGTTTCACGCTGCAATAACAGACAGACAGAAAAAAAAGAAAAATCCGCAATTTGAATCCGCTCCACGGCATCGTCCAACACCTCTTTCAAGTCGACGCCCAAGCGCAGACTATCACCCATCAAGCGAAATTCCGCACGTACCGGTTCTTCGGCATCATCTCCTGCCACGCTGATAGCCTGGACCGCAGGAATCCCGGCGCGCACCGCGCGCACAATCAAGTCGATGGTGTCAGGAAACCGGCTCAGGAATTGCGTTCTGAACCGACCAATCAAACGTTGATAGACAAAACGCGTAAAGAAGATCGGCACGCCGACCAAAATCAATGATTTCCACCACAGCGCAACGTCGGACAGCCATATGATCAGGAATGCAAGCACAATACTGACAAAAAACGACGCCCACAAAATCCGTACGCCCTTGGCGCCGCTCACGGAATAGATTCGTTTTAGGCGCGCGGCCAGCCATTTATTGGCAAAATGCCGATTTTGCTGACGATTAAACAAGTCGTCGACGTCGTCGATAGCCTGCACCGTTTGCGCGACATTTTGCGAGGCGGTGACATGGGCTATACGCTCTTTAATCAACGAGCCAGCCTGCGTACGACGCATGTCGCGCAAGGCAAGAATCAACAGCCCCACCATTAGAATGGCAAAGAAGGCGGCGATCGCGACGATGTTGTCCGGGTTCATCCGCGCATGGCCTCTTGCAAGGCCTCCTCCAAGCCATAATAAGCCGCACGATCAGCAAACACCGGCCGCAACGATGAACATTCAAATACACCTTTGACTTCCTCGCCGTAGGACGTCGAGTCGTAGCGGAAATTAAACAAATCTTGCGTAATAATCACGTCGCCTTCCATCCCGGCCAACTCCGTGATGCGACTCACACGACGCACACCATCACGCATCCGCTCGATTTGCAAAATCATATTTACCGCACTGGCAATCTGGCGCCGGATCGAGAGCAAAGGCAAGTTGCCGTTGGCCATCATCACCATGCTTTCGAGGCGAGTAATGGCATCGCGAGGAGTATTCGCGTGGATCGTGGTCATCGAACCGTCATGACCGGTATTCATGGCCTGCAATACGTCGAAGGCTTCGGCGCCGCGGGTTTCACCCAAGATAATGCGGTCGGGACGCATCCGCAACGCGTTGCGCACCAAGTCACGTTGCGAGACACCGCCGGTGCCTTCAGCACTATCGGGACGGGTTTCCAAGCTGACCACATGCGGTTGCTGCAACTGCAACTCGGCCGCGTCTTCAATCGTCAGCACGCGTTCGCGTTCGTCGATAAAGTGTGAAAGAGCATTAAGCAGCGTGGTTTTCCCCGAGCCTGTACCGCCCGAAATAACGATATTCAGGCGGCACGCACTTGCAATCTCCAATACGTTCGCCATGGCGGTGGACAGATTGCCCTGCGCGGCCATGCGCGCCAGCGTGATGTTGCGCTTGGAGAATTTTCGAATTGCGATGCAAGCGCCTTTAAGCGCCAGCGGCGGCAGCACCACGTTGACCCGACTGCCGTCGGCCAATCGTGCGTCGACCATCGGACTACTTTCATCGACCCGGCGGCCGACTGCAGCGGCAATGCGCTGGGCCACGCTGATCACATGGGCGTTATCGCGGAACTTGAGCGGGGTCAACTCTAGCCGGCCATGTCGCTCGACGTAAACTTGGTCCGGTCCGTTGACCAAAATATCCGTCACCGTGTCGTCGGCCAAGAGCGGTTCAATCGGGCCCACTCCAAACATATCGTTGAGGATTTCATTAACAATCAGCGTCTGTTCGGTCTGCGTCATACTCATGCGATCACGCGCAACCACCTCGTTGGTGATCTGCTCGATACCCGCACGCACTTGTTCACGCGTCTTCATCAGCGCTGCCGACATATTCATCGAAGCAAACACCGTCGCGCGAATAGTTTTGAAGCTTTCGGAGCGCACCAATGACTCGCCGGCCCCGGTGGTCGCGGCAGTACGGCTACCCAACTGAGCGGCCAATGCCGGTATCGTTGTCGCGGGCTGCTCCGAACTCACGCCCGGCGTCGCAATGGGCTCCGCCGTCGGCGCGGCGCCAAAAGATCTGCCTGCTTTGCTACCGAACATTAGCGGCCCCCAAACATTTTGCGCAAGCGAGTGCTCCAATTGGCGGCCTCAACCCTTTCCTTGCTACCGGACAGGGTGCGCGCCAATTGGGCAATCGCGGCCGGGAATCCCGCACTGCCTTTTTCAACGATGGGTTCGCCCAGATTTTCAGCGTGAGCCAGGGCTTTACCGTCAAACGGCAATTCCTGCGAAATCGAAATCGATACCGCTTCTCTGAAGTCCACCGCCGAAACACGCCCTTGCACCGGGTCCACCGGCGTGTTCAACAACAACATCAGATCAGGTTCGCTCGGACGGCTTTCCACATAACGCTGCAAGCGCATCGTTTCACGCGCCGAGTGGACCGAATGTTCAGCAACCAGATAGACCAGCTTGGAATTATCGATCGCCTCGTTCATCACCGCGCCGCCGCGCCCCGGAAGGTCGAGCAGCACATAGTGGAAATGATGCTTTAAGGTATCGACCAGTTGCTTGATCGCGCCAGGACGCACCATGACTTCAGTGCCATAAGCCACTTCACTGGAAAGCACAAACAAGCGATTCGATTTACCGACGAGGGTGCGCTCGATATATTGCGGATCGAGCCGGTGCACGTTTTGCAACAGGTCGGTCAAACCGTTATTGGAGTTGAGCCCCAACATCATATTCGCGGTGCCGCCGTGTGGCTGGAAATCGACGTAGGCTATCCTGCGATGACTTACGTCAGCCAGATAACGCGCCAGATTAACCGCAATCGTAGTAACGCCGGCGCCACCACGAGTACCGATAAAGCTGATGACTTTGCCCGTGCGCAAATTGTCGCCGCTGTTGGCGGCGGCACGCGAGGTATCCAGAGCCCGCCCGATCAACTCGGCGGTGAGCGGTTTAACCAAATAATCTTGAATCCCAAGCTGCATCAAATTGCGATACAGTCCGACGTCGTTGCGGTCGCCGACCACCACCACCCTCACCGACGGTTCGCAGACCTCCGCCA
>Ga0302233_10002122_pt1 | contig 12810 bp, 13 predicted proteins | sample II_Palsa_N3_1_FD_193516 | JGI IMG/M metagenome (GOLD analysis project Ga0302233, IMG submission 193516) | Peat permafrost microbial communities from Stordalen Mire near Abisko, Sweden - II_Palsa_N3_1 | ecosystem: Environmental > Terrestrial > Soil > Palsa > Peat permafrost | place: Sweden...
ATTCGGCTGAAGCTGGTTCAGGAACAAGTCGCTGTTGACGCACCACGGAAACTCGTCTGTCGTTTTCGAGCGAGTGGGATCGATCCACACCGTCGCCTTCAACTGAAAGCAGGGCTGGTACATCTTGCTGCTATTGGCCTTTCGGATCACTGCACGGTAGTCATCCATCCATCCTGACGGAGCGGAAATCACGGTGATGGCTATGTGCGGATACTGCTGGCTGATCTTTCCATTCGGGTCCCATTGCGGCAAAATGTTGCGCATGCTTAGCCGGTCAATCACAGACTTTCCTTGCGCCGCGTTGGTCACACCGTGCTTGATGGTATCTAAGAAACTTTCCTTCTTGAGTTTGCCCATATCCGGGCTGTCAGCTACCGCATTCGGTGCAACCGTTACCGGTCCTGCATCCGCAAGAGTCTCGCGACGGCCTGACAGCGGAGCAGGCATGGAAGGCGCAGAACTCATCATCGCCTTGATTACCGCGTCGCTTGCGCCAGCTTTCTTCAGGCGAACCATGTCGTCGGTGCTCAGGTCGAAGGTCTTCCCATTCTGCTGGATCTTGGCTACGACCAGGTCCGAGGAGAGCCCGGCGCTGAGCATCGAAACCACTCCATCGACCGTCAGTCCCGACGCCGAGGACGTTTCGGCATCGGCACCCGCCACATTCTTGCCCTTACCGCCCAGGTAGGCAGCCCATATTTGGTCGATCTGGGTCTTATAAGGGCCTCCGCCCGGAGGGTTCACATAAACCTGGATCTTTCCGTTCAAAACGTAAAGCATCGCATTCCCTGCGGAGCCGCTTATCATCACCATCTGCTGGTGGCCAGGTATCGGTGGGGGATATTCGGTGACCACATAACTTTTACCTTCCCAGGTAAGTGTGCTCTGTTTCTGGGCCGACGCAATGGCAGCGACCGATAGGAAGACGACTAGCAGAAATAACTTCTTCATACATCACACTCCTAAGAATCGGGCAGCAGCTGAATAGAAGGCGGCCTTCATCACCGCAGATGGCGCAAGTCTTCTCTGCGCATCCGGTGAGGCTGTGCTCTAATTGCTACAACTTCGAAATCCATCAGACTTGGGCTAGCACTAACTAATGCGCGAACCGGGAAAAAAAGCCGTCATCCTTTCGGAGAATGAAGTGCAAGAAACAAGTTCCCCTCATCAGGCCACCTCTCCGGTCACCGACCGAGATGCCCTGAACGAACTCTTTGAAGTCGTCTATGAGGAGCTTTGGCGACTTGCTTCTTCAATCCGGAGGCGTGATCCGGGCGCGACTCAGCACACAGGAACCTTGGTCCATGAGGCGTGGATCCGATTGAAGGACTCACCGCAGCTAGCTGGCCTTCCGCCATCGGAATTCATTGCGATCGCAGCACGCGTTATGCGGCAAATCCTTGTGGACGCGGCACGAAAACGTCACGCGCTCAAACGAGGCGGCGCTGGCGAAATTATCTCCATGGATCTGAGTAATTTCCCGGCACCTGCCTTTCCGCGCAGCGCCGAACTGATGACTCTTGATCGAGCTCTGACTCAGCTCGAGCAATGGAGTCCCAGACAAGCCACCATTGTCGACTGTCGCTTTTTTCTCGGGATGAGCGTATCTGAAGCTGCTACAAGCCTTAGGCTCTCAGAATCTTCCGTGGAGCGTGACTGGCGAGCGGCGAAAGCCTGGTTGAATGCGGCTATTGAGACAGACTTAAAGGATTGAATGCTGATGGATCGAGCTGATTGGGATCGCCTCCAGGCCGCTTTTTTGACTGCTCTTGAACTACCCTCGCCAGAGCGTGATCAATTCCTGCTAAACACATTCGGCAAGGAATCCCAGTTGCTTCAGCATGCGCTGGAAATGCTCGCCTCCGACAGGCGGAACGCCTCTTTTCTGGACACGGATGTTCGAGAGCTCGTCGCCGAGGTCTTTAACAACTCGTCTGACATTGACGCATCTCTGGTAGTTGGGCCGTACAAACTAAAAGAGTTCCTCGGCGAAGGGGGGATGGGGGTCGTATGGCTTGCGCAACGAACCGACGCAGGCAACGAGATCGCCATGAAGTTTCTTTTGCACGCCACTCTCTCTCCCCTGAGGCGCGAACGATTTTCCCGAGAGATTCGTCACCTCGCAAAACTAAATCACCCATACATCGCGCGGATGTACGACGCAGGTTCGTTGCTGAATGGAATCCCCTGGCTCGCTATGGAGTATGTCAACGGGAGTTCCCTTACTTTGTACTGTCGTCAACCGGGCCGTAAACCGGCCGAAATCCTAGAACTGTTCCGCCGCGTCTGTGAAGCGGTTCAGCATGCGCATCGACAGCTCGTCGTCCATCGGGATCTCAAGCCGTCGAACATTCTTGTTCAAAGCGACGGCACGCCAAAACTTCTCGACTTCGGGATATCACGTGAACTGCAACAGGCAAACGAGATCGAAGACGTTGAAAATACTGCACCGCATATGCGGTTTATGTCGCGCGCCTACGCCGCTCCCGAGTGGAAAGAAAGCGGGATCGTTGCTGCATCGAACGATGTTTACTCCCTTGGTGTTCTCTTCTACGAGATGCTAACAAGTGATTCTTTTCCACGGTTGGCTGAAGAACACACAGAGGAATCGCTTCCATGCCCTTCTGCGATCGTCGCAAATCGGAAGAAAACTTTCCTCTCTAAGCCAGATCCGATGTCCAGCCTTTCTAGAGGCTCATGGGACGACCTCGATCTTCTCTGCCGCACGGCTATTCGCCGGGATCCTGTCCAACGCTATCCGTCAGTTGAAGCAATCATCCGTGATATTGACCACTTCACTCATGCCGAGCCACTGGATGCTCGTCGAGACAATCTGCTCTATAAGGTAAAGAAGTTTCTTCGCCGGAATCGTACTTCTGTTCTCGCTACAGGTGTAACCATGGCCCTGATCGTCAGCACGATAGCCTTTTTTACATGGAGGCTCGCCCGCGAACGCACGAATGCGTTGATTCAGGCTGAACGGGCCGAACAGATTCAACGATTTATCCTTGGCCTCTTCGAAGGAGACGACAAGGAGGCGGGTCCAGGGCAAGATCTTCGGGTTGTTACGCTTCTCGACCGGGGCGCACCAGCTGCCCATGCCTTGATCACAGAACCTGCGGTCCAGGCCCAACTTTATTACACGCTCGGAACCATGTATACGAAATTAGGAAAGCTGGACCGTGCGGACGCCATGCTGGAATCGGCACTACATCTTCAGCAATCGGATCGTGTTGCGGACAAGTCCGCGCTTGCCGATACTCTCACGGCTCAGGGACTTCTACGCTCCGAGCAAGGCAAACCCGATCAGGCGGAACAACTCGTTCGTCAAGCGATCGCCTTGACCGACACCCGAAGCGCACACCAGCGGCCTTCAATGGGAAGGCAACTCACTGCGCTTGGCGAGGTGCAGATTAACCATGGCCAATATGCTCCAGCGGTCGCCGTTCTTAAACAAGCAGCAGCTCTGGAGTCTTCTGCAGACTCAGCTGCCGACTTGTCCGATACGCTCTCCGACCTAGCAGCCGCGGAGTTATATCTGGGGGATTATTCTAAAGCGTCAGAAATCGATCATCAGGTTCTCCAACTCGATCAGACAATCTATGCAAGCGATCATCCTCGACTAGCAGAAGATTTGCAAAACATAAGTCAAGTCGAAGATATGTGGGGAAGGTATAACGAATCTTTAGAGGATGAGCGCAAAGCCCTCCGTATTGATCAAGCCTGGTATGGCGAGGAAAATCCTAAGACCGCAATTGTCGAGACATCTTTGGCCAGCACACTGATTTATAACAACGACTACATCGAAGCAGAAAGTCTGCTTCAAAAAGCTCTCCACACTCAGAAGGCAACATACGGCGATGGTAGTCCGCATGTTGCCTATGTGTTGAACTCCATCGCAGGCGTTGAAAACCATAAAAAACATTTTCAGGCAGCCGAAATGGACTATAAGAGAATGGCTGCAATTTATCGTACTGCATATGGCGCAGACGATTATCGTGTCTCGATAGCTCTCTCAAACATGGCAGGTGTACTTTTCAACGAAAAACGCTACGCGGAGTCCCAAGCCCTCTTTGAAGAGGCGATTCTGAAATACCAAAAGACGCTTCCGCCTGACAATCTCAATATTGCTATCGCTCAGATCAAGCTGGGCCGCGTCTTCATGGCTCAACATCGCTACCAGGATGCTGAACCGCATACTCTTGCTGGATACGATATCGTTCGCAAACAACAGTCTCCTTCTTCCAATTTCGTCCAGGGAGCGCGTCACGATCTATCTGTCATCTATCAGGGGACGGGTCAGCTTGAGAAGGCAAAACTCTTTCAGGCCAAGTAAAGCATGGGAAGCTGGTTGGCCACATCTTCAAGTTGGTCCTGTGAAACGCTTTTATCGTCATCAGCTTGGTTGGTGTCTGGGAAACAATCAATTCCATAAGTGCTCTGAGTGGTTTCAGTTGAAGCTAAGGAGGGTGCTTGAGCACCCTTCCGCACCCTCGAAAGTCGATTGCCCCACATGTGTGGCAGACCTCCGCCAAGGTCGACCTCTCTGCCTATGCACGGCAGAGGTCAGGCTCTGGCCACATTGGTTTCTGCGAGGGTGCTGAAATTCTGAAACTGCATTTTTCCCAGTGTTTTTGAGTGCTTAAGGGTGCTGTCGTTAGCCGTCAACGCCCATGAAATCATTTAGATACAACCAGTTAGCGTAACTGTCACGGCAGAGGTCGAGTGTGATCTGATTTTGTCCCGTATACCTCTACCGGCTAGACAAGTGGGGAAGGAATCAGTGGGCTTTCGATGAGTGATAAATCGCCAAAGCGCTCATCTAAAAATGCGAGAACCACGATAGAGCAGATCCGCATTTATGGCGTTCCTGGTGCCAATACGTGACGTGGTAATCGAATTCCTTAAACGGCTCTTTGCTGGGGTGGGGCTTCATTCTTAGTCGCCCTCAAGGAATGACCTCGGGAAGCATGCTCTCGAAGTCCGACAATTTCTTATTGGACCTTTAGAGGACTCCTGCAGAAAGGAGGGATTGTCTCAACCTATAGAATCGAAATAAGTAATGCATGCCCGTCGGCAATTGGCCACTTCCTGCTCATTACGGCAACATCACGTAACTGATTGAAACGGCATGGTACGGACCGCACCCTACACCACGCATTACACGGGATTTTCCCCTTATTGGACCTTTGCGGGACCTCTGGCTCCGGCCGAAGAAACTTTAGGAAGCAGCCAAAACGCAGGCTGGGTCGGAGGCGATGAGTGCCTTGGCGATTCTGCATAAATCGAGGGCCATTGCTTACGACACTGGTCGCCACATCCCATCGTGATGAGAAGCTGCGCGTCTTTCGCTAACTCTTCGGTGAGCTTCTGGGGCTTTGCGTAACGGAGGTCGATGCCTATTTCATGCATGACGACCAGGACCTCGGGATGCACGCGTTCTCCTGGCTCCGTGCCTGCTGACATGGCCTGCGCCTTCAACGGGTCAACTAGTTGATTGAAGATCGCTGCGGCCATCTGTGAGCGCCCAGCATTATGAACGCAAGCGAAGATTATGTTGACCATTTCGCCTCCTATGAACAGCAGCCCGGTTCGCAACAACGTGTTGGGTCGTTGGCAGCTTTGGGCTTGATGGCATAAACCTTGACTCTGGCAGCGGCTGCGTTCACGTCGTACTTGCTCAAGAGGTCAGAAAGTTCCGCGTGCACGAACCTTGTCGATCTAATGAAATACCAGGTGGAGCAGCCTTCTTCGCTGGTCGATATCAATCACCTCGCCCTCGCAGAAGTTAGACAGACAGAAGGTGGCGGAATTTCCATTGGAGCGATGGCGCGCAACAGTGATGTCGCCAACCATCCACTGGTGCGAACGAACTATCCCTTGCTTTCGCAGGCTCTGCTCAGTGGGGCATCGCCGCAATTGCGGAACATGGCAAGCACAGGCGGGAACCTCATGCAGCGCACCCGCTGCTACTACTTCAACGATGTTTCCTTCGCCGCTTGTAATAAGCGCAATCCTGGTTCCGGGTGCGCAGCGCTCGAAGGCTACAACCGCATTCACGCAATCCTGGGGCAGACCGATAAGGGGTCGAACAGCGGTGAGACCTGCATCGCGACGCATCCTTCTGATATGTGTGTCGCCATGGCTGCGTTGCAGGCCAAAGTTGAGGTCGAAGGTCGAGGCGGAAAGCGCATCATCCCATTTGCGGAGTTCCATCGCCTTCCTGGCAGCGATCCCAGCCGCGATACGACCCTTCGGGAAGGTGAGTTGATTACGGCTGTCACGCTGCCGTCCGATGGGCGGGATGACCTGGGGCATTAGCTTCGCCACCCATGAGGACGGTATCGTCGATGCCTCGAATGGCCGGATCGTCAATGCGAGCCTTGCTGAGTACCATGTGCCAGTGAACGCCGACGTAGGAGTGCTGGATGTCAGTGTCATCGGCATTCCCGATCTTAAGTTCAATCCAGTCGGATCGCGCGGCATCGGCGAGATCGGGATTACTGGGACTGCGGCTGCTATCGCGAATGCAATCTATAACGCAACGGGTAAGCGGATCCGGCAATACCCGATCACTCCGGACAAACTCCTCGCAAGCTGAGGTCCTACTTCAAGAGTTACGACTACATGAGAGAACAGCGCCAAATCATCGAACGGTGGCACCAAGGATCTGCATTGATCCTTGTGACGTTGGTTCGTGTTCAAGGGTCAAGCTATCGGCAGGCCGGCGCGCGGTTGGTTGTCTGCAAAGACGGCACCTATGAAGGCAGCATTAGTGGTGGATGCTTGGAAGCTGACTTGCTTCGTAAAGCGGCTTGGTTGACCCGCGATGGCGCTGCTGTAGAACGGTACTCCACACTGTTCGATGAAACAGCGGATATCCCCTTTGGGCTTGGCTGTGGGGGAGTGCTGGATGTTCTGTTGGAATCTGTAGACACCCCTGAATGCCAAGCACTCCTGCTGGCCGTCGAGTCGACCCTCTCTGGGCAGGAGCATCTGGTTGCCACATGGCTTCCAAAAGATGAGCAAGGCATCATGCGGGCAGTCTTCCTCGCTGACGGTGAACTCATCTTCGCCAGCAAAGGACTGGCGAGCGAACGTCTGTCTGAGGCACGAATAAAGTGCCTCCATGGTGCAGAGACAGCGTTAATTGGAATGGCTATCGAACGCCTTGTGCCGCCGCAGCGCTTGTTTGTTTTTGGTGCTGGAGACGATGCGAAGCCGCTCGTAACAATGGCGTGCCTCCTGGGATGGAGCGTGAAGGTGATTGATGGGCGTGCGCAGCTTACACGCAAGAATCGTTTTCCCGAAAGCAACGCTGAAGTCATGTCGGCTCCGGACATAGCGATACAACAGATAGGTCCTCGTGACGCTGTCGTCATCATGACCCACAGCTATGAACAGGATCGGGATTACCTAACTTCTCTTTTACCGGTGAGGCCCAAATATCTCGGCCTTCTCGGTTCACGGCAACGCAGCTCGCTTCTGATCGCGGAGGCTGCTGCCAAGCTCGAATGGTCCGTTTCGGAATGCTGTGAATACATCTGCGCGCCCGTTGGCTTGGACATAGGGGGCGAGGGCTCTGAGGCAATAGCGCTCGCGATCATCTCAGAAGCCCAGGCATACTGCATGGGCAAACGGAACGAGTCTCGCAGGCTCTCTGCGGATCATGTACAGAGATATCTTTCTACTGGTGACTCTCAGCGCTATCTACAAAACCAGTGCAGCCTCGACACGGTATGAAGTCTGGTGCTCGGATCCTTGCGGCAGGAGCTTCCACACGTTTAGGAAATCCCAAGCAATTGGTCCGCTTGGGAGGCGAGACGCTTCTCGATCGCTCTGTGCGAATTGCTAGAGAGGCGGCCTGCGAACCGGTTGTCGTCGTCCTTGGCGCTTCTGAAGACCAGATTCGCGCTCAATGCACACTGGAAGACGCGTTGATTGTTTCCAACCCAGATTGGGCGGAGGGCATGGGAACAACGCTTTCACGAGGTGTTCAGGTGTTTGAGGATGTTCAGGGAGTACTCGTGATGACTTGCGACATGCCGGCTGTCACTGTCACCCACGTTCAAACTCTAGTTGCATCGCAGCAGCTAACAGCTTCCTCTTACGGGGGGCGTAAAGGCGTTCCCGCCTACTTCCCCAAGAATCAATTTCCTCAACTGCTAAAACTCAAGGGCGATGTGGGAGCCCGCGAACTCCTGCGATCCGCGCACGCAGTAGAGCTTCCAGGCGGAGAATTAGACATTGATACGCCTGACGATTTGGCGAAGGCGCGAAGTATCTTTGGTTAGACACTGATAGTTCGATGGGGCCCGCGCGGCGCTGTCTATTTAATTTGATCTCCCTCAACCACCGGCGATCGCTCCGATGATCAGGAACGGTTCCTTCCCCTCGCTCACCTCTACTGGTAATGGCTCATCGAGCGACAGACGGGAAAGATCTTGCTCACAAGCAAAGAAGCGAATGAAGGGTCGGCGAAGCTTACTCGTATGGTCACGAATCGTCCCCTCAAGCATCGGGTAGGCAAGTTCAAGCGCATCGAGAACTGCCCGCTGAGTCACGGCCCCATCCAGTGAGACATGCACTTCGCGGGATGTGCTGGCCAATCTGCAAAGATGGGCGGGAAGCTCGACCCGCACTGTTGCGGTCATGGAAAAGTCTGGACCTCCACCGATAGCACCGCTGGGAGATCGTGGACGATTGCCTGCCACGTGTCGCCTCCATCGGGCGAAGCATAAACCTGGCCACCTGTTGTACCGAAGTAGACTCCGCACGAGTCTAGCGAATCTACTGCCATGGCATCTCGCAGTACATTGACATAACAGTTGCTCTGCGGAAGGCCTTGTGTCAAAGGTTCCCATTCGTGACCGCCAGAACGGCTTCGATAGACCCGTAGCTGGCCATCAATCGGAAAATGTTCCGAATCGCTTTTGATGGGTACGACGTAAAGCGTTTCGGGCTCATGTGCGTGGACATCAATCACAAAGCCGAAGTCCGTCGGAAGATTGCCGCTGATCTCCTTCCAGGATTCCCCGGCGTCATCGGACCTCATGACATCCCAGTGTTTCTGCATGAAGAGAGTATCTGGACGTGCCGGATACATGGCGATGTGGTGCACGCAATGGCCCACCTTGTATGTTGCGAATCGAGGCGTAACGATGAAGTTGCGCTTCGGCGGAAAGGCCGTACCCACCTGAGGCCGGGAGCGATCTTGAGCCTGTCGCAGAGAACGGCCACCGTCCCTCTCTTGTTACGCCGTGGAGAATCGAAGGCATAAAGCCTGCATGTTCAAGGTCGGCGACAAGAGCAAGTCCGTGTCTGCGGACAGGGACGGAGCCGAGGCCAAATCTCAACGCCGGAGGCCGTTCATGAGCAAGCGATCCATCCAGATCCAGGAAACACTGTATTGTGGCATTGATGTCAGTGCCAAAAGTCTCACCGTGGCAATTCAGCGCGTGGGTCAGCTAGTAGAGCAAAGGATCTTCCCTAACAGTCAGAATGGGCATAGGGCTCTTATCGTCTGGCTACGGAAAGCAAAGTCACCGGTTCGAGTGTCGTTGGAAGCAACGGGAATTTACTCTCTGGATCTCGCGTTTGCACTTGATGCAGCGGAAGGGATCGAACTCGCAGTCTTGAATCCCAAGGTCGCTAATCGATTTGCTCAAACCATTCGACGGTCAAAAACCGATGCCGCAGACGCCGAGGTGTTAGCTGAATACACTCATCGGATGCCGTTCACAGCTTGGATTGCCCCTAGCTCCAGTTCAAAGCGATTGCGCTCGATTGTTCGCCACGTCGAGAGCCTTTCTGTGCAGAGCGCTCAGAATCAGAACCGTCTTCACGCGGCACACGGCTCTACTTCCACACCCGGCTGCGTTGTTCAGGATCTGAAGCGCTCCGTCGCGTTTCTGGAACAACGTATACACAAACTTCGGCGCGAAGCCATGACACTCGTCCGACAGGACGACCTACTTCGCAAACGATTTGATCTGTTGGTCAGTATTCCAGGCATAGCGCAGGTGAGCGCGATGCAATTGCTCGCTGAACTCTCTACACTGCCGTCAGACCTTACGGTGCGAGAATGGGTCGCACATAGCGGCCTTGATCCTGCGCATGAAATCTCAGGAAGCTCAGTGAGGAAGGCGTCTCGCATCAGCCGTGCGGGAAATCGTCACCTGAGAAGAGCGCTTTACATGCCGGCGCTGGTCGCATCCCGTTGCGATCCCCATGCAAAAGCCTTTTTCGAGAGCCTCCTGGCTCGAAACAAGGCCCGTCTACAGGCACTCATTGCTGTTGCGAGGAAATTGCTCCATGCCATATACGGGATATTTCGAAGCGGCCTGAAGTATGAGGGGACAAAGCTGTTTCCACGGATCACTTTGTCCTGACACGATCTCCTCCTCATTCAGAAGCGCGTCTCGCGGCTAATCCACATTTGGCCGAATTTGCGGTTATAAACCAGAGTGGATGAGTGCATTGGCCTGTTGGCAACAGTTGACAGTTCAGGCGAGGAAGGTCGCTGGATCTTCAGCCAGGGAACAGCCCCACATATCAGGCCGTTTGGAAGGCGATCGTCGATCCTGGAAGACTTCCGGTGGAGTGGGAAGAACGACCCAAGTCCGTTAGCTCTTGGTTTCCGCTCGCAGCAGAATCCTGCATGGCCAAATACCTATGGATATCGGATATGACGACCGATCCTTCCCCGACCGCTGACGCAACGCGCTTGACGGAGCCGGAACGAACATCTCCGACTGCGTATACGCCCGGCTGGTTAGTGCCGAATGTTCCATTCGCCCCAGCCTCGCTGCCGGTGATGATGAAGCCCTTGGCATCAACTGCCAGATCCTTGCAGAGCCATGTGGTCTTTGGACTTGCGCCAATCATGACGAAGATATTTGAGATCGCGTGAGTCGCAACCGCACCAGATGTATTGTCCCGCCACGCGACTTTGCGGAGCTGGTCGTCTCCCTCCAACTCAACGATCTCGGCCCGCAGGCGAACCGAGATTCCCGGCGCGGTAAGAATGCGTTGGACGAGGTAATACGACATCGTGGCCTCGAGCCCTCCTCCTCGAACAAGCAGGTAGACCCGGCTGGCAGTTTGCGAAAGGAAGAGAGCGGCCTGGCCGGCCGAGTTTCCGGCGCCCACGACGATGACCTCCTGGCCGCGACAGAGACCGGCCTCCATCGCAGTAGCAGCGTAATGAATTCCGGAGTATTCGAAGCGGTCGTAGTTGGAGACCTGCAGCTTTCGATATCTGGCCCCGGTAGCGATGACGACTGTCCGCGTCTGGATCGGATTCCCATCTTCGAGATGAAGAATGTAGTTGGCGCCGCTTCGACTCATCCTCAGTACCTCGCGCGAGATTGCGAACTCAGCTCCAAACTTTTGCGCCTGAGCCATCGAGCGCTCAGAGAGTTCCTGGCCGGAAACGCCCGTGGGGAAGCCAAGATAATTCTCAATTCGCGAGCTTGTTCCGGCCTGACCACCGGGAGCATTCCCTTCGATGACGGCTGTGGAGAGGCCTTCGGAAGCCGCATATACAGCTGCCGCTAGCCCAGCGGGACCCGCACCCACGATCGTCACATCGTAGGTCTTCGAGCCGTCGCGAAGATCTCCTATGCCGAGCGCATCGGCCAAAACTACATTCGACGGATTGCGCAGAAGACGCTGATCCGGAAGCAGGGCGACCGGCAGTTGATCGTGGTCGAGATCGAAGCAACGGAGCAGAGCATCTGCGTCGGCGTCCGTATCGGCGTCGAGGATTCGATAGGGATGCCCAACGCGAGTTAGAAAACGTTGCAGCCGGATGGTGTCCGCGCTGTGTCCGAGTCCCGCCAACAACACGCCGCCGGCGGCATAGCGGACGATATCGAATCGCCTGCCGATGCACGCCTGCAGAATGATGTTCGCGATCTCTGTCTCGGTCCGCATGATTTGTTTCAGACTGGACCGGCTGATCCTCAGGATGCGGGTCTTCACGTCAGCACGGCACGCGAGAAGCGTCTGCCGGTTGTCGAGCAGGTCCAGCTCCCCGGTGAACTGACCGAGCGACAGGATCGCGACGATATTCTCCGCGCCTTTCCCGTCGGTCTCAAAGACTTCGAGCTGGCCATCGAGAACGACGAACATGTCCACATCGCGGTCGCCTCGCGCGAACAGCAGGGTCGCCGCGTCCACATATTGCTCGACGCCGCAGACCCGAAGGCGTTCGATCGCCGATGCGCTGAAGCCGGGAAAGGAGGTGTGTAACGGCTGCTTTTGCGCTGTGGGGTTTCGCGTGCTGCATTGGGTCGAAGTCATGGCGTGCTCCTTTAGGTACCTCGGCGGCCCACCCTGCGATGGGCCACCGCGGTTTTAGCTTTGAAGAAACGACAACAGATCCGGGTTGATGATGTCGGCATGCGTGATGGGCATGCCGTGCGGAAATCCCGGGTAGACCTTCAGCGTCGCACCCTCCACCAGCTTCGCAGTGAGCGCGCCGGCGTCGGGGAATGGGACGATCTGATCGTCGTCTCCATGCATTACCAGCGTCGGCACGTCGATCGTCTTCAGGTCTTCGATGAAGTCGGTCTCGGAGAACGCCTTGATGCAGTCGTACGAGCCCTTGATTCCGCTTGCCATACCCTGCAGCCAGAAGTTGTTGCGGACGCCCTCCGAAGCCACCGCGCCGGGCCGGTTGTAGCCGAAGAACGGAGTGGAGAGATCCTTGTAAAACTGCGAGCGACCGGTGACGACGCCATTGCGGATTGCGTCGAGAGCTTCGATAGGAGTGCCGATCGGATTATGGACCGACTTCACCATGAT
>Ga0302233_10002123_pt1 | contig 12806 bp, 8 predicted proteins | sample II_Palsa_N3_1_FD_193516 | JGI IMG/M metagenome (GOLD analysis project Ga0302233, IMG submission 193516) | Peat permafrost microbial communities from Stordalen Mire near Abisko, Sweden - II_Palsa_N3_1 | ecosystem: Environmental > Terrestrial > Soil > Palsa > Peat permafrost | place: Sweden...
GAGCAGCGATCGGCCGACAAACGGTAGCAACGGTCAGACAAACGGTTTATGAGCCGCCTTCCATCCCGTTGCCGGATCAAACCGTCAGCACCCGTTCGCTGCCAATCCGTCATCAGTCTCTCGTAGACCCTGCCAATTCATGCAACGGCTTGCACGCACATCCACGCATCAGACTTTGATCAACTTCAGACGCTGCAAAAATATTCATACCCTTCGGCATCACGCTGATGCCGAAGGGAACGCCGATTACTGGAGAATCTCACGCCAGTTGACGCGATAGAGAAAATTGCCGCCGCCCGGCTGCTTTATGTTCGCGGTTGCGGGCAGTGCTCCCGTTTGGCCGTAAAGAATGGAATACGTTCCATTGGGCAATTGAACTACTTGCGCACCATTAGTTGCCGTTCCGGTTTTAATCGATGCCACCAAGGTGGTGGTGCTGCCGGTACCGTAAATCACCGTCTCACCGGTTGAAAAATCGACCGCGTAGATATTGCCCAGCAGAGAACAGGGGTCTGAGGACGGAGTAATGCTGGCCCACGCAATAATGGGAACACCGGCTGCTGAATCTGGATTCACCACGATGCGTTCGGTACCTCCGCTGCTACCGGCTGTGCCGGGCAAATCGTAGTACCAGCCGGTGGAACTGTCGGTCAGCGCCAGTGGCGCTGTCAGCGGGTTGGAAATGAGGTTATAGGGAGATACCGCGGTGCGACTGCGCGGCAGCCCCGCCGTTGCTGGCGTACTTCCCGTTCCATCGCGCAGGGCATACATGGTTTGTTGCTGGGTGGATGTCAGGTCGCTGGTAGCGAGAAACTGACCGGTGCCCACGAATACCCACCGAAGCGTACCCAGACCGGTCGAATCGATATCTGTCTCGATACGCGGCGCGGTGGTAATCGGCTGCGCGGCACCGGACGGATCCGTGAGCGTGGCAAACAGCGTGGGTGCAGGGTAAGGACCCGTCGCGGCACTACCAGAGATGGCGGTCTCGGATAAATCGAAGCGCCATACGTTACCCAGCAGGTCACCGGCATACACCTGGTCAATCGTGCCATCGGTCACGTCCTGGGTATAACCCGTTGCCTGGGTAAGACCGGCCGGGCTTGTCAGACTCCCTACGCCCGTATCGATCTTCTGAAGCAAGGCACCGGTCTGAGCATTGATGACATAGAGTACGCCGTGACCGTCCTGCCCTGTACCCGTGTTGTCATAACCGGAGGTTGCCACCACTACCCAGCCGTACTTGCGGGTCTTCACGATGAGGGGGGCACCGTAGCTATAACCCATATCGGCATCGGTAAATTCCCACAACACCGTCTTGTTGTTGCCGACGACCAATGCTGCCTCGTCGGCAACGCTGGTGGTCGTGTCCACTGCTGCGGGCACCGTGGTCACGTCGAGTGCATAGATCCCCTTGCCACCCTTGCCCAGACCACCCACCAGCAGGGTATGCCAGTTGGACGTGGCCGCCGTGCTGACAGGCGTCGCGCTGCCGGTACCCGTCAGAGTGAAGTCGATGTCCGATACCTGAGGCGTCTGGTCAACATAGAAGTGATGGCTGTAGTTGTTGGTGGACACACCGTTCAAATTGGCTAGCGCGGCCAGCCCATTGATCGCCGGCGTGCTGGTGGGTCCCTTAAACAGCAGGCTGGGCACATAGGCAAACAATTCACTGCCACCACCCGTAACAGGGTTGGACGTGGTCGGATTCGAAAAGTCGGCTTCAAACGCATGCAACATGCCGTCATTCCCGCCGACATACACCACTGGCTGGCGGTTCGTGACGGTGGTGGAGAATGCGGTATAACCAGGGTTGGCCGTTTCCGTATAGGACGGTGACGTTGCGCCCTGCACCAGCACCGCCTGAGAATTCACAATATCGCCCAGACTATGGATGCGCGCACGGAAGTCGGTGGTCTCGTTGGTCTTGTCGCCACGCAAATAGTTGAGCAGTTGCTGCGCCGTACCCGGGCTTCCGTTCGCGAGGGTACCCTGCTCGGCGGTGCTTAAACTTGCCAGGCGGAAGGGCACCCCCGCAGTACCGTTCCACGTCAGGATACGACGCCCGGTATTCCATCCCGTGCCGGAAACAGCCTGAGTCAAAGTATCCAGCTGAAGCTGCGCATGCCAGGGATACTGGGCAGTGTTGCCCCCCACTTGCGTTACGGTGCCGCCAGCGTTAACCGCGCCGACATAACCGGTAACGTCACCTACCCAGGCAATGGGTGTGTACGACGTGGTGTAGATCGGGAATCCCGAGGCGGGCGAATAAAATGGCACCGTACTGGCTGTGATGTTCGTCAACGCGCGCGTCGGTGTAACGGTGGGCGCCGCACCACTCTGGGACGTCGAGGCCACATTGTTGAAAATCTGCTGCAGTCCGGCCTGAATCAGTGCTGGCTGGTTACCCGGAAAATAATTGTCTGGCCGCAGATTCAAGGCTGCAGCCGTCGAGGTATTGGTATGCCAGGTGAGGATGTTCGCCGGGATACCGTTGTTGTTAACGTCGTTAAAGCCACCGTACTTGGCCGCCAGCCAATACATGCTTGGACCTGGGCCGTTTCCCAGATTGGTAGGGTTGTAGATCTCGTCGCCGGAAGCACCATCGTAGCTGCCCGGCTCCAGCACATCGACGATATAGGTCGTTATCTTCCCGTAGGCCGGCGTTGTGACCCCATTGTTGGTCTGGGCAGCCCGTATATAGTTGACATGGGCATAGTAAGCCAGACCGGCCAAATTGTAGGTGGCTTGTCCTGTGTCGCTGACCTCCTGTGTCGTTCCCAAACCAACGCCGGAGCCCAGGCCCAAATATTGCGCCATGGTCTTTGATGCCGCGGTGGTGCCCTGGGCCTCGATCAGTGGCAGGTTACCAAGTTGAGTGGCGTAGCCGCCGGCATCGACACTGGCGAGCCCCGTCACCGGGACTACCGGTAATGCGGCCTGGCCGGAAGCGGCTGTGGGGCCTCCGGAGGTTGGCACACGAGTGTCGTACCAGGTATGTACGTCACCGATGGTGACGATCGCATTGCTCTGGCAGGTGTACTGGATCGGGTCATTGACCGTCGGTGTTGTTGAGGCGTTAAGGGGAATGCCGCTAAAGACCGGAAAGGCGGTGTCCATGCTGTTGGTCGTGGACAGGCCCGAGGTGTAAGTGGAATCGAGCGTTTTCTGCATGTAGTAAGCAAGCGTGGCCCAGTACAGATCACCCACGGTGTCGTACGTTTCGTATCCCGCCGAGTATCCGAATTGATTCAGATAATTGATGGCGCCGCTATTCGTGAAAGCGCCGCCCCCAGGTGCTGTTCCGTAAATGGAATCAGTCGCATCCGGATTCACTGTAAAAATACCCGTGGTCCCGCTCCACTCCGCGTTGGGATTTGGTGACGTGCGCGCACCGTAGCCGTTGTAACCCGTAGGACCGTCATCGTGAAGCAGAGCTCGTACTACGCCATTGGGCTGAGCGTTCCCTTTCAAGAATGAGTAGGCCGTGGCTCCCACGCGGATCTGGGTGTAGTTCTGCTGGATCAGGCCTTCGGGTTTGTTGTAAACACCAGCACCGACATAGTCGGTGGTCTTGTGGGCTGAATTGCAGTTGCTTTCCAGATTCGCGGTGGGCGGCACGCAAACCTGGACCGCTGCGTTGTAAGTAGTCGCGATATTGTTTGTATAAATCGGATGTCTTGACGTTCCACCCGTTTGGGTTTGTCCGGTGTTACTGAATGAGCTGTTGTTTGAAATGACGAAGGTCATGCCTTGTCCGGCAGATTCCAGGTAGGCACTGCCGAGTGAGGAATAGTTGGAATCACCGATTACTGTCGACGTTGCGACATTCGAGCTACTGCCAATGGTCTTGTTCGGGAAATTGCCCGTCGAGCTTTGCGCCGAATTGAGGTTCGAACGCAACAGCACCGTGCTGGACGTGGTATCGACAATACGATTGCCACCGGTAAGGGCCTGACGAAACTCGTCGAGTGCCGTCATGGTGGCCCAATTCAGCATATTGCCGCTCCAATGGGAGTTACCCGACGCGTCGGTGCAACTTCCGTCGGAGTTCACCGCGGCGACGGGCTTGAAATATCCGGTGGCCGTTCCGGCGGTTGTGGTTCCGGGGAGGTTAGCGGCATTAGTGATGCTGTAGTCGTAGCACTTGGCAGGGTCGAAATACCCCAGAAAAGCGGTGGCTGCTGTGTAAGCGGTGTAACCGGTGGCATTGGTATAGGCACCGACTGTACCCGTCGGGTACTCCACCGAGAGCGCCAGCATCAGGTTTGCCGGTACGTTCGACGTGCTATAGACAGGGGTATCGGCCAATGTCGTTTGCGACTGTGCGTTGGTTCCGACCATCAACGTAAACATGCAAACAAATAGCACGCCGCTGATGCTCGAAAAGCGAAGTGAACGAAGAAACTTGGACATGGCCGTTTCCGAAATACGAGTAATGAATCCAGTGGATCTTTAAACCAGACAGCTCAATTAATTCGAGAAATTCTGATAATTTTGCCCAGTGACCACTGCGATACAGCGATCTGCGCATGTAATTAAAAAAAACTCTTTATCTTGGTGTTCGACACCTGATTTTTTCAGCGCAATACTGTCTGCACATAGCCAATGGTGTTCTTCGGCCCCACCACACCTGCTGTTAACCGAAACGCCGCATAAGTACTTGAGGAAAATGGCGGCCCGTTGTCCTTGGTCTGATTCGAAACGGATCCACCGGAGATGGTTGCGCCGGGAACAATGCATGCCGTGGGACTCGCCGCTCCTACCGTGGGGCAAAGGCGCTCAACCACGTAGTAGGCGTAATAGCCCGATGGCAATCCCGTCGTCACCTGCGCAACTGTGCCATTGGGTGTCGCAGGGTTGAGCAACTGAGTCACAAGAATGTCGGGGACGCCATTCGTGTTGCTCGTTACAGGCAATTGAAGCGTAGCGTAATAGCCGAGAGAAGGATTATTGGCGTCGCTAGTCGGCTCGGCAAAAGTGAGCCCCAAAGCTTGCTGATAGGAGATATCGGCAATCTGAATAACGGCCTGCCTGAAGGCCACGCTACCGGCAATCGTATTGCTGGCATCGATCGACCGCATCAGCGCGACTGAGGCCAGCAATGTGGCCACCAGCACAATAATCGCCAGGAGGGTGGCAATCATCCCTTTCTGGCGGCGGGCGCCGTGATGGCCCTTACCCATGGCTCTTATATTCATGTCGGGTCAGCTCAGAAATAACGGGTGATCATGGCGTTGCGAATTGGAATGGTGGTGTCGTAGACCTTGTAGCGGTACTGCGTTTGAAGAGTGATTTGGTATTGCAACCCCGTTGCCAGGTCCGGAAACAAGGTGAGTGTCGGGGGGCCGACATAATCGCTGCTACGCTCTGGCACCTTGCTTTGAGCAACGACCGCGACACGAATAGCCTTGATCTGACCCATCGCCGCAGCCGCTGACGCCGTGCTTGCGTTAAGTGTCGCGATCGACCAAACACCCGTCGGCTGAACCCATGCATCAATGGAATTCGGATCAGCATCGGTAGTTACCGTATGGATGCCGTAGAGCGCCTTCAACTGCACGATGCCATCGGCAATCGGCGTGGGTACGGTGGTCGGCTGGCCGTTGACCGGCCGGCGCAGCAAGTCCCACATCACCAGCGAATTGGTTGTCGGGTCGACGCCGTAAAGACTCAGAACAGGATTTGCGCCCACATCGAAAACATTCGTTGCGGTTAGCAATCCAGAGGTCGGACTATTACCCGCATTGAGCGTAATGGTGTTGGTTGAATCCGGCGCCGTCTGGGTCTGCGCCAGCCCACATGTGCCATCGGACAAAACACCCAAGAGATAATCGCTTTGGTAGATACCAAACGAATTGGTCAGTACCACCGTAGCTTTGTCTGGGGTGCTGCTGACGGGTGCCTTGAAGACGCGCGCGTTGGGGTTTCCACTGATGACGCCAATGATGTCCGGTAGGACTGCCCCCCCGGCATTGGTGCCTCCACTTGAGATGAGTACGCTCATCGCACGCGTTGTAATGGGCCACGCAGCAAACGGCGCCGGTTGCGGGAAATTCGGGGGCAATTCCTGACCACCTGAAGTTCGCGCCGAAATCGCACAACCCCAGATGCCATAGCTACTGCCCTGCACCAACGCGGACCCACCCGTGCGCAGCTGCCGTTCAAGCGCATACAGCGAATAGCTGCCATTTTGCTGCGCGTCATCACCGGCGGTGGTCGTACGCTTCTGGCCTTCGAAAAGAGCGAACGCAGCCATGATCGCCAGCGTGCCGATCAGGCTTATCACAATGCCGACCATCAGCTCGATCAGCGAAAAGCCCCGACTAGGCGAGGTCGGCATCGGCCGCGCGGCGTTCGGAAAAGCGGCCGACGCGTTGCCCTCACCAACGTTACCGCGAGAATTGGGTGATCGATACATAGTTATGCGGACTGCTGTCGTTGGGGGCTTTCCAGTTCACCGTCACGGTAACCAGGAAAACCAGGGCAGAGGAGCCGGAGGGGCTTGATGTTTGGGTCACCGTAATCGTCGGCGGGTTCGCCGCCACTCCAGGCAGACAACTCGTGGATTTGGTAGTGGACGTGCAGTCAAGCGTCGCCTCCCACGCGTTGTAGCCCGCACCACCTGACCCACCTGAGCCGGTGTATTTGGTGGTAAACGCACTCGTTTGCGAGAGATCGTCCCCCCACATCTGCGCAATGACCTGATCAGCCAGCATCGCGGCGTTGCTGCGGTTTCTGGAATCACTCGCCAGCTTGACTGCGCTGCCCTGCAGAGCAACCATGCCCAGAACGCCGATGGAAAAAACCAGAATGGCGATCACGGCATCGAGTAGAACGAAACCACTCGACGGAAGTCTCTTGTATCGTGGCACTGATTTGATATTCACAACGTTCACTGACACCCCTGCGGCGCGTTAGAACCAAAGGGAATTTGTGGATCACACATGCGTATCGACCCGCCAGCTGAAATTGTGGTCACCAGCCATCGACTATTAGCCTGAGCCGAATTGGCGTCGAAGCGAATAATCGAAGTATTTCCGTAGTCAGTCGCGCGACCGATGGCGTTGAACGTGATACCCGAAGTGGCCGCTATCGCACCGGTGAGCGGTGTCGTGAGCGTCGTCAAACTACTGATAGCCGAACTGCCACTTATCGTCGCTGTGCTCGCGCCACCACTGGAAGCAAATTTTTGTATGACGGTCGCATTTGTAGCGCTGCACAGCGTCGAGGCCGAGGCTGCGCTCGGCAACTGGCAGACGGTCCAGTCAGCCTTACCCGCCGCGCTTATCTCGAACCGTACGAACGTCGCGCGCTGGGATGCCTCGTTACGCGCCAGACGTAGACCGTTCTGGATCGACTCCGCCGCGTTACGAATATTGCTGTTGAGTATCCATTGCTGATAGCTGGGAAAACCAAGCACAACGAGTATCGCGAGTATGGTGATGGTCACCATCAGCTCGATCATGCTGAAGCCGTCTGGACGCAACCGCTTCATTGGCAAGCGCCACCCTTGCGAACGACCCAGCAATTGATCGTTGCAGTACCCCAGCCTGGAGGAGTAGCCGTGGTAAGACGGTTATTTGACTGATCGATTGTAAATTTAAATAAAGCGACTGGCGTTCCGGCCATACCTGCCGCTTGAACCGTATAGGTCGAGCTAGTAGCAGCAGGACAGGTAATGACGAAATATTTCAAATTCGTGGGGGCAACTGCCCCACACGGAACAAGCTCGTTAGCAGCAGCGCCGACGTACGTCCGATTGTCCTGGAAATATTGCTCCTGGCTCACCCTGTAGGCCGACAAGGTGTTGTAAGCCTCGGTGAGCTTGCTGCGGGTTATGTAATCGATATAGCTGGGAATGGCGATGGCCGCGAGAATCGCGATGATCGCGACCACGATCATCAGTTCGATCAGCGTAAATCCCGCAGATGGCTTGCGATGCGAAGGCATCATCGTCGTAAATCCCCATGTAACGTTGCGTGGAGGGTGCTTCAACCCCTGCGTGGGGTCGAAACTATTACCCTCGAATCCGGTGCAAGACACGTACCAAGAACTTGGCGCGTACCGATGTCAGCGATGCGCCGTATCAGTCTCCGAACTGAAACCGATCACCATGGCACGTCGCTATGCTGAAGGTTTCACTGACAGATTGATACTGCATAGGACTACCGCTAATCGGCAAATAGCTACCGTTTGTCGTTCAGCTTCATCGTTTTGGCAGACGGCCGTTGAGGATTGCCAAGCAGTTCACAACTCGAAAGACTACGGCTCAAGATGGGGGGAGACGTCGATGGCACGCTACCGGCTGGTGAGCCAGCGGCGAACCATCGCCCGGCGCTTGGCGGTCGCGCAGCGAGCGCTTAGCGTCCGTCGGTGCCGCGGACTTTACGGGAGTCATGTGGCAAATAGCGGGTACGTGATTCAGCAGCGATGTTGTAATGCAAGACTTGACCCTTGCTGCTTTGCGAGCCCCGCTCCAAGCGAAAAACCTCCACTTGCCTTATTCGGCTTGGGTGCGTGGACGGTCATAGCGAATCTCGGCGAACTTACCTTCAACGAAGCGAAGCTCGTAGAACGCACCCGCAGGCTTTTCTACCAACTCGAACCTCCAGCAATCGAACTTCATCAGCGACGCAGTCTCTGCAGACGACAGGTTCTTCGGTTTGAAGATCTGGGCTCGATCGAGATGGTTCTCGTACGGAGGGATGCCGATTGCATAAACATCTAGGAACTTTGCGCGTGTAAGCGCTTCGGCCTTGTCATCGCCAATCTGGAATCCGTTTAACCCACCCTGCGTGACGACTTTGTGTCAGGTTGAGTTGTTCTTACCGGGGGCTAGAAGATATGTGGTGGATTGAAGGTATCGCACTTGCTTGCGGCACAGTGCAAGCAAGAAGGAGCTGTTGCCGGAAAGTACGCGGAGATACTACTGACACCGTCTCGCTGAGCTTGCCATGCAATATGCGTCGAACAATCCATGTCATCCCCTGCGTAGCGCGCTTCTATAGAATCTTGGCCCGACTCGCGAAGTGTTCGTGAGCCGCTTGATCGAACTGCTGTAGTGAAGCTATATATATGAAGGTCTGTGCGCTGCAGGAAACTACAGGTTGCTCGATAGCGCAGCGTAAATCGCCTGACGCAACCTTCGTTCCCTATCCGATCAGCTCCGCGGCTGCTTATCGAAGGAATCCGGACGTGTATAGCACGCCCAGTTTGCAGTTTGCGAAAAGTACGCGCTGCGGTGCAAAGAAGCATATGGTGGGACGCTAATGCGCGTGGCGACGACCGCTGATACCGCTGGGTTGTTTCCCATTTTTCCCTATCACCCATCCACACCAACGGCCACATTGCGTTTGAGGCATGGTCAGCAACAAGCGTTGAGCGGATAATCGACAACCCTCGACGCTAAACGGCTGTGCAATGTTCGTACCTGGTCAACGCTGGATCTCTTCTGCCGAACCTGAGCTTGGGCTCGGCACTGTTTTACGCGTTGAAGGACGCGGTGTGCAGGTACTGTTTGCCAAGGCCGGCATCCTCCGTCCCTACGCGATCGATTCGGCACCGCTGCTGCGCGCGGAGTTCCGTGCGGGCCAGCGCGTTGCCGGCAAGGGCATCGCGTTTCTGGTGGAACGCGTCGAGATTCGCGACGAGCTGCTGATCTATCGCGGCGAAGGTCGCGAACTCGAAGAAGGCCAGCTCGACGACGAGCAGAGCGTCAGCCAGGCCGATGATCGGCTGATCGGTGGACGCACGGATTCCGTCGCCCAGTTCGAGTTGAGGCTGGAAGGTTTGCAGCGCCGTGCCGAAGCACGACGATCGCCGGCGTGGGGTCTGGGCGCCGCGCGTATCGGACTGGTGCCGCATCAGCTGCGCGTCGCTGGTATCGCCGCCGCGCGCCGACCGCCGCGCGTGCTGCTGGCCGATGAAGTGGGGCTGGGCAAGACGATCGAGGCAGGCATGATCATCGCCCGCCAGCTTGCCACCGGTCGCGCCTCGCGCGTGTTGCTGCTGTTACCTGACACGCTGGTATACCAGTGGTTTGTCGAACTGCTGCGCCGCTTCAATCTCAGCTTTGCGATCTACGACGAGGAGCGCTGCGAAGCGCTGCAATCCTCCACTGAAGATGCTGCCGGTGACGAAGGCAATCCGTTCGAAGACGAGCAGCTGGTCATCGCCGATTTTGGCTTTCTGGAAAATTCACCGAAATACGCGGCGCAGTTGTTGGCTGCGCCGTGGGATTTGCTGGTGGTCGACGAAGCGCATCATCTGGCGTGGTCACCGGAAGCAACCAGCCCCCGCTATGCGATGGTCGAGAAACTAGCTGCGGCCATTCCCGGCGTGATCCTGCTCACGGCTACGCCGGAGCAGCTTGGCCGCAGCGGTCACTTCGCCCGCTTGCGTCTGCTCGATCCTCAGCGCTATCACGATCTGGACGGCTATCTGGCGGAAGCGGACGACTATCAGGCGCTGTCGGCCATTGCCGATCGGTTGCTTGATGCTGAAGCATTAGACGATGCGCAACGCGATACCTTGATCAAGGCCTTTCACGGCGACGAGACGCTCACTGCCTATCTGGACGACTCCACCAAACCAACCCACGCGCGTGAACTCCTCGCCGCGCTGATCGACCGTCATGGCACTGGTCGCGCAATGTTTCGCAATCGCCGCGCCGGCATCGGCGGTTTCCCCAACCGCGTGCCCGAGTGGCATGTACTCGATGCCGACACGGTCGAGGAAAGCACGCGCCAATCGCTGCTGGCCGAATTCCATGCGGACATCCAGCAGCCGCCGGTGTTGATCGAGGTGAACTACGCGAACGATCCACGCATTGATGCGCTGATCACGTTGCTGGAAAAACATCCGCAGGACAAGTTCCTGCTGATCTGTCGCACCCAGGCGAAGGTGCTGGCGCTGGAAGAAGCGCTGCGCACCAAAAGTGGCGTCGGCGTCGCCCGTTTCCACGAAGGCCTGGGCATCATCCAGCGCGACCGCAATGCGGCGTACTTTGCGCAGCCCGACGGCGCGCGACTGCTGCTTTGTTCGGAAATCGGTTCGGAAGGTCGCAACTTCCAGTTCGCGCATCATCTGATCTTGTGGGATCTGCCGCTCGATCCCGACCTGCTCGAACAGCGCATCGGCCGACTTGACCGCATTGGCCAGCAGCATGATATTCAGATCCATATTCTGGTGGTCGCCGACAGTGCCCAACATGTGCTGGCGCGCTGGTACGACGAAGGCGTGGATGCATTCCGGATCAGCCCAGCCGACGGCCGCGAGCTGCTGCGCCGCTATGGCGAGCCGCTGGCCCAGCTGGCGGACGAACACGCCCGTGGCGACGACAATCGCGATCAGGAGCTGGACGTGTTGCTCGCCGAAACGCGCAGCAGCCACGAGCAAATGGCCGAACTCATCCGCGCCGGCCGCGATCATCTGCTTGAACTGGCTGCAAGCCGCGACCTGCACGCCGACGAATTGCAGCAAGCGTTTTCCCGCGAGGATCGCGACCCGGGCCGTGACGGCTTTATCCAGCGCCTGCTGGAGGCCTTTGGCATCCACGCCGAGGAACTGAGCAGCCAGGTGCTGCTGCTCGATCCGCAATATCTGTCTACCGATGCCCTGCCCGGCTTTGCCGAAGGCCCGCAGTCGGTGACTTTCGCGCGCGAAGTCGCACTGGCACGCGAGGACCTGCCGTTGCTTCGGCTCGATCACCCGCTGGTGGCCGGCGCGATGGATCTGGCGTTGTCCGGCGAACAGGGCAACGCGGCTTTCATGGTCGACGACGAACTGTCGCCCCGCTCAGCGCTGCTGCAAGCGGTCTACGTGCTCGAATGCGTGGCGGACCGCAAGCTGGATGCCGAGCGATTCCTGCCCACGCTGCCGATTGTGGTGACGGTGGATACCAAGCTGGCCGAGCGGGTCGATTTCCAGCCCAGCGAAGCCTCGTTGCGGCGGGCAGCATCACGCACGATCGAAGTAGCCCGCTACCGCAAATTTCTCAACAAGCTGGTGCCACCGATGCTGAGCCGCGCCGAGACGCTGGCCGCAGCCTATGGGCAAACCAGCATCGGCGAGGCGCTGGCGCTCGCTACGAGCACACTGGACGCCGAACTCTCCCGTCTGCTCGCCCTGCATGCGGTGAATCCGTCGATCAGCGAAGCGGAGATCACCGCCGTCGCCGACGAACGCACCGCCCTGCTGGCCGCGCTACCACTGTCGCGACTGCGGCTGGATGCCGTGCGCTTTGTTGTGAGCGCGGACTTTCTGGTGCTGCGCTAAGAGCCTGTTCACGATCTCAACGTAGCCCGCGCCGGGAGCGGTTTGCGCGCAGGCCAAGGAAGAGGGAGGGAGTGTACGTCGGTACACGACCGAGTGATGACGCTGGCATGGGGGCAAACCGACCCGGCCCGAAGGGTTGAGCTGTAGCGCCCGCCCGGCAGCGGCGCGCGGCTTGACCTGACAGCCAGTCAGGCGCTGCGCCACGCACCACCACCGAACGGGCGCTACAGCACAACGCGGGCCACGTTGAGATCGTGAACAGGCTCTAAAGATTAGCGCAGCAGCAAACGCTTCGGCTTGATCGGCAATTTGCCGCGCCAGTACTGGATCAGTGCGTAACCGCCCACCATGCCGCCCAGATGGGCGAAGTGGGCGACGCCTGCCTGCGTGCCGGTCACGCCAAGAAACAGCTCGATCGCCGCATAGCCGATCACGAATAACCACGCCGGCATAGGCACAAGGAAATAGATCAGGATCTTTTCATGCGGATATAACAAGCCAAAGGCGAGCAGAACACCGAAGATCGC
>Ga0302233_10002126_pt1 | contig 12794 bp, 14 predicted proteins | sample II_Palsa_N3_1_FD_193516 | JGI IMG/M metagenome (GOLD analysis project Ga0302233, IMG submission 193516) | Peat permafrost microbial communities from Stordalen Mire near Abisko, Sweden - II_Palsa_N3_1 | ecosystem: Environmental > Terrestrial > Soil > Palsa > Peat permafrost | place: Sweden...
CAATACGTCCGGTCCCTTTTCACTAGTTTGAGCGAAGAGACGTACGGGTCAATTGCACATGCGCACATTTCATTTGAAACGAAAATTAAAAGAGCAAGAAGACAAGGTAAAAAAAAAAAAGGCAGTCGAGAAAGTATTTGAAAAAAAAGCAGTGTCAGCCTCGTCGGGCCTTGCAAAAAAAAAAAAAACAACGGCTCTCAGCCTCGGCTACAAGAGACGCAGACGCCGGACAGGGCGGGGTGCATGCACAAAAGCGGAGCCCACCCCTGACTTCTTCCACACAAAAGCGGCCGTTTAACGGATCAAACGTCGCCCCCCCAAAAAAAGCGCGCGCTCTGCCAGAATTGCCAAATATGGAAAATGTTGCCAGATTCGGCCGCCATTTAAGCATGTCTCTGCCCATGCCGCCGGTGTCGTCATCCATGACAACCTTGATCGGGGCGTTTCTTGCCTCGAGTGCGATTGTCGCGTGGGGCCTCAGCAGGAACTCGCTGAGCCCATCGGGCGGTGCGGCTGCCTTCGTGGTCGGCTTCGTGACGATGATGGCGGGCGTGGACTTTGGTGTGGCGCTGGTTTATTTTTTCGTCTCGAGTTCCCTCATCACAAAGTTTGGCCACAAACGGAAGGCCGCGATCGAGGACGGCTACGTGGCGGGCGGGCGCCGATCGGCTGTGCAGGTGCTAGCCAATGGACTCACGGGCACGGTGGCCGCGGGCATCTACTGGTACCACGAAGCACAAGACTGCCGATCGCCCTTGTTGCTGACACTCGTTTGTGCGTTCATCGGCCACTACGGCTGTTGCATCGGGGACACGTGGGCGAGCGAACTTGGAGTGCTGAGCAAAAGCAAGCCCATTCTTCTGACAACACTCAGGACCGTCCCGACGGGAACAAACGGGGCGATCTCTCTCGTCGGCACCCTCGCCAGCATCGCCGGAGGCCTCTCTCTCGGCATTGTGTTTTACGTGACCTCTCTACTCACCCGGCAACCGCCGTGTGCCTACCCTCCCTCCATCATTGTCCTTGGCCTGCTGAGTGGCCTCGTCGGCTCCTTGGTACAATATTAATATTTTTATTTCTATAAAGGCGATGATGTACGACATCCTTCTTAAACAGCTGGACTCTCTCCTCGGCGCTACCGTGCAAGCGTCTTACTTTTCCACGGCTAAAAACAAGGTTGTCAACGGACCAGAAGAGTCTGCATGGCACATGTAAGCCTGGGAGGGAAAATGTTGTGTACTAAACGACTGAAAAAAAATTTTTTTTTATTATTATTATTCAGCTCTGGAGCAAACATCTTGGACAACCACCAGGTCAACTTTGTGAGCTCTCTTCTCACTGCCGTTTTGCTTAGTTTAACGAGTGTTCCCTTGTTGTTGTGAAAAAAAAAAATAAAAATAAAAATATGGAATCATCGATTGTGAATCGCCGGCAAGAAACAAACAAGAGACTGACAAACTGAACAAAGGGTGGAGTGGAAATTAGGATCTTTATTTTAAGGCAACACCAAAAAACACTTGGTGATCACGCGTCGGGAGCAAGGCTGTAAAGGACGCAACCAGGACGCTTCTTGTCGGTGCTGGTGCCGAGCGCAAGGATCGCGAGTCCACTGGTGCTCTGCTTGAGCATGCGCAGCTTGAGCTGCGTTGTGTAGAGCGACTGGATGGGATCGCCCGTGGTTGGCGAGCGAATCTCGATCAAGGCGTCGGTGAACGCCATGATATAGCTCTTTTGACGCAGGACTGTTTTGATCGGATTAACCGCGACAATGCAGGAACCGTTCAAACGTACCTGTGACGAGAGGAGGAATCGACCAGCGGATGACGGTGTCGCTCTTGACATCACCAAACAAGGTCACGTACTTGCTCTTGTCCTCCACCGTGAGCAACATTGCTTCTGAATTCAAGTCGCCATGCACGATAGCCACGTGCGACTTGTCGATCTGATTGTTGCGCATCTGGTCAACAAACGACTGCAACGATGCCATCGACGTGGCCGAGCCGCGACGGTCGATAGCCTGAGGCAATCTAGACATTGCTGGCGAGGCGGCAGCCAAAGAGCCACCCATTGCGCTCAGCACGGCCAGCGGTGGGGCCTTTTCCTCACCCACATCGAGCAGCAGGGACACGTCCACAGGCCCCGAGCGTCGCACAAGCGTGCCGTCCCTGGAGTAGGAATTTTTTCTCGTTGCAGAATCCTCCCAAAAAAAAAAAAAAAACGTACGATGAAAACGCAGGTTTGATGTCGATAAACGACATTTCGGTAGAGTGAAAGTCGATGAGGAAGAGGTCGTCCTTCACTTGGATCAGGTAGTTTTTGAGGCGGTCGGATCCAGCAACGAGGCCGATCAGCGTAGGATACGTGACAATGAAGGACAATGACTATAGGGAAATACAAAACATTTTAATCAATTTTTTTTTTTTTTGTTTTTGAAACCTACAATGACTTCCATGAATCGATTGAACGGGTGGGCAGCCCATGAAAACACGCTCATCGTCTTCTTACCCAAGATCGTCAGGTAAACAGACTTTTCGAGGCGGGCTGAAAGTTATAACCAAGCTTTTTTTAAAAATGATACCACAGCGATGAAAACAACATACTCAGACGGTACTCCTCGGTCGATCGCGTGTTGGGGAGCTTTTCGCACGTGGCATCTAGTTGCTTGAGGTAGCTAACAGAAATATTCAAAATAAGAATCAAGCCATGAAAAAAAAAAAAAGGATTTTTTTAAATACTGGTCGATTTCACTGACAGCGGCCTTGCTGGGAGCAGATCCATCCGGTTGAAACACACACTCGATCACCTTTCGAAGAAGGGCCAAGTCGTACACGCGGACGCTGTTACTCTTGCCGCACAGCGCAATCATGACACCATACTCTTCGAGAATGTCGATACGTTTGAACGACTCGCCCTTGAGCAAAGGCTTTGGCGGCATTGTCGACCCGGCAACGGTGCCATAGAGACCACGATCGGATGCCATGAGAACATAGCGACCTTTTTTTTATTTTTAGCGCACTACTTTTTTAGTTGCTGCTTCAGACACACGAATTTATACCCCAGATGTCTGCAAAGCTGATTTCGTATTCGGCAAATCCGAGCTCAATGACGCTAAAGAGCTTTTTCCCACTGTCAGGCACAGGACCGCCGGGCTTAAGCAAGCCAGACAGATGGTGTTTGTCCCCCTGCAGCGCAAAGCACTATAGGATCCAATACGAAAAAGGGAGAGTTTTGCGTACCGCGCTCTGAGAACTGTCGGCCTCGAGCATCTCGAGGAAACTAAGAGAAGACGACAGCTCCGAGTCGTCGACGTCCTCCCCAAGGAAATCCGACAAGCCCAGGAACTTGTCGAGCGTGTCTTTCTGCATACAAAATAAACAAAAACAAAATACACAGACACTCGTACCCGAACGGTGCCATAGTAAACGTCCTTGCGAGGTTTGAGGGGAGAGGACGTGGTCGACGATGTGGAGGAGGCGATGGATGGAGTGCGCTTGAGGGTGTTCATGTCTACCTCAGAGGCGACAGAGTCCAGTGTCCCAGAGCGCGTGATATTTACTTCTTGCTGTTGTTGCTCCGGGCGGAGCGTATCGGTCTGCGCGGCTGCCACCACCGCGTCGGCATGGACGGCAAGTGCTTTCGGTGGTGCGGGGGGAGCGACCTAATGGAAGAACAGCAGATAAATGACACGATTTCCTACAAAAAAGTTTTTGTTTGTTTGTTTGTTTGTTACGGCAAGCGACTGAGCGACATCAAACTGTGCGCTCACAGACTGGTCAGAGACACCATACTTTGCGAGGAGCTTTTGACGGTTAGCGGCCTTGGCCGTGTGGGCGCTGTCAACCAAGGCTGCGATCGCGGCCACGCTCACGTTTTTGTGTGCCTCGATGAACGGGTGCTATTGACGGTTCGAGTTTTGAGAAAAAAGGAAAAAAAAGGAGCAGAATACCTTGAGCAATTGGGCAGCAGCAGGGCGATCGGTGGGCGACTTGATCAGGGTGTCGGCAATGAAGTCTTGGAACTTTTTCGACCACTTTTTCTCGTCCTTCAGTTTCGGCGGCGTCGAGTGGGGGATTTCGTACATGGCTCGCATGGGGTGGAGGTGATCGAGCGGGGGCTTCAATGAAAAACACAAGACGTCAACTTGCTAGAAAGCCCCACGTTTGTCTGACAGATACCTTCATCTGAGCTAGCTCCAGCGCGGTAATGCCGACCGACCACACATCTGCGCTGACGCTGTAAGCCTGTCCGGATGTCTGCGCGAGCAGGACCTCTGGTGCCATCCAGTACGGGGAGCCAATACAAGTCTTTCGCAACGAAAACTTGTCTGAGAGCTGCGCACTCACACCAAAGTCTGCGAGCTTGATCTTTCCGTCGTCGGTGAAGAGGATGTTTGCGGCCTTGATGTCGCGGTGAATGCGGTTGTTCACGTGGAGGTACACGAGCCCCTATATTAAAAAAATTTTTTTTTGTTGTTATTTGACCATACGCTTAGACAGCAGCTCGAGCCTCGAGATTGATTCTTACATGGAGCGTCTCTCGCAGGATTGCAGAGATGATCTCCTCGGTGAATGGGACCTTGAGGGCTACACATTCACAGCATGTCAGGTAATAGAGCAGACTGTATTGTACCCTTCATAATCGTCAGTGCAGAACCACCGCCGCAAAACTCCATTGCAATCTGTTTTTTTTTTTTCAGTGGTTTGTTAGTCATCGCGTGCACGAACGAACACAGCCACGTCGCGTGATCTGACGGTCCAAACACGCAGGCGTAAAAAAAAAACAAACGTACCCAAAGGTCGTCGTGGTTGACGTAGGCCTGGATGAACCCGGTGATGTTCTCGTGCCGGCACTCGCGCAGGATCTCCACCTCGTTCACGAGCTTGCTCAGCTCCTCGGCGTCGGACGACATTGGGACGATTTTGACAGCAACAACAGCGCCCGTCGTCGTGTCGATGGCCTGTCATGAATACACATATTTTCTTGCATTGGTCGCCTCGCTTGCACACAAGTAGGCATTACCTTGTGCACGGCGCCATAGCTACCGTGGCCGATCTTGTCCACAAGCTGGAAGCGGCCTTGTTGACCGGCCATGCTCACTGGTAGGCTCACTCGTAAAATGGGTGACTGTCACCTTTTTCGCAGGCGAAATCCTACTTTTTAAAAAAACACGTACATGTAGAATCATATTTTTTAGCTGGCCTCGACAGCAGTGGGCGCGGGGGCCAGGTTGGGCGAGGCCTCCGAGGCGGGGTCGGTCGCCGACTTGACCATGAACGACTCGACGTCCATGACCGTGAGCGAGGTCAAGTTGGCCTTGTTGATGAGTTTCATAAACTCCTGGTCGCTCTTGTTGGACACAGAGATCTCGTCGATGGCGATGATGACATCGCCAGTCTTGAGGCCGACGATTTGGCCGTACCCGCCCTCCTCTACGCTGGTGATGCGGAACCCTTGGCGGTTCTTGAGCGAGGCCACGCGGATCTTGAAGCCTCCCTCGGGCTTGCGCACAATGATGACACGGGGCTTATGGAGCTCGTCCTCGTCTTCGTCCTCGTCTTCGTCCTCGCCGCCTTCCTCCTCCTCCTCCTCCTCTTCCCCATCACCGTTTTCTTGGTGCTGCTGCTCCTCCTCCTGCTGCTGCTCCTCCTCCTGTTTCTTTTCGACCACCTTGACTTCAGCGGCGGGGAGGATGTCCTGGTCGTCGTCGTCGTCCTCTTCTGCGTCCTCCTCAACGGATGCAGCCTGGGCAGCAATAGCAGGCGGTGGCTGGACAAACATTGACACGGGGCGTTCCTTGCTGTGGTGTGACCCGTTGCTCCGTTGCGATGAGGTGCGGGCCTTGCTGACGACGGGCTCCGGGGCAGGCCCGTCGTACTGGGCCGAGTACTTTTGCACGCTCGAGACGGATGCGACCGAGTTGCGGCGCGACACTGACAGCACGGGGGCGAGGTTGATGAGGCCGCGGCGCTTGACCTTGGTGGCCTCCTTCTCGGCCGGCGTCTTCTTGCTGCCACCGCCCAAAAAGCTGAAGCGACGTGACTCTTTCTCGGCCTTGGATGCGACCGGGGCGGCCTTGCCGCCGGCCGTGACCGAGAGGTTGCTGCTGACGCTGGCGGAGCGGTTGACGCGGGATGGCTCGACGTAGTCGTCATCGTCATCGTCAAAGACAATCTCGTTGGTGGACGAGAGGCGGACGACGGACGTGCCCAACGACAGGGGCGTGGTCGGGACGGGCAGGGCCCCCAGGGCGCTATCGTTGGCGGCACGGCGAAGCGTGAGCGAGTGGACCTCGCCCTTGAGCAGGAGCGCGAGGACCATGCTGAGCGGCCACTGCTCGATCGACTGGCCGTTGACACACAGGAGCTGGTCGTTGACGGCCAGGCCCATCTTCTCGGCGTAGGACCCGGAGATGACCTGCTCAATCATGACGTGGCTGTGCACGCCCGATCCCATCAGGAGGCCCGTGCGGTTGACGAGCGACATGCCAAAGCCCGTCTCGGGGCGCTTGACGTTGACCACGCGGTCCATGTTGACATAGTTGGACACACGGCGCACCGTCACCGACTGGGGCTGGGTCTTGAGCGTGGCGATGGCCTCGGCCAGGGTCATGCTGGACACGGGCATGCTGTTGATGCCCACGATGAGGTCGTCCGAGGTCAGGCCGAGCTGGCTCGCGAGCTCGCTGTATTGGCCCTTGTTGCCGTCAATCTTATAGCCGTACTTGTGCTTGCTCTGGCGCAGCTCGGCGAGGTTGCCGAGGTCGCCGTACACAGGGAGGACCAGCTCCTCGAGGGCCAGCGATGACAGCGACGGGCCGTTGGACTGCGACAGGATGCTCATCACGCGCTGGACCGCGTCCTTGACGAGCTTGATCAGCGGCGTTCTCACGCGGCGGTTGGACAAGACCGTCTGTGCGCGCATGAAGAAGAGGACGGCATAGTGCAGGACCTTGCGGCGCTCGTACATCAGGCCGACCTCGTAGAGTGCGCCCACCGTGTCGCTGTGCGTCTCACCCAGCGAGTAGCGCAGGCCAAAGAGCGCCAGCTCCAGGTGCTCGAGGGCATAGTCGGAGGCACCCGTCAGCTGCAGGTGCAGGCCCAGGACGAGATGGGCGTGTGCGGTCTCGGGGTGCGTGAGGCCGTACGCGTGCGAGAGGATGTTGGCGCGCATCTCGCGGCAGCTGATGGCGTGGCTGTTGTCCTTCTGCAGCACGTACGCCTGCGAGAGGCCGCGGTAGGTTGCTGCCGTGAGCGGGTGGTACTCGTCCAGGTCCACGAGGATGTCGCGCGCACGCATCAGGTTGGCCACGATCGTGTCCTTGGAGCTGAGCTGCATGTGCGCCTTGCGGGCCACCTGGAGATCGGTCATCGCGTCCTGCACCAGTGCCTGTGCGACGAGGAACTTTTGGTTTTTGTTGGCCATGGCGAGGGCTTTCGGCAGGGCCTGCGTAGTATATATATATATTTTAAGAAAAAATATACATAGACATTCTTTTCTTGATTGGATACCTTGATTGCCTGGGGACTGTGCTTTTGGCAGAGCTCACCGATGGCCACGAGGACGCTGGTGACGTCTCCGCCCTCTGACTTGCCGAGCTGGGTCGCATGAGCGACCAGGCGCTCGCCAAGGATCTTGATCTCGGACGAGGACAGGCGCGCGGCGAGGAAGGACTCGGCGTCGACCAGGGCCTCGGCGAGGAGCGAGTAGTTGCTCACGTCAAACTGAACGCGCATGAGTGTGCGCGAGATGTGGGCCCACGAGCTCTGGACGAGGGCTGCTGCCGCAGTGGGACACTGGGCCACGTTGAGGGCACACGCCCGCTTGAGGCGGATGAGCAGGACGCGCTGCATGCGCACGCCGCCCGTGCGGATCTCGTTGTGCAGCGGCTTGAAGTTGCTGACGATCTCGGTCAGGCCGGGCACGAGCGTCCACATGCGCAGGCGCTCGGTGATCATGTGCGCCTCTTGGAGCAGGCGGAGGAGGTGGCGCGTGGAGATGCTTGGCGACTTGGACACAATGTTGTGGTTGCCGATCATGTGCAGGGCGAGTTCTGTGTCGAACGGACCGTCGCGGTTGGCGAGGATCAGGCGTGCACAGGCCTTGACCATGTCGCGCCAGAGGCCGATCGAATTGGCAGTGGGTGCGGGGCTGAGCGAGCGCAGCGTCTGGAGCGACTGCGTGATCATCTTGCCGGGGACTCCCGTGCTGATGGTCTCGTCAATATACTCTTGCGACAGGAAGGCCGACTCGGCGCTGTACAGACGCACGAGGTGCTCGGCGTCGATCGGGTTGAGCGGCTTCACCTCGATGGGCGCCAGGGCGAGCGGGGCAGGCACGTACTTTTCCAGCGGCGCCGTCACGCTCGACCACGGGTTGCGCGACGTGACGATGACGGCGATCATGGCCGGCGGCGTCGACAGGACCACGGGCAGCCACTCGAGGGCGATCAGCGGATCGCTGCCGAAGGGCTCGTCCAGGTTGTCGATCCACAAGAGCGTCGGCGCGACCAGTGTGTTGGACCACATCGACAGGGACTCGACAGAGGTGTGCATGTAGTGCGGGACCACCTTGTGCAGGATGGCCGATGTGACACTCGCGTGGTTGTGACCACGGACGTCGACATAATGGACAGCGTGGAACTGCTGCTCGAGGCACTTGTTGGCGATGCCGCTGGCCAGGCTTGACTTGCCCACGCCCTCGGGACCCGAGAGCCACGCAACGCGCACCTTGCCTGCCATGGAATAAAATAACGTGGTCAAACAAACAATTATAATAAAAAATACCTTGAGAGAGGGCCTTGGAAATGATGTGGATCTGCTCGTCGCGGCCAACAAAGAAGGAAGGGACCGAAGGAGTGACAGTGAGAGCCTCGGTCGTGACGAGCTCGTGGAAAAGGTTTTCAGGAGGACCGTCCAGGATTGCCGACGAGAGATGGCCGAGGTAGGCGGCCGACACGTACGAGCCATCGACAGCGATACGATCGCGCAGGAGGGCCAACGTCGAGGGATCCTTTGGAACCGATCTTTTTTTTTTTTTTTCCTCATTGGCTTAGTTGCGATTAAATAGAGTACGGGGGCGTACTCTGAGGGGAGGTGAGGTGCGACAGCCCAGATAAACACATCAAAGGAGACGCGATCCACATTGGGGAAGAGGCGGAACCAGAGCGCACGCCAGAGAGAGTGCTTGATGACCTGGTGGGGACCCTCTTGGAAGTCGGCGACCTGGCTCTCGCGCAAGAGTCGGAGCTCACGGGCGGCCGAGTTGATGGCAATTTTGAGCTTGCCCAGGTCGATCTCAAAGTGCGCCGCTAGCTTGGCCTGGTCGTCAGAGATCATCGCTAGGATGTCGAAGCGCTCGACGTCGTCAGCCAGCTGACGCAGAGGCGCGAGCTACAATTGGCCACAGGCAGTGTTAAAATCCCACTGAAGGAGGAAAACGTACCTTGGTAACGAGGAGCATCTCGTTGCCGAGGCGGACAAAGTTGTCGTCAAAGTGCTGCAGCTGGGCCACATCCACTGGGGCATACGGGAGACGCGTGAGGAAACCCTCGGACGAGAACAGCGTCATGAACTCTGCGGCCTCCTTGGCAAGGTTGACGCTGGCCTGTCGTCGTCGCAAGAAAAAGAAGAAAATCCATAAGAATTTTTGCAGGAGAAAACAAACATGTACCTGAAGGCAATCAATGGGGAGAGTCTCGAAAAAGTCGCTGGGCATGGTGGCGATGGCCTCGCACTGGTCGATGACACGGGCGGCAATATGAGCACAGTTGCGCGTGTTGATGCGAGCATTGTAGGCATTGATGGCGACCTGACGGGCAGCCATGAGGAGGTCTGGGAATGGTCCACTTGAAAGACCGTTTTGCTTGATCAGGCCGTCGAGCTTGACGATGAGTTGGCCCACGTTGGGATGTTCCGGAACGCCGCCCTTGACCACCTTGAGGAGCATCTTGAGTTCTTCAGCCTCCTTTTGGGTAAGCGGGCTGCCCCAGTTTTCGTCTTCGGCCTGCAGGGGAGGGGAAAAAAACACGAGTGAATTCGTGCACAAGGGAAAAATAGGAAAAATACCGCCCGAATGGCCGTCTTCATGATGCGCATATCGTGCTCAAGGCCATCTGCGCTCTTGGGCTCCATGGCCTATTTTTTTTTTTTTTAAAAAAAAACAAACTTAAAACAGGAACAAACTAAGAAATTCGTGGTTACCGAATAGTCGACACGACGGGGAGTCGGCTGGCCGGCTGCGGCGCCCTTGCCTTTAGCTTTGAAGAAAAGCTCGTAGATGTTGGCAGAGTTGCCGGACGCGGAGACGTTGTTGCTGGGCGAGGATCGACTGAAGGTGCCAGAGCGGCTGACCGAGAGAGGGAGATCCTGGAGGGCTCCATACTCGTCGTCCTCTTCGACATGATCAGGCGTGCGTTCAACGACGGCGCCCTTCCTGGATGAGAGGACCAGGAGATTGTTGTGGTGTTCGGACCCGGCCGACTCCTCTGCGCTGTTGTTTCGAGGCTGCTTGAGCGCCGACGACAGATTGCCCGCCGAGCTTGTACCGCTGACGGCGGCCGACGAGTTGAGGAACGCGTTGAGGGCATCGTGGGCGTCCTGTTTGGACACTTGCTTGGGCGGTGGCTTGACAAATTTGTAGTTGGCCACCTTGGGCTGGCTCTGGTACGCCTGGCTGGTTGAGGACAAGGGCGATGGTGCCACAAAGCGCTTGTCGTGGACCTGGGCGTGGGCGTGGGCCGGACCCTGGCCGGGCATCGACTGGAAGAACTCGTCGTTGAACTCGTCCTCGTCGTCGAAGACGAGCTCTCGCGTGTTGTGCTGCGGGGACGAGTTCTTGTACACGGTTGACTGAGAGTCGTCGCTGTAGGCCGTCCAGTTGGCCTCGATGTTGCCCTTGAGGCTGGCGCTATTGCCCGCCGAGAACGAGAGGGTCTGGCCTGACGGCTGCTTACGGGGCGTCGACTGGTTGGTGGCGAAGGACGCACTGCTGGCGATGCGCTCCTGGTCACGGGTGGACATGGGAACGGGCGAGATGAACCGCTTTCCAGCGTGATGGCTGTTGTCGATGTCTGGCAGCACTGGTGCGGCGGCGGCAAAGACAGGCTGCTGCTGGATAGGCACGACCATGCTAGCGCGCTTGGAGACGGTTCCGACAATCGGCGGGGGCAGCTTGACCGCAGAGACGGTGGGCTTGGGCGGCTCAGCTACAGCGGCGACTGGTTTGGGGGCCTCGGCAGCAACGATGGCCGGCTTGGGGGCCTCTGCAGCAACGATGGCCGGCTTGGGGGCCTCGGCAGCAACGGCGGCCGGCGCTGCCTTGACGGGTGTGGGCCTGACGGGCTCCTCGAGGACGACGACCGGCTTGTAGACCTTTGGGGGCTCGAGGGCCGCCTTCTCGTTTTCTTGTTTGGCTATCTCTGCCTGGGCGAGCATGTCCTCCAAGGGCAGCGCGACCACATGGCTCTCCTTGAGCTTGGACAGGTCGACGTCCACGACAAAGGGCTTCTCGTTGATGGCGACGGGGTCGTCGAGGGTCATCATCGACAGTCGGTTCGAGGGCTACCATCATGTCGACAACAAAAATAAATAAAACAAGAAACACATGAAAAACGCACCCGACGCGAGACCGTGGGAGACGAGACGGTCTGCGTGTACATGGACGCAGCCTTGGGGGCGACACCGGACATGGCCACGCTCTTGGCGATCCACATCTCGGCCACGCTCTTGGGCCTCTCACCGTTCGGCAGAAGGACAGGCTCCGGCGTGGGCGGCGTGGGCGTCTCGGTCTTCTTGGCCACGACGGGCGAGGACGCGCCAGAAAGGCTGTTGAATACACCGGAGCCAGTGCGCGTCGTCTTGACTGGCGCCGGCACGGGCGCCTTGACCTTGGGCGCAACAGCGGATGTTGCACTGGTCGTTTCAGGTTGCTTGCTTTTGTTTTCCTTCTGTTTTTTTTGGTGCAAGTTTTTTTTCCATATTGCAGGGGTCAGCAGAGCGGCAGTCAGAAGCGGGAAAGAGAGGGCCAGAGAGAGAAGGAAGAGGGGCGGGCCAGGGAACCCGCGTAGAATTTTTTTACGAGGGGAGATAAGAAAGGTGGGTAAAAAAAAAAACCGAAACGTACAATGGACACGAGTTCGCGCATGAGCTTTCGGCGCTCGCCCAATTTGAGGCCCAGGTCGGCATAGTCCTGCTCGGTAAAGTCGCCGTTGACGAGGTCGTCCACAGAGGAGATGGCCTCCTTCTCAAACACAGACTGGTATTGCTCCAGCTGCAGCGACGCGAGTAGCGTGGCGAGCGAAGCCATGTGTTTTTTCCTACGAAAACAAAAAAAGTTCAGCCCCGCTGTGAAACGCATAATGACAGCAGTTTCAAGACCCGGAGACGGCCAAAGAAAGAAAGGGTTGTCGGCAGAGGAGCCGTTACTGTCGAGGGAGCTTAGCCCCGTTTTACGTTATCTGTGAACTTTTTTTTTCAGCTGGCAGACAACAGGAAATTGGTCACATTCCAATGTCACCTGCACCTGCATGGCAGAAGCGCCATGGATCGAGCTCAACGTTCCTAACCTCTACCATCTCGCGACGCTGGCAGCGCCTCTCCTTCACGAGGAAGGTCGTCCGCCACCTTTCAGCAAAGCGCGACGAAGCTCGGCGCCAACGCTACTGGATGAACCCTCGGGGAATCGCGGGCGTCTTCGGCGTGGACACGGAAGAGTTCGTCGACATCGATGAGAGCATCGTCAAGCTTTCCTCGTCGAACAGGGCCCGCGGACGTTCCCCGAAGGGCGAAAGAGCAGAG
>Ga0302233_10002127_pt1 | contig 12792 bp, 22 predicted proteins | sample II_Palsa_N3_1_FD_193516 | JGI IMG/M metagenome (GOLD analysis project Ga0302233, IMG submission 193516) | Peat permafrost microbial communities from Stordalen Mire near Abisko, Sweden - II_Palsa_N3_1 | ecosystem: Environmental > Terrestrial > Soil > Palsa > Peat permafrost | place: Sweden...
ACGTGTGTGCTCTTCTTTCCTTATTTCATCTTTTTTTTTTTTTTTTTTGTGAAAAAAGGATGCTTCAATCGACGCCGCCGGCCTCGTCCGCCGCTCGATCGGCGCTGCTCGTGGGTCTCTTTGCCTTGTTTGACATCCTGCGCGAGGAGGACAACCAGCATTTGATCATGTCACTCGACGCCTCTGGGAAGGCCCTCCTCAAGGAGTTGCACGCCGAGTACTCGGAGCACTACAAGTACCGCGGCAAGTTGTAAAAAATATAACGAGGATTCAATGAGTTGCAACACACATGAAAATAAAAAATGCTGTACATTTTATTGACTAACAAGAGAGAGCCAAGTCAACGCAACAGCAGTTCGTTTTACGTGTGAACAACAGTCCGTAATTTTCTTTTTTTTTTCCCTTCTGGGTGAGGGGGGCAGGACGCGCTTAGTCGAAGAGACCGAAGCCCATGTCCTCATCGGACTCCTCCTTCTTCTCCTCCTTCTTGGGGGCAGGGGCAGCGGCGGCCGGGGCGGCAGCGGCAGCAACAGGGGCGGCAGCAACGGCGTACTTGGAGGGATCGGCGAGGATCTCCTTGATCTAATTCAGTTGCAAAAGACGTTTTTTTTTTAGGAATCGATAGAAACGGCGGGAAAGCAGAAAAAGATTAGAAGAAGAAAGAGCAGACCGTCAGTGAAAACTAATCCTCAGAGATTTTCTTTTTCAGGGAAAATACTATTCGGTGTAATTCTAGAGCTTTTGTTTTACTGAAAATTCCTCCTCCGGTCCTTTTTTTTTTTTTTTTTGGAAAGTAGCCCACCCCACGCGGAAAAAGAAAAAGGGAAAGAGAGAGAGTGAATAAAACATTATTTACCTTGTCGACACCCTTGAACGAGATCTCGGTGGCGAGGGCCACGGCGAGGAGGTTCTTGTAGGCGTTGATGACAAGGTGGGGAGCCGAGGCCTTGTTGGGGAAGCCAATGGCGAGCGAGATGGCGGCAACGTTGGCAACACCAGCCGAGAAGTGCTTGAAAAGGACGTCGTCGGTGATGTCGAGCATGTCGTTCTCGAAGACTGCGCCCGAGTCGTAGACCTGGCGGATGACAAGACCATAGGTGAAGGGGGAGATCTGTAGCACGCGAGAGCGCGTGTGCGGTGTTAGCACTGCAAACGAAACCGCGCTAGCCCTTCTTTCTTTCTTACTTTGAGCATGTTGAGCAGGGTGGCCTCGGAGGCACCGACCTTGTCACCCTTCTTGACGAGGTGAACACGCGAGCTGATCTCAATGGTACCCTTCACGATCTTTGTGGCAATGCCGAGGGCCTGGAAGAAGGCGGTCTTCTCGGGACCCATGCCAGTGTTCTGGGCGTCGACGAAGACGTCGCTGGGGGCGAGGGCGCCGGCCTTGGCGGGGGCCTCAACACGCTGAGCAAGGAGCTTGGTGCGGACGTTGCGGAGGTCGCTGTTGGTGAAGACAAAGCCAATGTTGCCCTTGACAAAGGGGAGGAGCTTGTCCAGGGCGGGGTTGGAGGCGGTCTTGGCGCGGATGACCTTGCGGATCATCGTGTTCTTGCCCATGAGGATGGTGGCCTCACCGCGGAGCGAGATACGGATGTTGTGGAACTGCTGCGAGCCGACGTTGTCAGCCTCGACAATGAAGATCTTGCTGTTGTCCTGAAGCCACAATTGCGCAATTTCAGCGTCAACGAGAGAAAAAAAAAAACCCTCTCCTCCTCACCTGGAGCAGGCCATCGAGCTTGGCAAAGTAAGCGACCTTCTTGGCCTTCGCGTCTCCCTTTGACATCTTTGATGAAAGTGCACAAGGGGTCCTTGTTGGGGGTTTAAAGAACTAATTGTGAGGGCAAACGAAGACGAGGGTCAGTCAAATCCAACCCCAATCCCAATCCCAATCCCAATCCCAATCCCAACCCGAACCTCGCTCGTCTTCGCTCCCTGCCTCCTCCCCATGCGCCCTGCCTCCCCGTGCTCCCCCCAGCCCACAGCCCACAGCCCACACCCCTGTCCCCGCTTGTTGCGCCAGTCGTCTTATGCGTACCACGAAGAGAGTGTTGAAAAGAACGGGACAGATAGTCCGGCGTCCATTTTTAGACCTAACCACCAATTAATTGCCAACCAGTCGGAATTGTAAAATTCTCATCAGTTTTGCACTCAACTCGTCAGCGTTAACCAATTAATCCAATCGGTGTTGAATGCAATACTAACAGCCTTCGGAGCTTTTTTTCTTCTTCTCTGATTCAGTTCTTTTGTACGTTGACCTTGTACTTTTTCCACTACAGATACTAGTCTTGGTGGGGGGAGAGAGAGAGAAGGAGAAGGAAAGGGACAAAGGCGATCTTGTTAGTTTTAGAGGTCCATGTCAGACTTGGCAACGGGCTCGTCCGCGGCTTCGCTGCTGCTGACGGCCGCGGTGGTGGTCGAGATGCCCTCAACGGGCTCGGCGGCGGCGGCGGACGAGGGCTCCTCCGCTGGTGCCGCGCCGGTGCGCTTTGCGCTGCAATTGTTTTTAAATAAAACACGGCTATCAACTAGAGACAAACCTTTCTAGCTGGCCGAGATAGCTGACGACCTCTGCCTCGTCGAGGAGACGGAACGACTGGTCCTTTCCGACGATGGCAACTGGGCGGGAAGGTGGTTAGTCTAGTTGGCAGCAAAACATGTTCCGGATACTGGACGTGTTGAGTTTGTTGAGCTCGACATCGGCCTGGAGGGTGTCGCGGAGGGCCCGGAGACCGTGCTTGACGAGCTCGTCGAGAGAGCCTGCCCGACGCATTAAAAATGTTAGAAAAAACAGGCCGGGCAAGGAAAGATTTCGCGTACTGCTGGGGAACTTTTCAAAGTGCTTCTCGAGGTAGGTCTTGGCCGACTGGCAGCGAGCGCCAATCGACATGGCGACATAGTCGTAGGCCGTGCCTGCGGGGCTGACCTCGTACAAGTGCGCGCCGGTCTCGTCGTAGCCGCCGACCAGCACGCCGACACCGTAAGGACGGCCGCTGGATCGTTGGGTGGTCAGCTGCGCCTCTGCGTGTGTGGGGGCGTATTTTTAATATGAAACACGACAGATTTAAAAACGGTACTGTCGGCAACAGACAGGGCCAATCGCTGCACGGGGATGGGCCGGCCATAGTTGTAGCGCGAGAGCAGCGACTCTGTTCGCATGTATTTGCTGCAAAAGAGCGGAATCACCCAGTAATTAAATAAAATAAAAAAAAACAGACCACAAAACTGGCGAGGTACCTGATGGCACGGGCGTCCGAGATGAGACCGGCAATGGCGATGCCGACGTGCTGGTCCACCACAAAGACCTTTTGCAGGTACGACGACAGCTCGCTCGAGCTGGATCGCTTCAGGGCGAGCAGGACGACGTGTGTGTCGCTCTGTCAAAAAGTGCGTCAATTAGCAAAACGGGCTCCTGCGCCTGGTCCTCTCTCTTACCTTGAGGCCCACCGAGGCACTGCCCTGCTTGATCGCCTCCATGGCGTACTCGATCTGGTGCAGACGCCCTTGCGGGCTGAACGTGGTGATGTCGTTGTCGTACTGGTTGCGGAACTGGGGAAATGGAAAAATAAAAAAGCAAGAGAGGTGTGAGAAATAGGTGGGGGTGGGGGGGTGCGCCCGTCCGTCCGTCCGTACCATTCTTGTGCGCTCGTCCGGTGTGCCAGCCTAGAAACAAGGGAAAGCAAGGTGAGAAACGCGTCAGCACAAAAAAGGTATGGGTGGGAGCCTGTGTAAAAATGTCGATATTTGTCACCCTTTTTCGTGGGCTCTTGCTCTTGCTCTTGCTCTTGCCTCGTTTGTGCTAACAAAAACAACGACACCCTGTCTGTTTATTGCCACAGCCGTCGTTGTCCTACCTTTTTTTTTTTTTTCTTTTGTATTCCCCCCCCTGGCCCAAAGAAGAATGGGCATCCCCGCTGTGCAGTCGCCTGAGGACCGGCTCAAGGAGAAGCTGAACCGGCTGTTCCAGGACGTGCTGTCGGACGTGAACCGCACCAAGGTACCAACGTCGTTCTTGTGTTTATTTTTTATTTTATATTTTGTTCATGTATTTTACTTATCCACAGTCGCCTGAAAACGTGCTATCGCTGGAGGCCTTTGTTGACTCGTTTGACACGACTGACGCGACCACGCGCCAGCACGTCTTCAGCCTTGTGAACGTACGTACAGGACATGATAGCGGGCGTTGTGCTTACCTGCGTGTTTCTGAAAGACAACGGCACGTCGCGCCACGTCCGCGCCGTCCAGCTCGCGACGCAATTTCCTCTCTGCTCGGATGCGTCACTATGCCGCCGCCAGCGGTCCTGTGGCCTCTGGATCGACGGTCGCTGCCTCCTCTTCTTCGTCGTCTTCATCGTCGTCATCGTCGGGTCCTGCTGCCGCGCCAGCACTGCCCGCTCCTGGACGTCTTTTTGATATGGACGCGGACGCAGACTCGTACTTTATGTACGATGCGTTTGCTCCGTCAGTGTACTCGCTCAACCAGGACGATTACTACATGCTTAATGAGGTACCAGCAAGCGTTGCTGCTGGCCGCGTCACTTATTGCAAAAATCCGAAAAACAGAATTCGTACACACCTCCTCCGGGTGTTGAATCGGCCACCGCGACCGTGTCCAGACCCCTCCACATCGAGCAGCGGCACCGCTTGAACGCTTTCCGCGACGACTTGGGCATCAACGCCGAGGGAGGGGGCGGCAGTAGTGGGACCAGCCGCATTTTTCGGTACGGGCGCCACACCTCGCGCCATCTGCGTAATCCAGACAGCAGCGGCCTGGACGCGACGACGGGCGGGGAGGGGACGCGCATAGACCAGCTCCTTGGGTTAATGCGTTCGAGGTACGCGAATCAGACTGGTGGCAGCTCGGATCCCCCGACCGTGGCTGCTACAACAGTTTCGGGGACCGCGGCGATTGTCTAATTTTGTCGTAACCTGTAAAAATTATACCTCGCCCCACTCTCTCTGTCTGCTGCTCTTCTTATGTATTACTTTGTTTTTTGGCCACAGTGTACTGAATTACTTTTTTTTTCCATCCTTTGATCGGCTAATGGATCGAAGGAACAAGCGTGTTCTTGATGATGTCCTCAGCCTCGGCCACGATGCGGGTGATGAGCTCCTCGCACGTCGGAATGTCGTCGATCTGGCCGATGACTTGGCCGGCAGTCCTACAATTGCAACAGGCACATCAATTCAAACTTTTTTTCTTTCTTTTTACCACACGCCGTAGTCGGGGTCGCCGTTGACAAAGACCTCACGACCGCGCTTGCCCGAGACCAGGTCCTTGACCAGCTCAAACTTGCCCGGCTCCTTCCTCTCGATGTCGACGACCTGGGTGGACACGCTGTTCTTGAACACACGGGCTGTGTTGTGCATCGTACGGAACATGAGCGCCGTGTCGCGCTCGGAGGCCTTGACCATGCTCTGCTTGATGTTGTCGTGGATCGGCGCCTCCTGGGTAGCCATGAACCGCGTGCCCATGTTGATGCCTTGCGCGCCCAGGCTCAGTGCAGCCACCAGGCCACGGCCGTCGCCGAAACCGCCCGAGGCCAAAAAGGGTATCTTGAGCTTGCGAGCTGCGATGGGCAGGAGCGTCAGGTTGGTCACGTCGTCCTCGCCGGGGTGTCCCGCGCACTCAAACCCTTCATTGGGCTCATTAGTTTATCTTTCTTCGTAGGGTTGTACCGTCGATCGAAACAACGTCAACGCCGCGCTTCTCGGCCGAGAGGGCGTGGCGGATCGACGTGCACTTGTGGACGATGACGATTCCGTGTTCTTTGAACAGCTGCGGTGTTTATTTTTTTTTATTTTTCAGTGACCGACTCATGTGCACGCAATCACCCACCTTGATAAGCTCGCCAGGGTTGTTGCCCGCCGTCTCCACGACCTTGATGCCCGAATCGACGATTGCTTGGGCGTATTCCTTTTTGTTTTGTTGTGTTTTTGTTTTTGGGTACGGCTTTGTTGTTAAAACTTTACAGCATAAGGAGGAGGCTTGATCGCAGGCAGGATCGTCAAGTTGACCCCAAAGGGCTTGTTCGTCATCGAGCGAGTGCGCTGGATCTCCTTGCGCAGCGCATCGGGTGTTGGCTTCAGTTGGATAGGTCAGTGTTTTTTTTTTTCTTGTGGTGATCGAGTGTTTGTGCGCACCTGCGTCAGCGCCGTCAACATGCCAAGGCCGCCAGCATTGCTCACGGCCGAGGCCATCTCCGCCGTGCCGACCCACTGCATCCCACCTACCGCACATGGGAGAGTGGCGTTGTCAGGAATCGACCAGCGGTTGAATCAGTCTCCCTATTACCTTGGACGATCGGGTGCGTGATGCCGAGCAACTTGGTGACCTTGGTCTGCAGCACCATCGTGTGATACTACTACTACTGCTGATGTTTCTCAACCGGCGTGAAAGAAGACTGATTAGTGCCGACGGCCGGGGCAATGGCACAAACCAACTCTGATGATCCAAAAAAAAAAAATAAAAATAAATTTGTTATAAAAACCCGATCCGTCGGCAGTGGTTTGCTGCTGTTGACCATGGTGTACGACGTGCTGATCTGGGGCGCGACGGGCTTCACCGGCGCCCTCGTTGTGGAGTACGCCGCGCAGCGCTACGGCTCCGACTCGAGCGTGTCGTTTGCGCTGGGCGGGCGCAACCAGGCCAAGCTTGCCGAGGTCAAGGCCTCGGTGGGCGCCGCGTACCCGGCGGTGCTGAAGTGGCCCGTGCTCATGGGCGACAGCGATCGGCAGGAGGACATGGACGCCGTCGTGAGCAAGGTGCGCGTCGTGGCGGCGTGCGTGGGCCCCTTTGCCAAGTACGGCGCCAAGCTGGTGGACGCGTGTGTGCGCCTGGGCGTGGACTATGTCGACATCACGGGCGAGTACACGTTTGTCAAGACGCTCGTGGACAAGTACCACAACCAGGCCATGCTCAAGAACCTGCTGATCGTGCCGTGCTGCGGGTTTGACTGCGTGCCCTCGGACGTGGCCGCCTACCTGGCAGAGAAGACGCTGGAGGAGAAGTTGCACCGCGAGGTCGACTACATCTACACGAGCGTGGACAAGCTGGACGGGACCGTCAGCGGAGGCACCCTGGCCACGATCGGCAACGAGATGAAGTCCCTGGATGTGGGAAGCCTGCGAAACTACTGGCTGCTGGCGCCGGGTCGCAAGCCGCGCCAGGCCACGATCAACGATGGCGAGTGGGTAAACAAAAAGTCAATAATTAAATTATTTTTCTGATGTCCTAATAATTATTTCACAGATGATCCCGTACTTTTCCTCGGCAGCGGGCGTGTGGACCGTGCCCTTTGTCCTCTCCTTTGGCAACGTGCGCACCGTCTATCGCAGCATCTACCTCCGCGGAAAGGACTATGCCTTTTCCGAGGGACTCAAGGCCCAGGGCGTGTTCCATGGCCTTTTCGTATGTTGATCACCACATTAAAAAAAATATATTTGATGGCAGTCATTTAAAATAAAATAAAAATCAGATGTTCCTGATCATTATCCTCCTGCCCATCCTCTTCAAGGCGCCGATCATCAGCAGCATTTTCCAGCGCCTCATCCCGCAGCCCGGCCAGGGCGGCAGCCGCAAGGCGCTCGCCAAGGGCTCGTACTCGTTCCGCGCCGTTGCCGTCGCCAAAAAGCTGCCCAACGAATCGACGCCGCGCAAGGTGCAGGTCGTGTTTGACGCCAAGGGCGATCCCGGCTACGGTTCCACGCCCAAGCTCATGATCGAGTCGGCACTGACGATCATCCACCACAAGAAGGAGCTCATCGAGGAGCTGCCCGGAGGACTCACCGGTGGTGTCCTCACGCCCAGTGTCGCCCTCGGCAAGCGTCTCATCGATCGTCTCCAGGCCAACGCCGAGGTGTCGATCAAGGTCATCACAAACTGACAAGCCCTGTGATTGCAGCTTTTTTCCCTCTCGTTTTGTCCTTTGTAAACTGAGTACTGCAAAAACTATGTGCCCCCAATTAGAGCTTTGCCGGAGGAGTGCTGGTCATGGTCGGTATCGACTGAGCTTCTGCCGCAGGTTTCATACGGATCAGGCCTTCTTGGGCGATCGAGACCACTAACCGACCCTCCCGGTTGTAGATGTATCCGTTTGCAAAGCCGCGGTTGGAGATCATGCGTGGGCTCTGCCCAAAAAAAAAAAAAAGAGAGGGTTCAGTGTTAAAAAGGTGAAAACAACCGGGATCCCTACTTGCATGTCAAACAATAGCCACTCGTCTGCTCGGAAGGGCTCGTGGAACCACATCGAGTGGTCCAGACTAGCACTGTTGACCATGGCAATTTTTGTTAGCTTTTCTTGTTTAATGTAAATTGCGACGCAGACTTACATTATGCCGATTCGAGGGTTGATATTGCGGGGGAGCTCGCCGTGTGGCAGGAGGGACGTGGCCAGGAGACGGTGGTCCGATTCGTACGCCGCGACGCACTGGTGGAGGCGCAGGTCGTCGCCGAGCGCACCCACGGCCCTCATCCAAAACCTCTGCCTGCCGGGGTCGACCTTTTGCGGTGTGCGCCAGTCAAAGTAGTCGACCTGGCGCATGTCGATTGGCACCGGCTCCTTGATCAGCGCATTGACGTAGGCCTTGACGGGCTCAGACAGGCTGGGGTCGTCAATGTACGTCTTGATCCGCTCCTCCATCCTTTGATAATAACAGAAACTACCCATAAAAAAATAAAAATAATAATAAATAATTACGTGGGGATCGACTCTGGCAAAGGCACGTCGGGCATGGTGAACTGGTGCTCGAGCTCGTACTTTTCTGGCAGCTGGAAGGACGCCTGGCACGACAGGATGACCTTCCCGTTCTGCATCGCGCGCACCGATCGCGTGGAAAAGCTGCGTCCATCACGCGTGCGCTCAACGTGGTACACGATGGGCAGGTCCACGTTGCCCGGCAGGAGGAAATACGAGTGCAGCGAGTGCACGTGCTGCTTCTGATCGACCGTGCGCGCCGCGGCGGCCAGCGCCTGGCCCACCACCTGCCCGCCAAACACGGCCCGGCCGCCCAATGGCTTCCAGTGGTACTTTGTCTCGCTCCGAAACAGGTTGGCGTCGATTTCTTGAGGGAAGGGGGGGAAAATCAACGATACGCAATAAAATAGGGGGGGGGGGGACGACGACAGTACCTTCCAAATCGAGCGCATTCTCGATCTGCGTCTTGGTGCCCGACATGCGCGCAAAAATCGTTGCAAAACGTCGACGTGGTGCTAAAAAAACCGACGCAGCAACGGCCATTAAACGCAAGTGTGTCTCCCTGAACCAACATAGTTTGCTGCCCATGGCCTCGCTGGTTCTTCGCTTGACTTCGCGGGCTGCTGCCGTTGCGGCTGTCCCGTCGGCTGCGCGACGTGCACCTGTCCTGCCTGGTAATCATCAAAACCCCATTTCAGGGAAGAAAAGCAACCTTTAACCCTTGCGTGTTTTTGCTGGAGTAGTCGTGTTGGCAAAGGCCGTCGTGTCTGCGCTGCCCGTCACGCTGGCACGCAGCCCGCGCAAGGTCAGGAGGGAGGGCGGCAGTGGAGGCCCATTCTGTCCGCAGCAACGACCGCTTGGCACAAACAGCGTACATAAGGAAGCAGAGAAAGAGCCCAGCAGCAAATCCGTAGTCGTGCAACCCTTTTTCCTCCTTTGTTTTAAACAAACCAATAGGTGCAGGTCATGTCCTCAGGCGCCTCGGGCACCTCGGGCTCGGACGACGACAAGCGGGGCACGGACAGTACGAGCGGTCAGGCCAGCCGTACCAGTAACAACAGCAGCGACGACAGCGAGGAGGACGAGGAGGAGGAGGACGTGGAAGAGGACGACGAAGACTTTGAGGACGAGGACATTGAGCCCCTGGAAGAGGACGAGCAGCTGCGAAAGGACTTGGGTAGGCTGCAGAGCGAGCCAAACACGTTCAGGGACACGGCGCGGTCCCACATGGCAGTTGGCGAGTATGACGCGGCCAAGGTGGCCTTTGATGCGTACATCGCCGATGTGCAATCGTAAGCGCATTGTCAGCTGTGTTTTTTTTCCACGGTTGACTTTATCCTTTCGTGTCGCCACCAGGAAAATGACGGGCTTGGCGCTTGCAGAGCCCTATTTCGAGCGGATCAATTGCCACCTGCTTAACAAGCGGCCCGGAGAGGCCATGGCCGACCTGCACGCGGTCGGAGATCTCTTTAGGGGACAGAAGAGCAAAGACTACTATGCCCTGAAGCTACGGGTACGAAAAAGAACAGCGCAATTTTATTTTTTAATTTCGTGTTTCAGTACCGCCTGTTTTCGTACCAAGCCTTTTTGCTCGCAAACGACGATGAAAGCGCCGCACACGCTCTCTACCAAACAAAAAGATCGGCCATGTACTACTACGAACCGATAACACATGTACGCCCACGTATATAAAAATCAAAACTGTCAAAACTAAACCAACAAAAAATTGAAGGAGTTCTTTTTGTACCTGGTGTGGCTGGGTGAAAAGTTGCTGGAGCTGAAGGCGACCGACGATGCGATCAGCGTGTGGAAGTCGGCCTGCGATGTGAATAATTCCTTCAAAACGGCGGCCATCCGCGCACGGCTGTACTACTATCTGTCGCAGCTGACGGGGCCCGGCCAGAAGGGCTATGACTCGGACGTGTACATCGAGACGCTCGGTCGTGCGCTCGACCTCTTCCGCTCTATCGAGCGGTCCACCCCGACCTCGTCGCTCATGCCGTTCTACTGCATGGTAAAAGAATTTGTTGTTTTTGTGTGTGTGTTTTTTTTTAAAAAAAAAAGCGATGTTAGGTCGACGTGCTCGATGCCCTTAGCCAGGAGCCGAAAAAGTTTGCGCGTGACATGAACAAGGCGCATCGCGACTTGGTGAGGATCATGCGCGATATCAAGAAGGACCTGGACCTGTCCAACCTCGAAGTGGCCGAGCTCTACTACAGGACTGGCGAGGTTGCGCTCAAGTTCAACATGCCCGAGGAGGCCCTCGATGTCTTTGAGGAGCTCCAGTCTCTCCACTTGGGCAACCCCGATCTCAGGAGGAAGTACGCCGTCGCCATCAGCAACGCGCTGAAGCAGTGCAATCTCCCCGACGTCAACGCACTAAACATTGTAGCTCAATAGAAAGGAAACTTCTATGCCAAAACAAAAAAACTATGTACAATCATTTAAAGAGGGAGACCGTCAGGCCCGAGGAGCGAGCACTTGGCAGAGTCGAGGACACGGGGCCCGTCACCGACCTTGGAGTGCAGGATGTACTTTAGGGCGCCTGGCTGTGGCGGCAACGGGACGGCCTTGATCAGCGGCGCCTCTCGCTTCTCCACCTCGGCCACGTCGATCGAACCGGCCAGCACGCCGTAGGGGTCTGCAAAGTAGGCCTTGCCGTTGGTGCTGGTGGCATCAGAGGCAGGAGGGAAGTAGCGCAGGACGATCTCGAGGACCCTCTTTACGTTTCTACGAAATAATATGAATAAAAAGGGTCATAGGTTTAGATGGTACTCTTTCAAGAGGTAGATGACTGCGTTGGGTCCGGCATCATAGGTGTAGGCTACCAGGGGCGTGCCGCTGAGGTCGTTGAGACGCGAGAGGAGGACGATGATGGCACGGGACAGGTCGTTGAGGTAAAAGATGGGCGGGTACGTGTCGAGGCAGACGGCGTGGAACTGGTTGCTGTCCTGCATCGTGAGCGTTGCAAAGGTGGCAAAGTCGCGCTGGACGATGGCGGCCTTCATCCGCTCCATGCGCTCGGGCACGACGTGTTGTGCGCGATGACGCAGCAGGTCCGATGTCGCCATTGACGTCTGCATGCCTGCCGTCGAGGGCACGGCCTTCTTGTGGTCGCTGACCACGAGCACGATGCACTCCATCTCGGGCCAGTGCGTCTCGCTGGCGACCTGCTCGGCCCTGCTGTCGAGCCCGTCCTGTGCAGCGCCCATGTTCCACGCCACGAACCCGCCAAAGAGCGACCTGCACGCCGAGCCGGACCCCTGGCGCGCGATCGCCGACAGCTCGGCGTACGAGACCACGTCCAGCAGGCCCATGAGCTTTGCCAGCGTCACGACGAGGCAAGCGTAGCCCGATGCGGACGACGCAAGCCCAGCGGCCGTGGGGAAGTTGTTGTAGCTGGCAATGTGGACCTTGTAGTGCAGCCACGGGGCCTCCTTGTGGTGGGTGCTGGCCAGCTGGCGGATGGCGTGCAGACAGACCTGCAGACGGTCCTTGGCCACGTCCTCCTCCTCGCCGTTGAGCCACAGACGGTCGCGGTCGAAGCGCGGCGAGGCCTGCGCCGTCGTCGTCGACTGCAGGTGGTCCTGGCTCAGCGTCACGCTCAGCGACGAGTTGCAGGGCAGGTTCAGCCCCACGTCGCGCTTGCCCCAGTACTTGACGACGGCAATGTTGACGGGCGCGCTGCACGTCGCAGTCCGGACATCCGGGGCTGAGAGCGACATCCTAGCCGGTTGCGTGATTTCAAGTTTGAAAGTGTGGGCTGATTTTTGAATTTTTTATTTTTTTATTTTATTTTCAAGACCAGGACATCCGTTGCCAGTTTTTTTTTAAATAAAAGTATTATTGCTGCCCATACACAGCCGCTTTCCCTGTCCTTGGTGACGCCGCCAAGTCAGCCGTCGAGTAGCGCGGCCGCTCTTGCCACTGCCTGTGTTTACAATGCCATCTGCGTTATGCGACACCTGTGCATCCAGCCACCATTCCGGCGACGACTCGGCCCGCACCGTTGTTTTCGACGCCGATAACAGCAACGGCCGCAACTGCCGTCCCCCCAACGCCCTCAACGCCTATATCGACAGGAAGAGGACGTGGT
>Ga0302233_10002134_pt1 | contig 12769 bp, 12 predicted proteins | sample II_Palsa_N3_1_FD_193516 | JGI IMG/M metagenome (GOLD analysis project Ga0302233, IMG submission 193516) | Peat permafrost microbial communities from Stordalen Mire near Abisko, Sweden - II_Palsa_N3_1 | ecosystem: Environmental > Terrestrial > Soil > Palsa > Peat permafrost | place: Sweden...
TTAAAACAGTAGAAATTATTAATTATGAGTTTATTTAAACTGAAGAGAATATTACTCCCTGCATTTATGATAACCCTGTTTTTAACAGCATCATGCGCGGTAAAAAAGCCGGTTGACGACGGCACACAACCACAAGTTGAAGCCGAAGTGATCACCAATATTAATAACCTGCCCGAAGTAATTAAGGCAAATGCCCTGTGCAAAAAAAACTCGCATGGCACCAAACACCTCATCGCCTACATCACCGGCCGACCGTCAGATTCGCAAAGTTTTTACTCGGTAAAAGTTTCGGAATATAATAACGCTACCGCTAATGTTTGGTATAGCTTTATTGTATATCCAAAAACTAATAAGATATATTACCTGGATGCTAAAAAGGCCAAATACATTTCACTTGTGGATTGGCGCAAGCAGAAGAATTATAGTGTGGTGATGAATTGAGCAAGAAAACATCAAGCGCTGGTTCAAGTTTAGCGCAGCGTAACTTGGACCGATGATTGGTTAAGTTTCCAACTTAACCGTGTTGGTTGATTTGTTTTTTTGGACGAATGCTCACCAGAAATAAACTCATTTTGTACTAAAAAGATTACCGCGCCGCATTCACTAACAAAATATAAAACCCTATTTTTGCGCTGCAAAATTTAACACAATGAGTTTTAGAACCGAACATGATACCATGGGCGAGGTACAGGTACCTGCCGATAAATACTGGGGCGCGCAAACCGAAAGATCACGTAATAACTTTAAGATCGGGCCGGAAGCATCAATGCCGAAAGAAATTATTGCCGCTTTTGCTTATCTGAAAAAAGCTGCTGCTTATACCAACACCGATTGCGGCGTGCTACCAGCCGAAAAACGCGACCTGATTGCTCAGGTTTGTGATGAAATTTTAGCAGGCGGTTTAGCCACCGAATTTCCATTGGTGATTTGGCAAACAGGCTCGGGCACACAATCAAACATGAATGTGAACGAAGTTGTTGCTAACCGCTCACACGTTTTACAAGGCAATAAATTGGGCGAAGGCAAAACCTTTATCCACCCGAATGATGATGTGAACAAATCACAATCATCAAACGATACGTACCCAACTGCCATGCACATCGCAGCCTATAAAATGGTGATTGATGTAACTATCCCCGGCGTTGAGAAATTGCGTGATGCGCTGAAAGCAAAATCAGAAGAATTTAAAACCGTAGTAAAAATCGGCCGTACCCACTTAATGGATGCAACGCCGTTAACCTTAGGACAGGAATTTTCGGGTTATGTTTCCCAATTAGATCACGGCTTAAAAGCATTGAAAAACACATTGGATCACCTGGCTGAACTGGCATTAGGTGGTACAGCGGTTGGTACGGGTATCAATACCCCAAAAGGTTATGATGTTAAGGTTGCCGAATATATCGCGCAATTTACCAACCTTCCATTCCGCACTGCCGAAAATAAATTTGAAGCTTTGGCTGCGCATGATGCTATTGTAGAGAGCCACGGTGCGTTAAAACAGATCGCGGTATCCTTAATGAAAATAGCTAACGATATCAGGATGCTGGCTTCTGGTCCGCGTTCGGGTATTGGCGAGATCCATATCCCTGATAACGAGCCGGGATCATCAATTATGCCGGGCAAGGTTAACCCAACCCAAAACGAGGCGGTTACCATGGTTGCCGCGCAGGTTATGGGTAACGATGTCGCTATTTCTATAGGCGGATCAATGGGCCACTACGAACTGAATGTATTTAAACCGGTTATGGCGGCTAACTTTTTACAGTCGGCACGCTTAATTGGCGATGCTTGTGTATCCTTTACCGACCATTGCGCTGCCGGTATCACGCCAAACTACGACGGGATCAAGAAACACCTTGAAAACTCATTAATGCTGGTAACCGCGTTAAACCCGCACATCGGTTATGAAAATGCCGCTAAAATTGCGAAGAAAGCGCTGAAAGAAAACCTTTCATTACGTGAAGCAGCTTTAGGCCTTGGCTTAGTAACCAACGAACAGTTTGACCAATGGGTTAGGCCGGAAGATATGATCGGCTCTTTAAAATAGAACCTTTCTGTTACCCCACCTTAGTCATTCTGAGCGAAGCGAAGAATCTATCGATAGGCATTTGCGCCATATATACCGGATAGATTCTTCGCTTCGCTCAGAATGACAAAAAATTAAATAAATGCAAAAACTGACGTTCGCCCTCATTCTTTTAACAATAACCTTGTGCCTTGGCGCCTGCTGGATGAACCCCAACAGGCAAAAGCCCGGCGTAAAGGCGCTGCAGGGCGAATGGCAGCAGGATACCGTGCCGATGCAGAAAAAGCTGCTTACCTACCCGCTCTACCACTTCAAATTTACCTGCGACTCCTTTTTTGTATCGATCAAAACCTTCAGCAAGGTAAATTATGGCGCGGATAGCTGCATGAAATCCGGCCAATGGACAGAGTATATTAAAGGCAACTATGGCCAGCGCAATGATAGCTTGTTTTTAAGGGGGCTATATTGTAATCCTGATTTTTCGTATAAAGATAAACCCGGTTGTTTCCACTTCGGGTTGTATGAAGATATTTTTCAGATCAGCAAAAAAACAGATTCGGTTTATCAACTCACCAGCACAACAGCGGTTATCCCGTTAACTATCCGTTTAATAAAAAGAGCTACCTGTAATCCAAAACCACTTTAAAATGAAAAATACATTCCTTAAAAAATTATTGATCGGGGCTGCAATTGTGTATGCACCGTTACAAAGTATGGCCTGGGGCACTACCGGCCACCGTGTTTGCGGCCAAATTGCCGAAGAACACTTAACCACAAAAGCTCGTTTGGCAGTTCATGCTATTCTAGGTAACGAATCTATCGCGATAGCCAGCAACTGGGCCGATTTTATTAAATCTGATCCGGCTTACAGCTACATGTCGTCATGGCATTATGTTGATTTAAACAAGGCTTACACTTATCCTGAGCTGGTGATTTTCTTAAAAGCGGATACCAATGTTGATGCCTACACCAAGTTGAATTACCTGATTGGTCAACTAAAAAAGAAAGATCTATCTAAAAAAGAGCAATTGCTTGATCTGCGCATGCTGATCCATATTGCTGAAGACGTACACCAACCGATGCACGTTGCACACGCAAACGATCAGGGTGGAAATGGCTTTAAAGTAAACTGGTTTAGCCAGCCAACCAACCTGCACTCAGTTTGGGATTCACAACTGATCGACTACCAGCAATTAAGCTATACTGAATACGCGGCAGCTATAAACTTTGCTACTCCAGCCGAAATAAAAGAATGGCAGGCAGCGCCAATAAGCGAATGGTTATTTGAGTCGAACCAGTTATCAGAGCAACTATACACCGAAATTAAACCAGGCGATACACTGAATTATAAATACAACTTTAACCACGTTGCGATACTTAACCAACAGTTGCTTAAAGCAGGTATCAGGTTAGCTGGTGTATTGAACCAATTGTTCGGATAAAAATTTTAGGCGAAAGGATAAAGGGTAAAGGTGAAAGGTCAAAAAGCTTTATGTACCTTTTATCTTTACCCTTTCGCCTTTTACCGCTACCACAATGAAAATACTAATGGTTTGCCTGGGCAATATCTGCCGTTCGCCGCTGGCGGAAGGGATAATGCAGGATCTATCCGACAAAAACAACCTGGGCTGGGAAATTGACTCGGCAGGTACCGGCGACTGGCATGTTGGCGAAGGCCCCGACAAGCGATCCGTTCGTGTGGCCCACGAGCGAGGCGTGCCTATCGCCGATCAAAAGTGCCGCCAGTTCAGGCTGAGTGATTTTGAGGAATTCGATCATATTTATGTAATGGACCGAAATAACCTGAAAGATGTGCTGGCCCTGGCGCCTGATAAGCAAACTGCCAGTAAAGTAAAACTACTTTTGGGCGATAAGGAAGTGCCCGATCCTTATTATAACGATAATCAGTTTGAACCGGTTTTTGATTTGATTGAGGATGGTTGTAAAAGGATAGTTAAGGAGTTGGGGAAGTAACAACATTCTCATAAACAATTGTCATTTCGCGGAACGAAGCAATCTCGTAGCCTTGCTCACGACGAGATTGCCACGCTATCGCTCGCAATGACAAAAGAAAATGAAGCTTACCTCTTTGTCGCGCAGCGATAGAGAGGCCGACCACCCGTCGGCTGACGGAGTAAGTCGGATGAGTCAACTACAATGCCATGCCGAGTATATCGTATGATTTAAACAAATTGTCATTGCGAGGAACGAAGCAATCTCGTAGCCTTGCTCACGACGAGATTGCCACGCTATCGCTCGCAATGACATATTGTGTATGCTCGCCTCTCAATTGAGTAAAAAACACGCGACAAAAAAACCTATTCCTGTCACTAAAGAAACATTTTACGCATCTTCACGTTTCTCTCCTACAACATTTAGTTTAGTTTTGGATAAATTTTTTTAGATGCGCCGCCTTCACCCTAAATATATTCGTATTGCCCTTGCTGTTATTCTTGTTTTAGTGATCCTTTTGGGCATTGGAGGTTATATTGCCTATACCAAACGCGAGGCTATTTTAGAGCGCGAACTCGCCAAAGCCGAAGCAAAAGCCAAGCGCGAGTACAATCTCGACATTAAAATCGGTTCGGCTAGTTTTACCGGCTTAAGCACCGTTGCGTTTTCGGATATTACCATTGTGCCCGACGGTCGCGACAGTTTGCTGGAGATTAAAAAGCTCTCCATAACCGTAAAGCTAATGCCGCTTATTTTTGGCGAAGTGAAGTTAGCCGATGTAGACCTAGAGCAAGGCCACCTAAACCTAACCGATAGCAATAAGGTTAAAAACTTCGATTTCCTATTCAAACATAAAAAAGACACGATTGATACCGCGCCAAAAACCAATTTGGCAACGGTAGCCAACAACCTCATCAACGAGTTTCTTTACAAGATTCCGGATAACCTCGATCTTAAAAATTTCCTGGTAACATTTAAGGGTGATAGCAGTAAGATCAGTTTACTAACTACTTCAGCAACTATTAAAGATGGCTTGCTCACCTCTAATATTAATGTAGATAATGGTACCGCGACCTGGCATTTTGTGGGTAAAATGCATCCGTCCGACAAAGAAATTGCGATTAAGCTTTACGCTGATAACGGTAAAAAAATAGAATTACCGGCGATTGAGAAGAAATTTAAAACCACATTCACTTTTGATACCATCACCACCCGTTTAGATAAGGTAAAAAAAGATGGCGACGAAACGCAGATCTACGGTTCATGGTCGGTGAGTAATTTGCTGATCAATAATCCAAGGTTGTCGGAAAATGATATCGTTATTCCATCGGCCTCAATAGATGCCAATGTTTTTGTTGGGCCGAATTATATATCGCTGGATAGCTCGTCGGTTATCCACCTTAAAAAGGCATCGGCTAATCCGTATATTAAATACACGCTGAGCCCGGTTAAAATTTACGAGTTGAAGGTAAATACCGGCTGGCTTAACGCGCAGGATCTGTTTGATGCATTCCCTACCGGGATGTTCGAAACCTTTCAGGGAATAAAAGTGGCCGGTAAGTTAAATTACAGCCTCAATTTCTTCCTGAATACGGCTGATCCTGACAATGTGCAGTTCAACTCGCAATTAAATAAGGATAAAGATTTCCATATCATCCAGTTTGGCAAAACGAATCTGACTAAGCTGAATAACCCGTTTATGCAGCAGCCTTACGAGGTAAAATCGCAGCCGCCACCGTTTATGGTTGGTCCGCAAAACCCCGATTATACCCCACTGGAAGATATCGCCGTTGACACCCGCAACGCGGTGATGACATCTGAAGATCCTACTTTTTACACCAATAACGGCTTTGTGGAAGAATCCATCCGTAAATCTATCGCTACCGATTTCAAGAAAAAGAAATTTTCGCGCGGCGGCAGTACCATCTCCATGCAGCTGATCAGGAACACATTCCTTGATCGAAATAAGAATCTGGCACGTAAAGCTGAGGAGATTTTAATTGTTTGGATGATTGAGAACAATCACCTGATGACCAAGGACCGGATGCTGGAAGTATACTTTAACATTGTTGAATTTGGTTACCACATTTATGGTATCGGCCCGGCGGCACGTTATTATTTCGGCAAAACACCGGCGCAGTTAACTTTGGGCGAGAGTATTTTCCTGGCGAGTATTTTGCCGAACCCTAAAGCCGGTTTATACGCTTTTCAACCTGACGGTACTTTGCGCCCGGGTTTACATGGCTATTTTAACCTGATCGGTAATTTAATGGCCGGGCATGGCAAGGCGCAGCGCGATAGCAATGCTTACGGCTTTTTTAATGTACGGTTAAAAGAGAGCCTTCGTCGTGGGGTAAGTAATATTGATACGGCCAAGGTTGATAGCTTGATTCGCCAGGGTGGTGATGATGATGATAATGACGCCACACCGGTTGTTGAGCCGGAGAAGAAATTAACCTTCTTCCAGCGCCTGTTTGGTAAAAAAGATACATCGGCAGCTAAAAAAGTTGTTACAAAGGGCAAGCACGCTACCGTGGTTGATTATGGCGACGGAATACAAATTGATACTGCCGGAAAGACCAAAAAAGAGATCCGCCAGGAAAAAAGGGCATTAAAAAAGCAGCAAAAAGAGCTTGAAAAAGAGAACAATGGCAGTGGCGGCTAATTGAAATATCATTTTAGCATATTAAAAATTAAGCATCAGTAAAATAAAATGAACAATAATTGCATATTAGGCTAATAATAAAACAACTTTATTATATTTGGTGTATAAACAAAATACAGGGCGGAATAATTTCGCCGTTTAAATTTAAGATTGATGAACATATTTGTAGGAAGCCTTCCATTTAAATTAGAGGAAGCTGATTTAAAAGAACTTTTTGAAGCGTATGGTGAAGTTACGTCTGTTAAGTTAATTAATGACAGAGAAACCGGCAGAAGCAAAGGTTTCGGTTTTGTTGAAATGACTGACGACGAAAGTGCACAACAAGCTATTACAGCGCTAAACGGCAGCGAAGTTGGCGGCAGAACAATTGCTGTAAGCCAGGCTGAAGAAAGAAAACCAAGTGATCGCAAAAGCTTCGGCGGCGGCGGTGGAAACCGTGGCGGCGGCGGTGGTTACGGCGGTGGCGGTGGAAACCGTGGCGGTGGCGGCGGTGGTTATTCAAAAGATAACCGCGGTGGCGGCGGCGGTAGCCGTTGGTAATCCTTTAAATAAAGGAGCTTCACCTCATTATATAAAAAGCGAACGCCCGGAGCATTTTCAGGCGTTCGCTTTTCCATATCCAATACTTGCATAAACCTTATTCAATTTCTTTCCTGTTAACATCATACCTAAACAGGGAGTATTTTCATACGTGTGTGCTTATTGCCCCCGCTTGCTTAAGTAATTAACTATTGTTATAATATAAGCTGCCGTTATTTTTACATGAAAATAAAGTATCCTTTATACCTGTGTTGTATATTGTTTGTACTGGCAAGTTGTAAAAAGGACAAGATCAGCGTTATTCAAAAAGCCTCTTCCCCAGTACAAACGGCAGGTGGGCTTTCGGTTTCTAATGTTTTACAAAGCAATATGGTTATTCAGCGTAATAAACCTTTATTGCTATCGGGTTTTGCACCGGCATTGGATACTGTTACCGTAAATGTAAGTTGGAGTAACGTACTATTGCGAACAAAGGCAGATGCTTCGGGAAGCTGGCATATCAGCACGCCTGTTGGCGGCGCTAATAGCAGCCCGCAATCAATTAAGATCACATCGGCCGGGCTGCCCGGGATTGAATTAAGTAATATTTTAATTGGTGATGTTTGGGTTTGTTCGGGCCAATCCAATATGGTTATGCAGGTTGATTCTATTCCGCCGTTTCAGGGCGTAACCAATTATAAGCAAGAAATTGCGGCTGCCGATTACCCGGCTATCCGGGCAATAACTGTTCAACCCAGTTACAGGACTGGCCCTGTAGATTCTTTAATTTCTCCCGCACAATGGGTGGTATGCTCACCGCAAACGGTAGGTGATATTAGTGGGGTGGCCTACTATTTTGCACGTAAATTAAATCTTAGCCTAAATGTTCCTATTGGTATCATAGTTTCGGCAGTGGATGGTACTTATTGCGAAGATTGGACCAGCCAGCTCACTTTTCAAAACAATCCGGCCATAGCTAATTACTCCAATATTAATGCTGCCACACAGCTATATAATGGCATGATTAGTCCTTTTACCAAGCTTTCTGTAACAGGTTTTATTTGGTACCAGGGAGAAAATAATAAGAATGATAATCCGGTTAGCGGTTATACAACGCTTAATTCCGATATGATAGCCGGATGGCGTACAGCATTTAACCAGCCGGAGCTGCCTTTTTATTTTGTACAGATGACACCTTTTGCCCAGGATTACTTTACTACAACCCCTGTTGGCGGCAATTTAGCAAGCGATAGTTATGCCAAATTCAGAGAGGCGCAGGCTAATGTTTTAACCGTTCAAAATACAGGGATGGCTGTAACCATGGATGTTGGTGTGCCGGATGATCAGCATCCGCCGAATAAAAAACCCGTTGGCGAAAGGCTGGCGTTACTGGCTTTAAAAAACAACTATGGTCAAAATGTGCCATGTTATGGCCCGCAATACGCTGCCTTTTCAGCAAGCAGCAATACGGTTACTATTACATTTAAGGCAGGTACATCTACAGGGTTAAATACCATTAACAACGCACCTATAAAACAATATTTTTATATCGCCGGTAATAACCATGTATTTATACAGGCATCCGCCCAAATAAATAATGATGAAATTATTTTAACCGCGCCATCATCCTTTGCGCTGCCGGTAGTGGCTGTACGTTACGCATTTACAGAAGCCCCGGTAACCAACCTGCAAAATGCTGCCGGTTTACCTATGGAACCTTTCCGCACCGACAGTTGGGATAATTAAATATATTTAATGTTACTATGCAGCTGTAAATAAAAAGTTACAAATATTATTTATAACGATAATATCATAAAAAATGCCTACATTTAGGCTTCCTAAACCGGGTCATATGCTTGATAATGAAACCATCACACTCCATACAGGAATATTAGTATTGTTGGGTGACCTAAATCAGCCTATATCTCGTTAAAAGGAAAACTTTATCATTAATTATGACCATTTTACCTACGGATGCAAAAATAAATGTATCATCTATTTTGGATGAGGCATATGCCTGCAGGGTTAATAATTTGAGTGAAAGCACCATACTTGCCGAAAAAGCACTGGCCATAAGTAACGAGCTGAATGATAAAAGCCTAATTGCGCAAAGCCTTAACCTGCTGGCACTTTTCTCTATGATCAGGGGCGAATACGATCGCTCGGTTACCATGTCGCAGCAATGCATCAAGTATTTTGAGGACCTGCAGGATGATAAAGGTATAGCCGATGCAAAATATAACATTGCCGGGACTTATTATAAAACCAATAACTTTCATCTCGGCCTTACCTATTTAATTGATTGCCTGGTTATTTACCGCAAGTTTGATGATTACCATAACCAGGCCCGGGTTGAAAAATCCCTCGGAACCATTTATGAATATTTTGGCGATGAGCGGAAAGCAATACAGTCTTACGAAAACGCTATCGAGGCTGCCCGGAAAGCCGGTGATGCTGCTTTGGAATCAAATGCCTACAATCCGCTGTCGGGCATTTACCTTAAACAGGGAAAAATAGAAAAAGCAGCTGAAATCATCGAGCATGCCATCGCCATGAAAAAACAAACCGGAGACACACGCGGGCTGGCTTTTTCTATTTATGGGCGTGCCAAGATTTACACCAAAACCAAGCAATACGACAAAGCCGAGCAAGACTTTAACGAAGCCATTGCTATCCATAAACAAATGGGCGAAAGGCTGGGCCTGGGCATGGCCTACTATAAAATAAGCGTTTTATATGTGGAGATGGGGCGCTTTAATGAAGCCAAAGAGTTATTAGATCTGGCCTCAGCATTTAGTCGCGAGTATAACATTGTAATTATATCCTTTAAATGCAGCCACCTGCTATATCAAATATACAAACAGCAGGGCGATATGGTTAAAGCGTTAGAATACCTTGAACTATACCTCGAGAAAAAGGAAACGGTAATTAATACGCAAACCCTAAAGGTTATTGAAAACTACGAGCTGGTAACCAAAATGGAGTCGCTCGAAAAAGAAGCGCAGGCACAACGTGAAAAGGCGGAGATTATTGAGAAAAAAAACCGTGCCGAAAAAGTAGCTAATACAACGCAGGAATTTCTGTCGACCATGAGTCACGAGATCCGCACACCGTTGAATGCGGTTATTACCATAGCGTCATTATTAGAAAATAAGCCGGTTAATGATGAGAAGCAATTGATCGACTCATTGAATTTCTCGGCTAATCATTTGTTGAATGTAATTAATGATGTGCTCGATTTTAGCAAGCTTGATGCAGGCAAAGCAAAAATTGAGGCAAGGCCAGGTGATCTTCATCGGTTGCTGCGCAATATCACCAATGCCTACATTAACCTGGCACATCAAAAAGGCATCGCGCTTGACCTGATGATCGGGAGTGATGTTGAGCATTATTATGAGATCGACGAAACCAAGCTGTCGCAGATAATGGGTAACCTCATCTCGAACGCGATAAAATTTACTGACAGGGGCGGGATTGAGATCCACGTTGAAAAAACAAACGGCAATAAGCAAACTGATAAGCTGCTGTTCAGGATAGTTGATAGCGGGACAGGCATCGAAGAAAAATATTTAGATGAAATATTCGACAGCTTTGCGCAGCCGTTGCTTAACTCGCGCCACCAGGGTGGTTCGGGGCTGGGGCTGGCTATTGTTAAGCAATTGATTACTTTGTTTGGTGGAGATATTAAACTGGATAGCATCGTTGGCAAAGGATCGGTATTTTATTTTGAGTTAACCTTTAAAAAATCAGGCCGGCCGGCAAAAACTGATATAAAAATTACCGATCAGCTAAAAAATAAGCATGTTTTACTGGCCGAGGATAATATGATCAATGCTTTGCTCATCAGCAAAGTGCTGGCTAACTGGGATGTTACATCAGAACATGTACGTAACGGCGCGGAAGCGGTTGAGCGATCAGCTACTAAAGCTTATGATTTTATTTTGATGGATATCCACATGGCCGAAATGAATGGCTTTGAGGCTACCAAAAGCATTCGCAATTGCGAAAATTTGCACAATATTAACACGCCGATATTTGCCATCAGTGCCGATATTACCGCGGGCACTAAAGAGGGCAGCCATTATTTTGATGGATTTTTAAATAAGCCTATTGAAATTGATAAACTATACGAGGCACTGGTAAGCCAATTGTAGCGCACAAAAAAGCCTGTCAATAAAATTAACAGGCTTAATAAAAACTATTAATATATAAAGGTTAAACTACAGGGTGATGATCATCCTTGCCCGTAGTACGATACTCAAGGGCGCCATTTTCATTTACATACAGATTGCTTTTTTCAGCAGGCTTTTTAGCTTTAAAAGTTTGCTTTGGTGCAGTTAATGGTAGAACTATCACTGCCAATAATGCACTTATCTCGAACACCAGGTAAAAGGTTGACATTGCTTTACTATTAAATTATGTTTGATATTTAATATACATACGCTAATTACATGCCAAATAGTTGTAAAATTAAAAAATTGCTTGCGTAACCATATAATAACCAAAAAGTTAACATTTCGGTTACTAAACAGCCCTGTTTGTTAATATTTTTATAGTAACAGGCTTATCAAATTGAGATGCCATTGTAGTAAAAACATTTCATTTTGAGAATAATCATGGCGAGATATCGTGATTAAGCGGTAAGTCGTTACCAAAATCTTGGTTGTCGTTCTAAGCGCAGCGAAGAATCTATCCGTTATACATAGCGCAGATGCAATTGCTTACAGATTATTCGCTGCGCTTAGGATGACAAACATAAAAGATCCTAGTCGTCTAACCCCTTACCATCCAAAATCTTGGGTATATATTTCTCCACCCGCTCTTCACGGGTTTTGGCTTGTTTGGCTGATGTGAAGTAGAGATGATAGCCTTTCTGTCGCCCTGGCGTTAAAGCCTCAAAGGCAGTTTTGAGGGCGGGGATATGATCCAACTTATATTGAAATTCTGCCGCGACTTTAAATTCGGCAGCTGTTTTCATTTGTACTTTTAGTCCCCGCTTTTCTATATCGATGGCTTCGTAAATGTGGGCTTTAATAACAGGTTCGAGATCCAGTATTTCCCCCAGATTGGTGAACCTGATCTGGCGGGCAGCCTGCACGTTTTCGGTTTGCTGTACCAGGATGCCGTGTGTATCGGTTAGTAAAACACCTTTAAAAAACAGCAATGCACAATACTCCTTAAATACATGTATCAAAACAATGTTCTTATCCTCAAAGGTATAGCAAGGGCAGCCCCATTTTAGCACTTCCTCAAGCTTACAGTCGAGCATAATGGTTCGCAGTTTCTCAATTTCTTGCTGCCACCTTTTTTCTTTAATGAAATAAAAATCAACTTTTGGGTTCATAACATTTACTGATTGACTAAGATAACTTTCTTTCCGCGGGCCTAAAATACCAGGATAAAATGGTTAAGATTAACAATAGCAATGACGGTGCAATTTCCTTAAAAGGATTACCCACCATCGTATGCGAAAATATAGCTCCCGACATCGCGAAGAAAAAACCCGCGTAGGCCCACTCCTTTAATAACGGAAATTTAGGGATAAGTACAACTATCGCGCCCAATATTTTCCAAATGCCCAGCAGGGTTAAAAAGTAAACAGGGTA
>Ga0302233_10002136_pt1 | contig 12756 bp, 23 predicted proteins | sample II_Palsa_N3_1_FD_193516 | JGI IMG/M metagenome (GOLD analysis project Ga0302233, IMG submission 193516) | Peat permafrost microbial communities from Stordalen Mire near Abisko, Sweden - II_Palsa_N3_1 | ecosystem: Environmental > Terrestrial > Soil > Palsa > Peat permafrost | place: Sweden...
CCTCCTTCTGCGACTGCTCCAGTGCCTTTCCGATCGCCTCTATCTCGGCAAAAAGCGACTCATCGCCCTGCTGTCCCTCTCCGCGCTTCGAGACGATCTGCGACAGGGCCTGGTTGGCATCCGACAGCTTTTGGATCGTGGCACGGGTCTCTTGCAACGCAGCCTCGGCGACCTTGGCCTTGCCCACCGCCTGTTCACACTGGAGCTTGCAGTTGTCGCGGTCGGTTCGCAGACGGGCGCCGTCGCTCAGGGCCGTTCGCAGCTCACCCTCGATGATAGTTTTCCTCCTTGCCTCTTGCGCCTGTGTTGTTTTTTCCCCCCCAATGTAAGCCTAGAGCAAGCGAGTGTCAGCGTTACCTCCATCTGCTCGTGGTCTTGTTGCCGCTGCTGCAAAAGCTTGTTGACGGTGTCCTCCTGCCTCTCGTACTTTGCACGAACCTCGGCGAGATCGCTCAAGAGTTGCTTGTTGCGCTCCCTCAGGTCGACAAAAATAGGGCGCTGTTCCAACGGCCCGCTGTTGGAGCCGTCGGGTGCATACGACTATTTATTTAACACCAACGCATTAAAGAAAGGAAATAAAGATGGAAAGGAAAAAACAAAACATACGTCAATCTGGCTGTGTACAAGCTGGCGTGCGAGGGCCTCCTTCTCGTGCCGAAGCTGCTCTACCTCGCGAGTGCGCAGATCCAGCTGGTGGAGCCAGTAGGCGTCGTTCTTATTACTCATTGTCAGAGAGCTTGCCTTTGTTTTTATCAGGTGCACTGCGCGTACCTCTCCAGAGCCGTTCACCGGTGCTGCCGCAGCGACAGCCGCGGGTTTGGACGGGCTGGTGGCGGCACTCTCTGGGGCAGCCTCTGATTCGGAAGCTGCGGCTGCTGCAGACGAGGACGAGCTCACAGGGGGCAACGTGAGGCGCTGGATGATGGCAGAGCTCATGCGCAGGACCTTGCGTTGCAGCCGGTCCAGCTCCTCGAATTTGGACGCAGCCAACGTGCTGGCCTGGCTTGCTTGCTCGCGAGCATGCACCGCCTCGCTTTTTAGCCGCACGTTGTCCTGCATCGCCCTCAGGTACCGTGCCTCGACGTCGGCCAATGCGTCTACGTAATCATCAGCAACCTTTTTTCTCGCGATTTCTTTCCAGCGTTACTAAACGAATGGCCGTCGGCGCCATGTGGCTCAAGTGAGGCTGCAGCTGTGCGCATGCGCTCCCAGGACGACCGTGTTTGCTCTCTGCAAAAGAAGAAAGAAGAAAGGTAGGTTAAAACAAGAAGCCAAAGCAACACGACATACGACAGCCGCCGAATCGCGTCATCCACGTGCACGGGATCGATAAACGACTCCCAAACACCCGCAAGACTGCTCTGCTCCTGCTGCTGTTGTGTCCCTGCCTTTTGCTCGAGCGTGCTGGCAATCCTCAGGCTCTCATCGGCCATCTGAACAGGGGAAAGGGGGCAGTTCAGCAGCGCCCTCTTCATCAAGACATCGTACCATTGCCCAAAAGCCCTGCACGGCCAACACCTTTTGCTCCAGCTGACCCGCACGTGTGCGCGAGGCCACCAGCTGCTGCTCCACCTCTGCCGCGTTGCGTCGTGCCTGGTCCATCTCGTGCGCCAGCTTGACCTTTTGGAACAGCTCGAGGTCCAGCTCAGACCTGGACGGCCCGTCGCTGCCCGCACCGTTGCTGTCATCGTCGTCCTCGGCAGCCGTCTTGGCCACCTTGTACTGCTGCTGCTGCGGCTGGCTGTGGCTGTGGCTGCTGCTGCTGCTGCTCCCGCTGTACGCGTGGTGCTGGTGTTGTTGCTGCTGCGCCTCGTACTCGGACAGGCGCCGTTTGCGGTCTGGGTTCATGGGCTACCGTCTGTTCCTCCCCTTCTACTCTAGGTCGGTCACCCTGGGTTAGTTTTGGATGAGAACGTCAAGAAGGGCGAGGGCGAGAAGGGCGAGCCACATGAGAGCGCCATATTAAACGAGTGCAGCCCCTGATTATTGGGGCCGTGCAAAGGCGATGATGTTCGCGGCGCGGGTCGTTGCCTGCTCTCCGTGACTGCGGGGGGGAGGGCCTGTGCGTCCACTGACCGCCGGGCGGGGGTCAGCACGCCACGTCGCTCGCCTTCCGCTGGCTTGTCTTTTTTTTTAAACCTGCCCTTTTTCTCTCGACTCTTTTTTTTTTCTCTCTTGTCACGGCTGTGCCCTGTGTTTGGTGCGTTGAGCCGCTTGGGTAGCGGCAGTTGCCCCTCCCCTCCGTTCTGGTGGTGCTGCGTCCGCTTGTGTGCGGCTCCGTGCTGTGCGGCTCCGTGCTGTGCTGCCATGACCTACCGCGATTGGCTCTTTTCTTTCTGTATACTGCTGGGACTGATTGAATGAACACACCAACAGACAACCATCATGCTGCCCGTTGCCTCGCGTGCCATCATGCGCCGCAGTGCCCCCACGGTATGATTTCTAAGAGACCTGCTTTCTGTCTGATCCTGCCCCCACCAACCAACAGGCACTGGTCGCTCGCGCTGTCCACAGCTCTGCGCCAGTGTCGGCTGCCCACGCTGCCCCTGCCGCGCCCGCCTCGTCCTCGTCCGAGAAGAAGGTGCCCAAGCTGAAGCAGTTCCAAATCTACCGATGGGTAAGAGAGAGAGAGAGAGAGAGAAGCTGCCCTTTGTTTCTAATTTCTTCATGCCGTCCAAGGACCCCGAAAACCCGTCGGTCAAGCCGTTCATGCAGACCTACACCATCAACCTGAACGAGTGCGGCCCCATGATCCTGGACGCGCTGATCAAGATCAAGAACGAGATGGACCCGACCCTGACCTTCCGCCGCTCGTGCCGCGAGGGCATCTGCGGCTCCTGCGCCATGAACATCAACGGCGGCAACACACTCGCCTGTCTCTGCCACATCGAGACCGACAGCAAGCCCTCAAAGATCTACCCCCTGCCCCATATGTACGTCATCAAGGATCTCGTGCCCGTACGTTTGTTGTTGTTTTTTTTCTCTTTCTTTTTTCTTCTTACCATGAACAAACAGGACCTCAACCATTTCTACGCCCAGCACAAGAGCGTCGAGCCCTGGCTCAAGCAGAAGAACCCCAAGCCCGAGGGTGCCAAGGAGAACCTCCAGTCGATTGAGGAGCGTGCCAAGCTGGTACACCGATCCTTACTATTAATATAATCTTTTTTTTTTTTTACTTTCTTAGGACGGCCTGTACGAGTGCATTCTGTGCGCGTGCTGCTCCACCTCGTGCCCCAGCTACTGGTGGAATCAGGACAAGTACCTGGGCCCCGCAGTCCTCCTCCAGGCGTACCGATGGATGGCCGACAGCCGTGACGAGTTTGGCAAGGAGCGTCGCGCCAAGCTCCAAGACCCCTTCTCCCTCTACCGCTGCCACACCATCATGAACTGCACAAAGACCTGCCCCAAGGGCCTCAACCCTGGTCTTGCCATTGCCGAGATCAAGGCATCCATGGAGCTCTAAATACAGCGAAGAGAATAGTTTTTCTTTTCTTCTTTCTTTGTCAGTTCTTTCTGTTTTTGTCTCTCGAGGTCATTAGCGTAACCAAAAAACTGTAGCATTTTCTTTTCAATTTGCTTCATAACAAAAAAAAAAAAAAAACACTACATAGCTACCCCACCCGTGTTTTTTTTCATGTGACTTTCTTTTGGGCGAAGAAGAGGGTCAGGTGCCGTAGCTGCCATGCTGCGACGACGAGGAGGACAACCACCTGGAGGAGAATGTACCACACGACCTGGCTGTTGACGACCTCGGACATGTCACGGAAGATCTCTTCTTGTTCCTGTTGTTTCACGCGCCCCCACCAGGTTAGTTGGCATGCGGACAAAACAGTGGCGGTGGTATCAGGCACGTTACTTTTTGGTACTGCTGCTCGCGGCGGATGTCGACGACGCGGTTGTTGAGGTCGCGTACTTGCAGGGCAATGTCTGTTTTTCCAATGGCCATTTTAACAACACGCTGAATGCCAAGCCATGACATGACGTACTGCTGAGCTTTTCGCGCGAATCTCCAAGGTCGTTGGCGCCCTCGCCAATGGTCATCTCATAGTAGATTTTCTGACCGGTGCACGCACTGTCAATTGACGCAAGACAGAAAGAAAAAAACAGCATACGGCCTTTTGTGCGCTGCGGAACCATGCGGTCTGGTTTGTCTTGATGCACAGCTCGTGGTCTCCGCCGTGCACCGCCGAGAACGTGAAGCGGCCGACGTTGTCCTTCTTGAGCTTGAGGACGTGGTTTCGAGTGGTCATGTCCTTTTTGGTGTTTGGAAGGGGGGGGGATTGGCAACCACACACGCAGAAAGCGCCACGTACCATGACGTTGATCAGCACACCCACCTCGGGGTTGGCGCTGTACTCGCCGTTCTCCTCGACGTAGGCGCGGTAGTTGACTGGAGTGTGTGTGCGTTTACACAGAATCAGCACATTTAAAAAAGAGAACAAGACAAAAGCGCACCGCTGACAAGCGTGTCCTTGGGCAGGTCCTCGATAAAGCACTTTGACGCGCCGTGGTCCAGGTAAAAGTGCAGGGACGCGGCGGGGCGCACGAGGCACAGGCACAGCAAAGCACCCAACGCGAGAACGACGGAACACTGCAGTCGCGACATGATGATTTATGAAGTGTGGGCCCCAGACTCAACCGTCACGGTCCTTTGCATTTTTCGTGCTTTTTCGTGTATTGTCATCAGAGGGGGGAGAGCTATGATACAGTGCGGCGGGAGGGACGGACGGCGAGGCCTGCGCCGCCGGCGGCAGAGTCGGAAATGGCAGTGTCCATGCCAGTGAACGAGTCGGCGCCACCGATGCTCTGGTAGGTGTCCGTGTCTGCGCTGCCGTCGATTCCGCCGTTGAGGCCTGCTGCACTGCCACCGAGGCCGCCCAGGTTGTCCAGCAGTTCCTCTGTCCCGCGGGGCACGAGCGCGGCGATCTCTTGCAGCGAGCGCAGCAGGAGCGGCCGCATCTCGCTCAGCTCCATCATCGAGATATTGGTGAGCTTGACAGGCTCGGCCGATTTGCTTTGCGCGAGCTGCTGGAAGAGCTGCCGGATCTTGGCCTGTCGTTGCTCGCGGAGGTCTTCGAGGGCTGTGCGCACCTGGTTTGGGTTGCGGATGTCGTCTGCCGCGCTGCCAATTGGCATACGGTGTTTTTATAAGAAAAAACAAAAACAAAGAAAAAACAAGAAAACTTACCACTCGAGCAAGAGAAACGCCACCTCGAGATAGTGAAAGGGCAGGTGCACAAAGCCGTCGATCGTCGTGTCCTCCTCCTGCCGCAGGAACGCCTGCAGCCTCTCGAGCTGCAGGACCTCTGGCGGCTGGATCTTGCACTTTTGCCTCTTCTTGAGCGTGATGGCGAGCCACAGCGGCACCCTGATCGGCCTCTGCGGTCTGAACGGTCCGTACGTGCCCTGTGCATGGCGTGGGCGTGTTAGCTGCGTTGCCTGCGTGTGGTTCGTCGCGTTTCAACAAACGTACCCCGATGAAACGCAGCTTTTCAGAGCTGAAGTTTGGCACGACCGACACGAGCACGTTCTCGGCCACAAACTCGCACTCGACGGGGGCGTTCTGACGGGCCTTTTGCGCCGACTCCATCCAGTGCGGCAAGAGAAGACGTGCGCGCCCTTTTTTTTGAAATGCGACCACATTTCCGACAGTGTGCGCTCCATCCCCTGTCGCTCATTCGCTTTGTTTCCCTCTCACCCCCCCTTTTCTCTCTCTCTCTCTCTCTCTCTCTGTGCTCTCGGCGACTAACACCGCCGCCATCCGTGATTACGCACACAGGCCCACCAACGAAAGAGCAATGGCAACAAAGCGGCTGCAAAAGGTAGTTTGTTTTCATCCCGAGGTGGGTTTCGGTTGTCACTGACGGTCATTGCGTGTATGTGGTCTGTCTCCGCCTCCGCCTCCGCCTCCGCCTCCGCCTCCGCCTCCCTCCTCACAACCCTCTGTCCCACCACCCAACCAGGAGCTCACCACGCTCAACACCACGCCCGTCAAGTACGTCACGGTGATCCCCAACGAGCAAAACATGTTCCAATGGGACGCCATCATCCAGGGGCCTCCCAACACGCCCTTCAACGGCGGCGTGTTTAAGCTCAAGATCGAGGTACTGTGCTATTGTTGCTATTTTTTTATTTATTTATATTATTGCTCACTGTCTACTCGTCATTTTACCTCAGGCACCCGACAACTACCCCTTTGTCGCACCCAAGGTCAAGTTCCACACCAAGATCTACCACCCCAACGTCGACGAACAGGGCGCCATCTGCCTGGACATCCTCAAGTCGGACAACTGGAAGCCTGCCGTGACCATGAGCCACGTGCTGCAGGCCATCGTCGACCTCCTCGTCACCCCGCACCCCGACGACCCACTCCGCGAGGACGTCGCATCGCTCTTCAAGACCAACCCCGCGCAGTACGAGGCAACGGCCAAGGCAGAGACACAGAAGTACGCCCACTAAAAAAGAGAAGCGAAGCACTGTCATACAGACAAATACAGAGACTGCCCCCGCCCCCCATCTGTTTTTGTGTTTCTGTCTTTTCCAATTTGATTGTTTAAAAAAGTGTCAGATTTCACAGTTCCATTTCACGACATGTAGGTCCTGTGGTGTCGCCGCGGCGACAATGGCCTAACGTTGACCAATACGTCGAAGACGACAGCCAGGATTGCTCATTGATTTTTTGAATTGAAAACACAAAGGCTCGCTGACACTCTAGGTTCCTATGGCTGCTGCTCCCAGATCTGAATGTAGGATTCGGACAGGAAGATCATCTGCGGCGACTTCTCCTCCTTGTACAGGTCCTGGATCTGCCACCACTTGTCGGTGCCCTTGTGCACCATCTGCGTCTTGTACACGCCCTTGCCCGCACCTGGAGGGCCCTCATGGATCACGTTGGCCACGAGGTCGTAGTGCGTGCGAGGGTTGGCCTTTTTGCTGGACACATCTGTGCGAAAAAAAATAAGGAAAAAACAGGAGCCGAATTCAATTTAATACAGTCCACCAGGTCAATGTTTTTGATGGGAAAGTTGATCACGGTCGGGTTCTTCTCCAGGTCCCAGTTGTTCTTGGTGAAGCGCTTGATGATGAAGATGGCGTAGGCGGGTAACCGCTTGAGCCGGTACGTCCGCTGCACGCCTTTGCGCGTGTCCACTTGCACAGACTTGCCGTCAAATTTGCTCAGCAGGGTCGACAGCGGAACCTGCGGCGCAATGTCGTTCTTCATCTCGTCCTTGAACAGCGGCGGAGGCGGCACCTCCAGCGTCAACAGCAAAAAGGTCGACTCCTTGTGTTCAACGGGTTCCACTACCAGGACAAATAGAAATATATACATAATAATTATTCTTAATTATTCTTTTTTTATTTTTTTGCATCGTACAAGCAGGCCGCTCCTGATCCGTGCTGTTGATGATCTGCAGTTTGGTCGTGGCCACCTCGACCTCGCCTTGGAAGCACTCGGTGCTATGCAATCGACGTTAAACAAAAACAAAAAACAAAATATCGAATAATACGTACACAATCGTGGACGTGTTTGTCTTGGTCGATCCGCCAAGGTCTTGGTGCATCTGGTTCAGGAGCCACGAGATGAAATCGAGCGGGTCCGATTGGACGGACGAGGTGAACCTTTTGTTGGACGCAGTCGACACGGCCTGATTTTGTTGTCGATAAGCCAACCAAACTATAAAAAAGTAGGTATACCTGGATCAGCTCGTGCGGACTCATCTGCCCCTTGAACAGTCGCGGGCTCCAGATCTTGCGGACACAGTCGCCAAATGCGGTGAGGAGCGGCGTCTTGTGCTCGGCATAATTGTCGTCGTCCATGAAAAAGTCACGGAAGCGCGGCACGTGAGCCAGCGCCTGGACGACGACGTTGAGGTAGTCGTTTGCCTTGATGTTGTTCATGCCGATGAAGCCAGGCAGGTACGGCTTGCCCGCGAGGTCGTGCGACTCGGTCGTGGCCTTGTCCAGCTTGGCGATCTCCTCGGCCTTGAACGTGGGGCGGATGACGTACTTGATGTCGTCCAGGGACGAGTCGATGATCTCATAGTCGTCGGGCAGGCAGTAGAACTTGAACGTGGTCAGGTTCATAAACACGTGGTGCGACTCGTGGATGCTGTGCTGGCTGGCGTACGAGGATGGGCCTCGTCCTAGCAGTCAAAGGGAAAATTGGTGGTGGGCGGTTAAACATTGTAAAACGACCACCTGGCCAGGCTTGTTCGTCGTACCTTGAAAGTACTTGCCACACACAAGGCAGCCATACACGTTCTGGTCCGACAGCGACACAGAGCACAGCTTTTCAAAGTCAAAGTCCAGGAACGACCGCTTGACCGTGTCGAGGTACGGGCAATTGCGGCTCATCTCCAGCTCCTATTTTTTGTTTGTCACTACGCAGTCAGAGTCTTCTTTTCTGCTAGGCTCGCTTTACCTTGAGGCGCTTCTGCTCACGTCGCTGGGCAAGGGCCTTTGCAGCAGAGACGGCCGACGAGCGGATCTCTCCCTCGTCGTCGTCGTCGTCGTCGTTGTGCTTGGCAGCAGCATGGGATGCAGGTGCAGGTGCAGGTGCAGAGGCAGGTGCAGGTGCAGAGGCAGAGGCAGCAGCAGCAGCACTCGACGACGATGAGGATGGCGACTCACCGTCCCCAGCCAGCTTGCGCTTCTTTGCCTCCGCACCTTGGACGTGGTCTTCCTCGTCCACCTCCTCCTCGTCCACCTCCTCCTCGTTCACCCCCTCGGCTTCTCGGGCGTCCACAGGCTCAGCTGCCTTGTCAGCCGCCAAGCCAAGTTTGCGTTTGGGTGCCATTTTAAAAATGCGGTACCCATGGAATGGCGTTTTTCTTTTTCTTTTCTTGTCTTCAGTTTACAATCCACAACACTGCTTAGTGCTGCGTTTTGGCCTTGTGCTTGTGGCCCGTCGACGCGCCAAAGACCTCGCTCCGCAGCTTCTTTGTGGCACCGGCCGCGTACGACAGCATGCGATCGGTCGACACACCGGCCTTGTCGGCGGCCTTGCGGATCGCTCGGTTGGCGCCCAGGGGAGACTTGGCAGGATGCTGCTTGAGGGCGCCGTTGTGCTTGCGCTTTTTGCTGCTGCCGCTGGCTGTGTTGGGCGTCGACGAGGAGGCCGTAGACACGCCTTCCTCTGCCGCCGCCTCGTCTGTCGCCTCACCCGCCTTGGCTTCCGCCTCCGCTTGCTCCTCTTCGGGCTGCTCTGGATCGACCTGTGTTGTCCTCGTTGTCTTCTCCTTCAGTTTCTCGCGGAACAGCTTGACGCGCTTGTTCTTGGAGAAGCGCCGCATGTCCTTCTCCTGGACCTCCTCGGGACGGTACGGCGCCAGCTTCTTGAGCGACACGTGTGCGTTGAGGTCGCGATCGTCGGCAAAGAGGATCTCCTCCATCGTGAGACCGTACGTGCTCGGCTTGACTTGGCGGTACTTGAATCGCGTGGGCTGGTCACCGCCAATCTGCAGTAAAAATTGTTAGATTTCAAAAAAGAGGAGGTAGCGAGATGACGAGTTACAATGTCCTCATAGTTGAGCTGGTAGTACTCGTCCAGCAGTGCGTCCACCTGCTCCTTCTGGGGGTTGTTGTTGCCCTTGCTGCTGTTGGACGCGTCCAGGGCCTGCACCACGCGCTTGGCAACCACCTCGGGATCGTCCTCGGACGGCGTCTTCTTCTTCGACTCGGCCTTTTGACGCGACCTTTCGCGCAGCTTTTCGAGGCGCTGTAACCGCTCGCGCTGTCGCTTGGTCAGTTTGCGCATCGCCCTGTCGAAATAAAGTACTTAAAAATAAAGTAAAAATAATGAACATACTTTCGCTTTTGCAAGTCCTCAATCTCGAGATCGAGCATGTGCGACGCCTCATCGGCCTCTGCGTCGCCCGTAGAAGCTGCCGCCTTCCGTTTGTTGCTGTTGCTGCTGCTGCTGCTGTCGTCGTCGACGTCCATGTCGTAGCCATCGTCCTCAACAGCGTACCCATTGCCTTCCTCTTCTTCGCCAGCCTCGTCCTCATACGTGTCGCCCGTCACCAGCTCCTCCGCAAACAGCTCGTCGTACTCTTCGTCAAACACGGGCTTTTCTGCGTCGGCCTGTGATTTGTCTTCAATAAACAAAAAAGGACCCCAACCCGTTTATTTATTATTTACGGCCTGGTCGTAGTACTGGTCGTCAAACATCTTTGCCATCGCGCGATCGTGGGCCTCCGGGTCAAAGTCTGCCTCGAGGTCGATGCCCTCAAAGTCGACTGCGGGCGCACCGCTGATCTCCTCCACCTGCTTGAGCTTGTCCAGGATCTCCCGCTTCTTGAGCTCGCGCAGCCTCGCAAGCTCCTCCTGCTTCTGCTTCTTCTCGCCCGCCTTGCGCTCCTCCTGGGCCTTGCGCTTGTCGTGGCGCTTGGTGTCCTTCCTCCTCACAGAGTCCTCGAGCTCACGGGCAAACGTCTTGACCTGCGTGCTTTCCCTGTTTGTGCGTAGTATAATTAGGCAACCATAAACAACATCAACAACCAGTCAAAAAAAAGAAAATAAAAATCGTACGGCTCCTCGAAACGGAAGTTGTACTTGTACTCAAACTCTTCCGTCTTCTCGACCTCCTCCGCGTCCACGTCGTCGTTCACGACCTGCTCGTACGTGGGCACTGCGCCCTCGTCCCTGTCGAGCCAGCCCCGATTGAGCACGTAACTACAAGAGTCATGGTCGTTTGAGTATGTAATTTCTCTCTCTCTCTCTCGTGCTTACTCTCGCAAAAACTGCTCGGTCGGATCCAGGTTTGGGTCGGACCAGTAGCGCTGCAGCTTGGCCATCTCGTTCTCTTGCTGTTTCTTTTCCTGATGGCAGTCGATTGTGAGCAATGCAATACAATTCTTTGTTTGGCGATTTACCTGCTCCTCCTGGCCCATCAGCCAGTCCTTGTACTCGCCCTCGTCCTCGTCCTCCTGGTCGAGAGACTTGTTTCGCTTCTGGAACAGGCCCCCGTTGTCGAAATCGTCCTCGTCGTCGTCTGCGTCCTCGTCGCCCGCATTGTCCTGGAACGCGATCCGGAACGCGTCCTTGAGCTCGCGCTGCTCCTGCACGTACGTCTTTGTGGTCGTCTTCTGCTCCGCCTCCTTGTTGGCCGCCTTCTCCTGCTCGATCTCGCCGTCGTCGCCTACCTTGCCCTTGAGCAGCTGCTCACGCTCGTAGTCCTTGAGCTTGACGGGCTTGCTCTTCTTCAGCGCCTTCTGCTTCTCCTCCCACTTGACGCGCGCGTCCTCCAGCTGCTCGTCCGAGAAGAAGTCGGCCTTGGCGTCGTACACGCGCGGGTCCTTGGCCTTGATCAGCGCCAGCGTCTGCATGATCGTCTTGTCCACACCGGGCGTCAGCAGCTCGCCCTCCTCGTCCTCCTCCTCGTCGTCCTCGCTGTCCTCCTCGCTCTCGTCGCCCTCCTGCTCCTTGCCGTACTTTTCCTCCACTGCTCATGTGTATTGGGCTGGTGGTGAGCCACCAATCCCCCATCCCCACAGTGCCTTACAGCGATGCAGCTCCTCACGCTTCTTGCGCTCGCCGTACCGCTTGGCATAGCCCTCGTTGATCTTGATCCCGATTATGTTGCTGCTGCTGCGCTGCTCGTCGCCGTCGTCGTTGTCCTCCTCGTCGTCGTCAAACAGCGACACGTTCTTGGCCTTGGCCTTGGTCGGCTGCTGCGCCGTGGTCGCCTTGGTCGTCGTCGTCTGCTGCGCCGTGGTCGTCTCCGGAGCCACATGGCCCGCTTTGCCCTTCATGATTAACGGATGTGATTGGCCCGTGGTGTTTCTAAGTTCTATTTTTTTTTTGCGGGGGAAGGGGGCTGGGCTCGCCGTTGTTGTCTGCTTGGCGACACAATGGGCGTGGGGCAGGGACGACGAGGCGTTGGCAGTTTGCCGACTGCTTCGTCGGGTGGGGAAGACTATTTGGCCCTTTATTATTATTTTTTGCATGACATGACGTGATCTGTGTGGATCGGGAAACCCGGCACCTTGCCTAGTGTGTGTGTGTAGGCCAAGCCAATAAGGGGCAAAGCTGTCACCGCTGTTGGCGGACGACAGCTGCCTGGTGATAGTCTGTGGGACGGTCGTGAGGGTGATCGTGAGGGGGGCCGGTCGTTGGGGATTGGGGGGCGACGTAAACACCTCATCAAATCGCCAGTTCCTCTGGGCCGCCGGGGTTTGTGTTGAGGAAGCATGCCATCGGCGCGAGTTGACATGAGGCACGAAGAACTCGATGAACCACTGCGTGTAAATGGCCCTCGTGATCCAGCCGTTCTCAGAGGCCGTGTAGATTGTTCCCGGGATCTCTTGACATGTCGTCCACTTCCCCGTTCACGTGGTCGAAGAGGACTGGGTGCGACGTTGGCATTCTTGTGGAGGTGGCGCGCGACTCGCTTGAAGGCCGTTGGACGAAACTCTTTTGGGGCGGACCACATCACAAGCTATACTTCTGTCTTATTTTAAAGCATTCATTGCCTTTTTGCGTTTGTGTTGTAACTCTGTTTTTTTCCCTTGCGGGTGGATATGTGACCTTTTTAATTCAAACAAATACAAAAATATCACGTTACTCCTTTATTAACACTTCCCCCCCTCCCCAGTAATTTAATAATAGAATGGCGGCTCCACCGCAAAGAAGGAAGACTCTGACGTTTGTTCCGGGGCGGGAGAACCGGCTCGTGATCGGAGGCCAGGACTTAAGGTTATACTCTTGGAGGGAATCGGTACAGTGTGGCGATACTCGGCAAACCATTAATCACTT
>Ga0302233_10002137_pt1 | contig 12748 bp, 13 predicted proteins | sample II_Palsa_N3_1_FD_193516 | JGI IMG/M metagenome (GOLD analysis project Ga0302233, IMG submission 193516) | Peat permafrost microbial communities from Stordalen Mire near Abisko, Sweden - II_Palsa_N3_1 | ecosystem: Environmental > Terrestrial > Soil > Palsa > Peat permafrost | place: Sweden...
TTACTACAACGAATTGAGCCGAACGCCTTTGGCAAGCGGCAAGAAGCCGCTTGAACTCGCCGTGGTTGATGGGATACGCCACCACCAAATATCGACAGTCGGCGGTTTCGATATGGCATTCAATACGCGCTATGGCGACGGCCCATTTTTCGGGGCCAGGAAGTGTCGCTGTTGCGTCATGGTCATCACCATCAATGAATTTCGCGTCAGGCAACATTATGGCGAGAGCGCGCCCTACAGTCGACTTACCACTGTTGATCGGGCCATTAATCTGGATCACAGACAACGCCTTGCCACCATCGAGATCAAGTGTTGAATTCATAACTAAAAAATTTTGTTTTCAAAGCATTTCTCAGCGATGTAGGTGCCGAGTCGACTGATCGTAACTAGCCCGGAGGGCGCCACACGTGTTGATGCGCAAATTGTGAGGTGTGCGACCAGCGAACGACTGTGATTAAGCCCGCTCTAGCCTTAAGACTGTCGCGACAGCGGACATAGAAAAACGCGAGCCGAATAGATCGGCGTTGCAGACCAAAGCTCAGCTACGCTCGAAACGGAGCACTCGGCTACGTTGCGTCGCAAGCAATACTGACCGGCCGTCGGCGCTGAAGCTCAGACATACCCGCTGTCGTCGGGGCCCTTCGGCACGTTCGAAAAGCGCGCGGCGCTCATCTAGAGGTGTCAGAACGAGGTTATCTGTCGCAGGACCAGATCCGATCACGATCCGCGCCTCGTTACCGTCGACTTCGATTCTGATAATCCCGCCCTGCGCTCGAAGACGCCATTCTCCGGCCCAACGTGGGTTGAGAGCCGCAGACGATGAAACCCGCTGGAAGCGCCTAAATCGGTGCCCCACCTCGCCAACGATATCGTCGCTGTCCCGTCGCAACCGCATTGGTGAATAGAATGCGTTGCTATCGAACTGTCCGTTGCCAACGGGATAAAGAAAACCTTGTGAACCGAGGAACGTCGCATACCCACGTTTAATCTCCAGCCAGTCGGGGCCGTCTGACGTAGCGAACATCCCGTCAGGCAGTGTATCGACGGGGGTCGGATTATCCGGTTGTGCACTCAACAGCGCTGAAAATACCGAAGTGATCGCGCCTCCAACATCGGCATCTTCCCGATTCGCCACCGCCAACATACCCAACTTCAGTGCTGGTGCCAGCAAGAATGCCGATCGATAGCCCGGTAAGCCGCCCACAAAACCGTGGAAGACATGTCCCGCGATATGGCTAGTCGCTAAGCCCAGGCCGACGCCGGTCTCGCGTCCGTTGGATAGTGTCGCTGAAGCCGCCAATCGTTCCATCAGACCGCGAGCAGGGCCGCGACCGGCAAGGAGTGCCTTCAACCAGACGACAAATTGTTCCGGACTTGCTGCCATTGCGTCGGCACCGCAATACGGCATGCCCGAGATACCGTGACGCCATCCTTCTGGACCAAACCAATACCCTGGCGCGAGGCCCGACACGACATCGGCCTGATCGCCGGGCAGCGCAGCATGCACACCGAGCGCGTCGAAGAAGTGCTCCCTAATCCCGGCTTCGAGGGTGATTCCCCGGGCCTCCATCGCTGCCTCAACCAGCCGGTATCCTGCATTCGAGTATGAGAATTCATCGCCCGGATTGAAATTCAGCTCTTTGATTGCAGCGAGAAACGCAAGTACGCGCTCGCGATCCAGCAATGCCGTACGTGGCACACCTAGCATCCAGGCGGAGTCGATCATGTCCGGCAGGCCACCGGTCATGTCCAGTGCACCTCGTGCGGATACGTTCCGCTGTTTGCCACAGAGCTGCGGAAGATAGGCACTCAGACTTTCGTCCAGATTCAGGACGCCCTGATCTACGCATTTCAGTGCGAGGCCAGCGACAACGTGTTTCGTGACCGACGCGAGTCTCACGACACTTTGCGCGGAAAAGGGAATGCGAAATTCCACGCTCGCGAGGCCACCGAAGGCTTCGACGAGAGTTTGCGTTTCATCGAACAGCATGACGCCGCCGCCTGGCCCTTCGTTCGATTTCCATTGCGAGACAAAATCGTCGGCAACTGATTGCGCTAGATTCCAATCCATACCGAACGCTCCCATTCTCGCGTCACCCTACCAGCGACAGGCGTTGCATGATTGCTTCGACCGTCTGCTCGACCGAAACGTTAGCGGTGTCGACGACAAATTGCTCTGATTCCCATGAATCGTATTGACGTTCAAGCACGCTCGTCCATGTTGGCAGCTGAAAGCCCGGGATATCGGCGCTTCGCCTCTCGACCCTCAGACAGTGCGTCGCTACATCAGAACAAATTAACTCAATCTCGAAGATCGGCACACCGGCCTCTAGCGCCACATTTCTCCATGCGCTACGCGTAATGTGCAACGAATTGACCGAGTCCGCGACCACGGTCAAGCCAAGGCTTAAGTTATCGCCCGCCACTGCATATGCGGCGAGATATCCGGCAGGCCCGATATCCGCCCCGCCATTCCCAGACGCGATGAACGCCTGTTCCAACGTATCGATACGCAGATAAACAGCGGCGAGCTTGCGTGCGAGTGCTCGCGCCACCGTTGTCTTACCGGTTCCCGGCAGCCCTCCGAAGGCGATCAACATTTTTTACGCTTCCTGTATAGCGGTATTTGTTCAATTGACGCGGATTCCCGAGGCGGTCTTGAGTGGCTGGTGTTGGCCGATCGTCGACCACTATGGGCAATCGCCGATCTGCGGCGGACGTGACCGACACCAAAATCACCTCGACCTCAATACTCGTCCTCGACCCAAAGACACCCTGACTGTAAGACACCGATTACGAGAACTCCCACATCGAAGGTCGCGTCGGTAACTGGACACCAGTTGTTTGTGAAGTACCGAGCTTGAGCACCGAACTGTTCGAAAAATTTGCCCGTCAATTGTTCCGCCTGAGCCGCGGTTATTATCTCGACGCTGTACGCTTGGTCGCGATGCAGCACCTCAGCAACAAAAGAATGCGCCGTGCTCTCATCAATTTCGCGATAACAGGCGTCGTCATCGCGCAGCTCGAACGCTTTCGCTACAGTAGCGGGAGTTGGCGCCGAATACGGTAAAACTCCGCAGCGCACTTCGCCGCAATCACGCAAGCGCTTGATGTCTTCGTTGATTCCCACGGCAGTCCTCTCCGGTTCAAAGGATTTGTCGACGATCTGTGTCCGCCTGTCGACTGACCGCTACTGGCCGAACCGAGCCTGATACGGTCGGCGAAAATTGCCCGACCCAAGTTATTCAGATACCTCAGAGGTGATCGTTCACGATCGCAATCGTGAAGCCGTCCCACCCCTTGCTGCCGACCGTTTGCAGAGCAGTGGCGGTCAGGCGAGGCTCATCAGCGATCATATCGAAGAAGCGACGGACACCCAGCACCCGAGGGTCCACACTGTCAGGGTCAGTAATACCTCCGTCTCGTACGACATTGTCACCGATGATGACCGTCCCGGAATGCGACAGCTTGAGTGCCCATTCAAGATATGCAGGATTATTCTGCTTGTCCGCATCAATGAAAACCAGATCAAAGGGTTCTTTGGCGGGAAGCCTTGCCAGACTCTCCAGTGCCGGAGCAACATGCAGTTCCACGACGCCGGCAAGCCCGGCCATTTCGATATTTGATCGCGCCACCTTTGCGTGTGCAACATCTGCCTCTAGCGTGACGACTTTGCCGCCCTCAGGCAATGCACGAGCAAGCCATATGGTGCTATATCCACCGAGGGTCCCGATTTCGAGCACACGACGCGCGCTAATCATGCGCGCGAAGATATGCAGCAGTTTCCCTTGGTTAGGCGCGACGTCATGCGGCGGCAGATTCGCAGCGGTGTTCGCGGAAAGCACATTCTTCAAAGCAGAATCAGAAGGCACAAGTCGATCAACAATGTATTCATCAACGCGAGTCCAAGCAGCTTGCATTCTTAACGCTCCCGACAGATGTTATTTAAAGAAATCCGTCGAGATTGTCGACGATGTAGGCAATTCCGCCGAGTGTCCCTTCCTGGCCGCGCGCTGCCCGATGCGGGTAGGATATTTCGACCGGAGAGGCACAGTCGATTTCCTACACAACGGATATTTGATCGTCGCAGGCGGCCAGCAGCAAGTCAGCCACCGGTTCTCCTTTAAAACCGAAATCCTTTTGAACTACGACATGCCGCTTGCTGCCTCACGGTGGTCGGCGCTCACAAAGGAACGATCAACGATTCGTTGGCGCACTTTTTACGAAATTATAGATATCGTCTATTACATTGTCTTCCAACGGAAGATCCGAATTTTCGGACGAGGCATTTTCGCTACTTCCGCTTGTGCTGGCGCTTTTTAAAGAATGATTGGTGTCAGGAAGCAGGACTAGCTCAGCTCGCGGGTCGGCGTGCTTGAGTTGCTTCGCGTCTCGGGGTTTGACCTGGGCGTCTCGCTGTCCCTGCATAATAAGCACCGGCTTGTTAAAAGTTGCTATCAATCTGGCTGGATCGAGAGCCAATTCGCTCATCAAGAGGCCTTGAACCTGTGGGCGAAACAACGGCATCAAAGCGGGATCGATTCTGGTTTCATCCACCTGCTGACCTGCGTCAAGGACATCGAGGACGGACAACGCGTTATTCAGGACGCGCGCGTCTGCTCCGGACGATTGCAGTTGTTCACGAATCACTTCTCCTAATGGGCGGCCCGGGGTGGCCATCAGGATCAAACCGCAGATATCCGATGGGTTTTGCCCGGCAACCAGCGCGACTAAGCCGCCCTCGCTATGTCCTAGCACCCAAACACACGCCACGCCGGTCCGTTTGCGGATAGCTGCTACCCACGAGTGGACGTCGTTTGCGTAGTCGTCGATGGTGACGGCGTTCGCATCGGCTACCGCCAATACGCTGCCATACATACCTCTCTTGTCGATACGAACGGTCGCGATGCCTCGCGTCGAGAGCCCCTCCGCCAGCTCCTTGTACGTCGAAGTTCGTAGCCCGGGGCTATTGCCATCGCGGTCGGTCGCGCCTGATCCGGGAACGATTAGGATCACGGGGACACCGATGGATGCTGGTGCGAGCAGCGTTCCTCGCAGGGGGCCGGCGGGACCTGATGCATTGATATCCGTTTGCACGGGCGGCGTTTGCGCACCTGATTGAATCGCAGCCGCTAGGGCAAGAGTTGCGAGAATGGCCATCGGTCCTACCTCCGATCACTGTCAATTCTTAGCCTCACTAAACCCAAGTCGCGGATAGAGGCCCAAGAAAACCTACAAGACTGCCCGCTTTTGAAGCCGGTTGTCGACGACTTACAAAACGTTGTCGACCGGCTGAAACTGGCCAGACCCGGTCCGACGTTTAGCCGGCGTAGTGCCCCGCCGTTGATCGGTCCGCGTAGGGGAGAAGTCGACCCGTAGCGGTCTGTGGTCCGAATGGATAACACGCGACCGCCAAGTCAATGAACGGACATCCCAACGATCACGACCGCACCGGCGTGAAGCCGTCGGAGCTCCAGTCCTCGCTGCCGACCCCGTGATGGACGAAAAAGAATCCCTCGGGGTCGTAGCGGTTCTTGATCGCTTTCAGCCGCGCATAATTTGCCCCCCAAAACGCTTCGCGCCAATCTCCACGGAAAAAATCTGTTTCCGAAAGATAGGAGCCGCTTTGTGGTGACAATACTTTAAGAACGGCCGCAGCTTTGGCCACACGCTCGGCCTGGCGATGTGCCTCTGTCATGTCAGGCGGCGTGATCGGGAGACCCGCAAACGGCGGCGAACCGCCCGCAGCCACAATCATTAAGGCGAACGCGTCGGCGACTTTTGGATTCATGGCGCACTGACGTGCGTGCTCGTTTACCTCCGCAGGGGCGCCCGCGAGTCCTTTGTTGACATGAAGTTCCACGGCCTGAAATTGGGCGGCCTCCGTGAGCGCCCCGGCAACCTGACCGCGTTGGGCTGGTTCGAGAAGCGTCGCGGGCAGCCATTGTGACTCGTAGCCGTACAGAAATAGTGAGGCCTGGTCTCCATCGCCTCGCCACCAACCGTGCTGAGTGGCCGCTCCGGCCCGTGGGTCGGGCACCAGTCCCGGGTTGGCCTTGAGATCCCACCAGCGGCGTGCGGGACCGGCGCCGATCTGAGGTTCATCGTTGAAGGTGAAATCTGCTGGCGAGGCTCGTACCCAATCGATGAACGGTGCCCAGACCGATTTGGCCTGTCCGTCGCTGAGGCCTTGACACACCATCGACACGTGGACTTCGTCGTTGTGAAAAACAAGCTGCTCGCCCCATTGGGGGTTGAACAGGTTTTCGGCATAGTGGTCAACGAGCCGTTCAACCAGCCGCCGGTAAGCCTCACGCGATGACGCCTTGACCGTGAACTCAGCCCAACCAAAGTGCTCAGGCAGATCGTGGGTCTGCAAAGTGATCCTGGTCACCACACCGAAACTGCCGCCACCTCCGCCTTTCAGCGCCCAGAAAAGGTCGGGCTCCCGCGATGCGTTGACCGTGCGGACAACGCCGTCAGCGGTGACGATCTCGGCCTGGAGCAGGCTCGCGGCCGCCAATCCGTAACGCTTCGAGAACGATCCGAAACCGCCGCCCTGGACGAGGCCGGCCACCCCCACGCTCGCACAACCGCCGCCCTGGACGTATCGCCCCGCCTGGGTTGTGACGGCAGTGTAGACGTCGATCCACATGGAGCCGGCCTCTACAGTCACAGCCGGCGTCGGAGGCATCGAAGAGCCCAATGGAACGAATGCATCGTGTAGCTCGATGCGGTTCATCGCGCGTGTCCAGATCAAAAGGGAATCCGGCGCGTTAGAGCCGCCAAGGTAACTATGCCCCCCGCCTTTCACCACCAGACGCAAATTGTGTTGGCGCACGAAATTGATGCCCGCAACCACGTCGGTGGTAGAACGGGCCGCCACGGCGTAGGCGCTGGCGCGGGGGGTCCATCCGTCGAGCCACCCTGAGATCTGCGTGCCGCCAGGATCGTCACCGAGCGCGATCGGGTTTCGCGCTTCCCCCAAGCGAGCAAGACAATCGGGCGCGCGGGGCGCTTGCGCACAGGCCTGCCAGATGGTTGTTGGTCGCAACAAATTTCCACCAACTGCGCGACTCAGCGCCTCCCATTCCTCTGCTTCCGGCCACGCAGGATCGCCAGGCCGAACGCGGCCCGTTCCAGCCACTGCTGGAATCACGTTGGCAAAAATCGTGGTGGTGGGGAGGAAAGGCAGGGCGGCAACACCCTTTAGAAGGCATCGTCTCTTCATGACGTCTCTTTTTCTTACCGTGAGCTAATCGGCTAGGGGAACCATCTTTTCTAGATTCTAAAGCGAGCCCGGTTCGCTCCGCCGAGCGAATGACCGCTGCAATAGATCAAAGCGACATCCAAGCGTCAGCTCGACATCGTAGATGAGTGGCCGCAGATGGCCGCTCTGTGCCTCTCGCGATCGGCACCAGTTGAGCCATACCGACCAATCGATGCACATGCGGCGGCCGGCGCATAATTGCTCGGGTAATTGATCTTAAGACAAAAATTCGCCCATGATATTCGAGACGGCCGAGACGACGATGTGGTGGCTGGTGCAGCTCTATACAGGTCGAGCTGGATACCAGCGGGGCGTGAAAGCCGAAGGACTATCGGCGAGCCCTCCGGTCATCGACTGCTCAGGATGGACTGGGTTGCTTCTCACGAAAGCAATGCAAGCGGAAAACCGCGCGTCTGGCCACGCAGTGTTTGGGGCCGCCGACATGCAGTCTGTGCAGACGTGGTCGGATCGGATCATCCACGAGATTGAGAGCCGGACAGGATTCATTCTTGAGGGGCGAGAGATCACTGCCATTAGCCTCCCGCGTTGCGCCACCATTGGGCTGAAAATGGGAGAGCCCGCCTGGGCGAGTAACCATCCCCGTCCACGCGGCATCACGCACATTGTTCAGGTCGTTCGTCGCCCGGAGGACGATGCCCCGTTTGTCTCCGAAGCCTTCGGTGATTCGGTCTCACCCGGAATAAGTCTCACGCCGCTCAGAGAGCGGCTCGCCCTTTCACAGCCGTATCTCCGCGCCGGCGAAATGTGGGCCGTCGACCCGTTTCGGTTGGCCTCAAATAATTGAACGACCTCCTCGAACGTCTCGCCGTGGCCGGACACTGACGGACAGACTGAAGATGGGGGGTATGGACAAACACTGCTTAAACAGCGAATAAAAACGGGCCTGCCATGGACATCTTGTATTGGGGGCGAGTTCAAGCTCAGTGGGGTCGCCGCGCATGGGCGATAACCAAATGGGACAGAAGATGCCAAGCCTGACGCTATTCGCTGATTCACCGGACGACTGGAAAGAATACGTACGCGCCGAAGACGGCAAAGTAACGCAGAGGATCGAGACGACGGCGAAGATAGCACCGTTCCGAACCAAGATTATCCCGGAGCAGCCGGGCGCGGAACTCGTTCAGATGCACTTCGCGGTGGGCATTGAGGGCCAGCGGCCCCAGCTAACCATGTTCGAAGACGGCGCACATGCATGGGTGTACGTGGATGTTCCGGCACTCGCTTGGATCAGGGACCAATGGGCGTTGGGGCGTCGGATCGAAGTCACGCTCTGGAGCATGGACAGCGTCGCGGGTTTTACGCTCGGCAGCGCACCGGATGGAAGCGACGTTGTGTGGGACCAAGGTGTCGCGAAAATGGTGAAGATGGACAACGCCACGCTTGAAGTTTCCGCGTACAGGGCAGGCACGGAAAGCCAGAGAAGCGAAGCACCTATGCCGCTCGCCCCGTACCACTCGGACATGCAATCGAAGCTCGGCAAGATCGCCCGCCGCCTCGATTTGCTAGTCGGTGTCGTAGTGGTCTTCCTTGTGTGGTATTGGACGCGCAAGTGATCCTATAGTTTGACCGAGCATGCTTTTGTGCAGGCAGCATGGCCGTTTTCCGAAGATTCGAAGGTCAGCTCAGTCGAACTCGGACCTTCAAAGTTGGGGCCGGATGCAACAAAGCTGACTAGACGTCCGGTATGTTGTAAAACACATCACTGGATTTGACGCGAAAATATGCCGCGCCTGGCGGAGTACAAGTTTGCTCTGGGAAACGAGCTGTGCGATCAAGAGGAAATCGTGTCCAAGTCGATGGGAAGCTACCAGCTCTTCGCGTGGCGCGATGCGATGTCGCTCGCGTCGTGGCTCGAAGACGAATATGACCTGCAAGCGGTGCGGCGAGCGTTCGACGCGATGACGCAGGGGCAACGGGCAGACTTCGAGAAGCGGAACGCACCACTGATCGAGGAACTGATCCGTCGGCCAGAGACCAAACGCCCGGCCTTGGTCAGTCGAGCATGCAAGGATGTCGATGACACCGCGCGGGGCCTACTAATCGTGTTCGCCGTGTTGTGTCAGGCACGTATGCGACGTCTCATCGAACTGCGTGACGGCTACAGCGACGTACTCATGCCCGGGTCGGGAAATCGCGCAACCTGCGCGGGCCTGTATGGCTTCCAAACGGCGATTGTCGAGTCATACCAGCATGACTGGCCGTGGGATGTTTTTTCGGCTTACGGTGGTGGTGATGGATTGCCGGACACTGAAGACGATGACGACGCGGATGACACTTGAATTGTTTCCTCGCCTGCCGTCTCCCTCTTGGTGATTGTCAGTTTTGCTACCGGCGCTGTGCTGCCCGCCACGCCGTCGGCGGCGACGGCAGCTCGCGCTCCCAATCGCCCCGATATTGGATTCCCGACACGATATGAAATCGCGGTCCATTTTTTTTCGTCGTCGGATGAAGGCCAACCGGAAAGCTGGGGTGCCAATCGGGATCGCTCAAGTTCTCGGCGTCATTACGTTCGCTGAAAATCACGTAGTTGGTTCCACCCTCCGACTGCACCGAACCGAAAATAATTCCATCGAAGCCGCCATCGACGTCAAAGCGAAGAAACTCGGCCATCGCCTGAGTCATGATGTAATCGGCTTCGCCAGTGCGGACCGGCAGACCTATCAAATGCTCCAAGTATTTCAACAGGATCAAAGCGTCTAGTCGCTCGGCGTAATCGTCGTGCCAAACGCTCAGGTTGTCGCGCTCTCGCGGCAAGTTGAAACGCGTGAAATCGAAGAACTTTAGCCCTCGCGTGGTCACGAACAGCCCGATTGCGACCTCGTCGCCTATCGATGGCCGCACCTCCGCAATGCAGGTCTGAACGTCTAGCGCTCCATAGAACAGCGGAATGCCTGACGCATTCATGCGATTTTGCCCAGCGCGAGCCTTCGGCGGAGCGCCCAATTCTTTGTCAGGATTGGCTCTTACCTTCTCCCGACCCTCCGCGTCCGACACGCGCCGGCACCGGTAAATCGGGGTGCCGGTCGGCAATACATGCCTCGCGGCGTCCGTCGCGCAAAAGATGCTGCTGTTCTTGGCCTCGAGAGCCACATCAAAAAGCCGCGCAAAGAATTTCCGGGCGTCCTCGTTGAAATAGCGCCGACGGTGCTTGAACTCTGTCGCGCGGAGATTCCACAACTGTGCTGCGAAATCCCGCTCGGACTCGCGGTCTTCGAACGGCCGAAGGCGCAGACCATAGCGGACGCCGACAGCAAAAAAGGCCGGAGCGCTCTCTTGACACTGATTCCTCAGGTGCGTGGCCACTAGCTCACAAAAACCGGTGTCTTCGACTGCTAGGACCCGTTTAAGCACGGCCAACAGCGTGAGGCCGTTCGAATAGTCGTAAAGCGTGTCGTCGAACTCCTCATAGGCTTCGATGATCACGCCTGATGCAACCTGTGCCAGTGTCAGCGCGTGCACCGTTGCAATGTCCGGCCGTCCGCAGATGACACACTGCCCGCGTTGGCAAATGTCCTTGATGAAGCTGGTGAACACCGAGTCAGTTATACAGGACAGGCAAACGGAAGGATCGTCGTCGCCTACCTCAAGCGTTTGTTGCATCAAGCGTCCTTTTGAAATGCAGCATGGGTCCCCGGGCAAGTAAAGGACTTGCACCTTCAAGTAAGTGCGCCCTGCCGGGCGCACCAAAAAAAAGCCGCCGCGTTTCCGCGACGGCTCTATCAGCTGCTCTATTTCACTTGAACAGCTCGGCGTGGGTGCCGCTTCGAACGAACACGACCTCGGTTTTGGAGATCCGGTAGATGAGCAGGAAATCACCGCCTACATGACATTCGCGATGATCATCCCACTCGCCCGTCAGAGGATGGTCCTTGTACTCAGCCGATAACGGTCCCTCGTTCCTGACCAGCAACAACATCACGTCTTTCAGACGGGTCATGTCGTACCGGCCAGAGTCCGAAAGTCGTTCCCAATCCTTGCCGAACTGCTTGGTTTTGTCGCTGCTGAGGGGCAGCGTCGTGCGTTTACTACTTGTGCTTCTCTTCAAGCTCATTAAACAACTCCGTTACGGAGCCGAAGCGCGCCTTCTGCATTTCCCTTGACTCGCGCAGCGCTTGAACCGTCGTCTCATTCGGCTGGCGAAGATCGAACGGCAAGCCCTTCTGCAGCACAACCTGGCGGAAAAAGAGCCTCGATGCTTCTGACATCGTGAGTCCATAGCCCGCCAGGATTTCCCTGGCTGCGTCCTTAAGTTCCGGTTCAATGCGGGTACGCACATCGGCTGTCTTGTTATCAACAGGTATGGCGCCCATTTCACTCATCTCCATCTGGGTCCGGGCATAAGCGCAAAGGCCAACACATCGCCTGCCCCAGAAACAAGTAACAACTAACAAAGATAAAAAGGATAAACAGCGAAATCTCGCGTGGACCTTTGATGACATCTCGCATGCCTACATTGTAGCTACATCGTAGGTACAATGCAAGCTAGGGTCGTCTGTGGAGTATCGCGTACACGAAGGATCCGGGATGCGCTTGCATACTGCACGAAACTGACGGCGACATTGCTGGTTGGAGGCGATCCCGAATCCCCCTGCTGCCCATCCGCGACCTGCCAGAGCGCCCACGGTTATGTGTGAGCGGCCTTACTCACATCACCAGTCCGGAGATTACCCCCAGCGCCATAGCGGCGCGTGCGTGCCAGAGCCTCCTTTGGATCACATAAACCAAACCCGCGTACACATAGCCCAATTGCCGCATCCTTGCCTCCATAAAAGACGTTGCACTCCGTTATGCGGAACGCGGGCAAATAATCGATGGAGGCAACCGCAGCGCCTGACGGCAGCACTTGGCGAGCAGACAAAAGCAATGACCACGAGCGGTCATCGAAAACTTCTGCGAATTGCGAGCGCCGTAGCAGATCTGAGAGAGGCAGGACTAAGTCAACACATTACCGTGGCCGTTCAGGCCGGTTTTCGCATGCGAAACAACGCGGGACGCGACACATGGGGTAGCCTCAGGATTCGGATTTTTGCGCACGCTAGCGGGTAGCCAAGCCTTGCTGCGTAACGCTCGGACGAGCGCCGGTTCTGGCAATGTGGGGCCGCTCGTCGCCACCGCTAAACCGTTGATTCAATTGATTGTGCAGTGCGGCTAACGTACGTTTTCGTCCGTTTCCTGACGGCACCCCGAAAAACTCATGGACGCGCTGAAACATATCAAGATGCCGTAGCCAATGCGTCACGAGTTTTGCAGGTCAGGTTCTGCGGATCGCCGAGCGGACGGATTTCATAGCAAGCAAGGGAAAGCTGGTCTATTGACGGTGGAGGCATGCAACACGAACTAGGACAGAAATATGTACATTGAATTTGCCGTACCTGCAATCACCGCTTACGCGAACGGTTTTGCGGATTATTGGACCAGGAGCCCGTTCATCAAAGCCCCGTCGGACAGGTATGCGAT
>Ga0302233_10002138_pt1 | contig 12747 bp, 11 predicted proteins | sample II_Palsa_N3_1_FD_193516 | JGI IMG/M metagenome (GOLD analysis project Ga0302233, IMG submission 193516) | Peat permafrost microbial communities from Stordalen Mire near Abisko, Sweden - II_Palsa_N3_1 | ecosystem: Environmental > Terrestrial > Soil > Palsa > Peat permafrost | place: Sweden...
GGACTTACTGCCGCTGTTGAGGAAACGACGGTGTATGCCTCGCCAGATTCAGAAATGATTTGGTATTACGCACCAGCGATTATCAAGTTGCCATCCGGTCGCTTAGTTGCGGTTATCGATTCTTAGGGCGATGAGTTTATTATGAGTTTATTAATAGTACGGGGATTTATTTGTCTAGATTTTTTTGATGGGCGAGTCTAAAAAATAGGGTTGAATTACCTGAAAAACAAAGCTTGCAGTGCAGATAAATATATGCGTCATTTAACGAGATATGCATGGGCTTGGGTCGAATGAGAAGTGGGCGGGAAAATATGGATTCATATGATCAGGAATTTGTGATTGTAGGCGCTGGGATTGCTGGATTGACATTGGCACTGTTGCTCCATCGAATGGAAAAACAACTCGTTCTTGTGGAAAAAAGACCGCGAGATGCTTTCTTGGATGAGGAATTGCGATCTATCAATTTCACATTGACTGCACGTGGTTTGGCAACTTTGCAACGTCTCGGATTGCGTGATCGAGTGCTTGAGAAAGCAGTGCGACTGAATCATCGTGTGGTGCATCATCGTCACGGAGGTTTTGTGGTCCAGCGCTACGGCTCATGTGCATCGCATGCTATCTATTCCATTCGCAGGAAGGCGCTTCTGCAGATTTTGCAGGAGGAGGTGGATGCTCTGTCTGGTGTGTCGGTGCTTTATGGGGCGGTTGTGAGTTCGGTCGATTGCAACTCTGGCGCCGTGATTTATGTGCGGGAGGGGCGAGACCATGTCATGCGCGCACGCACAATTTTTGCCGCCGACGGAGTTTTTTCGCAGGTACGTTCGTCATTTCTTCAGCAAAACTCTGTGTATGGTCGCCTGCAGGACTTTCCGTGGCGTTATATGGAAATGCATGGCGACAAGGAATTTGTCGCGGCCTTACAGTTGAGATTGAATGCGGTGCATGTATGGCCGGGAGAGGGGGCGCTGCTAGTGGGAATTCCCAATCCCGATGGAACCGTAGCTCTAATGTTTCTTTCAGACGCGATCCAAGAAAGTAATCGGAAACGCTTTGTCGAAATTTTCTCCACGCATTTTCCTCATGTACCCATGACGTCCACTATGACTACGCAGTTGCAAGAAGTGCCCTTGGGTCGTCTTGTCACGGGAAGTCTTAGCCGCTGGAGCCACGAGGATCGCGTCGTTTTTGTGGGCGACGCCTGTCATGCGGTGCTTCCATTTTATGGCCAAGGGATGAATGCAGCCTTGGAAGATTGCTTTGTGCTGTGCGATTTGCTCGATCAAGAAGCATCGCGCGCCCAGGCTTTTGCCGCCTATGAGGCACGCCGTAGGCCCCAGACCAATGCTCTTGCGATTCTCTCGCAAGCTCATTTTGACAATCTCCAACCAGGTTCACACTCGCTGCGCTGGCAGGCGGGCACGCTCATGGATCTTCTTCTGGCTCACTTGACAGCGGGAACTTGGTTCCATGAATACGAAAAGATTGCGCACACAAATATTCCCTACGATTTGATTCTGAATCGTTTGAAATTTCAGAAAACACTTAAACGGCGCAGTGGTTTATGGCTGTTGGAGGTAGGTCTTAGGGTCTTCATTTCACTTTCTCGACTATTGAGGTCACAGTTATGGAAGCATCCGCGTTCATTGTCCCGCGTCACGACATCCACGCCATCACCCAGGTAGAAATTCAAGGCATCGCTCATGATCTTGGCGAGCATCGGGATTTTCGTCGTCATCAAGCGCTTGCGGAGTTTTTGCCATCCCACGGGCGTATTTCGATCAGTTGGACTCGTCTTGTAGCGGGGCAGGAACTGGCGGTACATCAGCACCCCACAAAATCGATGATTATCGTTACCGGCGGAAGGGGCAAGTTGCTGGGCGACGCGCCACGCGAACTGTGTGAGGGTGATGTGGTGGCAGTGCCGGCGGGAGTAGAGCACGGTTTTTTGACTGACCGGGAATTGGTCGCGTTGTCGTTGCAATTCGAGGGCGTCGGACTCTATGAGGATGAGCACTCTGCACGAGTGTCGTTTGTAGACAATTTCTGTGGGCGCCTGGTGAAGCACCAGGAAGATCGACTCGAAAGTCATGTAAGCATTCCTTTCTTTCGTATGTTGAATGACGGCACACTTGAGGATACCGAGTGTCGCGTGCGTTTCTTGTCATGCCTGCATCAATGGTCAAGTGCTTTTCAACGGATGATGTTCTTGCGTCAGGGGCTAGTACACGGCACTCCGTGGGAGTCTCTGTTCTTGCGGCATTTCTATGAAGAGCTCGGGCATAATGATCTCTTGGCGCGCGAATCGCAAATTTCTATCACTCGCGCAGACTCAGCCATTGAGTCTTGTGCATCGTGGTTTCTGTATCGCACCTTGGTGGGCGACAACCTTGAACGACTGGTGGTGACCCATCTGGTCTTGGAACGTAGTGCGCATGCCTTTCATGGTCTAGCCAGTCATATATTTCCTAGCTCGTATTTCGCTGAGCATGCTATCGACGACGATGTTCACCACAACATGGGGTTGGCTGAGTTACAGGGTATGACTGCCGAGATGTTTCAGCGTTTGCTCTCGGTCTCCGAAAAAGCCTGGGATGTCCTTGAATTGATGCTGGAGCGTATGGTTCAAATCATCAGAGAGGACTCCGCGTGTTCGATCTCACCATGACATCGACAGCAGCTCGGGTCACTTTTTCTGATGGAATCCGAGTATTCGCCCCCGATCTTCTGGTGCGCTTGCATGATATGCCGCATTACGGAGGAATAGCCCTCGCAGATGACAGAGTTCATCTTGCGGCTGGGTATTTTTACAATTTTTCCACGCGCCTGACTCAGAGCGATGTGCAGGAAATTCTGGCTATTCCAGGGCCGGTGCTGGTGCCGTCAGTCCGACCTGGAGGGCGTGTGATTCTGAATGCTCCCTTTGTGCGTGTAGCGTCTCATACCGAGTGCGTAGTGACTTTGGAAGATCCTGTGGACGAATGTCTGTGGGCGCGTCTCAAATCTAAGCGTGCAAGAGAGATTCGACGCATGGCACGCAACGCGAAATTCAGTTTCGAAGTTATCGAAGCTCGCGAGCTTGAGGCAAAACACTGGAACGACATTACACGCCTCGACGCGCTTCACAATGAACGTCACGCAGCAGCAGCCCCTATGTTTTGCGAAGCGGTTCAGCGGATATTTTCATGCTCGCCACTGGCTCAAGCGTTTCGCTGGATATTTCGACGAGATGCTTCAGAACGCACAGTTCAAATCGGGCTGATTCTTCTCGGCGAAGAGGAAGATACCCTTTACTATCTGAGTCAATCGATTGATCGTGCCGCCTTGGAGACCCGGCAAAATCTTTACACTGCGACCTTTTACATGCTCTATCACTGGGCTTATGAACATGGATTTCATGCCGTACATCTCGGAAGAAATGGCGTTGACGAAAAAGAAAAACTAGGAGCGAATGTGTTTATCGAACAGCATCATTGGCTGAAGATGAGGTAATCAAATGACGTTCCATTCCTTGGCAAGAAAAGCCATTATTGAACTACCGATTCCTGGTCCGTTGAAGATAGGTTCTCGTGCATCCATCGCCCTGAATAACAATCTACTGCCAAATCTTGGGCCGTGGCGCGCCTATCCAAATGTCTGGCAGCGCGACCTCGTTGACGGCGTGATCCGCCTGTGGCGGGGAATTGAGGAACGCAAAGGTGGCACTCTAGAACTGTCCGGTGACAATGTGTTACTTACCCACGGTGGTGTGGATGCATTGGATATTGCGCTCACGGTTTTTTGTGAGCCGGGTCGCGATGCCGTGGCGATTACGCCGCCATCTTTTGAAGCCTTTCCACATTGGGCGGCTTTACACAGTTTGAGTGTCGTAACGTTGATGCAAAATGATTGGGTTGCGGCGGCTGCATCGAATACCAAAGCCTTGCTGCTTTGTTCTCCTAATAACCCGCTCGGGGAAATGATTTCGCAAGATAGCATTCGTTCGCTATTGCAAGTTTATCCTGGAATTGTGATTCTTGACGAAGCTTACGCAGATTTTTCAGAAAAAACATCGGCAATGTCTTTGGTTAACCAGTTCAATAATTTAGTAGTGCTACGAACTTTATCAAAGAGTATCGGGCTCGCAGGGTTACGTGTCGGCGCGTTGGTTGGAAATCCGTCTACGATTCACACTGCGTTACGGGTACAGATCCCGTTCTGTATATCCACACCAGTGCGAGATACGCTGCTTGAAATTTTGAAGACGCCCGATACTATTCATGCGGATATTGCTTGGGTTCGCTGCGAGCGTGCCCGGGTAGCCGCATGCCTGAAAACGAGTGCATATGTGGCACGTGTGCTTCCTTCAGACGCCAATTTTCTGTGCGTGTATTGGAATAATCCGGATGTCGTGCGCTGCTTGCTGCGCGAAGCCGACGTTGGTGTACATGATTTCGGGGAAGGGTCACGAGTGACTGTTGGTTCTCGAGATGCTAATGATACATTTTTGAGAGCAATTGCAGCGTCTACGGAAGGAGTTGTTTAACGTGGAAGAATTATCATGGGAAGAATGGCAATCACTCTGCGAGATGATGAATGGCTATATCAAAACACAGGTTTTGTCGAGTGCATGCGATCTGGGCGTGTTTGATGTGGTGGAGCGAGGTGCAACGCTAGCTTCGCTACCAGAGTCGCTCGGGATTGATGCGTATGGGTGCCGCATTCTGCTTTTGGGACTTAAACAATTAAAGCTGGTGAGAGTGGATACCGCCGGCAATGTGTGCAATACCGCGCTCGCACGGCGTTGCCTGTTGAGTGAATCGAGCCAGTCGATGGTGCCATTTGTGCATCTCAATGACAAGATTCAGCATCATGCCTGCTTGCATTTTACGCGTGCACTGCGAGAGAGCCGGAATGCAGGTCTGGACGAATTTTCGGGGAATGCTCCCACGCTTTATGGTCGCATGGTCAGCAACCCGGAGATGGAGCGTCTTTTTCATGAAGGTATGGGGGCCTATACCCGGCTTTCACCGCGCATGATGGACATAAAGGAACTCGCCGAAGTTTCGGTATTGCTTGATCTGGGGGGAGGCGATGGTACAAATGCCATTCGTTTGTGCAAACTTCATCCATCTCTAAAAATCTGCTTAGTTGACCTACCTTCTGTTTTGAAAAAAGCAATTGCAAATATTGCTGCTCATGGCCTGACGGATCGTGTCGCTTGCGTGGCCGTCGATATGTTTGCAGACGTCTGGCCGGAAGGTTGTGACGCGGTGCTTTTTTCGCATGTACTGGAAATATTTTCCCCAGAAAAAATCTTGTTCCTCTACAAAAAAGCACGCGCTTATCTCAAGCGTGGGCATCTATTTATCTGGTCACTGATGTGCGATCCCGATGAGTCAGGCGGCCTCCAGGCCGTGAAATCCTCTTTGTATTTTCTTACTGTCGCCAGCGGCGAAGGCATGGCATACCCGGCAAGCGACCACCGGACATGGCTGAATGATGCGGGTTTCACTGTGGCTGCGGAATATGACGCAAGAACCATTGATCACTGCGCGATTGTGGCGTATTGAAGGAGAATGATATGAATGTAATTTTGGTGGGAACGCCGCGACCAATGCACGACCCCGTTTTCGCTCGTACCAGCAATGTGACGCTGGTCATTCGGCGCAGTGATGCAAACGCAGCAGATTTGCAGCGAGCGTTTACGAATATTTTCTATCTGGATGCCGATGGCGAAGCCAACTTGAGTTTTTCCAGTATGAAGGCGATAGATGCGGTACTCTGCTTTCATGACGAATACCAAATTCTGGCGTCGCGCATTGCGCGTGATTTGGGGCTTCCTCAAATGGACTCAGATGTCGCCGCACGTTGTATCGACAAATCCCGAGCACGCATGACGTTGCGTGATGCGGGTTTGGACTCTACGAAATTTCGTGTAGTGCGCTCGACAGCGGAGTTGCCGGAGTTTATCAAGCAGGCCGGCTTCCCTTTCATTCTTAAACCTCTTGCAGCATCGGGAAGTCTGAATGTACGGAAAATTCTTTCCGAAGACGAGTGCCGCCTTGCTGACGGCGAGGTGGCAATTGCCGAGGAGTTTTTGCTTGGACCAGAGTTCAGCGTTGAAACGCTGAGCGAGGACGGTGTGCATCGCGTTCTGGCGGTGACCGAAAAATTCAAGAACACCGAAACCTTTGTGGAAACAGGCCACCTGATTCCCGCTCGAATTTCAGAGCAGGATCGACGAGCCATTGAAGCATTCGTGCCCAAAGCTTTGACCGCGCTGGGCATTACCTCTGGACCTGCGCATACTGAAGTGATCCTCACACCTAAAGGACCGGTGGTTGTGGAAACGCATACGCGCACAGGTGGCGACGGAATTGTCCTGCTGGTGGAAATGGCAACCGGTATTCCTTATGCCGATCTCATTGTGCGCCAGCAGTTGGGGGAGCATGTCCTCTCGGAAATTCCTGCAGAGATTCCTCTTATCAGCCATAGCTGTGCGCAGTTTCTTGCCGACGGACCGCAAGGGCGTCTGGTCCAGGTCGATGGCATGGAAAACGGCGCCGCAGTGGAATACGTGAGGATGCTTAGAGTGGAAAAAGCCGTTGGCGATCTGTTGGTTCCGGTGCGCCATAGCTACCACCGCTATGCCGGGGTGTTGAGTGCTGCGCCCAGTGCTGAACTCGCGTTGGGTGCAGGGCAGCAAGCACTCGCATGCCTAAATTTTGTCACTGAGGTGTCATGACTTCACGTTCGTTCTCGTGGTTTCTTCTCGGTCGATTTTTCTCGCAATTTGCGGCGCGCTTGGGAGATTTCCTGTTCCCACTGGTCATCTACAAACAATCGGGCAGTTTATCGCTCTCTGGATTTGCGCTTGCGGTGGAATGGCTGCCACGAGTGATTGGCCTGCCGCTGTGCGGTACTCTGGCTGATCGTTTTAGAGGGGGGCGGCTTTTCGCCATTGCCGATAGTCTGCGCGCCATGTTGGCTGTGCTGCCTTTTTTCTTTCGGGATGTGTCCATGCTACTTGCCGTGTCGGCGGCGTTCGGCTTTCTATCGGCTTTGTCGCAGGTTACATTGGAGCGTGTAGTCGCAGCCTCGGGTACTTCGCTACCCCGCACGCAAATGTCGTTGGAGACCATTAACAATCTTGCCTTTATTCTGGGCTCTGCCGGCGCCGGATTTCTGGTCGCTTATATGGAGTTGCACACGCTCTTTCTGGTCGTCGCCGGATTGTTCGTGTGTCCTATTCCATTTTTGTGGAGCGTGGGCGATGCCCGCCCGTCAGCGCGATTCTCGCTGGCGAGTGATGTCGCCATTGCCTTTTCCATCCTGATACGCACGCCCCGCCTGCGTCATATCGTGTTATGCGGATTCCTGTTAAGCGTGGTCTCGGGCATCGTGACGTCCACCGGTCCGGCCATGGTGGGTGGCGTATTCGCTTTACCTAGTACTGCATTTGCCCAAGCGCAGATGTGGGCGGCCGTAGCGACGATCGTAGGGGTTCTTTTGAATCGCCATATGCCGGGAGCTTCAACCTACACCCATTGGATTGGCTTGGGAGCGCTTGCCGCAGGGCTGCTATTGACCGTGACGGCATGGAGTTTTCCCTTCTGGGTGTTAGGTTATGGTGTATTTTTCGCTGGTATAGTGCTGTTCTCTATTTATCTTCGCTGCGAAAGAATTGCCTATATTCCTCCTGAGCACTTTGGTAAGGCGCTTGGAGTCATTATGGTGCTAACCGCCATGGGTTTCCCCGTGGGTGGGGTACTTGTAGGATGTTTTGCGCATGTGTTGCCGGTGCGCAGTGTCGCCGCGTTGGCTTGGCCGGTATTTGCAATGGCTTTGGCGTGGTCGGGGACTTTTAGGATGCCAGCTCACAGTGCATCGCAGTGATTTCAAGGTCTTCTCTTGTTGCAAGCGCGGATTTGTTCGATGAGGGTTTCTGCACGGCGCAAGCACAGAAATGCGGGCCGCCCAAGCAGACGGCCCGTCTCTCTTTATCGAACCTGCTTAGCCAACTCCACTGCTTTACCGACGTAACTTGCCGGCGTCATGGCCATCAAACGCGCTTTCGCGTCGTCCGGAATCGCGAGCCCTTGAACGAAGGTTTGCAACGCTTCGCGAGTGATGCCCTTGCCGCGCGTCAGCTCCTTCAATTGCTCGTACGGATTTTCGATGGCGTAGCGGCGCATTACGGTTTGCACCGGCTCGGCGAGCACTTCCCAACAGTTGTCTAGGTCGTCGTTCAGGCGCTGCGGGTTGACTTCAAGCTTGTTGAGACCGCGCAGGCAGGAGTCGTATGCCAGCAGGCTATAGCCGAAGGCCACGCCGATATTACGCAGCACGGTCGAGTCGGTCAGGTCGCGCTGCCAGCGCGATACCGGCAGCTTGTCGGCAAGATGGCGCAGCATTGCGTTAGCCAGGCCCAGATTGCCTTCGGAGTTTTCGAAGTCGATCGGGTTGACCTTGTGCGGCATGGTCGATGAACCGATTTCGCCGGCTTTGGTTTTTTGCTTGAAGTAGCCGACCGAGATATAGCCCCAGATGTCGCGGTTCAGGTCGAGCAAAATAATGTTGGCGCGCGAGATTGCGTCGAACAACTCGGCCATATAGTCATGCGGCTCGATCTGGATGGTGTACGGGTTGAAGCTCAAGCCCAGGCGCTGTTCGACAACGGCGCGCGAGAACGCTTCCCAATCGAGTTCCGGATAGGCCGACAGATGGGCGTTGAAGTTGCCGACGGCGCCGTTCATTTTGCCCAGCAATTCGACTGCCGCGATACGTTCGATGGCGCGCGTCAGGCGTGCCGCGACGTTGGCGATTTCCTTGCCCAGCGTGGTCGGGCTGGCCGGCTGGCCATGCGTACGCGACAGCATGGGCTGGTCGGCATGATCATGGGCCAGTGCCACCAGTTTGTCGCGCAGCGCGTTCAGCGCCGGCAGCATGACGTGTTCGCGCGCGCCCTTGAGCATCAGGCCGTGCGAGGTGTTGTTGATATCTTCGGAGGTGCAGGCGAAATGAATGAATTCGCTGGCGCTTTCGAGTTCCGGCTGGCCTTTGACGGCCTCTTTCAGCCAATATTCGACGGCTTTCACATCATGATTGGTGACCCGCTCGATATCTTTGATGCGCGCGGCATCATGGGTACTGAAGCGCTCGGCCAGATCCAGCAGGAAGGTTTCGGCGCTGCTGGAAAAGCGCGGCACTTCGGCTAGACCTGCGTGCGACAAGGCGATCAACCAGTGAATTTCGACCTTTACACGGTGCCGCATAAAGGCGGCTTCCGAGAGCCAGTCGCGCAGCGCGGCGGTCTTTGCGGCGTAGCGGCCGTCGATGGGCGAGAGCGCGGTAAGCGCGTTGAGGGTTTCGGTCGAGGGATCTATACGGGTATCGGACATGGTCTGGGCCTTTAAACAATACGAGATTTTATCACTCGTACCGACTGCGGACGCGATTGTGGGGCCGCGATACAATCCTGACCTGGTAAGTCAAGAAAATGACCTATCTCTCAGGTATAAATTTTCTTTTACAGATTAATGAGTTTTGTGGCTGAGGAAGCCTGAAAAGCACCTAAACGGTGCGTCAAGTTGACGCGCCGCAGGGTTTTACGCGCGGCGCCGATAGTGTCTGCGTCAAGCTGTCGAATCTGGATAGGGATTTTTTATCGCTATGTTGTAATCCAGAGACATCCATCGAGCGTTAAGTATTCTATCCATCGAGCCGTTTTAAGATCATGTAAAGATAGAATGCGGCAATAAAAAGGGCAGAGATGAAATTAATCGGTGCGCTTGCCAGCCCCTTCGTACGAAAAGTACGGATTGTGATGGCTGAAAAGAAAATCGACTACCAGTTGGTGCTGGAGGATGTTTGGTCCGACACAACCACGATTCGCGATTACAACCCACTGGGCAAGATTCCTTGCTTGGTGATGGAAGACGGTGAAGCTGTATTCGATTCGCGGGTGATTTGCGAATATCTCGACACACTCACACCGGTCGGCAAATTGATTCCGCCGTCCGGCCGGGAACGTGCCGAGGTGCGTTGCTGGGAGGCGCTGGCCGACGGCGTAGCTGAAGCGGGGACGCTGGTGCGCATTGAGGGGCGTTTGCGCGAGCCGCACGAACGCAGCGAGAAATGGATTGCCCGGCAAAAATTAAAAATCACCGACGGGTTGGCCGCGATTTCAAATGGTTTGGGCGAGAAGCTCTGGTGCGCCAGCAATCACTTGACGCTGGCCGACGTCGCGGTCGCCTGTGCTTTGGGTTGGCTGGAGTTTCGGTTGCCCGAAATCGAATGGCGGGAAACCCATCCAAACTTGGCCAAGCATTACGACAAATTGATGCAGCGCCAGTCGTTTATCGACACGCTTCCCCAGTAAATCATGAAAGCCGGGCTGCTATTGCCAACGCTGCTGACTCTCTTGGTCACGGCAGCCCATGCGCAAAGCAGTGTCACCTTGTATGGCGTGCTCGATTCGGGCGTCAGTTATACCAAGAGCAACGGTGCTGCCGGCAGCCAAGGCGGTGCTGTGCGCTATGGTAGCGGCCTGATGCAAAATGATGTGGTGGGCGTGACGGGCACTGAGGATTTGGGCGGTGGCTGGCGGGCCGTGTACGACGTGGAAAGCGATGTCAGCGTCGGTGCCGGTTCGGCGGCCGGTGCGGCCGGCTTGCGTGGTCGCACAGCCGGCGGGGTTGCGTATGTGGGTGTGGGTCGCTAAGGCTTTTCGTCCAAGCCTTATTTCAGCGTAAAACTATCGCTGCGCGCCAGCGGCCACCATTTCTCATAGAGCTGATAGCGGTAATTGCCTGTCAGCAGATCGCCCGGCTCGAGATACTTGAGCAAATCCGACATCAGCCTTACCTCATACGAGGAAATGCGCCGCACGATGTGATGCGCGTGCAGTTCCGACGGATCATGCAGGCCGGCTGCCTGGATCAATTCCTTTAAGGCATGTAGCGTATTGCGGTGAAAGCTGGCGACGCGGTCCGATTTGTCGGGCACGACCAGGGCGCGCTGGCGTATCGGGTCTTGGGTAGTGACCCCCGTCGGGCAGCGGCCGGTGTGACAGGTTTGCGCCTGTATGCAGCCGAGTGCAAACATAAAGCCGCGCGCCGCATTGACCCAATCCGCACCGATCGCGAGGATGCGCGCCATATCGAATGCGGTGATGATTTTACCGCTGGCGCCGAGCTTGATTTTATCGCGCAGATTCAGTCCCACCAAGGTGTTGTGCACCAACAGCAAGCCTTCTTGCAACGGTACCCCGACGTGATCGGTGAACTCCAGCGGGGCCGCGCCCGTGCCGCCTTCCGCACCGTCGACCACAATAAAATCAGGCAGGATCCCGGTCTCGATCATGGCTTTGGCGATGCCGAAAAACTCCCAGGGGTGACCGATACAGAGCTTGAAACCGGTGGGCTTGCCGCCGGACAAAGTACGCAGGCGCTCGACAAATTCCAGCAGGCCGCGCGGTGTCGAAAATTCGGAATGGCTGGCTGGGGAGATGCAGTCCTGGCCCATCGGCACGCCGCGCGTGGCGGCAATTTCTGCGGTGATTTTGGCTGCGGGCAGCACGCCGCCGTGCCCAGGCTTGGCACCTTGGGACAGCTTGATTTCTATCATCTTGATTTGCGGGCTTTGAGCCTGAGCCGCAAATTTTTCCGCATCGAAACGGCCATCGTTGCGGCGGCAGCCGAAGTAACCCGAGGCTACTTCCCAGATGATGTCGCCGCCATGTTCGCGGTGATAAGCCGAGATCGAGCCTTCGCCGGTGTCATGCGCAAAGCCGCCTTTCTTGGCGCCCAGATTCAAGGCTCGTATTGCGTTCGCGGACATTGAGCCGAAGCTCATCGCCGAAATATTGAACAGCGACAGCGAGTAAGGTTGTGCCCGCTCGGGGCCGACGGTAATCCGGAAGTCGTGATGGTCGAGTACGGTCGGCGCGAGCGAATGGCTGATCCATTCGTGGTCGACCGCCTTGACGTCAAGCTCGGTGCCGAACGGGCGGCTATCGACGGCATTTTTGGCGCGTTGATACACGATGCTGCGCTGCTGGCGCGAGAACGGCTTTTCGTCGGTATCGCTTTCGACGAAGTACTGGCGAATCTCAGGCCGGATAAATTCGAAGATAAAACGGAAATTGCCCCAGAGCGGGTAATTGCGCAAGATCGAATGATGCTGTTGATTCAAATCGTGGAGGCCGCGCAGCACCAGCAAGGCCGGTAGCAGCAGCCAATAAATACTGATCAGATGCCGGGCCGCGAGAATCGCGGTGATCGCGAGTAAGGCCGCGCATGCCCAAAGTGCCAAGTAACGTCGCGAGAACATCGGTGTCTCCATTCGATAGCCCCATACTGCAGATGGGCGGGCGACTCGTGCCGGGCCGGTACGCGGCGCGGCACGAATCGATTTGCGACATTCTACTGTGGGTGGGTGGCGCTTCGCGTTTTAGGCGCGGTAAATCTGCACAATGAATTGCGGGGACGCTCCGGACTCCTGTGTGAAACCGGAGCCTCGCGTTATGCCAGCGCGGCGGAGATTTCGTCTGCGACAATGGCCCGGTTGATGATGCCGCCGCCGAGGCACACGTCGCCGTCGTATAACACGGCGGATTGTCCTGGCGTCACTGCCCACTGGGCATCATCGAAGGTCAGCGCGAATTGTGTGTCGCTGTCCTCACGATTGCGTTGCACGCGGCAAGCGGCATCGCTTTGCCGATAGCGCGTTTTGGCTGCACATACAGTGCCGTCCTGCGGCGGCTCA
>Ga0302233_10002142_pt1 | contig 12736 bp, 9 predicted proteins | sample II_Palsa_N3_1_FD_193516 | JGI IMG/M metagenome (GOLD analysis project Ga0302233, IMG submission 193516) | Peat permafrost microbial communities from Stordalen Mire near Abisko, Sweden - II_Palsa_N3_1 | ecosystem: Environmental > Terrestrial > Soil > Palsa > Peat permafrost | place: Sweden...
TCTGTAGGCTGTTTGGGGGAAGCAATGTACTGATTGCCAGGAGCGTTAGGCATTGGAATTGCCCCGGTTCCCATGAAGAGGACGGCATTGGGGTCAAACAGCTGGTGAGGAATCGTTGAGACACAGGTAGTCGCGCTGGTACATGTGTGCGCAAAGGGCTGCCCGGCCGTCAGGCCTAATGAGCTATATTGCGCCAGTTTGGCCGGATCCGCCGTCACTGGAACCAGCGGCAGCACGGCAGCATTATTTGCGACGTAGTCTGTGTAACTCAGATCCTGTCCCGCAACAGGGAAGTTCGAAGCAGGAATCGTTTGCGCAGCATTTGGATTGGCACCCTGAACAAACTTACGCCACTCTTCGCTCCAGAAGAAGAAGGTCTTCTTGCGATCCCTGTTGTAGAGGCCGGGAATCCACACCGGGCCCCCAATGTCTCCTCCATAGATATTCAAACGGAGTTCTGGCTTCGGTTGCCCAGCCTGCTTCGAGAAATAGTTGTTTGCGTCGTAGGCATCGTTGCGGTTGAACTCCCACAACCCCCCATGAAAATCGTGGGTCCCGGATTTGAGAATCATGGTTACAGTGCCGCCTGACGAGATTCCATAATCAGGACTGTAGTTACTACTCAGAATTTGAAACTCGGCGATCACATCCGGAGCTGGCATCACATCCAGTTTGCCTCCGCTCCCGCGGTCATAAACTTCGCCACCATCTATGAGCCAATTGTTATGGTCCGGACGCATGCCGTTAAAGCTCAGATTGAAACTGCTGCCCTGCGCCGTAACACCATTGAAGGAAGGGTTGGTGGTGGAGACGCCAGTTCCCAGGGTCCTCAGTGAAATTACATTGCGGCCATTCGTCGCCAGTTGCTCGATTTGTTTTCCCGTGATGAGAGAGCTGACCTCATTTGTTTCCGATTGAACCTGAAGAGCATTGGCTTCAATTGTTACCGTTTGCGACTCTGCTCCCACGGAGAACGTAATGTTCGCCCGGAGCGTTTGCGCAACGTTCAGTACAAGCCCCGACGTCGAAAAGGTCTTAAATCCAAGGCATGTAGCTTTCAAATCGTAGATTCCAATTTCTAATCCCGAGAAGTCGTAAAGCCCAGACTGACCTGACTGCGTTGTTCGAACGGTTCCTGTCGCCCGCTGCGTTGCTGTTATGGTGGCATTCGGAACAACGGCTCCAGACGGGTCCGTAACAATGCCGGTGATCTCTTGGGCTCCTGCCAGAAGCGCAGTACAAACGAAAAACATAAAGACCTTCAAAACGCTTGCTAAAAATTTCATAACTCTCTCTCCTCGTCCCAGCCTCAAAAGTCTTGCTCGGTGTTATTTCGGACAAACAAAAATATTGTGTAGTGCACCCATACGTTGCCCTTCAGGTCGAAAGTGAATAGGGTTTGGGTTCGTAGCCGAAAACAGATAATCGTGAAAGGTATCCATTCTGAAAAAGCTTGGAAAGCAGCAAAATTTGAACGTCCATCGGCAATCGCCGGTCGAAAAGTTCAGAGGGTCCCCCGATATCTTCGGGATCTGGACCGTCAAATGACAAAAGCTCTTGGCCGTTTTGATAATTATTTCCCCAACGAAATAAATCGTGCTATAACGTTTTAATGATTGCGCCGCGAATAGTATCGGTCTTCGAGGTTGGCTGTCAAGCGCAAATTGACGGACCCTCGTATTCGATACGTGCACACACTGTATCTCCCGTTGCGGTGACTAGATAGCTCTATTACTTACTTACACGGGGACGAGCAGACGACGAGTGAAAGGAGACCTTCCGGATGTGCAGAAGGTACTATCGTTCATTTCATGAATCGGGAATGGAAGCTTTGGCCGGTCTCAGTACGACGGACAACTCGGCGATATTTCCTCAGGAAAGGTGCGATGTTAACCCCACGACATTTCAGCCTGTCATTTTGGAAATACCATCCTCACGGAACCGCCAGCTTGTCACAATGCGGTGGGGCATGATTCCTCGTTTCGCCAAGTCTTTGTCGCTATTTCGAGGGTCTACCACGATGAATGCTAAAGCTGAAACGTTATCGATGCGATCAATGTGGCTTGCCCCGCTATATAACGGACGATGCCTCGTACCCGTCTCAGGCTTCTATGAGTGGAAAGACTCTGACCTGGATAGAAAATCCTATGCCGTAGCTATGACAGACCGAAAACCATTTGCGCTCGCAGCTCTGTGGGACTCGTGGAAGAATCCTCTAAACGATCAAGAGATTCTCAGTTACAGCATCATCACCACGCAATCTAACAATTTATTAGATTGCGTGAGTACACGGATGCCCGTAATCGTTGAGGCCTGCAACTATGATCGATGGCTTACGAGAGACAATAAGAGCAACCCGCCGTACGACCTGCTTCGCCCTCTGGCATCAGAAAAGATGACGCTTACTGAGTGTGAGAGCCAACCTCTTAACCATCGGCCCAATTAGGTGTCGTCTGCGAAAAATACTGTAGATTCTATAACTGAAAGCGGCGCGCTACTTTGGCGGTCGCCGCACTCGCAAATGACAGGATCATCATGTATCTCGGAATTGACTGTGGAACTCAAGGTACAAAGGCTCTTTTGGTCGATGCAAATGGATTTCCATGCGGTAATGGCTATGCACGACATCAGATTATCGAACGTGAATCTGGGGCTCGAGAGCAGAATCCAGAGTGGTGGATTAGCGCGTTACGACTCGCAGTATCGGAGGCAATCGCTCCCGTGGCAGATCGCGTCATTGCAATTGGAGTCTCAGGGCAACAGCACGGCTTAGTGGTCTTGGACGAGAACCATCAGGTCATTCGACCAGCGAAACTATGGAACGACACGGAAACGTCTGCTCAGAACGAGGAATTGATTCAACAATTCGGCGGACGTTCGGAGTGGTTTCGCCGCTTTGGCATCGTTCCGCTCACAGGCTACACAGTTTCAAAGCTCCTGTGGTTGAAAGAAAAGGAGCCTCATCACTTCACTCGTATACGTCACATCTTGTTACCGCACGAATACCTGAACTTCTGGCTCACTGGTGAGATTTGCGCTGAACCCGGGGATGCTTCCGGAACTGCTTTTTTCAATGTGAACACCCGGACGTGGCAGCGTGAGATCCTGGACTTTATTGACGGTGGCACCGGACAACTCTTCGCCGCTCTGCCACGCCTGATCGGCTCCAACGATGTTGTGGGTCGGATACGATCGGAGGTTGCTGCCGAACTAAAATTGCCGTCGACCACCGTTGTCTCCTCAGGAGGAGGCGACAACATGATGGGCGCAATCGGAACTGGAAACGTTCGCGAGGGCAACGTCACGCTAAGCCTTGGAACCTCGTCCACTGTATATTCGTTCAGCGAGAGCGCTCCCAAAGACCCAACCGGCAATGTCGCTCCGTTCTGCTCCTCATCCGGTGGTTGGTTGCCCCTTGTATGCACGATGAATGCTACAAACGTGGTGACTGCGACGGTTGCCCTTATAGGGCAGAGTTTGGCAGACATCGACACTGCTCTTGATTTAACCGAACCGGGGGCAAGTGGTTTGACTTTTCTGCCTTTTCTTAGCGGGGAGCGTACTCCTGATCTACCCAATGCGCGAGGATCGCTGGTCGGCATCTCTACGACCAATTACACCAAGTCCAATTTTCTTCGCGCTACTGTTGAGGGAGTGACCTTCGGTATCCTAAACGGGTTGGACCTTGTCCTCGCCGGGAAGCGGGCAGAGTCTATCCAGGTCATTGGAGGAGGGGCTCGTTCCTCAGCCTGGAGGCAATTACTCGCTGATGCAACTGGCGCTCAAATCAATACGCCAGCCGAAGAAGAGTCGGGCTGTCTCGGAGCGGCAATTCAGGCGATGGTAGCTTCTAGTCGAATGAATGGAATCGCCCAGACATTTCAGAGCGTAACGGATCGATGTGTCCGTATCGATGGACACTCAACCTCCGAACCGCGAGCGGATTTTCGCGCTCAGTATGATTTATCTCGGCATCGATATAACGAACTACTTCGAGAACTCTACCGACCTTAGATTCGAATCGTTACTACTCGCGAAAGACGAGTGGGAGACTCTCGACGAAGTATGGATTTCGATCGGTACTTTTTATTGACAATAATAGGCACATGCCCATATATTTCGAGGCGCGTAAAAAATCTAAGATAGGCGAGACTTTAAATGCATTTGGCCTCAGCGGCAGTTCTTTTCGCCTCTTCGCAACTGACGCATCTTGTGCCGCTCGATGTCCTCATCCTGGTGCTGTACTTTGCTGTTGTTATCTTTATCGGATTTTATGTAAAAGGTTCAACCAATACGAGCGAGGAATTCTTTCTTGCAAACCGTGAAATGAGTGCCTGGATTGCTGGGCTGAGCTTTGTCTCAGCGAATTTAGGATCGCTGGAACTCATGGGATGGGCTGGCTCCGCTTATCAATATGGCATTTTAGCGATGCATTGGTATTGGATCGGAGCTATTCCGGCAATGCTCTTTCTCGGCATTGTGATGATGCCGTTCTATTACATTTCACGAACCCACTCTGTGCCGGGGTATCTCAAGCTGCGATTTGGCGAGGGTGCCCGGTGTCTTTCGGCGGCCTGCTTTGCTTTTATGACGATCCTGATGTCCGGCGTAAATATGTATGCCATGGCCGTTGTAATGCAAACCGTACTTGGCTGGAATATGACGTTTTCGATATGGGTCGGAGCAATTACAGTTGCAATTTATGTAATGCTGGGCGGTCTCCGCTCGGCGATCATTAACGAAGTTTTACAGTTTGTTTTGATCTGGGCTGGTGCAGCACTAATTCCGATCCTTGGCCTTATCGAGGCTGGAGGATGGACGAATCTCAAAGCTCAAATCGCAAGGAACATAGGATCGAACGATTACACTCATCTTTGGTCTACGTTGGGTAGCTTTAAATCGAATCCGATGGGCATCCACTGGACGGGAATAGTCTTTGGCTTGGGTGGCGTCATTAGTTTTGGTTACTGGACTACCGATTTTCTTGTAGTACAGCGTGTGCTCTCCGCTAATAACTTGCGTTCGGCTAAGTTGGCGCCAGTGATTGGCGCAGCATTCAAGATGGCGGTCCCACTTATCGTCATAGTTCCGGGTTTGCTGGCACTTGCCGTATTAAAAAATGCAGACGGAAGTCTAATGCATTTAGTTCCTGGCGATGTCGCAAAAATTACTGGGCAGCATGCCTACGACGAAGTACTTCCCCTCATGCTGATCCGATATTGCGGACCAGGTCTCTTAGGACTTGGCATCACCGCGTTGGTAGCAGGATTTATGAGCGGCATGGCTGGAAATGTCAGCGCCTTCTCCACCGTGTGGACCTATGATCTCTACGGCGCTTATATCAACAAGAAGGCGAGCGATAAGCATTATGTCGCGATGGGCCGATGGTCAACGGTCATAGGTATGTTGATCTCGATCCTGACCGCCTACCTCGTTGCACACGCAACCTCAATTATGGACTATGTGCAAGCGCTCTTTAGCTTCTTCATCGCACCGCTGTTTGGAACGGTTATCATCGGAATGCTTTGGAAACGTGCCACGAAAGAGGGTGGGTTCTGGGGCCTGTTAGCGGGAACAATAGGATCCATCGCGATGTTTATTTATGTGCACGTGGGGGGAAAGCAGGCCCTTTCACGCATTGCACTGTCGTCGAATGCGCAGCCTATGGCCGAAAACATGTACCGCGCCCTGTGGAGTTGGATTCTTTGCGTCGTCATCACGATAGCGGTAAGCCTTTTTACCAAACCGAAATCTGACAGTGAATTGAATGGGCTCGTCTACGGCGCAACAGCGATTCCGAACGATGGGTCAAGCACTCTTCTGCAAAAGCCTATCTTTTGGGCCGGCGTAGTTGCAGTGATCTTCGTCTTGCTCAATCTTATTTTTTTCTAGGCCGAATTTGATATAAGGGGCACCCTCATGGCAGAAGGCACCGGGCGAGGCGATTTACTCTCTATTTGGTTTTTCGTAGGCGGACTAACTCTTCTGTATGGGATCGTACTTCTCCCCTACGGAGCTTGGGCTTGGGCCACAGGGAGAGAAGCACATACCGTCTTGTTCCAACTTCATCCCACATTTTGGTGGGGTCTTCTTCTCACTGTCTTTGGAGGTTTCTATACAACAAGGTTTTGGCCGCGAAGTGAAGACCGAACGAAGACGTAAGAGTTGAAATATTTCAGAATTGCTCGCGTCAATTTATTAAATTTTGAGCATTCGCTTGCCAGGTCACTTTGTCAAAGAGCCCCGATCGAAGTAGGCGCCCCAGTTCACAACTCAATTGCAAGACTCGGAGTCTTTCTTATGCACAGATTCAGCACGACCCTGCTAGCTATTTCGCTTTGTCCCTATGCGTTCAGTCAGACAGCAGATCGCCTCCCTTATCAGGATCCCCATCTTCCTGCGCAGCAACGTGCCGCTGACCTGGTCAGTCGCATGACCCTCGACGAAAAAGCCGCACAACTGGAAGATTGGGCCACCGCGATTCCCCGCCTCGGGGTGCCGGACTATCAGACCTGGAGTGAAGCTCTCCATGGAGTCGCAAATTCCGGCTTTGCCACAGTCTTTCCACAAGCGATCGGTTTAGCGGCTACTTGGGACACGGCGCTCGTTCAACAGATTGGCGATATTATCTCCACTGAAGGACGTGCGAAATTCAACCAGGCGCAGCGAGAGGGCAATCATCGAATCTTCTACGGGCTCACGTTTTGGTCGCCGAACATTAATATCTTTCGCGACCCACGCTGGGGCAGAGGACAGGAAACCTACGGAGAGGACCCATTTCTCACCGGAAAGATGGGCGTAGCTTTCATCACGGGAGTGCAAGGATCTGATCCCGACCACCCTAAAGCGATTGCAACCAGCAAACACTTTGCCGTACACAGTGGTCCAGAGTCCCAGCGCCACGTCTTCGACGCGAAGATCGAGCCGCGGGATCTGGAAGAAACCTACCTGCCTGCGTTTCGTTCCACTGTAGTCGATGGACATGTAAAGTCGGTAATGTGTGCGTACAACGCTGTCGACGGCGTTGCTGCCTGCGCGAACGACATGCTGCTTAAGGAACATCTGCGTGAGGCATGGCATTTCAATGGCTTTGTTGTTTCCGACTGCGCTGCGATTGTGGATGTCACAAACGGACATCACAATGCTCCAGACATCATGCACGCTGCAGCCCTTTCCATCCGGGCGGGCACTGATCTGTCGTGCAGCATCTGGTCGCCGGGCTTCAACACTTTGGCTGCTGCCGTTCGCCAAGGAGTAGTTCCCGAAGATCTGTTGACACGCTCTGCGGAAAGACTCTATACGGCGCGTTTCCAACTTGGAATGTTCGATACTTCGGGCCTCTACGACGCCATTCCGTATTCAGTGAATGCATCAGACGAACATCGTGCGATTGCGCTGAAAGCAGCGGAAGAATCGCTTGTGCTCTTGAAGAACGATGGATTATTGCCGTTGGAGAAAAACCCCAATCAAATCGCCGTGATAGGACCAACCGCCGATCTATTGGTTTCCTTGGAGGGCAACTACAACGGTACAGCGTTGCATCCTGTCTCTCCGCTAGATGGCATAGAACAACAGTTTCCGCATGCGAAGATTCACTACGCACAGGGCGCGTCGCTCGCCGATGGAGCGGAGGTTCCAGTACCTCGCACTGCTTTTGTCGAAGGTCTGAAGACAGAGTTTTTCGCGACAGCGGACTGGACTGGACGACCTGTGGCTACCCGGACTGATCACGAGATTCAATACAATTGGCGCGACTCGCCACCGACGCCCGAAGTTGCAACCCATGACTACTCTGTTCGTTGGAGCGGGAAAATACAGATGCCTGCATCTGGTAAATACAGATTCACATTGGAAGGTGGCCAAAACTTTCCTTACTCCCCTAAAGAAAGCTACCGGGTAGTCTTTGACGGAAAAGTCCTGCTCGAAGGAAACCTGAACGGAGGAAAGTTGGAGATGGGTGCCTTCTCTGTGCAGTCGGGTGCCTCTCCAACCGCACCTCCGGTGATGTCGGGGTCCAAGCCCGCGAACTTTGAGTTAAATTTGGGCGATACCAGGCCGCATAACATTGAGGTGTTCTATAGCCATTCGGGCGACCGCGCAGGCGGAGGGCTAACGCTAAAATGGCAAGCGCCTGTGCAGGCACAACTCGACGAAGCCGTAACGGCTGCAAAGCAATCCGATGTCGTGGTTGTCTTCGTGGGCCTCTCTCCGCAGTTAGAAGGAGAAGAGATGCCTATTAAAATTGAGGGTTTTAGCGGAGGAGACCGCACCAACATCGACTTACCTGCGTCGCAGCAGCGCATGCTCGAAGCTGTTGCCGCCACAGGAAAACCAATCGTCATAGTCTCTTTGAGTGGGAGTGCGCTCGCGCTTCGATGGGCCAAGCAACACGCGAACGCTATCATACAAGCGTGGTACCCCGGTGTTGATGGCGGAACCGCTATCGCACGAACCATTGCGGGCCTAAACGACCCCGCCGGCCGGCTTCCGGTTACCTTCTATGCAGCAACCGAAGATCTCCCCGCATTCACGAACTACTCCTTGAAGAACCGCACCTATCGATACTTCTCTGGGGAACCCCTCTGGGGCTTCGGATTCGGAATGAGCTACACGACGTTCAAGTATGGCCAGATCTCTCTTTCAGAGACATCGCTTGATGCGGGCAATCCGCTTACAGCAACCGTGGCAGTGACCAACACCGGAAGCCGAGAAGGAGACGAAGTAGTCGAAGCCTACCTGAAAACTCCCCAGGTGAATGGACCTGTGCGGACACTCGTGGGATTCCAACGAGTGCACCTGAATCCTGGAGAGCATCGCAGTGTCTCGCTCGTGCTTGCTCCTCGTTCTCTTTCAAGCGTTGATGATCTCGGGCAGCGATCCATTCTATCCGGCACCTATCAACTAACCTTGGGGAGTGCCCAACCCGGCCAGAGTTCCCAATCATCAGAAACGACTTTCGTTATCCGGAAAACAATGTCGCTACCGAAGTAGATTTTTCGAATCTCACATCCAATTATCAGCGGCGTAATACCTCTTCACTGGTATACCGCGCATCTTTGAGAAGCTCCCGTCGTGAGCGCTTCATCAAGGTATGTATTACCTACACAATACGTAGATAGAGTTAATGACCGTTTCAGTGCATACAGACTTGCTAAGCCTCAACCGCGATTGTTCTCGGCGAAAGTTTGCTGGCCCCGCATAGCCGTCCACAAGTCTTGTAAGGCCGGACACTATACTCAACATGTCATGCATACACTCCTTCGCGGTGTCCTCCTTCTCGTAACGGCAACATCCTACGCCCAACTTCCGCAGCCCCACACCGGCCTGGTTCATACACCCGATGTGGACCTTGCCACCTTTACTTACGGCAAACCCTCCACTGCCACGCCTATCATCGCAGTCAACGGCGGCCCCGGCCTCTCCCACGTGTACATGATCCAGAATGATGTCTGGACGCGGCGTATCGCGGAGCACAGGCAGGTGATCTTCTACGATCAGCGCGGCACTGGTGCCTCCCAGCACTTGCGCCCGGGTGCCACACAGACGGTGGATGCCCAAGTTAACGACCTCGAAGCCGTCCGCGCCTCGCTGCATGTAGAGAAGGCAGACTTCATTGGCGATTCCTATGGAGGCCTGCTCGCCTCCGCCTACGCGGCCGCGCACCCGGAGCACGTCCACACACTGATCCTGTCGGACTCCGCGGCACCAGGCTTTTCCAGACTCCATCCGCGACTGGAAGAGGTTTTTCCCGACGTCATCGCCAAAACAAAAGAACAGATCGACAAACTACATGGCCAGGCCAACTCCGACGCGGAGGCCGCTGATCTCGATCTCCGGGCCCATTTCCGCATGATCTTCTACTCCCAGGAGCTTTGCGACCGATACCTCGCCAATGCTCCCGACCTCGGCTTTGCCCCGGCCACTGGCGAAGCTGTCTCGAAGGCCTTTGCCAACCTCGACCTTACCCCGCAGATGGCGCACTTCCACTTCCCGACACTTGTGATCCAGGGCCGCTTCGATCTGAACGTGACCCCCGACATCTCCTGGACAGTGGCCCACACCATTCCCGGAGCGCAACTCGTCTGGTTCGAAAAAAGCGGTCATCTGCCCTACTACGAAGAACCCGATAAGTACGTCACGGCGGTCAATCAATTCCTGGACGACCACGATGCCATTCACGATTAGGCCCGTCGCACTCACTAAATCTTGCAGCATCATGAATTTACCGGCTTGAAATAAACATGGGACATCCTTGCCGATTCGTTAGGCAGAGTCCTGCAACATGCTCTGTGGAAAAGGGAAATCAAACCGCGAAAACGAGGCAATTGCACAGTTCCACTTCGTTGACTTAACTGCAGTGTGGTGGGTCGTATCACCCATCCCCGCAGTACCGGAGCCCCGATGAAGCTTGGACGTCTTGCCCGCTTGCTAGCACTTCCTGTCGCCCTCACTCTCACTACTCTCGCTGCCCATGCAGATACCTTCGACTGGAGCCTCACCGGTCCTTCAGCATCGCTCGGTGGCTTCCCTGGAACCGGCAGTGGAACTCTCACCGCAACTCAGTCCACTGGCGATGAATGGGTGATTAATTCCATCACCGGAACCTTCGACAACAGCGCCATCACCGGCTTGGTTAAGTTCGAATTCAGCGACAATCTCCTGTTTCCCAACAGCACCTTCCTCGATACCGACGGTCTCGGCTTCGAAACCGCCAATGGCACAGAGGTCAACGTCTGGAGCGCCTACGCACCCGGCTCCACCGATATCACCCCCGGCAACAACTACAGCGAGATCGTCAGCGGCAGCGGCTTCGGCGTAGGTACCTTCTCACTGACTCCCGTAGCTGCCACCCCGGAGCCTTCAACCCTCGTTCTGTTCGGTACGGGTCTGCTGAGTGCAGCAGGCGTCGCACGCCGTCGCTTCCTTCGTTCGTAAAAACGAGAACAACGCATTTTGTCCTGAGCCGTCCTTAGGGACGGCTCTTCTTTTTGCCTGATCGGCCATGGAGCTCCTCTATTTGCAATATGGATCACGATGCGAGTTTGCTGCCGATTCTCTTGCGCCGTTAATCTGCTACACTCTCTCTCCATTAGTAGACGACTAGCAAACAAGGTGCCGATATGAACATCGTTCAAAGTCCGCTCACCCTGATTATGACCATCAAGTCACCTGACGATTTTGCTCAGTTGAGTGGCTTGCTCACCAAGATTCAGAGCGCTCCCCCAGAACAGAATCCAATCTGGGTTGCTCTGACAAAACTGAAGACCGTGCATTTTGCTAGATTCGTCTTTCTCGCGAACAACACCCAGTTAGCGGTCATCACAACGTATGACGGCGACTTCGATAAGTACATCAACGACTTCATCGATACGATCGGAGACGTCTTCAATGCTCTGCTCGCACATATGCAAGGCGCGCCCCCTCTGCCGGTCCAGCAGAATCGGGATGCCTTTCTGGCCTATGTCAAGCAGAATGACCTGCGAGGGCTCGATCCGTTCTACAGCGCGTATCCTCAGGCTTCTGTCGTGACAATCCTCGACGCGCTCAATCAGGGCTGACTTTATGGTGCCGTTGGATGATGTTCAGGGCTTAATCCTGCGGAGCTATGGCATGGATTGCGCCGCACTCTTTCTGCTTCGCGTGCAGGATCCGGCTGCTGCACGTCGAACCCTCGGCAGTCTTCCTGTAACCGCGGGTACACTCTGGCAGGAGAAGCCCGCCTTCTGCGTGAACGTCGCCTTCACGATTCAGGGCCTCGCGGCACTGGGCGTTTCGCCAGCTTCTCTCAACTCTTTCCCCCAGGACTTCGCAGCGGGCGCCTTCAGCCGTTGTGCCGAGGTCGGTGACATCGGACCCTGCTCTGCTGAAAACTGGGACTACGGACTCGGTCAACCTGGACTGCACGCGCTCGTTCTCCTCTTCGCTCAAAGCCCTGACGTCCGTGACGCCCAGACGGCCCTGCTTCGACAAACCCTGGTCTCAAGTGGTGCGTGGTCGGAGGTCGCAACACTCCCTGGCGACGTCCTCCCAGGAAATGTTGCCCACTTCGGTTATCGAGACGGCTTCTCCCAGCCGACCGTCGATTGCGGCCTCGAAAATCCATTTCCCGACAAGCAGCCTGTTGCGCCGGCAGGTGAGTTCCTGCTCGGCTACCCCAGCCAGTTCGATCAGTTCAGCTATCCAGTTCCCGTACCGGACGAACTCGGACGCAACGGAAGCTTCATGGTGCTGCGAATCTTGGAGCAGGATTGCGCCGCCTTCGACGCACTGCTGAATCAATCGGAGCAGCGCTACGGCATAGAGGGAGAACTTTTGGCAGCAAAGATAATGGGCCGCTGGCGCAACGGAACGCCGCTGAGTATTTCGCCCAGCTCCGATTCTCCGGTCCCGCCATTGGCAACTTCGGATTTGAATCAATACGACTACGTCCCGTCAGACGCCATTCCCGATGCCTTCAATGATCACCGCGGCGTGCGCTGTCCCATCGGCGCTCACATGCGCCGCGCCAATCCGCGCGGCTCAACGATTGCCGGAGATGGAGGCTCGCGGCATCGCATCGTCCGCCGCGGTATCCCCTACGGCCCGCCTTACGATTCATCGAAGCCGAACGATGGCATCAAGCGCGGTCTTCTCGGCCTCTTTATCGGGGTGAGCATCAAAGACCAGTTTGAGTTCCTCATGTCTGAATGGATGAACGGAAGCACCTTTGCTCCCGGTATCTACGGCACGACTGATC